>Ga0307987_1000037_pt1 | contig 79699 bp, 64 predicted proteins | sample EllFjometagen181_FD_203157 | JGI IMG/M metagenome (GOLD analysis project Ga0307987, IMG submission 203157) | Marine microbial communities from Ellis Fjord, Antarctic Ocean - #181 | ecosystem: Environmental > Aquatic > Marine > Unclassified | place: Southern Ocean | collected 2014-10-08 | reverse complement strand
GCGTTTGAAGCCGCCTCCAACATCCGCGTAAAGGTCATCGCCAAAGGAACCGGCGCCGCCATACGGGATGGAATGGATGGAAACGTCGATCTGATTTTTGTCCATGACATGAGCCGGGAAAAAAAATTCATCGACGCGGGATACGGCGTGAAACGATACGCCGTGATGCATAACGATTTTGTGATCCTGGGACCCAAAGAGGACCCCGCCGGAATATCCGGTCTTAAAGACGGCGCCTTGGCGTTGAGGAAAATAGCGGACGCCGGCCAAACCTTCCTCTCCAGAGGGGATGACAGCGGCACCCATTCCAGGGAACAGTATCTGTGGAAAAAAAGCGGCGTCCCTGTGGAGACGAAAAACAGCGTCATTGTCAAAAAAGGGGCCAAAAAAAAGGTCCGCGCCATCTCCCCGGCCTCGTCCAAAAAATGGTATATGTCCATTGGCCAGGGCATGGGCGCCACCCTGACATTCGCCGACCAAAAAAGAGCCTACACCCTGGCGGATCGCGGCACCTACATCAAATACAAATATGGCGCCGATCGCCCCATCGAGCTGGATGTGTTGTGCGAAAACGACCCGGAGCTAAGCAATCCCTACGGCGTCATACCGATCAACCCAAAAAAACATCCCCACACCAATTATGCGGCCGCCAAAACCTTCGCCGAATGGGTGGTGTCTGAAAAGGGCCAAGCCATTATCCGAGACTACAAACTGTTGGGAAAAACCCTGTTTTATCCCGACGCCATAAAATAATCAATTCGTAAAATTCACGCCCTCCCCGGATATGGGGGGGCGTAAAAAAAAACTTTCGGGGAGCCCAAATTCTTTAAACCGATGAAAAAAATGGAATATCCATGAGCATCCTGACAGACAGTCTTTCATCCGCCATGTTCCTGCTGACCTCTCTTGATCCAGAGCTGCTGGAAATCGTTCTGGCCTCCATTACGGTGAGCGGCGCCTCCACCCTTTTGGCCTCTGTGATCGGCATCCCCGCCGGATTTTTCATCGCCTTTGAATCGTTTCGGGGCAAACGGATGGTCATCACCATCCTCAACACCCTCCTGGCCCTGCCCACCGTGGTGATCGGTCTGTTTATCTATTCCTTCATATCCCGGCAAGGGGCGCTCGGTTCCCTTGATCTGTTGTACACCAAAAAAGCGATTGTCATGGGCCAGACCATACTGATATTGCCGGTGGCCGCCACCTTTGTCATCGCCGCCGTCAACCGGATCGACCCGCGATACAGACGAACCGCCATGACCCTGGGAGCCAGCCGGGCGCAGACCGCGTGGGTGGTGTTCAAAGAGGCCCGTTTCGGAATCATGGCGGCCATCATCGCGGCCTACGGCCGGGTCATCTCGGAAATCGGAATCAGCATGATGCTGGGGGGCAACGCCAAAGGATTTACCCGAACCATGACCACGGCCATGGCGTTGGAATACAACAAAGGATCCTTTGCCCTGGCCGTGGCGCTCGGCATGATTCTGCTGGGGCTTAGCTTTGGCATCAACCTGTGTTTTCATTTTTTCCAGGGAAGAACCGAATCGTGACACTATACAGACTCTCGGATTTGAAACGAACCCACGGCCACCGGACGGTTTTGAACATTCCCTTCCTGGACATTGAGGAGGGGCTCATTTATGCCCTGCGAGGCGCCAATGGCGCGGGCAAAACCTCCCTTCTTGAGATATTGGCCTTTTTAGACCCCCCAAGCTCCGGAAACCTGTTTTACAAGGATCGCCGGATCCGTTTCTCTTCCCGCTCGTCCCTGGCAGCGTTGCGAAAAGAGGTGGCGCTGGTGGATCAAAACCCGATCCTGTTTACCGGCTCGGTTTACAGCAACGTGGCCTTTGGCCTGAAGGCGCGTAAAATAGAGAAGAAAAAAATACGGGAGATGGTGGAGCAAACCCTGGAGATGGTGGGAATGAGCGACTTTATCCATGAAAAAGCCCACCGCCTGTCCGGGGGCGAAACCCAGCGGGTCGCCCTGGCCCGGGCCATCGCCCTGTCGCCAAAGGTTCTTTTGTGCGATGAGCCGACCTCCAGCGTGGACGCCGACAGCCGAACCGCCATCATCGACATACTCCGGCAGACCAACCGCGAAAAAAAGAGCGCCATTATTTTCACGACCCACGACCCGTCCCTTGAAATCGCCCATAAAACCATCACCCTGGATTATGGGAAGATTGTGGCGCGGACTGACGAGGCGACTTGCGCCCGCCTCACGCGTCACGCTTGATTTCAAAAAGATGGCGAGGGCCGGGTCAAATTCATGTTTTATCGACGTTTAAAAAATTTTGGGTTGACCTTTTAATCTTTGATCGCTATTTTATTTTTTACCCTGTCACAACGGCTACAGACGGTTTGCCCCCAAAGTCACATAGTTCCGCCACATTCAAACTTCATCAAAAAGGAGAGTCAAAATGCGCGCTCAAATTTTAGGAATTTCAGGCAGCCCCATAAAAAACAGCAACACGGATCGCTTGGTTCAGGCCGTTCTTAAAAGCAGCGGTCTTAACTCAGAATTTGTAAAACTGAGCAAACTTAATGTAAAACCCTGCATCGCCTGCCTTGGATGCAAAACCGACAACATCTGCAAGGTCAAAGATGATTTTCCCGAATTGGCTGAAAAGGTTCGAAAAGCCGATGCGATTGTCGTGGGCGGATATTCGCCTTATGGCGCAGTTGACGGCTTTACAAAGGCGTTTGTTGAAAGATTGTTTTCTTTCCGGCATCAAAACGGCCTGAATCGTGGCAAGTTTGCCGTTGTCATCGCTTCGGGAATTGGCCGGGGAGCGCCCGGACTTGAAGAGGCAAGCGGGCAGATTGAGCATGCGTTGACCACCGAGGGAATGGAGGTCCTGGAAAATCTAAAAATTATCGGAAATCCCGAATGTCTGGTCTGTGGATTTGGCCAAACATGCCCGATGAGTTCCCTGCCGTGGGTGTTTGGGGATGATACCACCGTCACCCCGGATAAATTTTGCAACGTCGAGGACCAGTCCGAAATTTGGGATAGAGCCCATCGGATCGGCTTGGAAATCGCCCAAAAAATCAAACATCGGGTATTGCTATAGCGAGCCGGAATCAACGGCCCGCCAATTGGTTTGGGAGACCGTTCAACATTTGACACACACGGCGTCGTCTTTTTTTGGGAGCGCAGCAATATGACCTGCCGGGCGAGTGAAAAAAGACGCGCCGCATTTTTTTACGACGCCGTCACGCGCCCGCGTTAAATTAAAAGGCAAGCTGAGTGAAAAGATAAACAGGGAGAGATGATGAAACAAGCGCCGATTTTCGATGAAATTTACAACCAATACCTTGCCGACGTGTCCGCCATTGATCTGAAACGCATCGGCAATCGCCTGGGCGTCAACGTTGACGGGGATGAAGCGACGATCCCTTTTTACGGCATCCCGCATCGCATTTCAAAAATGGCGATCATGGACCCGGAAGGAAAACGACCGATTCACGCGGTGAGCGTCATTTTATGCCAGTATTTGCTTTTATGCCCCGACCACAAGCCGCCGGCCTCCGACGAATGGGTCACGTACAACAGTTTTCCGGATGCGGCTCCCTATGCGCAAGGTTTCAGGAATACGGCGGAAAAACCCATCAACCAGGCGTTTAGCGGCAAGTTGGATGATCTTAAACGCGCATGCATGGTCCTGGGAGGCCAGCCCGGAGACGCGCCATTCAGCTGCGATTTGGCCATCCGGTTCCCGGCGCTTCCCAACGTGAATCTGTTAATGATCTTCAATGACCAGGACGAAGAATTCCCAGCGGAATGTTCAATTCTGCTTGGAAAGCATGCCGATGCCTATCTGGATATGGAATGCCTGGCCATGCTGGGCATGGTTCTGGCCACATGGTTAAAAAACGGGTCGGGTTACAGGGATGGAAATATTTGATGGCGCGTATCTCGGCATCATCTCCGAACGCTTGGGAGACGCCCTTTATTGACGCGGCGCTTTCACTGACTTGGGGTTCACTAAAAAAAATTTAAACCGGATAAGGTAAAATAAAGTATGAAACGGATTCTTAAAAAGCGGAGTGTCTGGCTGGTCATCTTGGCGCTGTTTTTCGCTACAGGCGCTTTGGCTGAAGATTTTTTAAATGTTCCGACTAAAGGGATGGTAACCATGATTGATTTGGGAGCAAAAAAATGCATCCCCTGCAAAATGATGGCCCCCATCCTGGTCAAACTTGGAAAAGCATACAAAGGCAAAGCCGATATTGTTTTTATCGATGTATGGAAAAACAAACAACCTGCGAAAAGATTTAAAATAAAAGCCATTCCCACACAGATTTTTTTTAATGCCCACGGTGAGGAAGTGTATCGGCATATGGGATTTTTAGATGAAAAATCCATTGTTAAGCAATTGACAAAAATGGGAATAGCCCGGCCGGTCCGGGCCGCAAAGGATAGTTAAAATGCTCGACGCTCTTTTTTTAACAGTCAATCAGTGGATCTCAGGCGGGACGGCTTTTGCGGCCATGGGTTGTTTTGTATGGGGAATGATCAGCGTGCTTTTCAGCCCCTGCCATCTTGCGTCTATCCCCCTGATTGTCGGGTATGTCGGCGGACAGGAAAAAATGCTTCACCCGCGTCAGGCCGGGCTTTATTCTGTGCTTTTCACTTCAGGGCTCTTTCTTTCCATTGCATTCGTCGGCATTATATGCGCGTGGCTTGGCAGAATGCTGGGAGACGTGGGAAACTATTGGCAGATTCTGGTTGGCGCTATTCTGATCTGGGTGGCGCTGGGAATTCTGGGCGTCGAAAAATGCTCTTTTTCCGGAAGCCTTTTATACAATCTGAATTTAAAAGGGATGTTCGGAGCCTTTGCGCTGGGGCTTGCTTATGGCGTTCTTTCCGGATCTTGCACTTTTGGATTTATCGCCCCGATTTTGGCCATTATCACTGTCCAGGAAAAAGTGGTCACCGGCATGATTTACATCATTCTTTTTGCCACAGGCCATTGTCTCCCCATTGTCATTGCCGGCAGTTCGACAGCCACAGTAAAAAAATTGCTTGAAAACAGCGCATGGAATGGGGCCGGTCTCTGGTTTAGAAAAATCGCCGGTTCAACGATTGCTCTTTTGGGCGCCTACTTTATTGCGACCCCGTTTATGAGTGGATAGTTATTGCCCTCCAGAAACTCTTGACGCATAAATCCCCTCAAATGACGCAAACGATACGCCCATCTTCAGGACGAAGCGCTGAAAAATCCGCTGACTATGATCAAAAAGTTAAGTGTTAAAGGATATAAACCAAATGAGCCAATTATCTGAAAATAGCGATTACATCCATTTTTTACAAACAGTGAAATCGGAAATCCGATCCGCCAGAACACAGGCCGCAAAATCTGTAAATCGGGAGCTCATTCTACTTTATTGGAAAATCGGCGAAGCAATCGTTGAAAAGCAGGAAAAGCTCGGCTGGGGCAAATCGGTTGTTGAACGATTGTCACGGGACATTCGACAAGATTTTGATGGCATCAAGGGGTTTTCCGCTGATAATCTATGGAGAATGCGACAATTTTATCTGGAATATTCTAACGAAACAATTCTGGAACAGGCTGTTCCAGAATTAATTGAGGCAAGAAAGCACAACAAAATTCTGGAGCAACTTGTTCCAGATTTATCTAAAAATGAGTTTAAAGATGTGAAAATTCCGATGCGACAACTTGTCGCAAAAATTCCCTGGGGACACAATCTTCTGATAATAAAGAAAATAAAAAATATAAATGAGCGCTTGTATTATATTCTGGCATCCATAGAATGCGGCTGGAGCAGAAACGTCCTGCTGAATCAGATAAAAGCGGATGCTTACGGAAGGCATATGCTTTCAGACAAACAGCATAATTTCGACAAAGCGCTACCGAAACACTTTGCCGAACAGGCGGATGAGACCATGAAAGACAGCTATATGCTCGATTTTTTAGGAATCACGAAACCGGTTCTTGAGCGCGAACTGGAAAATCGCATGGTTGAAAGAATCAGAGATGTTATTATCGAATTTGGTCAGGGTTTTGCTTTTGTCGGCAACCAATATAAAATCAGAGCGGAGCACAGAGAATACTATATTGATCTGCTGTTTTATCACCGAAAACTAAAATGTCTTGTTGCATTTGAACTGAAAGCAGGGAAGTTCAAACCGGAATATGCCGGTAAAATGAATTTTTATCTTAATCTTTTGGATGACTTTGTCCGGGAAGATGGGGAAATGCCGTCAATTGGCATCATTCTCTGCGCTGAGAAAGATAATTTTGAAATTGAGTATTCCCTCCGAAAAATTGATAAACCTGTCGGCGTGGCCGAATATCAGTTGACAAACAAACTTCCTGAAAAATTCAAAAAGGCGCTTCCGACAGCCGAGGATATAAAAAATAAACTATACAGGAAATAACCGGATCCAAAAACCAGTCGAAGACAAAAGTGTATCGGCTCGTATCTTAAAATATGGCAAAGATATTTTTTTTGACCAAAGGCCCTTCGATAAATTTTCCCGCTTTTTTCCATATGCCATATAATAGTATGCTTAGACCTTCGCGCGTGGTTCAACGCAATAACGCTACAAACCCTTGACGGCGGCTTGCAACGCCGGTTTGAATTTGGCGGGGGTGGTTTTGTGCAACCGGAGATGGCGGCAATCATTAAACGCCAGAAAAGCGGCCAGTTCTTTGCCCAGGGCCAGGAAAAACGCGTCGGTCTTTGCAAGCGAGGGTTCCAGGGCAAGATGATGAATATGCAGCCGTGATTTTTTTCTCTCGGCTTTGCAGTCCATTCGCGCAACCAGGGTTCCATCCCATAAAACGGGCAAAGAGAAATAGCCGTGCCGGCGTTTTGCCTCCGGGAGATAACATTCCATCCGATAGTCAAAATCAAACAGCGCCTTGATGCGCTTGCGCTGGATGACCAGATTATCAAATGGCGAGAGTATTTTAAGTTTGTTGCGGGCCAGCGGTTTGCTCAGCAGCTCCAGCGAAACGGGCAACGCGTAATAGCGGTGGCCGCAAGCCCGGATTTCCAGCAATTCCCCGTTGGAAACCATTTCTTGCAAGGCGACGGAAACCATCGGTTTGACGTTTTTCAGCAGGTAGGCGATCTCCCCGGCCTGACCCAGCCCGTTGGCCCGCAGGTATCGGGTGATCAAAAAACGGGCGTGTTCCTCGTCGCTGGGGGGCGTTGAGTTGGTTCCTTCAGGCAGCGCCCGTTCGGTGAGATCATACACCTTGTGGAAATTCACTCGGTAAGGAACCATGAGGGCGCCCTGCATAAATTGATATTCCAAGGCCCGTTTGGCGGGCGCGCGGTTCCATTCCTCGGTCTTTTTACCGGTATTCTGAAAATCTTTGGCCATCAAAGGGCCTTCGTTGGCAATGCGCTTAATGACCCGCTTCATCAGCCGCTCATCGCGTTCATACCAATGATTCTCATCGCCGTTGGCAATGGCCTGTTTGCGGGGCAGGCTGTGCCGGTAGTCGCGCATGGGCAGGTAGGCGGCGGCATGAGACCAGTATTCAAACACCTTTTTATCGGCGATCAACTGATCGAGATGGGAATTTTTGTAACGAGGGTCTCGATTCCACAGGGTATGGTGATGGGCGCGCCCAACGGCTGTGATCGTATCGATCTGGATGTAACCCAAGTGTTCAATGGCGGACAACGCGGCGTCCATTGCGCCGCCGGTCCGCGTTGCCGGCGGCAATCTCTGCGACAGCAACGCCAGTTTTCTGGCTTGTTGAATGGAGAGTGATTCTGGCGCGTTGGCCATGTGTATCCGCCCGTTGCCGAGGATTGATAAGTGGTGGCCATTTTTTAAAAAAAAGTCGCGGGCGCCCGCGCAACGCAAAAAAAAATGGACCGCAATGCAAAAAAATGGATCGCGCCGGAAAAAAATGGATCGCGCCGGAAAAAAAATGGACCGCGCCGGAAAAAAATGGATCGCGCCGGAAAAAAAATGGACCGCTCCGTAAAAAAAATAGCCCGCGCCAGAAAAGGACAAGAGACGCGCCGACAAAACCAAAAAAGGATTTCAGCTGATCTGCTGAAATCCTTTGTGATCAATGGTGATCCCACGGGGAATTGAACCCCGGTTCCCGGCGTGAGAGGCCGATGTCCTAACCGCTAGACGATGGGACCAAAAATATAAAACCGAGCCGGTCAAACGCGCCCGATCAAGTCTCTCCTTTTATAAAAAAATAGTTTTTTTGTCAATCACTATTTTTTAACCTAAGTTTTCCGGAACTGGTTTTCCCGTCAAAAATGTGTGATCCGCCCATTTTTACAACCCTGCCCATCGGGTCATTTCTCTTTTTTCCCTTTGCGCATCCCAAACAAAATATAGATCAAAGACCCGATGAACGGCACGGCCGCCACAAGCATCCAGAGGGCCTTTTGACCCAATGACTTAAACTCCCGTTGCCCCGCGTTTGTGATGGCCCAGATGGTCAAAATAAAAAACGGCGTGACCAGGGCGATGACCACCCCGGCGGTTTTGAAATCAAAATACATATATTGCCCAATCCTTTGATGACGCCCTTTTTTATCATGGCGTCGTTGATTTGCGGCTCGCAAGCGCCAAACAGCCGCTGATTTTTAAATTTATAAACCGTCTATTTAGTCCAGCAACCGGGCGATATCCAAAATCGCATCGACATAATAGCCGCTTCGGTTGTATCGATAAATAACATCCCTGGTTTTTTTAGAGGTCATGCCCGACCGCCAGCCATGGTGTTTCAGATAATTCGCCACGCTCATGATGGCGTCGGCATGGGTAAACAGATTGATCCGTCCGTCCATGTCGCCGTCCTTGGCCAGGGTCAACACATTGCTGGGCATAAATTGCGCGATCCCCATGGCCCCGGCGTACGACCCGTAAATTTTCACGGGATCCGTCCCCTCTTTTTGGGTGTGCGTCAAAAAGGCCCGCAACTCCTGGTGGCCCCACTTGGATTTAATCCGGGCTTTTTTGTTGAATTTTTTCCGGGAAAACCTTTTTTTAGACGGGGTTTTATTCCACAACCTATCCCGGTGGCCCTTCTCCGACAGTGAGGAGAGGGTGGCCAGGACATTTAACACCCGCGCCCTCCCGGTGACCTTGCCCAGCCGGGTCTCCACCAGTATGATGGCCACGATGACGTTGGCGGAAACACCGTATTTTTTTTCGGCCAAAGACAGCGTCTGTTGATGCGCGGCCATGTAGGCCGCGGCCTTGCCAATGGAGGCCGGCGATGAAAACTGCTTGTAATTCAGCGACCCTTCATGGTGCATGAAAAAAAGACCGACGTTTTTCCAATCAAAAAAAACCTTTGGATCGCTGAAAACAGCGTCCAGCCGCTTGGGGCTAAAACCCTCTTTGATCAGTTTTTTCTTCACCTCGCCAAACGGCGCGACCATTCGCTTTTCCATGGCGGCCCCGGACCCGGAAAAAAAACCGGAAACCAAAAAAAACATGGCCAGCAAAAGACTGGCCCCAAAAAACCGTCGGCCTGATTTTAAAAAAAGTCTCATCATTTTCCACCCATCCCGATTTCAATCGGAAGCATCTCTTTTTTTCGTTTTGAAAACATCGCCACATGACTGTATCCAGCGGATTTTATCATTTTTAAAATGCGCCGATTCCCTCTTCCCACCTGATCCGGGCGATGCGCGTCAGATCCGATGGTCAGATCAATGCCGCGCGCAAAACATTTTTTTACGATCTCGCCGCCGGGATACGATTCACGGGGCGGATGGTCAAAACCGCTTCCATTCACCTCAACGGCCAGGTTCGCGGCCTTTATTTTCACCAGGATGCGATCCATCTGTTTTTCAAATGATTGGCCGGGCCAACCGCCTCCAAATTTTTTAATCAGATCCAGATGGCAGACAAAATCGAATGATCCCCGGTCGATCATCTGTTCCAGGGCGTTGAAATACAGGGCGCGCGCCTCATCCGCATCCATCCCCCCGCGTTTCAACGGGGAGGCGCCGGTCACAATATCGACCCCCCCAGGGAAATGGAGCCCCCCTCCAATGACGTCAAAGTCAAAGGGGTCGCACGCCGCGATCAGCCCATCAAAATGCGCCGGAGTAAAATCAACCTCCAGTCCGGCGGCCACGTCAATCCGGCTCTTATACCGGCGCTTTAATCTTTGAACCGCCTGAAAATAAAGCGGAATCTCCTTGACGGTCATGGAGTTCCCCTGTTCCGTCTCCGGGGCGGTGAGATGATCCAGAAACGATATTTTCTTCAGACCCGCCGCAACCGCGCGTTGGACATACGTCTCCATGACGCCATCGGCGTGGCCGCAAAGTCGTGTGTGAATGTGGCAGTCGATCATAATGGGTCTCTTTCAACCGGCGTGTTATTAAAGAAAAATCCAGGCGGGTTTTTTGACGGCGCCGCGGTTTTCCCGCGCCATAACTTTTTCAGCGCCTCTTGATAACTGAATAATGACATGATATACGTCGTCAAGTCAATTCCAAACCGAAGATATAAATCTGAAACGTTTAAAAAAAAGCGACGCCTCATTGAAAAAAAAATTAAAAACCGTTTTTTCCTGCCAGTCCTGCGGCTTTGAATCCCCCAAATGGATGGGAAAGTGCCCGGATTGCGGTCAATGGGACGCCTTTGTCGAAGAAGCGGCCTCGACAAAATCGTCCGAAGAAAAGATTTTTGGCCGCTCCAACGCCAAACCGACCCTTCTGGATTCCATTGAGCTGGGCGACGAATACCGCATGTCCACCGGCATCGGGGAATTTGACCGGGTGTTGGGAGGCGGTCTGGTTTACGGCTCCATCACGCTGATTGGCGGCGATCCCGGCATTGGAAAATCGACCATCATGTTGCAGGCGTTGGACGGCCTGTCTAAAAATGGCGCCAAGGTTTTGTATGTTTCCGGGGAGGAATCGGTCAAACAGATCCGGATTCGAAGCGGGCGCCTCTTTGAAAAAATCCCCAAAATGCTGGTGGTTTCAGAGACCGACATCGACTCGATTCTTCTGATGATCGACACGCTAAAACCGGGGGTTCTGGTGATCGACTCCATCCAGACCATGTTCAGCGCAAATGTGGCCTCGGCGCCCGGCAGCGTCAGCCAGGTGCGGGAATCGACCATGCGCCTGATGGCGGCGGCCAAAAAAACCGGGGTTCCCATCTTTCTCGTGGGGCATGTGACCAAAGACGGCTCCATCGCCGGACCCCGGGTCATGGAGCATATGGTGGACACGGTGCTCTACTTTGAAGGCGACGGCCATCACATTTTCAGAATACTCCGGGCCGTGAAAAACAGGTTCGGGTCCACCAACGAAATCGGCGTTTTCGAGATGAACGAACAGGGGCTGTCCCAGGTCCCCAATCCATCCTCCATCTTTATATCCGGTCGGCCTGAAAATGTGCCCGGATCCGTGGTGACCGCCAGCATGGAGGGAACCCGGCCCATACTGGTGGAGTTGCAGGCGCTGGCCTGCCCGTCCAACCTGGGAACCTCCAGACGAACCATTTTGGGCATCGACCAGAATCGGGTGGCGCTTTTGGCGGCGGTCATGGAAAAGAAACTGGGGCTTCAACTGGCCGGGCACGATATTTTTTTAAACGTCACCGGCGGCGTAAAAATAGACGAGCCGGCCGTGGACATGGGAATCGTGGCGGCCATCGCCTCCAGCGTGATGGACAAGGCCGTCAACCCAAACACCGCCATTGTGGGGGAGGTGGGGCTGACCGGCGAAGTCCGGGGCGTGGGCCAGGTCGAGGCCAGGGCCATGGAAGCCAAAAAAATGGGATTCACCAAATGCCTGGCGCCCCACGGCAATTATAACCGGATGACAAAAGTAAACGGAATAGATATCATCGGGATCAAGACCATCGCCGACGCGGTGGACATTCTTTTTTAAACCGATTTTTTTTATGGCTATTCCATCAATAGAAACCATTATCAAGTAGCTATCAAACCATCAAAAATCGGCCGGGCCTCCCCAGGACTTCGGTGTGGCCGACGGCTCGAAAAAATAAAACAGCGCCCATGAAAAAATCAAACGCCAAAGCCAAACGGGTCAACGATCATTATTCCCGGCAGGCAAAAAAAGAGAACTTCCCGGCCCGATCCGTCTATAAACTCAAAGAGATCCAGAAAAAATTCAGACTGATCCAGCGAAACGACCAGGTGCTGGACCTGGGCTGTTGCCCCGGATCATGGTTGCTCTACGCGGCGGAGTTGACCGGAAGCGGGGGAAGAGTGATCGGGATCGACTTGAACCCTTTGTCCATACACACGCCGGGCCATGTCACCGTCATGCAGGGGGACATGCTGGCGCTGACCGACCAAGACTACGCGCCTTTGGAACGTCAAATCAACGTGACCCTAAGCGACGCGGCGCCGTCCACCACCGGCGTCAAGTCTGTGGACGCGGCCCGTTCATACGAGTTGTGCCAGGGGGCTTTGGCCATCGCGACACGGGTTCTGGTCGGCGGCGGGTCGTTCGCGTGCAAAATGTTCGCCGGAGAGGATTTCACCGAATTCACAAAATCGGTCAAACGCCATTTTAAAAAATGCAAAGTATTTAAACCCCAAAGCTGCCGAAAGGCCAGCAAAGAAATTTACCTGATCGGATCAGGATTTAAATCAAAATAGACTCGCAAAAAACAGGGGATGGCCCAAGTTAAAAAACGCGACAGGCGCGGCGCGATCTTTTTTTTGCCAGCGCTTTGGACTCATGCGCGACCCAAAAAGGCGGCCGCGCATGAATCATTAAGAAATAATTAAAGTCGGATTTTTTACGACGCCATCACATCAAGGAGGGAAAAAATGTCAGGACACAGCAAATGGTCTAGCATCAAACATAAAAAAGGAGCGGCGGACGCCAAACGGGGCAAGGTTTTCACAAAATTGATCAAAGAGATCACGGTGGCGGCTCGCTTTGGCGGGGGGGACCCGACGGCAAACCCCCGGCTTCGTTCGGCCATCGTTGAGGCGAAAAACGAAAACATGCCCAAGGATAACATTGAGCGCGCCATCAAAAAAGGAACCGGAGAACTGGAAGGCGTCAATTATGAAGAGGCCACCTACGAGGGGTACGGGCCGGGCGGCGCCGCGGTTTTCGTTGAGTCGTTGACCGACAACAAAAACAGGGCCGTGGCCGAAATTCGCCATATTTTCAGCAAGTCCGGGGGAAATCTCGGGGAAAACGGGTGCGTCTCCTGGATGTTTGACACCAAGGGGTACATCGTGGTGGAAAAGACCGGGGAAAACGAGGAGCGGGTCATGGAGACCGCCATTGACGCGGGCGCCGAGGATGTGAGGGAAAACGAGACCGAGCTGGAGGTCATCGCCGATCCCAAAGATTTTGAGGCGATCCACGCCGCCATCAAAGAGGCGGGCATCCCGACCATTGTGGCGGAGGTCACCATGCTTCCCCAGACCACGGTGGATCTTGAGGGAAAAGAGGCCGAACAGATGATGCGGCTCATGGACGCGCTGGACGATTGCGACGATGTTCAAAAAGTGTACACCAACGCGGACATCCCGGACGATATCGCCCAAGGGGACTGACGCGGCGACGCGGAATATCTCGCGCATGGAATTTGATATGACCATTGAGGTCTGATTTTTTTTGCGATCGCATCCAATCACGGGGGGAGTCATGATTCTTCGGTATCTGCATTTGTCTGATTTGCATTTGAGCTATAAAGATATGATGGGCGATGACTGGGCCGTGGGCGCCTTCAACGAAGATGTGGTCACACGCTCCATGATCGAAAAAATCAAGAAAATCAGGGAAGGCGCCGAAAATGCCGACCCCTTTGATTTTGTCCTGATCACCGGGGACATCGCCCGATACGGGAAACGGGAAGAATACGCTGTGGCCCAAGTGTTTTGCCAACGGCTTCTGGAGGCGGCGGGTCTGCCGCCGCGCCGCCTTTACCTGATTCCGGGCAATCATGACGTCAATCGGGCGGAAGTCAAAGATTCTCATCAAAAACGATTTTACCGATTCGAAAATCAGGATGAGATCACCGACCTTCTCACAGATCAGGATATTTTTCCCGTTGTCATGCGAAAATTCGCCGAATTCAACCGGTTCGCCGAGCAGGCCATGGACCGCCAACATTTCACTGAGACGGTCTATCACATGGTGGAATCCTTGCCCCTTGAAAAAAACGGGCGCCGGGTCAAGGTCAATCTCGTGGGGTTGAATTCCGCGTTGATGGCCGGATACGATGGGGACGACCAAAAAAAACTGGCGCTGGGCTTGCATCAGACACACCGGGCGTTGGATCGATTGGATGAAACGGCCACTATTTCCATTGGATTTTTCCACCACCCCTTCCCATGCTTTCACCCGGCGGACAAAGTGTGTGAAAACAGACTGATGCAAAATCTTGATCTGATCCACACCGGCCATTTCCATGAGCCTGAAAACAGCCATGTCCGAAGCGCCGCCGGGCAGGCCGTGATCATCGGCGCGGGCGCGGCCTTTGAATCCAGGGAGAGCTACAATTCCTTTAATATAGTGGAAATCAATCTGGCCACGGGAAAGGGAACCTCTCAATTTTACAAATACCTGCCGAATCATCACATCTGGAAAAAAGACACGGACGCCAACCCCCGCGATCCAAAGGGCATCTTTCCTTTTTCACTGGACCGGGTGTCGGCTCAGCCGCCTCGGCCTGTGGAAACGGCGGCGGCCTGCGCCCCGGCCGTCAAAACCCCGCCGGAGTTCAAATCCCCGCCGGAGTTCAAAACCCAAAAAGTTCATTTCATCCATAATTATCTGCTCCCAAAAGATTTCATCGGCCGCGCCGATTTAAAGAACCGCCTGATCCGACTCATGGCCGGGAAACCGGACCCAAAAACAAACAGCGCCGCCTCCCTGGCGACCGTTCGCGGAATCGGGGGTCTGGGGAAATCCTGCCTGGCCCGCAAGGTTTTAGACAAAATCAAAGGCGACGCCCGGTTTGACCACATCGTCTGGTTCTCTTTTTATGAGGCCCGGACCGAGGATGAGGCCTGGTTTTTGTCGCAGATTCTAAAGGCGCTGGGCGCCTTTCCGAAAACACAAACCGGGTCCAGCCAAGGGGGGCATCCAGGCGCCCGGAAACTCCGGGAGACGCTTTGCCGCGAGCTGGACCAAACCCCGATTTTGCTGATTTTGGATGGCCTGGAAGTGATTCAGGACACAAACAAACCGGCCACCGGGTTTTACGGCCGGATCCACCCGATCCATCCAGAAACCCTGAAACTGCTGACCCACCTCTGCAATCAGTCATGCTCCGCCGCGCTGGTCACCACCCGGGTCTCCTTGAGCGAGTTTTCCGGGGTTTCCGGATGCGCGGAAATTCCCTTGACCGCCTTAGCCCCTGACGCCGGGGCCAAATTTTTAAAAAGCCTGGGCGTGGACGGTTCCAAGGACGAACTCATTCGATGCGTGGAAATTTTCGGGGGCCACCCCTTAACCTTAAAGGCGGCGGGAAAATTCATGGCCTTGAAACGGATCGCCGCCAAACAGGTGGAGACCGTCACCGGGGACCCGGCCCTGTTTCAAGCCTCCCCCGAGGGCGAGAAGGTGGCCAAAATCGTGGCCCTGTACCGGGACGATCTGGACGACGATCAGGAATATTTTTTAAAAATGCTGAGCCTTCATCCCCGGTCTGTGACAAAAAGCAATTTTTCCGCCCTGATCCGGGGGTATCAAGACCACGGGAAGACCCCGGCCAGCGACGGCGCCGACATGATTGACACGGCGCTGGACAACATTGTTCTTCCCCTGGTCCAAAAAGGCCTGATCGAAGAATCAAAAAACCTGGACGGGACGTTAACCTACAGCGCCCATCCCCTAATGAAAACGGGCTTTTCCACCTGGCTGCATCCCGAGGAAAAAGGCCGCGCCCATGAAACCTGGGCCGACGCGGCCAAAGCGTCGCCGGATATCTCTGGGAACGCCATGACCGCCAAAACCATTGAGGAGTTGCAACCCTACCTGGATGTGACGGACCATTACCTGGCGGCGAACCGACCCAAGGCGGCCTGGGAGATTTATTATGGAAGAAATGTTGACCAGCGGCTTGATCATTTGGGCCATGCCCGGAAGGTTCTGGAGATGGGGAAGCGGTTTGAAACCCTTCTCAACCCAGGGGCGCTGTCGTTGAGCGCTTCGGATCGGGTATTTTTGTATGAATACTTATCGCGGTCATCCCATGATTTGGATAACCCTGGGGCGACTATTTCATACAGCGGCAAGCAATTTCATGCGGCCAAAGAGACCAGCGATAAAAATCGCATCTTAACGCATGGCGCCATCCATGCCGAGGTTTGTTTAAATCTGGGAGAGGTGGCTGCGGCCAAAGAGACGCTGGCCGAGGTGGCGCCCCTGGCAGAGGAGCTGGGGTCTGGTTCTGGTTGGAAAATTTTCCAGAAAGTTTCAGGCAAAGCGGCGCTTTTTTCCGGACAGTTCCAGACCGCTGTCTGGATGTTTAAAAAACATATGGATGACAGCTCCACCTATAATCTGATTCTATATCATGGCGAACTTGCCGAGGCATTGACCCGATCCGGGGAGCCAAGCCAGGCTGAAACGGAACTAAAAAAAGCGCGGGATCTGGCTGAAAAAAATCGCATCCACGCATTGCTTCCCTTTATTTTGGGGGGATTCACCCATGCGGCGCTGAAAAAAGGGGAGATTCATCTGGCGCGGGAATATGATAAAAACCGCCTCGCACTGCGGAAATCCCTTGATCTTCCCTGCGAACCAAACAAATTCCTTCTGATTGCGGAAAAGGAATATGACCGGGCCATCCGGGAGGCCATGCCGCGCATTTCATCCAACGGGAACGAACAGATTGATAAAGCAGAAGAAATTGAGAGCCTGCTCGTTCTGGCCCAAGCCTGGCATGGCCAGGGAGACGCTGAAAAAGCCGATGATTATTTCCAGCGCGCCACACAATTGATGGAAGAAACCGGGTGCTGGCGTGAAAAAGATCGGTGGGAGGAGACTCGGGATAAACTGGCGCAAGCCAAGCGGCCCGAACAAACTCACGGGGAAAAATAAAGAGCCATCCATCCATGATGCGATGGTAAAAAATGGGAAACATAAAACCCAGAAACATAAAACCCGCCCCATCAAAACAGAGAGACAAAGATGATCCATCGATTGGATCGGACTTGGCAAACCGGTTGCATTCGTTTCATGCCCTGCCGTGGCTCTGGCGTAGAGACGCAAGATTTTGCGTCTTTGTTTTGGCGCGGCGCGGGTTTAAAAAAAAGAATAACGTCAAGCACATAAACCGATTGACCGGGCGGGGGCATTGCAAAACAGGCGAATTGTAACATTGCCATAAGCGCTGGAGTCAGTTTTAGATGTGTTGGACGCGGAGCGTCCAGGAGGCATTCCCACGCAGAGCGTGGGAACGAGGAGAAAACAGGGCCCGCCGGTTTTTCTCGTTCCAACGCTCCGCGTTGTAACGTTGCCCGGCCGCTCTGCGGCCATAGGCAGAGTACAAATCAAAAAAAAAAACAGAAAAAAAAACAAAAGAGAGAGTATGGTTAGGCGTCGATTTTACGGCGCATAAAAAATATTGCCTTGGATGTATGGGACGCAGAGCTTCCCGGACGCGTTCCCACGCAGAGCGTGGGAACGAGAATAAAAATCGCCCCTCAAAATAAAACGAAACAGACCCATCTAAAAAAAAGGAAGCCAAAAAAAACCAATGACCATAACCATCACCGGCACAGCCATTTTCATCCTGATCATCATCGCGGCGGACACCCTGCTCCACGCCGCGGCGGATGTTCTAAACATCCAATCCTTTAAAAAAAAGATTCCAGACGGCTTTACGGAATTTTACGATCCCGACGAATATCAAAAAGCCCGGAAATACCTCCAGGCCACCACCCAATTCGGGCAGCTCTCATCCCTGTTTGACCTGGCGATCCTGCTCGGGTTCTGGTTTTTGGGCGGCTTTGAGATTCTGGATCAAACCGTCCGGGGGTTTGGGTTAAATCCGGTGTTCACCGGCGTGATCTACATCGCCACTCTGCTGGTCTTTAAATCCATCCTGGATCTTCCCTTTTCCGTTTATTCCACCTTTGTCATTGAGGAAAAATTCGGCTTTAACCAAACCACCGTCAAAACGTTTGTTTTCGACATGGCCAAGGGCGCGGCGCTCTTCGCGGTTTTGGGCGTTCCGCTCATCGCCGGCATTTTCGCTTTTTTTGAATACGCCGGCCCCCAGGCGTGGCTGTACTGCTGGGCCGCGCTCGTGGCCTTTATGCTTTTTATTCAATACATTTTCCCGTCATGGATCATGCCCCTGTTCAACACATTCGAACCCCTTGAGGACGGCCCCCTCAAAGAGGCGGCCTTTGCCCACGCCAAAGCCGTCCAGTTCCCGTTGCAAAATATTTTTGTCATGGACGGCTCCAAACGCTCGTCAAAATCCAACGCTTTTTTCACGGGTTTTTTCAAAAAAAAACGGATTGTTCTCTACGACACCCTGATCAAAAATCACGGCGCGGATGAAATCGTGGGGATTTTGGCCCATGAAATCGGCCATTACCAAAAAAAACACATCGTAAAAAATCTTTTGATCAACGTGGCCCAAACCGGGGTCATGTTTTTTCTTCTTTCCCTTTGCCTCTCCCGGCAGTGGCTGTTTGACGCTTTTTTCGTGGAGCAAATGTCTGTTTACGCCGGGATGATTTTCTTTGCCATGCTCTATTCCCCCGTGGAATTTTTCATCCAGATTTTCGTGATGATCCTTTCCCGGAAAAACGAATATGAGGCCGATGAATTCGCGGCCGCGACCACGGGCAACGGAAAGGCGCTGGCGCTGGCGTTGAAAAAACTCTCGGTCTCCAACCTGTCCAATTTGACGCCCCACCCGTTTTATGTTTTTTTAAATTATTCCCATCCGCCGGTTTTAGACCGGGTCAAGCGGATGGAAACCTTTGAAGGAGGCGCGTGAAATGGGGGCGAGTGAAATGGAGGCGTATGAAATGGAAAGAGAGACGACCTTTTTGTCCGGCGATCTCAAGCTGTCTGGCCTGATCCATTATCAACCGGGTCAACCGGGTCCGCCAGACCCATCGGGACCATCAGACCCTTGGGACCAAAGGAAACAAAAAACCGGGGGAACCGCGGTCATCGTGACCCACCCCCATCCCCTGTACGGCGGGAACATGCAAAACCCGGTGGTGGAATCCGTCTGCCGCGCCTTTTACAAAAACGGCGCCGCGACCCTCCGCTTTGATTTCAGAGGGGTGGGAAAAAGCGACGGCGCCCACGACCAGGGAATCGGGGAGCAGGACGACGTGCTGGCGGCCCACACATATCTGACCCACGCCGGTTTTGCGACCATCGCCTTGGCCGGGTATTCCTTTGGCTCCTGGGTGAACGGCCATGCGGCGCTGAAACAGCCTGCCTTTTCAGACATCGTCATGATCTCCCCGCCCGTGGCCATGATGGATTTTTCCGAATGCCCGGCCCTGCCTGGCCTGGGTCTGGTCGCCACCGGAAGCGATGACGAGATCGCGCCCCCAAAAGGGGTTCAACAACTTCTGGAAAGATGCGAAAGCCGGGCCGCCTTTGAAATCATCCACGGCGCCGATCATTTTTATTCGGGGTTCATGGGCGCGCTGGAAGGGGTGGTGTCGAACTATCTGGAGCGGGCGTCCAAAGATATAACGTCCAAAGATATAAAAAAGAGATAAAACAGCCGCGTTTTTTATAATTTAACACCCGCGATTTTTATAATTCAATCCCCGCGATTATGAAATTATGATATCCGCGTTTGGATATATTTTTCCATCGGCGATGTTTTCAAGGCTCATAACCATCCAGAAAATATACCAAAAAGCTTGGCGACTAAATTTTTGTGCAAAATATTTGATACACTCGTAAAAAATAAAGATATGTTGGGTTGCTTCGCTTAACCCAACCTACAAGTGACCGTCATTAATCAGCATCTGAATTATGCAATATTGTGTCTGCTTGCAAATCCGATTTTTTACGAACGTATCCTATTTAATGCGTTAAAAACCGTTCAGGGAAAACAATAAACAAGGGAAGGTATGAACAACTGAAATGACGCCCCCAGAATACAAACCAAGAATAAAAATCAAGGGATAAAAATAAAAGAATACAAACCAAGGGATAAAAACCAGAAAAGAAAAAAAAAGACCCCCCAAAAAAAAAGAACAAAGCCGATGTTGGGTTCGTTCCAAACCCAACATACGAGGCCTCGACTTGAATTTTCACGGGAACGGAGAAGGGAAACACAGATCTCGAAAAAACAAAATTGGTCGGGGCGAGAGGATTTGAACCTCCGACTTCCTGCTCCCAAAGCAGGCGCGCTGCCAGGCTGCGCCACGCCCCGATGTCTTCGTTGAATCCCAATGTCTTCATTGAATAATGGACCCATTTAAATCAAATGGTTTAACAAATGCGTCCATTGAATGAATATGGGCTTGTAACACGCTTTTTATTTTCCCGCAAGGACAAATGCTTAAAAAAAAAGCGTTATTTTATAATACTCGATTTATTTCTATTCCTGGGCCGCTTTAATGATCTCGGCCCCCTGAATATCCTCATCCCCCAAACCGAATATTTTTTTCAAAAGCGCCGGGGGTCTAAAGGTCTGGGGCAACTCCAGGCTGATTTCCATTCTCAATAACACTGGTGAAATCAGGTCCATGCCGACAATGACCTGTTTGATGTCGATGGCGTTTCTCTTCCCTTTTTTGCTGGTCTTGTAAATGATGCATTCATCCGTTTTTTCAAACGCCTCCAGCTGGGCCGGGTCAAACTCCCCGGTGTTCAACTTGATCAGATAGGAGCTGGGACCCTGTTTTTTCCCATTTGGCTTATTTGTTTTTGACGGGGCGCTTTTATCAAATGAAACAAAGCAATCCGTGATTTCAAGGCCTTCCGGCAACGCCCCGTTTAACGCGGCCCGAATATCCGCCGACGTTGTTTTCAGGGAAGTTTCGATGTAAAACGGCTCGCTGACGCTTTCGATATTAATCGGCAGGGTGTCGCCAAAAGAGATTTTCGGCTTTGGATGAAACCCCTGGGAATGCCGCAATTCGATCCCGGCCCGTTTAAAGGCGCGGACAAAAATATTCACCAGCTCAAGGTGGCCAAAATATTTCGCCTTTCCCAGCTTGGAATAGACCACGGTGAACCGTTTGAAAAACCCGTCCCGAAACGTGTTGGGCAAAGGGGCCGAGGATTTGATGGCGCCGGCGGCAACCGCCGGGAACTCCCGGACTTTGATCTCGTCAAAATCGCAGACCCCGCACCCCGTGCAGTCCCCCAACCGGCAATCCAGGGTTTTTTCTCCAGTGACCGAGCGCTGGTATTCGTCCTTTAAAAACGATTTATCCACCCTCATGTCGATGTGATCCCAGGGAAGGGGCTCGTCCACGCTCCGTTTTCGGGTGGTGAAAAAATCAATGTCAATCCCGGTTTCAAAGATGGCCTCTTTCCACAGATCGGCCCGAAACTTGTCGCTCCATCCGTCAAACTGGCACCCTTTATTATAGGCCGCCTCCAGCAGTTTTGAAAGCCGCCGGTCTCCCCTGGCCCAAAGCCCCTCCAGAATGCTCAGTTCGGGATTTTGCCACTTGACCTGGGTTCCGGGCATCCGAATCTCTCGTTTCAACCACTCGATTTTGTCCCGCGCTGCATCCATGCTGATCTGGGAGGCCCACTGAAACGGGGTGTGGGGTTTGGGCACAAAGGGGGTCACGCTCACATTGATCTTGCCCCGGCCCGCTTTGGTCTCTTTTAACCCGTGGAGACGTTTGGCCAGATCGACGATTCCCTGCAAATCCTCGTCGGACTCCGTTGGAAGGCCCGCCATAAAATACAGCTTGATAATCTTCCAGCCAAGAAAAAAGGCGTTGCGCACCGTGGTCACGATCTCTTCTTCGGAAATATTTTTATTGATCACGTCCCGCATCCGCTGGGTTCCGGCCTCCGGCGCGATGGTAAAACCGGTTTTTCGGACCTGCTTGATCAACTCCATCAACTCCGGGGTCAATGAATCGGCGCGCAACGAGGGAAGGGAGATGGCCACCCGGTCGTTTTTATGCCGTTTCATGAGGGTTTCAATCAACGGCTCCAGACAGGAATAATCCCCGGCGCTCAATGACAACAGCGATATTTCGTCGTATCCGGTGGAGGCGATGGACTCCTTTGACAGGTCCAGCAGTTTCTCCATGGATCGTTCCCGAACGGGCCGATAGATCATCCCGGCCTGACAAAACCGGCACCCACGGGAACAGCCCCGCATCACTTCCAAACGAAGCCGGTCATGCACGGGCCGCCCAAAGGGAACAATGGGAGCGCTGGGAAACGCCGCGGCGTCCAGATCCGGAAGAATCGCTTTTGTGATGCGAATCTCGTCTGTGGAAAATTCGTTGGCGTCATCCGAATGGTTTGGGTTTGCCACGGCCCAAACCAATCTTTGGAAGCCGTTTTCATCGTATTCCGGACGGTAAAAAGAGGGGATGTAAACGCCCTGTATCTTTGACCAGTCGCGCAACAGGCTGGTTTTGTCGGCCTCCCCTTGCTCTTTCCAGGCCAGCGCCGCCCGGGCCATTTCCAGCGCCGCCTCTTCGCCGTCCCCCACGACAATGGCGTCGAAAAAATCGGCCACCGGCTCCGGGTTGCACATGCATGGCCCCCCGGCGATGATCAAAGGAAACGAGGCGTCCCGTTGCGATGAATAAAAAGGGATTCCGGCCAGATCCATGATTTTCAAAACATTGGTGTAGTTCAACTCGTAGAGCATGGAAAAACCGATGACGTCAAAATCGGCCAAAGGGGTTTCAGACTCCAGAGACGACAGGGGAACGCCGGCGTCCCTCATGCGCCGCTCCATATCCACGGCCGGGGCAAAGACCCGCTGGGCGTAAATATCCGGGTCATTGTTTAAAATATCATATAAAATCTGGATGCCAAAATGAGAGGTTCCGATTTCGTAAAGATCGGGAAACGCCAAGGCAAAATTTAGCTTTACTTTGGCCGCGTCTTTTTTTATTATGTTGGTCTCAGAGCCTAAATATCGGCTGGGCATCTCCACAAAGGGGAGCAGGTCGCTCATTTTTTTAATGGTCATAAGGCGTCTTTATTTTTACAAAACCGCGAATGTCGGGTTGGGGCTCCCCAAAAAATGGTTGGTTTTACGGGCGCCCTTAATTTTAAATGGCTCGTTTACAGTCAATCTTAAAAGATAAGCGCCATATCCGAAAAATCAAAAAAACAGACAAAAAAAACAGACGAAAAAAAAATCATGCCCAATTCAAACATCCGACCCCATTCTTTTTTTTCCAAGTCCGGCGTTACTTTGGCCTCGCCCCTGATGTCATCTTCCAAAATAGTCTCTCCGCTTTGGCTCCGGGCGCTGACGCTGGTTTTGCCGCTAATTTTAACTCTAATCTTAACGCTAATCTTAACTCTGGGGGGGCCGGGTGTCCAGACCGGGGTTTGCGGCCCGTACCCGCGCAAAACCCCCATTGTGGAGGCCGTCCAAAAGGTGAGCCCGGCCGTGGTCAATATCAGCTCAAAATACGACGACCCACGCCGGCGAAACCCGTTTTCCGGCTTTGAAAAAATGGACCCGTTTTTCGATTCTTTTTTCAAAGAATTTTTCGATTCCCGGCCGCCGGAGGCATACACCCGAACCAACTTAGGCTCCGGGGTCATCATTGATGGACAGAGGGGATACATTCTCACCAACGCCCATGTGGTGGCCAAATCCGGAAGCATCACCGTGGCGCTAAAGGACCAGCGAGAATTTGAGGCGAGCATCGTGGGGGTCGATGCGGATTCGGATCTGTCCGTTTTGAAAATATCCTCAAAAACGCCCCTCCCCGCCATCCAGATGGGGGACTCCAAAGACATCATGCCCGGCGAGACGGTCATCGCCATTGGAAATCCCTTCGGCTTTTCAAACACGGTCACCACCGGGGTGGTGAGCGCGTTGAACCGAAGCGTCAAAACCAAAGACCGGGTCTATCGCGACTTTATCCAGACCGACGCCTCCATCAATCCGGGCAACAGCGGCGGGCCTCTTTTGAACATCAACGGACAGCTCATCGGAATCAACACCGCCATATACGCCAAGGCCCAGGGCATCGGGTTTGCCATACCCATCAATCGAGCCAAACGGATTGTGGCGGATTTGATCAAATACGGGGAGGTGGTCCCGGCCTGGTTTGGAATCGCCACACAGGATATGGATGAAAGCCTGTTCGACTACCTGAAACAAAACGGAAACGCCGGGGTGATGGTGACCCAGGTTGAAAAAAACAGCCCCGGTTTCAAGGCGGGCGTCAAACCAGGGGATGTCATTCAATCCATAAATTCCCGGCCCATTCAATCCAAAGACGATTACGACGCCCTGACGCGAAACGTGGCGGCCGGAGACCGGGCCACGTTTGTCCTGTCGCGAAAAAATAAAAAAATAACCGCGACCGTCAAGACCGTTGTTTTCCCCAAAAAACGGGCGCTGGCATTGGCCTGGGAACGCTTTGGCATTGAAATCGAAAACCTGAATTTGAAAAACCGGTATTCCCACCGAATTCACACCTCGGTCAGAGGCGTGGTCATCACACGGGTGGAGGCTCTGTCGCATCTGGGAAAAATCGGCGTGGCGCCAGGGGACGTCATCCGGCGAATCAACGACGTGAAGATCAACGACTCCGAGGATTTCAAAAAGGCCGTGGTCAAGTATCGGACCAAATCGTCCATGGTTTTTCTGGTGTTTCGGGGGGAGCGGGGATATCATATCACGATTGAGCGGTGATTTTTTTTGACAAGCTGAGCGGTAATTTTTTTTTGATGAATGGGAGCGCCTTGTCTCGCCATTCGAGAATTTAAACGAGAATCATCCCCCCTTTTTTTTAGCCGCGAACCCTCTTTTTTTGAGCTACGAAAAAGATACGCTCGTAAAAAGTAAAGATAAGTTGGGTTGGGTTGCTTCGCTTAACCCAACATACAAGTGACCGTAATTAATCAGCATCTGAATTATGCAATGTTGTGTCTGCTTGCAAATCTGATTTTTTACGAACGTATCAAAAAAGATAAAACGAAAAAAACCGGCTAAATCCATTTAAAAAAAAAATAGTTTCACCTCAACCTGTTGCAAACCATTATAAATAAACTTAGACGCCCATGCGAGAGCTGTGACCCCGATGAACCCTATGCCAAAAAGAGAAAAAATAAAAAACCTGTTGCAATCCAAAACGCCCCAAAAAAATATTCTGGTCAAAGGCTGGGTGAAAACCAAGCGGGACGCGTCTGGATTTTCCTTTATTGAGATCAACGACGGCTCCGGATTAAAGAGCGTCCAGGCCGTGGCGGACCATTCCATAGAAGCCAACGCCCAGGTCGCCTCCATATCCACCGGGTCGGCCGTGGCCATACACGGAGAGCTTATTGAATCTCCGGGAAAAGGTCAAAAATGGGAAATCGTGGCCCGAAAAATAGAACTCCTGGGCGCCTCGCCCCCCTCTTTTCCTCTGCAAAAAAAACGGCACACCGATGAATTCCTGAGAACCATCGCCCACCTGCGGCCCCGAACCAACAAATACGGAGCCGCGTTCAGGATCAGATCCGAGCTATCCTGGGCCATCCACTCCTTTTTTCGGGACAAAGGATTTCAGTATATTCATCCCCCCATTCTCACCGGGTCGGACTGCGAAGGGGCTGGCGAGCTTTTTCGGGTGGTGACATCCAGCATGGACACCGCCTCTGAAAATGGGGAAACCAAAGATTTTCGAAGCGATTTTTTCGGTGGCCACGCCAACCTTTCGGTCTCTGGGCAACTTTCCGCCGAGATGCTGGCGCTGGCGCTGGGAGACGTCTATTCCTTTGGCCCGACCTTTCGGGCTGAAAATTCCCACACCCGTCGGCACGCCGCCGAGTTCTGGATGGCGGAGCCGGAGATGGCGTTTTGCGACCTGACCCAAAACATGGACATGGGGGAGGAGTTCATCAAACATCTGGTCGGCTTTGCCATGGATCATTGCGCCGAAGACCTGGATCTGTTTGCCCGGTTTGTGGATAAAAACCTGATGGCCACCCTTGAAAATATCACGGGATCGGATTTTGTTCGCCTCCCGTACTCTGAAGCCGTGGAGATATTGAGCCGATCCAAAAAAAAATTTCAATACCCCGTCTCATTCGGCCTGGACCTGCAATCGGAGCATGAGCGGCATTTGACCGAAGACACATTTAAAAAACCGGTGATTATTTTTGATTACCCGGAGGCCATCAAACCGTTTTACATGCGCCTCAATGACGATTTGAAAACCGTGGCCGCCATGGACATTATCGTTCCGGGGATCGGGGAGATCATCGGCGGCAGCCAGCGGGAAGAGCGCTTTGATGTTTTGAAACAACGGATGGAGGCCAAAAATGTGTCCACCCAAAGCCACTGGTGGTATCTGGAATCCAGACAATACGGGTCGGTGGAGCACAGCGGGTTTGGCCTGGGCTTTGAGCGATTGCTGATGCTGGTCACCGGCATATCCAATATTCGGGACGTGATCCCCTTTCCCAGAACTCCGGGGAGCATTGAGTTTTAGGGGGCGCCAAAGGGACGATTTCCACCTTTATCCGCGTAAAGCTTATGCTTGACTTACCCGCCCGTTTCCATATATGGTAATTTGTTTGAAAATATTTCCTGAACAGCTGAAAAGAAACCCGAACACGCCATGATAAAACTTTTTGAACTTGCTGGAAAACCGATCATTCATCTTTTTGAAGAATCCGGGCGGATACTCCTTCTTCTGTTCTCCGCCGTGACGTGGATGTTTCAGCCCCCGTTTCGACTCCGGATTATATTCAAACAAATGGAATTTGTGGGGGTCAACTCCATTGTGATCATCGTCATCACCGGAACCTTCACCGGCGCGGTTTTGGCCCTCCAGTCCTATTATGGATTCAAGATGTTTGGGGGGGAGAGCCTGGTGGGATCGACCCTGACCCTGGCCATGACCCGTGAACTGGGGCCTGTGTTCGCCGCCTTGATGGTGACGGGACGGGCCGGATCGGCCATGGCCGCGGAAATCGGGGCCATGAGGGTCAACGAACAGATCGACGCGCTGTATTCCATGTCGGTGAATCCCATCCAATACCTGGTGATGCCGCGCGTCGTCGCGGGCGTTCTGATGCTTCCGGCGCTGACGGTCATCTGCGATTTTGCGGGGATTTTGGGCGGCTATTTTGTGGGGGTTAAAGTTCTGGGCATAAACTCGGGAATATTCATCGCCAAAATCATTGAAATCGTGGACATTGACGACATTGCAAACGGCCTGATCAAATCCATTTTTTTTGGATTGATACTGACCCTGGTGGGATGTTACAAAGGATTTTATGCCACCGGCGGGGCAAAGGGCGTGGGCATGGCCACCACACAATCCGTGGTTCTTTCATCCGTGTCTATACTGATCAGCGACTATTTCCTGACCGCAGCCATGTTTTAAGAAAAAATATCATGATTGATTTTATAAAAATAACCAAATCCTTCAAAGATCAGCGGGTGCTTGACGAGCTTGACATCCACATCGAAAAGGCCAAAATAACCGTGATCATCGGGGAGAGCGGCGGCGGGAAAAGTGTTTTTTTAAAACACATCATCGGTATTTTAAAACCGGATTCCGGTCAAATCCATGTGGACGGCGTTGAAATAACCGGGATGAAGGAAAAAAAATTCGTCGAGGTCAGAAAAAAATTCGGCATGCTGTTTCAAGACGCGGCCCTGTTCGATTCCATGACCGTGGGTGAAAACGTCTCGTTTCCATTGCAAGAACACACGCGGCATTCCAAAAAAGAGATCGCGCAAATCGTCAATGACAAGCTGGCGCAGGTGGGTCTGCCAAACGCCCTTCACAAGATGCCTTCGGAATTATCCGGCGGAATGCGAAAGCGGGTCGGCCTGGCCAGGGCGCTGGCCCTTGATCCAAAAATTATCCTGTTTGACGAGCCGACCACCGGGCTGGACCCCATCCGATGCGCCGCCATAGACAATTTGATTGTCAAAACACAAGAGGAGACCGGCGCCACCTGCGTGGTGATCAGTCACGACATTGAGTCCACATTCAGGATCGCGCACAAAGTGGCCATGCTGTATCATGGAAAAATCATCGAATCGGGCCCCCCTGAAGAGATCAAACGTTCTGAAAATAAAATTGTAAAGGATTTTATCAGCTAACCATGTCAACATTCAACCCTGAGGCAAAAGTCGGCGTATTGGTTGTCATCGGATTAATTGTTCTGGGATTCATGGCCGTGAAAGTTGAAAAAACCGGCTTTTTGAAAACCGCCGGGTATGATGTTCAGGTTTATTTTGACTCGGCGTCGGGCCTGGCCCCAGACGTTCAGGTCGAAGTGGCCGGCGTGGAGGTGGGGCGGGTCAAACAGATCGCGCTGGACCAGGGAAAGGCTCTGATCACCCTTCGAATCAACGAAAAGGTCATGTTGCCCCGAAACTCAAAAATCGCCATTAAGACCCGAGGAATTCTGGGAGACAAGTATGTTGAAATCAAACAGGGATCATCCACCTCTCTGATTGAGCCTGGTGGGATGATTGAATATGTGGTCTCTCCGGTGGAGTTAGACGCCCTGTTTGTCTCTCTGGGGGAAATCCTGACCGATATAAAAAAATTAAGCGGCTCCCTTTCCGATGTTTTTGGAAATGAGCAAAGCGCCAATTCGATGCGCCAGATTCTTGCCAATTTAAATCAGATGACCGAAACCCTTAACCAGACGGTCCAGACCAGCCATTCGGACATTTCCAGGCTGGCGTCAAACCTGGCTGTTTTTTCCGACGCCATCGCTAATCCGGCCATCGCCCAAACCATTGAAAATTTTTCCAAATTTTCAGAAACCCTGAAAAATATCGGGGAGAAAAACTCGGGCGACATCAACCGGATTGTGGAAAACTCCAAAGACGCCTCGGGCAACCTGAATACCCTGCTCTCCAAACTGATCTCGGTTTCTGAAAAAGCGGATCGGATTTCCGAAAAAATAGACTCCGGCCAAGGGGCCATCGGGAAGTTGATCAATGACGACACCACCGTCACCCAACTCAACACGGCGCTGTCCAGCGTAAACACCTATCTGTCTCAGCAGGAAAAATACAAAACGTATGTGGATTACACCGGGGAATATCTGATAGACAGCCAGGATGTCAAATCATACTTGACCTTGCGACTTCAGCCCAGGGAGGATAAATATTACCTGCTTCAAATTGTGGGAGATCCCGCCGGGGACAGCATGACCACCGATTACAACCGCACCCTAAACGGAGTCGTATCAACGGAGCGGGAGGTGGAAATCAAGCGGGATTCGCTGAAATTTTCAGCCCAGATCGCCAAACGGTATTACAACCTGGGGATCAGGGGCGGATTTTTTGAATCCACCGGAGGCGTGGGCCTGGATTATTATCTTTTCGACGACACCGTAAGCGTCAGCTTTGAGGCCTTTGACTTCGATTCCACTAAACATCCGCATTTAAAGCTTAAAGCCTCGTTTTCTCCCTTTGATCATGTCTATCTGTCCATTGGATTGGACGATTTTATCAGCGAGGATCAAAACGAGTCATGGTTCATCGGGGGAGGCATTCAATTTTCCGATGAAGATATTAAAACGCTTATTTCAAATATTCCATTGTCTTTTTAACTTATCTTTTTAACGTGTCTTCTTAACTTGTCTTCTTAAATAGAGCCATTCTCTTTTTTAAATAAAACGGATGGCGTCGTAAAAAAAATGCGTCCCTTGGTTTTTCGATTGTTTACGCATACACCATGTGATGCATGGCCCCGTTCGTAAAGAATCGGATTCGCAAGCAGACACAATAGCGATCAATTTGGATGCTGATTAATTACGGTAGCTTGTAGGTTGGGTTGAGGGACGAAACCCAACCTGTCTTTACTTTTTACAAACGCATCAAAACGGACGGTGAAAAAAATTTCCAGAGAAAAAGCCAAACCATTCCGACTGGTCAAATATTTCACGCTGTTTAGCCTGACCGGAATATTTATCGGGGCGTCGATTCTGGCGGTCTTAAATATCCACTGGTCCAGGAAAATGCAGTTGCAAAAAAGCGAAGATTACGCGCTTTTACTGGTTGAAAATCTAAATCATCAGGTTTTTCAGCAATTTATCGTGCCCGTGGTTTTTAAATTTGGAACCATCAAACTGCGAAACCCGGATCAGTTCAGACGGATGGACAATGTCGTCAGGAACACGCTGCACAGCTTTAATGTGGAGATGGTGAATATCTACAATATGGAAAACTCCATCTCCTACAGTTTTGACAAAACCCGAATCGGTCAAAAAACCGTTGAGGCGGCGGGATACAAAAAAGCGCTGGAGGGGATCCCCACCACAAGGCTCGTTCAACGGGGCAACCTGTTTGAAATCATCTTCGGCATCCCCAAAGAGAGCAAAATGACAACGTTTGCCCCGCTTCAGGCCGAACGATCGTTGTTGCGGGTTTCCAACAGAATCATGGGCGTCTTTGAAATCGTGCAGGATGTTTCCAAAGACTACAAAGCGATTTCCAGATTTCAGATACTGGTGATCATCGCATCCGGCATCGTCATGAGCCTTCTTTTTTTGACCCTTTTATATGTGGTGAACCGGGGTGAAAAAATTATTCAGCTCCGGGCCAAAGAGCAACTTGAGCTCAAAGAAAAGCTGACCCAGGCCGAGCATCTTTCGTATATCGGCGAAATGACGGCGATTATTTCCCATGAAATCAGAAATCCACTGGGAATCATCACAAGCTCGGCCGAGTTGCTTCGCAAAAAAGCGGCGACCACCGACATTCCCCCGGCCATTCCGAAAATCATTGTGGAGGAGTCGGCCCGACTAAACAATATTCTAACGGATTTTCTGGATTTTGCAAAACCGAAAAAACCCAACATGATCCGTTGTCGCGTGGATAAAATCCTTGAAAAGAATGTCTTATACCTTTCCTCCCAACTGGACCGGAAAGGATTTAAGGTCTTGATCCGCAAAAAAAACGACATTGGGTCCATCGTCGCCGATTCGGATATGCTCTACCAGGCATTCTTAAATATTTTAATCAACGCCATGCAATCCATGCCGGACGGGGGAAACATAGATATCGACATTGAAAAAAAAGAGGGGTTTGTCTTTCTCCATATCAAAGATTCCGGAGAAGGGGTCTCTGATGATTCCATGAAAAAAATATGGGCGCCTTTTTTCACAACCAAAGAAAAGGGGACGGGTTTGGGGCTTGGAATCGTCAGAAATATTATACGATCCCATCATGGGGAAGTCGAATTTCATAAAAATCCAGAAAAAGGCTCGGTCTTAAGCGTCAAACTACCCATAAACCAGGAAATATAACCGTGGAAACCATTCTTATCGTCGATGACGAAAAAAATTATCCCCTTATTTTAAGCGCGGTGCTTGAAGATGAGAATTTTGAGACCCTGACGGCAAACAGCGGGTCTAAGGCGCTTGAAATTTTAAAAAATTCCGATATTGACCTAATCCTTACGGACATGAAAATGCCATCCATGGACGGCATCGCCCTCCTTGAAAAAGTAAAGGAAAAAGACCCGGATTTGCCGGTTTTGATGATGACCGCCCACGGAACCGTGGAAAAGGCGGTGGAGGCCATGAGAAAAGGCGCCTACAGCTTTATCCAAAAGCCCTTTGACAACAAGCAGCTCCTGGTCTATATCAACAAAGCCATCGCCATGTTCAAGGTCGTAAAGGAAAACCGCCGACTGTTGAGCGATGTCAAATCACGGTACGGTTTTGACAATATTATCGGCAAGAGCAAGCCGATGCAGGATGTTTTCGAAATCATCCGAAAGGTCGCCCCCACCCCGGCCACGGTCTTGATCGAAGGGAGCAGCGGCACCGGCAAAGAGCTGGTGGCCCGATCCATTCATTTAAACAGCTTGAGGCGGGACCAGCCATTTATCGCGGTCAATTGCAGCGCTCTTTCGGAAAGTCTTTTAGAAAGCGAACTTTTTGGCCATGAACGGGGGGCCTTTACCGGAGCGGTGGCCATGAAAAAGGGGCGGTTTGAACTGGCGGACAGCGGAACCCTGTTTCTTGATGAAATTGGGGAGCTCACCCCATACCTGCAAACCAAGCTCCTTCGCATTCTTCAGGAGCGGGTCTTTGAACGGGTGGGCGGGATCAAACCGATTTCCGTGGATATTCGACTCATCGCCGCCACAAACAAAACATTGAAAGATGAAATTGTGTCGGGAAATTTCAGGGAAGATCTCTATTTCAGGTTGAATGTCGTTCGCCTGGAGCTTCCCCCGTTAAAAGATCGAAAAGAGGATATCTGCCTGATCACCGATTATTTCATGAAAAAATACGCCGAGCATCGGTATTCCGACAAACCGGTGATCGGCGTTGAGCAGGATGTCCGGCGCCTGTTTAATAATTATTTGTGGCCGGGCAATATTCGGGAGCTTGAAAATATTATTGAACAGGCCATGATCCTTTGCCCCGGAGACCAAATAACCGTGGCCGACCTTCCAAAAGATTTCACCAACACGATCTATCAGGAACCCCGCATTGAGGGGATTTCCGAAGACGCCAAACTGTTTGAAACCCTTTCCATGATCGAAAAAATGATGATTGAGCGGGCGTTGCGACTCTCCGGCAATGTTCAAGCCCAGGCGGCTGAGCGACTTGGAATTGGCAAAAGCGGGCTGAACAAAAAAATGAAAAAATATGAACTGATATAAAATAGGCGCGGGTCTAAAATAGGCGCGGGTCTAAAATAGGCGCGGGTGTAAAATAGGCGCGGGTGTAAATCCGGGATTAACGCCGACATGGTTTCTGGATTTAAAAAAAAATATAAAAATTTCCATATGGAAACAATTTCAATCTAAACACCCGTAAATTCATGCCCAAACCGATGGCTTGCTCGTGGGGAAAATTAAATTAATTTTTGTTATCTATTTGAATTTAAAAGAGATAGGCTGAATTTAAAAAATGATAATATTTTTTTCAACTATTTTATATTTTTTATTTCAACGTGGCACGGTCATTGCATATATATTAATCTAAATCTGATAACTTTTTTCTATTTTCCTCCTAAGGGCTAACCGGATACTCTCCGATTAGCCCTTCCTTTTTGGCGCCTTTTCACAGCGGCCAAACCACGCTGGCTAACCCTGCCCATCTTGCGCCGCCATCCCCGGCTTGCTTTGCCGCCGGTACAGTTAAACGACGCGTTTGATTTTCCATGAATCCCGTATGAATCCCCGTTGTGCCAAAATAAATATTGACCCGCGCTGTTTACCCACCGACCGATAAAAAAACCGGGGAATATGAATAAAACATCACACCAGTGTTTCCAAATAGAAACACTTCCATTTCCATTTGGAAACTTTTTTACCCAAATCAATCGGTTTACGAAAACCGGCGCATGGAGATTGGCCCCGACTATTTTGTTTATATTGAAGTATGCATGTGAATTTTAAATGATAAAGCGGACCACCTCTTTTTTTATTTCTTTTTATTTTACCCGTGGCACACCATTTGCATATATATAATGTCACATTGATAACTTTTTTTCTATTTTCCTCCTAAGGCTAATCGGATCCTCTCCGGTTAGCCTTTCCTTTTTTGGGGACCACTCTTGATTTGGCTTTTTTTTGGCTTCCTTTTGGATGCTAAACCCATTTTTTTTTAAATCCAGGTTAAAATATCCCTTGTCTTATGCCAATGAATGCCCGAAACCATGATACAAACCCACTGTTTTTATTTTGTATCGGCGCGTCACGCGGATGAGAACCACCCAAAAAAAAGAGCGCCGGTTTATGGTGGAATGGCCCGCAAAAAAAGGGGGGATCAAATAACCGGGGCAGGATGGATGAAATAATGGGGCGGGACAGGATGAAATAAAAAGGAATAAAACAGAACAAAAAGAAACAAAAAGAAACATCCTGGTTTCCATATGGAAATTTTTTTTAATGCAAACGCGGTTGGAAACCGACTTGAGATATCGGCTTTAAATCGTCAAATATTTTTTTTATGGTATATCTATCTGAATTTTAAACAATAAAATATTTTCTATTTTATTTGTTTGTTTTTATTTTAGTATGGCGCCATCATTGCATATATATTAAGTTAAATCTGATAACTTTTTTTCTATTTTCCTCCTAAGGGCTGACTGGATTCTTTCCGGTCAGCCCTTTCCTTTTGGGCCTTTTTATTTTACCCCCTTTTTTATTTTGGCCTTTTCCACAATCCCTCCCACAATCCAGGCCGCCCAAAAAATATCCGCTTATTTTCTCCGGCTTTCCCTTGACATGCTGCGGCCACCTTGCTATTAAATTTTAAAATTAAATTCCCTATTCTTTATAAAAACTTAAAAAATAAAATCTAAAAAGGAAATAAAATATTTAACGCAAGATATTTACCTTATATACCATTTACATGGCGACAAAAAGCCGACTTTTTAAAAAATCATTTTTTTAGGGCATTGGCTTTCTGTATAAAACGTGTGGCAACCGACAAGTTTAAAGGAGATTGTGTATGTTGAATGAGAAAAAAAAAGATGGGTTTACTTTGATTGAACTGATGATCGTTATCGCAATAATCGGGATTTTGGCGCTTATTGCCGTTCCAAACCTCATCGCCTCCCGGAATCGGGGTTTTTGCAGCCATGCGGAAACCGATGCCAAACATGTCGCGACGGCCATTTCTGATTTTTTTTCCGACCCCGCCAACACCAACCTGCCCGCATGCGCTGACCTGACCACATTCACTCCGGCCAATGGGTGCGCCAACATCGCCATCACCGGCGATCCAAACAGCGTGATTACCATCACCGTGACCGACAAAAGCGGCCGTTGCCCCACAGGGAGCTCCTACCAGTTGAGCATGCCTGGGGCCGATGGCGATGGGTGGGCGGCCGTGGCGGCGACGCCTTAACTTTTTTTTTAACTATGGGTCTGTTGATATTTGTGGTCTGTTGATATTTGGTGATATTTGGCGCTTGAATACTTAATCGTTGATTATTGATGCGCTCGTAAAAAATCGGATTGGCAAACAGACCCAATAGCGTATAATTTGGATGATGATTAATGACAGTCACGTGTGGTTAAAAATACGCTTGAAAATCTAATCACAGGTTGGGTTGAGGGATGAAACCCAACCTGTTTTTACTTTTTACGAACGTATCAAGATGGATACGTTCGTAAAAAATCGGATTTGCAACCAGACGCAACACTTTATAATTCAGATACTGATTAATTACGGTCACTTGTAGATTGGTTTAAGCGAAGCAACCCAACATATCTTTACTTTTTACGAGCGTATCAAGATGGTTCCATGGCTTTCGAGTTGGCGCGTGGCCCCCGCCGATGTCAGGATCGTGGTCGCATGAATTAGCCAGAATGGGCATGGATCAGGATTTTTGATCCATCACGCAAACGGTCTCATCGCACGGGCATGCGCCATCCACCTCATAGGCGTATGCGATTCGCCCCTCCCCTTCCGCCTGCTTTTCGGTTAACGCCTTGTATTTTTTGTGTCTGCATTTCTCGGCCAGCTCATCCCTTGACGGAATGGACATCAACCCCTGCCCCACTATTTTTCCGGTTTCTCCGTCCACAATCTCCGCGTCTTCGCCGTTTGTCACCACAACAAAAGGGATGTTTCTCAAACCGGCCAGCCTGGAGAGGGCCAGGGCCGATCGCCGCCGGGTGGTCAATGACCCAGGTCCGTATTTGATGATCATGTCTATTTTCCCGGATGGGGAAACTTCAAAATCTATTTTTATCATGGCTTTTTTTTCATCGGCCGCCACAATGATCTCCCGGTTTGATTTTATATCCTCTTTTTTGTACCCTTTTTCTTGCAGGAGAAGGGTCGCTATGGCCTGACGGTATCTTTCGTCATGGGTGTCCTGGATGATTTCTCCGGTTAGAATGTCTTTTATCTCGCCCAGTATCAGGTGGTGTCCGTCTGTGGTTAGCATTTTATTTGCCTGTTTTTTTGGTTTGGGTTTTTTTGGGCTTGGGGTTTTCCCCCTCGTTCCACGTTCCCTTGTCTTTCCTCGCTCTACCTCGTCCCCTCTCGTCCGTCCCCACGTCCCGACGCTCTGCCGCGTTTCCCCCTCGCCCCCTCGCTCTACCTATTCCCCCTCGTTCCCACGCTCTGCGTGGGAATGGCTCTTGGACGCTCCGCGTCCGTCCAGCACATCTAAAACTGACTCCAGTATTTATTATTACGCGCCATGCATTTATTTTCACCCTTATTTTAATTTGGATCTATGGCCGCAGAGCGGCCGAAAAACGTTCCAACGCGGAGCGTGGGAACGAGGGTAAAATTCTTGGCTTCCGTCAGAATAACTACAGATGGCGCTGACCATGAAACAGGCGGACCACGTTTTTTTATCGTTCCCCTGTTTGTGTTGGAATGGAAAAAACCGGGTTTTATAAAAAAATTTTCCCGTTGCCTCTGGATAAAAACTATAAAATGAAAAAAACATAAGAACGTAAAAGAAAAAAGGGTTAAGTCCTGAGGCAACGAAACCCAACGAAGTAGTCCCAGACATACGGGAGGATGAAGTCGCGGCGGGCGCAGAGGCAGAAACCAGAACCAAGAACCCAGGAACCACCGCGAAGAACCTTATATTTATTACTATTATCATTACAACTACTGGTCCATTCCCACACATTACCCGACATGTCAAAACACCCGTAAGGGCTTCGGCCACCTGGGTATGCGTCTATGGGGGTGGTGTTTTGAATGCCATTCTCCTTTGAATTGCAGCGTTTTTTATCAAATGTGTTCCCCCAAGGGTAAGCCTGTCCGTCTGTGCCACGCGCCGCCTTTTCCCATTCTTCTTCCATTGGAAGCCGTTTCCCGGCCCATGTGGCGTAGGCGTCAGCGCCATACCATGTCACATACGTCGCCGGGTGGTTCCCATACCCTTTTTTTGTAAAAAAACCATTTCCTTTCTGTTGAATTCTCACACGGGGGCCAGCCAAATAAATCCATTCCTTTAAAGTCACTCCATCCGGTCGTTTATCATTCAAAAATTCAGAATACTGACTATTCGTCACCGGATGGACATCCATATAAAAATCAGGAAGATGAATGCTCCTCTGAGGTTTCTCATTGCTCCGCGCCCGTTTATCATCATCCCGGCTCCCATAAAGAAAAACCCCGGCCGGGACAAGAACCATGTCCGAGCCTCTCTCTGAAGATATCATTCTTGCCCGGTCTGAAACCGGTTCTTGAATCCCCTGGGTCGCGTCCAGCGTTTCCAAAACCTGAAACGCGCCCGTGGATATGGCGGCATCCTGGTTTTCCGTAGCCTCTTTAAGAGCCTGAACCGCCTTTTTCCCGCCGATATGTCGCAGGGCCTGGGCCGCGTTCTGACGAGCCGCCGATGAGAGTCGGTCATTTTTCAACGCATCAATAAACGGCTCCGGCGGTTTGATAACCGAATCCCGGAGAGCGTCCATGACCAGCCCGGTGTCGGTTTCAAAATGATGGGTGGGGATTATTTTTTCCAGAAACGGCGCCAAAATGGACGGGCTATCAAGCGCCAGGCTCAAAAGAAGCGCCTCCCGCCACCATTTATCGCCGTAGTTTTCCACCAGAAGATCAATCAAAGAATCGTTTCTTATCTGGACCCCGGCCAGATATTCCTGAAACCCGAGGTGGGCAAAACCGTATTCTGTTTCGCTGTATCCCATAAAGAGCCCGCTTCGATCCCGGATGTCCAGAAGCATTTTTTTGGGGTCTATGTCATCTTTTCCGATGGATTCAAGGGGGCCTTGAATGACCTTAATAATCTGTTCCATGGGGGCGTGGCGGCGGCCCTCGGTTTTATGAAGCCACAAGGCCAGGGGTTGCAGAACCTGCCGCGCCTCTTTGGCCGTCAATGGGCGATCTGTAGTTTTGATATTTCTGGCCATGTCCCATTTTTCAAGGAGAACATCCACGCATTCCTCATAAAGCTCCACCCTCCGGTCGGGAAGTTTTGTCCCCCGATCCCGTCGCACCAAAGCGATGATCTGGAGAAGCAACGGATTGACCGCCAATTTTTGAATGGCTTTGGATTTTTCGATCTCTTTGACCAACTCCGCAGCCTGATCCCGCCCTTTTTCCTCCCATGCCTCCTCATCCTCCCCTGGGTGAAGGGCGACCTCCACGCTGGAAAACCATTTTTCCAGAAACGCCCGGGCCTCCTCAATGGTGAAATCCTGTATGGAAAGTTCAAACACGACCCCGTCCAGGCGGCTTTGTTCCGTGTAACCCGCGAACCGGGAGGTGATGACAAATTGGGTCTGGGTGTATTTTTTCCTGGCGTTGTCTATCCATGCGCAGGTCCGAATCCGGGCCTTCTCGTTTGCCACCTCGTCCAGCCCGTCCAGAAGTATGATGGCCTGGCCGGAATGCATCAAATCATCAAAGGAATCATCCGTGATTTTGTAATCGCGAAACCAGCAGACCCGTTTGATGAAATCGACAAACGTTTCGGAATCTGGATTTTTTAATTCCCTTAACGGGGCAAAAAATGGAATGACGCCGGAGTCAAGCCCTGTTTTCTCCTCCGCTTTGCCCGTTATTACCATTAGCAGTATGTATTTTAAAAGCGTGGTCTTCCCGGAGCCGGGATCGCCTAAAATAACCATGTCTTTGATCTTTCGATCGTTTGCCGATTGAAACGCGGTTTTGATGTCGATGGCCGACAGGTTTTCCCGTTGTTCGCGCCGCTTCTGTTTGTCAAAACCCTCCATGGTAAAATCCATCTCGTGGGACTGTATGTTGGCGCGCATGTTGATGTAAACCCTCTCCAGCTCGATGGGTTGCCTTAGATTGGTGTCGAAGCCTTTGGTGGGGAGGTGGCGGTATTCGGATACGGCTCGTGTGGCGTAGTGTTTGAATTGTTTTTCTTGTTTGATTGGGTTTGGGGATTTTTGGGGTTGTGCGGCCTGGTTTGTTTGATTTTCTTCGTAGATTTGAAAAATCTTTTCACCATTAGCGCATTTTTCGTTATCCACAATCCATTTGCCCCGACCTTTCGGACGTTTTCTAAAATTGAGTCTTATGTTGTTTTTTCCAAAGTCAAACGTGACGTACTGAAATCGTTTGATTGTATCTTTTTCAGCGATTAAGGAGCTTCCCGCCTGGAATGTAAATATTTTTCCGTCTAAATCGTCTATACATGCTCCGTCTGATTTATGAACATGCCCAAAAAGAAGAATGGTGTGTTTGGATTTAAAAGCGTCCCTGCAACAGTTCTGATCTGTTTCCCATAGAAATTCAAGGGGATGGTGAAGCATATAGATTATAAAATCCGGGTTTCCTTTTTCTTTCAGTTCTTCGAGCGCCTTTTGCAGCGGGTATTGACCCACGGCGATGATGCCCTTGTCTTTTTTGCTGTCTCTGCACATCCAGGCGGAATTCAAACCAATGATGCCTATTTTTTTATTTCCAAAATCCGGCAGACTGACAAACGGGATCATCCTGCCATGCTCGCTTGACAGATGCGTATAACCGGATTCTTTTATAAAATTAAAATAGTTATCCAACCCTTCAAAAAGACTGTCACTCTGCTTTGGATTTTTTAAAACTTTGTTCAGTGTTTCCATTTCAAAATACCTGGGTTCTGTTCCTGGGATATATACGTCCCGATCAAGATCATGATTTCCAGGCACAATAAAAAGCCGCTCCGGTTTAAGATCGAGTTCAGCAAGAAGTTTTTTGAAAAATTTTTTCGCCTCATCATACCCTTTTTTTTGACCTTTGAGGGTAATGTCTCCGGTCACGGCGATCATGTCTGGGTTAAATTTATGTTTGTCCCTATCTTTAATCACTCTGTCAATGAGACTTTTTAGCGCGATGTCCTGGTTCACTGCTTCTTTTGGATCAAAATGAAGGTCTGAAATATGAAGAATTTGAAAATAATTTTTCTTTTTTTTTACCGGATTTTTTTCATTCATGATTTTGGTTTCCCGGGACCCTGATTATTTTTTTTGGATTTATTTTTTTTTTGAGATATGGCCCTTTAAAAAAGAGCTCCACCGTTCGGGGACAACACGGGCGCCGGTAGGTTATAAAATAGGTTGACCGCGTTTCCTCCTCGTTCCCACGCTCTGCGTGGGAATGGCTCTTGGACGCTCTGCGTCCCGCATATCTAAAACTGACTCTAATATTTATTATTGCACGTTATGCATTTATTTTCACCCTTATTTTAATTTGGTTCTATGGCCGCAGAGCGGCCGGAAAACGTTCCAACGCGGAGCGTGGGAACGAGGGTAATTTTATTATTTGCCCCTTTGCCCCGTTTTATAATATCCCCGCGTCTGGGATTTATTTTATTTATTCGGCGCCGTCCTTTTTTTTAGACGCACGCCGTGCGTCTCTACCGCATGTATGAAACGCATTGGTTTATTTAATGTTATGGGATTCGGTCAATGCAAACGCCAACTTTTCCCTCGTTCCCACGCTCTGCGTGGGAATGCCCTTGGACGCTCCGCGTCCAGCACATCTAAAACTGACTCCAGTATTTATATCATAATCCCATGGGCGCGTCGCGTGTAATTTTTATAAAAAATTTCTTTACATATTTTCCCCATGCAAATAAATTAACCCCATGATAGGCTCCAATGGAAAAAACAGTTTTTAAGCGATTTTAAACATTTTTCAAAAGGAAACAAAATCTTAAAAAAAATGCCTAAAAAAGACATGTCCATACGCATCGCTTTTGAAGAACGGGAAAAAAGTTTTATGTCTCCCTGCGGATGCATGAGCGCTAAATCCAAAGGCCGAAAAATCAAAGAAGAGGCGTGCCCTGTGCGGACGATTTTTCAGATGGACCGGGATAAAATCGTCTATTCCAACGCCTTTCGGCGATTGAAATACAAAACCCAGGTATTTTTGTCTCCCATGGGAGACATGTATCGAACCCGCATGACCCACACCCTGGAAGTCTCTCAGATCGCGCGAATCATCGCCAGGGCCATGCGGTTAAATGAAGATTTAACGGAAGCCGTGGCTCTGGCCCACGACCTCGGGCACCCCCCGTTTGGGCACAGCGGCGAAGCCTCTTTAAACGAGATATCTCCCAACGGTTTTTACCACAGCCGACAGAGCCTGCGAGTGGTGGACGTCCTGGAAAAAAACGGCTCCGGACTCAATCTCTCCTTTGAAGTCAGGGATGGAATTTTAAAGCATTCCAAAGGGTATGGGAAAATTATTTCAGACGATATCAATGAAATGGCGGCGACGTATGAAGGACGAGTGGTGAGAATCGCCGACATCATGGCCTATTTAAACCATGACCTGGACGACGCGGAAAGAAGCGGCGTGATCAAACAGAAAGACATCCCGGAGTTTTGCGTGAAAATTTTGGGAAAAACCCATTCGCAAAGAGCCACATCCATGATCAACAGCCTGATTTTTTTAAGCGATATTAAAGATGGAAAGCTCAATTTGCGCATTGGAGACGACGTGTTTGAGGCCATGACCATCCTGCGGGAATTTCTTTACGATAACGTGTATCGCTCGCGCCGGGTCCACCGGGAATTTTTAAAGGCAAAAAAAATCGTCTCCGAGCTGTATGACTATTTTTTAAGCCATGAGGACATGCTTGAAAAAGAACTTGGAGAGATGGAAATGAGGGCCCTGATCAACGCCGAATATTCCAAAGAACAGGTGGTGTGCGATCTCATTGCAAGCATGACCGACCGGCACGCCCTGGCGGTTTATTCCCGAATTTTTTTCCCTTCTCCTTTGGTTTAAAAAAAAATGCATATAAAAAACACCGCCGCGATCCAGCCTTTTTTAAAACAGTTTGAACAATTGTGCGAATTTATGGATCAAAAATACAATGACGCCGCTTTTAAGCACCATTTCAAATGCGAGGGGTGCCCGGACAATTGTTGCATGACCCATTTTTATCATCACACCTTTCTGGAATATTTTTATCTGATTGACGCATACAAATCCCTTCCCGATCAAACCAAACAGACCCTTTTTGAAAAAGCGAAAAAGAGCGGCCATCAAGCCGCCCCTGTTCATAAAAATGAACCTCATAAAAATGAACCTCATAAAAATAAAACGGATAAAAATAAAAAAAGCCCGCGCCTGATGTGCCCGGTAAACATAGACGGTCGTTGCGTTCTTTATGAAAACCGCCCCATGATTTGCCGTCTTCACGGCATTCCCTATGAAATAAAACGGGGTCCACAGTCCATGAAAAGCCCAGGTTGCGACGATTTTGACACTCAAACCGCGAATGATAAAAAAATATTTTTTGACCGGACCCCCATATATATCCAGATGGCGCGGTTGGAAAACAGCCTGAAAGAGGCGCTCGGCATTTCAAAAAAAAGAAAACTGACCGTGGCTGAAATGATCGTGGCCCATGAAGAATCGTTAAAACCCGCGCCAGATAAACCACAATAGATAAACTGTGCCAGATAAAACGCGCCAGATAAACCACAATAGACAAACCAAAACAGAAAAACTGAGCCAGATAAATTTCGATAGACAAACCAAAACAGAAAAACCGGAGAACGGATGAAAACCATAGACCTAAACCAAATTGACAGCCTTCCGGGCGTTCGTCTGGATAAAAACGACACCTTTTCATTTCATTGTCATTCCAAACTTTCCTGTTTTAATTTGTGCTGCCGAAATTTAAATCTCTTTTTATACCCGTATGATGTGCTTCGACTGAAAAATCATCTGGGCATATCGTCCGGTCTTTTTCTGGACAAATACGTCGATATTGTGTTGAGGCCGTCCAGTTTTTTCCCGGAAGTTCTGCTGAATATGGCGGACAATGACGAAAAGACCTGCCCTTTTTTATCCGAATCCGGATGCGGGGTTTATGCGGACCGGCCCGATACCTGCCGTTTTTTTCCCATGGAACGGGGGGCTCTTTACAACGCCAAAACAAAAAAAACAGAGATATTGCGTTTTTTCAATCCCCCGGAATTTTGCCTGGGTAAACACGAATCAAGTCAATGGACCCCTTTGGAATGGGCGCAAGATCAGGATGCGGCGCTGTACGACCATATGACCGTTTTATGGTCTGAGGTCAAACGGCTGTTTGAAAAAAATCCGTGGAAAACACCGGACAACGCCGATGGACCCGATGGGAAAATGGCCTTCATGGCGGCTTACAACGTCGATTCTTTTCGGGAATTTGTATTTGACAGCAGTTTTTTAAAACGGTTTAAAACGCCCAAATCGGTTTTAAAAAAAATAAAGAACAGCGATGTCGAGCTTTTACAATTTGGATTTCAATGGATCACACTTTTTTTATGGGGAATCCAAACCAAACACATCGTTCCTAAACGCTAAGGGTTCGCTGAAAAATAACGCACCCTTTTTTTGTAATTTATTATGGAGCGAACCCCAATGATTTTTTAAAAAGGCGTCGCCGAAACTTCACACAACCCCGTCCGGCATATCAAAAACCCGATCCCCTCCAATGACATACCCCCCGTCTATTCTCAACACCGATCCGGTCATGTACGGCGCTCGGTTTATTATAAATAAAACCGCGTTGACCACATCGTCGATGGACCCGATCCGGCCCGCTGGAATATGATCCATCAGCGCTTTTTTCTGGTCGTCGGACAAAAGCCCCCATCCACGGGTTTTATCTCCATGGCGCGTCTCAATGATTCCCAGCATGATTTCATTCACGCGCGCGTTTGGCGCGGCCATTTTGGCCCAGGTTTCGGTGAGAAGGGATATTCCCCTGTTGGCCGCCGAATATCCCTCGTTGAAAATATAACTCGCCGGACCGGATCGTCCCACGATTCCAGCGATGGATGAAAAATTAATGGCCACCCCGTCCCCGGATTTTTTCAAATGGGGCAACGCGGATTCAAACACCCACTGTTTGGCGCGAAGGGTGGTGGCCAACTCCATGTCCCATTGATCTTTCACATACGGCCCGTGAACAATGGGCCATCCCCCCCGTTCGATATTGTTGATCAATATGTCCAGACGCCCAAACCGTTTCACGGTTTTTTCCACCATGTCAGGGATTTGATCGGTGTCGCACAGATCGGTTTTTAAAATCAGATAGTTTGCTCCTGTTTTATCAAAATCCTCTTTTAAATTTTCAAGATTCTCTTCCCAATCAAAATAATTTAACGCCACGTCGATCCCTTGACTGGCAAGGGCCAGACCGATTCCTTTTCCAATTCCCTTCACCGCCCCAAGAACCAGGGCCACTCTGTTTTCAGTTGTCATGCCTTCCCCAATTTTATTTCCCTCGTTAACCGATCATTGTTGATGATTATGTTGATATCTTTTTTATAACACATCTCTTTTTAGACACAATCAAAAAATCTGATCAAAAGCTTTGTTTTAAAAGAAAAGTTCATAGCTCTTGGTTGTCTATTTCTTAACGGTTCTTTTTTAATAAAATGAATGGGTTAAAAAGATACTATCGTTTTAATCAACCTATATTTCTTTTTATAGAATATATAAATTGTAAGAGGATCCTCTTTTTTGTCATATCTGTTTTTAAAAAAGAGGTTGGGGTTTTTCTTTTTTATTATTGGGTTTATTACCGAATTTTTTCAGGGTCTTTTAATTTTAAAAAATTCAAGCTGACGGACGATGACTGGGGATAAAAAACCGGCGTGCCTGATCCTTGTCTGGCCATTGTTTAGCCCTTGTTTGGCCTTTGACTGGCAAGGGCCAGACCGATTCTTTTTTTAATTCCCTTTACCGCCCCAAGAACCAGGGCCACTCTGCTTTCAGTTGTCATACCTTCCCCATTTTTTTAATCGTTTTTCTTTTTGAGCGAACCATCAATGATGCCGATACTCTTAAACCCCATATATCAATATAAAAAAAGAACTTCAGACCCTATGAAAAAAAACAGTTTCATCGCCATTTTTTCCCCCACGTTAACCGATCATTGTTGATGATTATGTTGATATCTTTTTTATAACGCCTCTTTTTTTAGACACAATTAAAAAATCTGATCAAAATCTCTGCTTTAAAAGAAAGGTTCATAGCTCTTGGATGTCTATTTTTTAGCGATTCTTTTTCAATAAAATAAGGGGTTTAAAAAGATACTATCGTTTTAATCAACCTATATTTCTTTTTATAGAATATATAACTATTAAAAGAGTCCTCTTTTTTGTCATATCTGTTTTTTAAAAAAATGTTGGGATTTCTCTTTTTTATTATTGGGTTTATCCTCGGAATTTTTCAGGTTCGTTTAATTTTAAAAAATTCAAGTCGGTGGGATGACGATGACTGGGGGATAAAAAACCGGCGTGTCTGATCCTTAAATTTTTTTGGTTTATTCGTAACGTTGCGAATAAACCAAAAAAAATCAAAGACCCATTTATTTAACGATTCCAAAACACTTTAACAACCTCTTTATCAAAAGATAAACTATTTATTTTATTTAAAAAAATAGAATCGGTTCAGCGCCGATCAAAGCCTTTTATTAATAAAGAAAAGAGTTGAAAAAATATGTCTATTGGTATAACTTAGTTCGACGGCGTGGCTCTTTTTTGGGTCCGGTTTTTTAGCCGGGGTTTTTAACCCGGATTTTAATGTCCATTTCTTTGTCGATATGTTTTTTATAATTAAACAGTTTTAAACATCATTAAAAAACCAATCTAAAACATCATTTTTATAAACGTCTTTTACATTATTTTTCCGCGTTAAAAAAGAGTCCTATTTTCAATAAAAAAGATATCTTAAAAAGATGTTATATATTTAAACACCCCATTGTATATATTATTTCTTATATATAAATTTATAAAAGGCTATGGATATGGAATTTCAAATAGATAAAAGAACCCTATTATCCGGACTATTAAAAATTCAAGGAATCACGGCAAGAAAGGGGTCCTTGAAAATCACGGAATATGTTTTTTTAAAAGCGACTGACTCCAATATTATATTGCAGGCCACTGATTTGGAGACATGCTTTGAAGGCTTATACCCCGCTGATATCGCCGCCGAGGGAAGCGTCGTTATGGATTCAAAAAAAATATTTGAAATCGTAAAAGACTTTCCCGTGGATGAAATTAATTTTCAAGAAATTGAAAATAAATGGGTGACCATCGAAAATGAAACCGTCAATTACCATATTTTGGGAGGAAACCCGGATGATTTTCCGTTGATGCCAACCTTTGAAAATGTGGAATTTTTTGAAATAAAATCAGCGCCATTAAAAGAAATGATCGGAAAAAATATTATCATAGGACCCACCGATGATAATCGGCCCCATATTGAAGGTATTTTATTTTGCGCGGCGGAAGAAGACGGAAAAAAGATGTTGAGGATGATATCCACCGACGCCAGCCGGATGTCCAAAACGGATTATATTTTGGATGACGGCGTTCAATGGCCCGATGATTTTAAAAGCGTTATTATACCCAAAAAAGGGTTGAATGATGTTTTAAAATTTTTAAAAGATGAAGGCGTTGTAAACATTGGAATCGCGGAAAACTATATTATTTTTAAAACCGAAAGTGAAAAAATAATCATCCGGCTTCTTGAAGGGGATTTCCCTGATTTTAAAAAAGTGATTCAATCAAAAGATGATTTAAACAATATTAAAATCAATAGACAAGAACTATTAATGATGATGAAACGAATGTCTGTTTTTTTTAATATGGATTGCAAAAGCGTTTTGTTTAATTTTGGGGACGATCTTTTTTTTATTGAAGCCATGAATCCGGGAATGGGGGAAGCCAAAGAGGATATGCCCGTTGAATTCAAACGCGATCCCATCAAAGTGGCTTTTAACCCCAAATATTTCATAGACGCCTTAAATGTGATAAAAAACGAGACCGTTATTTTAAATATCGAAGACAGCAAAAAACCCTGTATTATAGAAGGAGAAGAGGATGTTAATTACATCAATGTAATTATGCCCATGAAAATATGACTAAAAAACCGACTCAAACCGATCAGTATAATGAAGATAATATAAAAATTCTCGAAGGCCTTGAAGCGGTTCGAAAAAGGCCCTCCATGTATATTGGAAATATAGAAATAGAGGGTCTCCATCACCTGGTCTATGAAATTATAGACAACAGCATTGATGAGGCGATGGCGGGATTTTGCAATCTTATAAAGGTGGTGATCAATGCGGATAACAGTGTTTGCATTGAAGATAACGGCCGGGGAATTCCTGTGGGAATGCACAAAACAGAACAGGTTTCAGCCCTTGAAATTGTCATGACGCGACTCCATGCGGGGGGCAAGTTTGACAACGATTCCTACAAAGTTTCCGGGGGACTCCACGGGGTGGGCGTCTCTGTGGTCAACGCGTTGTCAAAACGACTGGAAGCCACGGTGTACATCGGAGGGAAAAAATATCGCCAGACATTTAAAAGAGGCCAAAAAACCAGCGAACTAAAATGTCTGGGGGAGACCCAAAAAAGCGGCACAAAAATTCATTTTACTCCAGACACAAAAATATTAAAAACAGATAATTTTGATTTCAAAACGTTATGCAGACGATTTCGGGAGCTGGCTTTTTTAAATAAAGAGATCAGAATAAAAGCTGAAGATAAACGGTCTGAGGAAAAAGAGGAATTTTATTACAAAGGCGGGATCGTCTCTTTTGTCGAATATTTAAACAGACACCATTCCACGCTTCACAAACCCATATTTATCGAAGGAACAAAAAGCGATATCAGCGTTGAGGTCTCCCTTCAATACAATGACACATTCATGGAAAAAATATTTTCGTTTGCAAACAACATCAACACCATTGAGGGCGGATTTCATCTCATTGGATTTAAATCTTCCTTAACCCGGACCATCAACAGTTATTTGGCCAATGGAAACCTTCCCAAAAATTTCAAAGAAAAAATAAACGGGGATGACATCAGGGAAGGATTGACCGCCATTATTAGCATCCGGATAAAAGAGCCTCAATTTGAGGGGCAGACCAAAACAAAACTTGGAAACAGCGAAGTCAAAGGGCTCGTGGAATCCCTGGTCAATGAAAAATTGAGCGTTGTTTTGGAGGAAAACCCGGACATTGCCAAAAAAATAATATCAAAAGCCATCAATGCGGCCAGGGCCAGGGACGCGGCCAGGCGGGCCAAAGACATGGCCCGAAGCAAAGGGGCGCTCACCGACTCGACCCTTCCTGGAAAATTGGCGGAATGTCAAAGCTCGGACCCGGATGTCAGAGAAATTTTTCTTGTGGAGGGAGATTCAGCGGGGGGCAGCGCCAAGCAGGGACGGGATAGAAAATTTCAGGCCATTTTGCCGTTAAAAGGAAAAATTCTAAATGTCGAAAAAGCGAGATTTGATAAAATTTTAAGAAGTGAAGAGATTAAAAATATAATCACCGCGCTGGGAACAGGGGTTGGAAAAGACGAATACGACATTGAAAAAATAAGATACAAAAAAACCATCATCATGACCGATGCCGACGTTGACGGATCACATATACGAACCCTTTTATTGACGTTTTTTTTCAGGCAGATGCCGGACATTATCACCAATGGGTATCTGTATATTGCCCAACCCCCTCTTTTTAAAGTGGGAAAAGGGAAAAGCGCTGTTTATCTTAAAGACGAATCAGATTTGGATGATTATCTGATTAAAAATGTATGTGAAAAAAATGTTTTAAAAAGCGACGGCGAAAAAAAAGATTTGAGCGGGCATTACTTTTATAATTTCGTGGTGAATATTTCAGAATACTACAAAATACTTTCCAGATTTAAAAACAGAGGAATACAGCCCGAAGTCATCGAGACTCTTTTGGGATCAGGGGTGGAGAAAAAAGCTTTTTTAAAAGATGAGGAAAAAATGATTTCATTGAAAAATGCGTTCATTGAAAAATTATATCATGCGGCTGATCCGGAATGGGCGCCGGAGAGGGATGTCTTTGAATTTGAAATTCAAGCCCCTGAAAAAGAAAAAAAAGGGAATGAAACATATAAGATATCTCAAAAATCCCCGAGAAAAATAAAAATAGGAAGAGAGCTGATCTATTCTTCGGATTATCAAGAGGCGCTGGCTATTTTTAAAAAGATCACGGAATCGGACAATCCGCCTTTTGAGTTGGCGTCAAAAACCAAAGAGGAAAACAAGACGCGGATCGAAGATAAAAAATATTTATTGAGGCATGTGATTGAAGAAGGAAAAAAAGGAATTTCCATTCAGCGATACAAAGGTCTTGGAGAAATGAATCCCGACCAGTTGTGGGAAACCACCATGAATCCGGACAAAAGAATTCTTCTCCAGGTGAAAATTGACGATATTTTTGAAACCGATTCGATATTTTCCTTGCTCATGGGGGAAAATGTGGAGCCAAGACGAAATTTTATTCAAAAAAATGCATTGGAAGTGACGTCGCTGGATATATAAAAAAGCAAAAGAAAAAGACATGACCCTTAAAATAATTAATATAGAGGCCAGAGATATCCCGGACGCCTGGTTTTCATCTGTTTATGATATTTTGGAAAACGGGCACCGGTATGTGATTGACAGGGGCAGTTTTCAGGGACAGGAACGACTGGAATTTGATTATGTGACTGTGCATATAAAATATCCAGGGACGCGTCCCTTGATTCCTGACATACCCGCTGGAATGGGCATTCCAAACCCGGTGGCCGACGGTTATATTGAGGATTATCTTCCCTATCTTATGACATGCGATAAAAGGCCGAATGAGGATTATACATACGGGCAATATCTGGAATCTCAGATAACCAAAGTGATTGACATGTATAAAAAAGATGGCTACGGAACCAACCAGGCATACATGACCGTTGGGGACGAAAAATCGTTGGATCTGGTTGATCCGCCATGTCTTCGGGGAATAGACACTCGAATACGCTACGGAAAACTCCATTTTATGGTCTATTTCAGGTCCTGGGATTTGTGGAACGGGTTTCCCGCAAACCTGGGCGCCATTCAGTTATTAAAGGAATACATGGCCATGGAGATCGGCGTTGAGGATGGGGAAATCATAGCCGCCAGCAAAGGGCTTCATTTGTATGACTATATTTGGGAGCTGGCTCATTTGAGAACCATGAAAGAAGGGTGACGCTCTTAAATTTTTGTCGGGTTTATTTCAACCCTCTTTTGATCAAATGGAAAACCATCCGTCCATCCATCCGCCCCTTTTTAAGGGGATGGATGGAGAATAAAACAGAATTAAAAAAAACCCGCGCGTGACCATTTGGCTCTGACCCCCCAAAAAAAAAGCGGCTAAAAACGGCCCATCGAAATTTTCAAAACCGCCTGATTTTTAAAACCGCCTTATTTTTAAAACCGCCTTATTTTCAAAACCGCCTTATTTTCAAAACGGCCTCATTTTCAAAACCACCTTATTTTTTAATCTGTTTGACGACTCCCTTATAGATAGACCCGGTTTTACCATCAATGCTTATAAAATCTCCGGTTTTCAACGTGACGGAATTAAATGACGCGGTTTTGTTGGTTTCATCGCACACAAGCTCTCCGCAACCCACTACGCATGTTTTTTTCAACCGATGGGCCAACACAGCGGCATGCGACGTGATGCCGCCTCGGGCTGTGAGAAGCCCGTCCGCTGAAAATATTTCCCGTATGTCATCGGGGACCGTGTCGCTTCTTATCACGATCAGCGGCGTGTCTTTTTCCGATTTTCTAAAATTTTCCATTTCGTTTATGCTAAATACAATGCGCCCGGTCATGGCTCCCCCGCTCACCCCGATGCCATGACCCAAAAGCGCCTGATCATCAAGATATTTCAGATCGAATGACGCGCTTTTTTTCCGTTTTCGTATCTCCATGTCCCGGGTCTGGAGAATATAAAGATCGCTGGCCGCCTCGCTTTCAAATGTGAATTCGATTTCCTGGGGACTCCATCCATTCTTGTTTATCAGCAAATCCGCCCATCCTTTCAAGGTCGAGTAAATTTTTGGAAAATGGCTTTCCAGGGTGATGTTTGTGGGCCGTTTTTCGATTTTTTGTTGAAACAACGAGATGGGAAGAGTGGCGACCAGGCCGGCCACCACATCCTCGCCTTGGTCCCCGATTGAAAAATCGCCCCATAATCGCAAGCTGTCCCCGGACCATCTTGGGTTGTGCGTGTAAAAAACACCGGTTCCAGACTTTAAGGAGACATTGCCATATATCATTTCTTGAACTGTGACCGCCGTGCCCCAGTCATCGGAAATTCCCATTATTTTCCGGTATGTTTTGGCTCGGGGTGAATTCCATGAATTAAAAACGCTTTTGATGGACATAAGCAACTGTTCAAAGGGGTTTTCAATGACATGAAATCCGGATTTCCGTATTTTTTGCTTGTATTCCCGGGCCAGGTCCCGCATCTGTTTTCCGGAGAAATTATTTTTTTCGGCGATGCCAAAAGCGGCCTTTTTCTCTTTTATAATGGCGTCAAAATCGTCTCGTGAAATGCCTTCGGCCATGCCGCAACACTGGAGAAACCGGCGTTGGGTGTCCCAGGCAAACCACTCATTTCCAAACGCTTTGGCCAGTCCGGCGGCGATGACTTCGTTTATTCCCACATCAAGAAAGGTGTCCATCATGCCCGGCTGGGATATGGAGGAGCCGCTTCTCACGGAAAGGAGCAACGGTTTGGCGGAATTTCCCAGCTGTTTGCCTGTTTTTATTTCAAGATTTTTAATCTCTCGTTTGAGTTGTTCCCGGAAGTTTTTTTCCGCCGGCGGATATTCCTTGATAATATCCAGGCACCGATAGACCTCTGTGGAGATGATAAAGCCTGGGGGAACCGGCAGGTCGAGCCGTTTGAGCCTGAGCATGTTGTTCCCTTTTGTTCCCAGATAAACACTGCCCGAAATGGAGCCGCTGGTTTTGTTTATGGGAGATATGGCCATGTTGGGATCATAGTTTAAAAGAAGTTGGAGCTTGTCTTGGGTGAACCGGTCCGATTGCAGGGAAAGGGTATGTAAAATTCGGGTCAAAAACCGGTCAAACTGCTGAAGGCCGGGGGACAACGCGATGCGGTCCCTGAAAAACATTTCTGAAATTTCCAGTTTCCGTTGTTTGTCATCCTTTGGATTGCCATCTATTCCATATTTTGGCAAAAGCCATCGAAAATTGGAATGCTTTAATATTTTGGCCAGATTTTTTTCATGGACGGAGTTTATGTTGTCCATGATAATGTTGTTCACGGCCTTGCCAAAGCCTTTGAAAATATCGATGTACTGGGTGATGGAAAAGCTTTTCATGTCCAGGGAATAAAGCAGCAGGTCCCTCTGGTTTTCAATTTCTGTGGAATAAATGCCGTCTATGCGCAGGGCCTTTCCAAACAGGTTGATCAAAGAATAGATATTATGAAAAGCGGCCTTGGTGATCATGGACAGATCAATGTTTTCCATGACCTCTTCAAACAGCGTGTTCACATAGGATTCCAGACGGAACGTCAGGCCGATGGCGTTGAATTTCAATTCCGAATACTGCCCGTACATGGAGGGAATATCCGCGGCAAAATGTCTTTTCTGATATATTTCCTCACGGATTTCAAAGGTTTCGGGCCAAAGAATCAGTGTTTTTAATTTGCCCATGGAATCGAGAATTCCGTTTAACCTTTTAAACGGATCAGACTCGTAAAGAACATGTTTTAACCTCTCCACCCCTGGAAACGCTTTTTCGGAAAGCTCTGAAATATACTCTTCAAGCTCAATGGGGTCCAGGTTGTATTTGCGGTAAACCAGTTTATAAAACGCGACAAAAAGGGTGACGCGCCGGATCTCTTTTTTGGAGACCCCGGTTATTTTTTCCGTGGCGGCCTGGAGGTCTTTTTCAGGGAGGGATAAAAAATCCCCGGTTTTTATCCCCTGTTTTTCAAGACCCGTGATAATCTTGTGGCAGTCATCTATAAAAATGCCCCTGTTGGATATGGGATCGTAAATATTGGGCGGCACAAACTGTACGATAAAATTCTTGTTTCTGGTTTTCCAAAATTCCAGGACCGCTTCCATAAAGCCGATCATCCGGTTGCTGCTCTCCACATGGCTCTGCTTTCTCAAAAAATGAATCAGCGTGTCTTTTCGGTGGGTGATCTCATCAAGCTCCGTTGAAATATCCCGAAGCTTGCCTTCGGCGCCAATGTCGTTAAAATAGACGGGGAAAAGTTTGGCCAGTTGCTTGATTAGATTGTAAACCGGCTGAATGTGGCTGTTTAAAAGTTGCGTGATATCCCTGGGAAACAGATCGGTGTCTTTGATGAAAATGCCAAACAAAGACAGATGAATGATTAAATATGAAATCAAGCGCGTGGAAAAATTGGGGTTCAACTCAATGAGTTTCAACCATGTTCGTATGTTTAAGATGTGGTCATTATTGACTTTTATTCGCCAGTCGTCCCCGACCCCAGATATCATGGGCGATTGAAAACCGAAGCTTATCACAGAATCGATAAACTGCCGGATCAGATCCATGTCATCTTTTTTATAAATCCCTTTTCCCATGGTGAGTATGCAGTTTAAGGCGGTGGCCGGATATTTGGCCGTCCATTTTTTTAAAATGGGAAAGGTCTGCTTGATCATTCCTTCGATGTGAAATGAATTTTCATGATCAATGAGCCAGCTGATGGTTCGGTTGATCTCCCGCAAGGTCTCCTCATGAATCACGGAAAGGCCGGGAAGAATCATGGTGTGAAAAAGAAAGATGAGTTTTAAACGGTTGCTGGCCAGGCTTCGGTCCCCTGCGGCGGTCAGCTTATGGGGCATTTTTCTGTATATCCCCACAAAATGGGCATACCCTGGAAGTTCAACCAGCTCTTTTAAAAGGTCTTTGGAGTCCCCCGGACTCTTGGCGACGATGGCTTTCAGGCGCTTTTTCAAACCCAAGATGTATCTGTGGGATATTTCATTGAAGAGATGGTTGTATTTATCCATTTCGATGTATTCCCGGACCTCTTTTTTCAGCCACGGAAACGGGTCTTCCTGGTCCATCCAATGCGCGTGGGCCGCGTCATAATATTTAATCAAAAGAAGGTTGATGGCGTTAAAATCGCTCTGATTTTTATTTTCCTGATTTTTATTTTCTTGATTTTTGTTTTCTTGATTTTTATTTTCAAGGGCGCCTGTTTTTTCCCCGAGTTTTTTTATCTGGTAAAAACTTTTTATAAAAATAAAAAAAATATCATCGGGAAACCCTCGTATCAGGTCAAAGGCACGGTCTGTGACATCTTTGAACAGATCAAAAAATTCCCCGGACTCATTGATTATTTTTTCAAGATAAAGCAAAAGGTTGTCCACCGCGTTTTCACGGGCCGCAGATGTCTCGGCGGCGAGTATGGCGCCGTGAAAAATATCGATGAAAAGCGTGGCCGCGTTTTTTCCCTCGGGATGTGTTTTAAGGAGATGGAAATAGTCCAGAGCATACCCCCGGGCCTCGGCGATGATAAAATCCATGTTTTTAAATGGATGGGACAGCTCTTTAAGGAAGGTGTCCAGATCGTCCATGACGCCGGGGTACCGCGACATGACGTCGCGAAGGGGGGAATAGATCGGGTCAATGGAAACATCACGGTGATAATCTTTTATGTTTATGGCCAGGGCGTCTGATTTAATGGTCACGTTTGTCCTCTTTTTGGGTCTGACCGAAAAATGAACCTGAGAATTCTTCCAGGTTGTTTTGCGGTCATTTGGTTTGACAACCGGTCTCTTGTTAATATAAGGATGGTGCAATATACAAAAAATCAAGGCCAATTCCAAGCATTAAATTTTCGTTTTGTCTTTTTCAGTTTGTCTTTTTTGTTTTGTCTTGGGGGGGGCCATGTTGAATTTTTTACAGGCAAAATTAAAAGCAACGGATTATGAGATATTTTTATTTGGAAAAAAACAGTCTGTCCGGCTTGCGGGCCACCATCGAAGGTTCCGACGCAAACCATATTGTCAATGTGTTGCGCCTTGAAACGGGGGATGTGATCGGTCTTTACGACGGGCAGGGGATGAATTATGAGGCCCGGATCACAGGCGTTTTAAAAGGGCGGGTGGCCATTGAGATCATCAAAAGCGCTCCATCGGCCCTGGAATCCAACATTAAGCTCATCGTGGCCCAGGCCTGCTTAAAAGGAAAAAAGATGGACGGCCTGGCCAGGGGCCTTTGCGAGCTGGGAATTTACAGTTGGGTTCCTTTTTTTTCCAAACGGACCACGCCCGTCTTTAAAAATAAAAAAGCTGAAAATAAAAGAGCTGAAAACAAAAAGACGCGGTGGGAGAAGATCGCCAGGGAAGCCGTAAAGCAACGCCGGGGAGGAAGATTGCCGGACATATGCGCCCCGGTCTCTTTTGAGGCGGTTTTGGAGCGCGGCAAGGGATGCGACCTTAAAATTGTTTTTTGGGAGGAAGAAAAAAAATTATTAAAAGCGGCTCTTGGGACGGCCTGTGGCGGCGCGCCCCAAAAGATAATGATCATGATGGGTCCTGAGGGCGGGTTTGGAGCCGATGAGATTGAAAAGGCCCGGGCCGCCGGTTTTATTTCCGTATCTATGGGTCCCAGGGTTTTGCGATCTGAAACCGCCTCCCTTTCGGCATGCGCCATTATTCAGTATGTTTTTGGGGATATGGGATCATTAAGCATAAAAAAATAAAATTATCTTGACATATTTCAACTCAGGGGTATATATAACGACTTTATATTTGAGCCGAGGTAGCTCAGTCGGTAGAGCAGGGGACTGAAAATCCCCGTGTCGGCAGTTCGATTCTGTCCCTCGGCACCACATTAAAGCAACCAATTATAATCACTGTGTTTTTAAATCTCCATTTTTGCAGGGTGCGCATCGCGTGCATTTTGGGAGCATCGCGCAGTGAAAAAATAAGGGGATTTTAAAGACTATCTTTAAAATCCCCTTTTGTTTTTTTAGCCAGCGGATAAGCCTTTGCCATTTCCCCCATCGAAATTATTAAAAAATTCTTCAAACGGATTGTGCAGAACAGATAAATAAGGAGTGGTTGGATGCTTTGTTCTTTCCGCGATCATCAGTAGTGTATAACATTATGTAATTCTATAATATTCTATATGTTGTGTAATCTGCTATGGGTCCTACAACATATAGATAATCGGGACGTATTTGTTTACATGTTATACTTTTGTTATTGACAGGCTACCATTAACAGGCTAATCATTTAAATATTAACAAAAAGTTTTTGTAAAAAATTAGGGGTGCGAGATTGAAACGAATCGCTATGCGATAACGTCTGTTTCTTGGTAGTATTTGGGTGATGCTTCTATGGATATTAAACAAAAAGAATAGAGGAAACTGAACAAAGGAAATACATGTTCCATTTCAAAAAATTAACACCTACGCTATTCAGGACTACAGAAAAAGAGTGGATGATCCAAATAGAGAAAGCAAATGGAGAAATATTTGCAAGTCATTATCGACAAGTGCTTGATCGGGGTAAGAAGAGCATAAAAAAACAATGTGACAAAAACCTTTATACTTATGCATTGACCCAAAAAGAAAACCCTGATTTGGCATCTGCCATATTAGAAATATCACATGCTTGTCCGACTGCTGAAGCACCGTGGCTTAAACTGTTGGCGATCAATATAGCGCCATCTTTTGATGCGGTATATACCCCTGATTCAAGGGTATTGGCCAAGATAGTCGCGACTGCCATAACAGAATCTTTTGAGCTGACATTTACTGATTGTGTGTCTGAACAGCTTAAAGTATATTGCGCGACCCCATTCTCAATAGAATTTGTAGAGGGCGTTTGTTCCGGGATTAAAAATTTTGACGGCGTAAATTTTTCGACTTCTGGGAACTGGTTTGTGATTAAATAACATTGACAAGCTCACAAAAAATCAAACCCCGCATTTTCTATTTACGTAACCACTTAACGGCAATTGATATAAGGAGACTCAATAAAAGGAGGAGGCACAATGACTAGGTATGATAAATATATGGCGTTTTTGGCGAAAAAGGAAGATATGATTTCCGCGCTATCGGATGCTATATATGAAACCATGATCAAGATGGACGAAGATATAAAGGGGGTACCCTGGTTCTCTTCACGATCAGATGATTATGTCGCAAAATCTTATGACATAGCTTGCTGATTAAGGCGCATATCGCCACAAATTTAAGCGCTCCGCCTAATCAAACAAAAAAAGGAAATACATGTTCCATTTCAAAAAATTAACACCTACGCTATTCAGGACTACAGAAAAAGAGTGGATGATCCAAATAGAGAAAGCAAATGGAGAAATATTTGCAAGTCATTATCGACAAGTGCTTGATCGGGGTAAGAAGAGCATAAAAAAACAATGTGACAAAAACCTTTATACTTATGCATTGACCCAAAAAGAAAACCCTGATTTGGCATCTGCCATATTAGAAATATCACATGCTTGTCCGACTGCTGAAGCACCGTGGCTTAAACTGTTGGCGATCAATATAGCGCCATCTTTTGATGCGGTATATACCCCTGATTCAAGGGTATTGGCCAAGATAGTCGCGACTGCCATAACAGAATCTTTTGAGCTGACATTTACTGATTGTGTGTCTGAACAGCTTAAAGTATATTGCGCGACCCCATTCTCAATAGAATTTGTAGAGGGCGTTTGTTCCGGGATTAAAAATTTTGACGGCGTAAATTTTTCGACTTCTGGGAACTGGTTTGTGATTAAATAACATTGACAAGCTCACAAAAAATCAAACCCCGCATTTTCTATTTACGTAACCACTTAACGGCAATTGATATAAGGAGACTCAATAAAAGGAGGAGGCACAATGACTAGGTATGATAAATATATGGCGTTTTTGGCGAAAAAGGAAGATATGATTTCCGCGCTATCGGATGCTATATATGAAACCATGATCAAGATGGACGAAGATATAAAGGGGGTACCCTGGTTCTCTTCACGATCAGATGATTATGTCGCAAAATCTTATGACATAGCTTGCTGATTAAGGCGCATATCGCCACAAATTTAAGCGCTCCGCCTAATCAAACAAAAAAAGGCCGCAAAGTTTATACTTTGCGGCCTTTTTTATACCTGTCAAATTGTTTAAAAATTGCTCAGTATAACGGATTTTTGGGAGAGTTGCGATATCCTCCTAAAGAAGGCGAAATTAAAAGGTTATGCAACCAGTTGTCATGATATTTCGATTTGTTCAAACGTTCAGCTGGACTTTGCGAACTATTTAACTTTTTGACCGTTCCCGGATTATATGGCGCAAAATTTTGAATCAACGCCCACCCCCTGATGCTTAATTCCACTGATGACATTGACCCATGAAAATATTGACAGCTAAACAAATGCCGGTCCATAAAAGCAAGACGTTGCCAAATAGATTTATTAAAATAATAATCAGTGTGTTATAAGATGTAAATACATGTGGATTGGATAAAAAATTAAACGGAAAACGGCCGCAAAGCGTCTGTCCTTTTAGGCCGGTGTATTGACTGGCGATCTCCAAGTATTTAAGATCAATGGGGATGACCATTTGGGAGCGCTCGCATTTTACGTCCATTTTATATTTTCCCGTGTTTGACAGGTTGATAACATATTGGATTCACCTCCGGTTTTTATCTTTTAGGCGTGGTCTTTTTAGGCCCGGTCTTTTTTTTTCCCATGCGTTTGCTTTGGGTCTTTGTCCGTTTGGTTTTTCGGTCGTTGGATTTGACTTTTCGCGAGGATTCAAACGCCTTTGATGGCGGTCTGGATCGCGCGTCGGATTTTTTTTTCGATCCGTCTTCCACAGGCAAGCCCGGCTTTGATTTTGGACCCGATCCCCTCTTGGGGCCTATTTTTGATTTTTTCCCCGCGCCTTTGGCCCTGACATTGCCCGAGGCCTGTTTGGACGACTTTCGTTTGTCCACGATCTCTTGGATCTCTCTGTCCGCCTTTTTTTTGCTGGCGGCGCTGTCCGGTCGAAAGAGAACAAAGTCTGGAACATCGCTCTCCACGGTGTAACCCCTGACCGCTTCCACCGGGATTTTTTGATTGATCAACGCTTCAATGGCCAAAAGGCGCGGCGTTTCGTCGGGGCTGACCAGAGAGATGGAGACCCCTTTTTTGCCGGCGCGCCCGGATCGGCCGATGCGGTGAACATAATCCTCTGGAATGTCGGGCATATCGTAATTGATCACATAGGGCAACTCGGCGATGTCCAGTCCCCTGGCCGCCACATCTGTGGCCACAAGGATGTGAATCTCCCCATTTTTAAACTCTGTCAGGGTGCGCGTCCGAAAAGACTGGCTTTTATTGCTGTGCAGGGCCGCCACGCTGATGCCTTTTGCCGCCAGCCTTTCTGTGAGGGCGTTGGCTCCGTGCCGGGTGCGGCTAAAGACCAGCGCCCGGTCCCAGTTTCCCTCGGTGATCAGGTGGATTAAAAGATTTCGTTTGTTGGATCGGCTCACCTTGTGAACCTTTTGAAAAACCGATTCCGCCGCCGTGATTTTTGGGGTGGTCTCGACATGTTCCGGGTAGAGGAGCATTCTTCGCGCCAGGGCGCGAATCTGTGGGGAATAGGTGGCGGAAAAGAGCATGGTTCTCCGCTCATCGGGAACGATGTCCAACACTTCGGAGATTTCCTCGCTAAATCCCATGTCCAGCATTCTGTCCGCCTCGTCGAAAACCAGAAATTCGATGAGGGAAAGATTAAGGCGCCTCTGCCCGGCCAGATCCAGCAACCGCCCAGGGGTGGCCACGAGAATATCAATGCCCCGCCTCAAGCGATTGATCTGCGGATCAATGCGAACCCCGCCATAAACCACAGCGGATCGAAGGGAGACCCGTCTGGCGTATGACTGGATGCTTTCAGCCACCTGCGCCGCCAGCTCCCGCGTGGGGGTCAACACCAAGGCTCTGGGGTGGCGACCGGGGCTTTTTTGGCGGCTCAATATATCGACGATGGGGAGGGAAAAGGCGTCGGTCTTTCCCGTTCCGGTCTGGGCCCGTGCAAAAATATCCTGACCGCCCAAAATAACGGGGATGGCTTTGGTCTGGATGGGGGTGGGGGTGGTGTAGCCCTTGTCTTTAATGGCTTTAAGCAACTCGGCCCGAAGCCCAAATTTTTCAAATGGCATGTTATCATTCCTGTTTTTTTTGTTTTTTCCGCTTGGAAATGGGCCGCCATATGGCCATATGAATGGATCGCGGCGGTGGTCCATCACAAAATCGGCGGGGGAAATCGGGTTTTTTACGACGGCGTCCCATGGGGGCCATGGCGTTTGGCACACGCCGGCAGACGTTTGGCCTGGGGCGAATTCAATTTTATTTTTTTCCGCGTTTGGGTGGCGGTTTTTTATTTTTCCCAGATATAAAACGTGTCTCGCGACTCAATCCAGTTTTCAATGCCGTGTTCTTTGATTTTTCGTATATTGTTTTTGGGCATGTCTCCGCAGCGGGATCGCAGCATGTCAAACTTTTCGCAGGATTCCATTGCGCCGCATTCCCAACACCCGGCATAGCCGTGTGAGACGCAACATTCCATTATTTTGCAGGGAATTCCAGAGCAACCTCCTCCCACTCGACACGGTTTGTCGCAGTCGGTGTCTGCCAGCGCCGTGAGAACCGCCATAAATTCAGGATACGGGTTGAAATTGTCTCCCCCTGGAACAGTGATTTTTGCGTATTTTTGGAAGCCAATGGCGTCAAGCTCATTTTTTAATTGGCGAGCATGGATATGAAATCTGTTTTTGTAACGGATGCAATCCGGGCAATATATGCCGCAACAGGCGGTTTGATGAGCAGGGTTCATAACGCTCCTCACTGGCGGAAAAAAATGTCAAATCGTTTGAGTCTGAAAAGGGCTATGGGCGGGTCAAAACAGGCCCCCCAAAGGCGCTTTCCGTGTTTCAATGATGTGGAAAGTATATGGAATGGGAGGGGGCTTTGTCAAATATTTTAAAAAAAATCATGAGCCGCCCGATGGCTCGGGAGTTTAATTTTTAACGCCCTCTATTTTAAGCGCGACATCAAGCTCTTTAAAGAACTTTCGGTTGGCGGCGGGAAAGGGGTATCGATCCATTCCATCGCGGCCGATCCATTGAATCGGTTGATTTTGCCGGGCCTCAATGGTTGAGGTCGCCAAAGCCAGTCGGCATATAAAAACAGTCAACTCTATCTTGAAGTGGGAATAGGCGTGTTTGACGGTGGTCAGTTTTTGAATAATATTGACAGACGCGCCCAGCTCTTCCATGCATTCCCGTTTGACGGCGTTATCATCGGACTCCCCGGCTTCTATTTTTCCGCCTGGAAATTCCCACATTCCGGCCAGATGACCGGAGGAGGACCGTTTTTGAATCAGGAATTTATCGCCTTTCACGATCACGGCCAGCGCGACCCGGTGAAGGGGCGTCTTTTTTTTCTTGATGCGAAACGGCAGGGATTGAACGGTTTTGCCGGCTTCGGCCCGGCAGGTTTCTTTCAATGGGCAGTTTCGGCAGGACGGGTTTTTCGGGGAGCAGACCAGCGCGCCCAATTCCATTATCGCCTGATTGAAATCCCCTGGACGGGTTTTGGGAATCAGACCCTGAAGCATTTCGCGGATGGCGTTTTGGGTGGCCGCCTTGGCGATGTCGTCCCACATCTCAAGGTATCGGGTCGTCACCCGGAGAACATTCCCGTCCACAACGGGCAGGGGTTGATTAAACGCCATGCTCATCACCGCCGCAAGAATATACGGACCGACTCCAGGCAGTTTTAAAAAAAGATCGGGATGATCCGGGATGACGCCATTGTGATCTGAACAGACATGTTGAGCGGCCTTTTGAAAATTGTGGCAGCGATTGTAATACCCAAGCCCTTCCCATAATTTCAGAACCCGGCGCTCAGGCGCGGCCGCCAGATCCTGAATCGAGGGCAAATTTTCCAGCCATCTCTGATAATAGGGGATGACGGTCTTTACCTGGGTCTGCTGGGCCATGACTTCAGAAAGCCAGATTTTATACGGATCGACGGTTTTTCTCCAGGGGAGATCCCTCTTGTTTTTGTCGTACCAGCTTAACAGATTTTGCGTCGGGAAGTGTTTGATTTTCTCAGCGATGATCATGGCTTAATGTAAGGAGCTATTTTAGATATGCAAGTCGCTGGGGCGCCAAGTCGTCTGGATGCGCAAGGGGAGCCGTTTTTTGGGAGGCGACGCCGGGAGATGGCGTCTTTGCCCTTGTCGGCTCATGGGTCTTTTTAAAAAAATTAAAGATGAGATCCGATTTCCAGCATTCGATTTGATCTTTCTTTTATGGAGGAGGCGATGTCCCGGACAGATTCATTCGGGCCATATTCGTCGATGAACGCGGCGTGGCTTTTTTCAACCTGGGCCATCATTTTATGGCAGAAAGCGGTCAATTGAGTTTTAAGAATATCGGGGCGTATGTTTGTTTCCGTAGCGAATTTTTTCCAATGCCGTTCCATGATCCATTCCGGCCTGTTTTCTCCCCCGATTTTCATGGCCATCTTTTCAGACAGACCGGCATAAATTGTTGTGCAAAGCATATCATAGAACGGGGCCAGCCTGATTTGTCTTCCGTCATACAACAAGGATAAGTTTTTAGCGTGAGCATCCATATTTCCGATCAAACAATTAAAAAAGACCCACTGCAAAAGTCGTTGCAGGTCTTTGATCGGATTTGCGGAACAGGCCCGGACAAGGTCAAAGCATTCTTTGAGCCCAGGGCCTCCATCGGCCTGATATTTCAATTCATAGGAAAGTCCCATGGCCTGGCAGAAATCTTCCTGATGCAACCGTTTGACCGTCTCATTATGAAAAAAACGATCATACCTTTGAATAAAGAGCGCGTTTTGAGGTTTGTTTCCGATGATTTTAACAGGTGAAACATTTAAATTCAGAGAAGCGGCAAGCGCCATGCAGAAATATTCATTTTCAATTGAGGATTGGAAGTGTTGCATCCCCGGCTTTAAAATACAATTGCTCGGGGCGCCATTTAATGGGATATGAAATCTGGATTCTTTGAAAAGAAGCGCCAGTTTCTCCTGGGCTCCGGCAAGCGATATGCGAATCCCCTCTTCACCTGAAAGCAAGGGGCGTTTTAGAATCGTTTTGATCAGCTCCGCCAGCTCTGATTCGGAAAGAATACGATAGGTGTATTGATGCCAGGATTCCGGAGTGATTGACTCGGGGAGGATGGTTATGGCGCCGGCGCATTCTCCCCCGATGCGCTCAAGAAGCATGAAATCATTTTTTTTAGAAATGCCCAGTCGTCGGGCGATTAGCTCTCTGACTGCCGATTCCGGCAACAGGTTGGCAAAAAAAGATCTCGTTTTTTGATCTTTAAACAGAGTCGTCCCCAACGGCAGGGAAATGGACAATGGAAACGCGCCTGGATCGTTGAGCCATTTTTCAGAGTATGAAAATGAAAACAGTCTCTTGTCGTCCAGGCTGAGAACGCCAACCTGTGTTTGATTGAAAAAAATATTCAGCGCGTCCACGGTCAACTATCCCCCCGTTTAATCAGGTGAAGCTCAAGCCCGAGTCCGTTTAACACCTCAAATATTTTCCCGATCTGAGCGGTTGACTTCCCTTTTTCAAGCTGTAAAATAAATTTTCTGCCCGCGTCTGTAAACTCTGAGATTTCTTTTTGGGTCAGTTTTAAGCGCTTGCGTTCCTGGAGAAGGCGGTGGCCAAGCTCTTTGGGATTATTGATTTTTGTCGACGGTTTCAATTTGCCCCCCGTTTTAAAAGTTTCCGATCAGGGACTTTTATCAGGTTTAAACGGATATTTCAACAAAAAGTTGTCGATCAGGGACTTTTTTTTAAAATATCCGCCCGGTGAGATCAGACGCCAGCGGCGGTGATGACCCATCTGGGCCAGCGCGAGCCAGTCTATGGCTCGCTGAAAAATATAAACCGGCGCAGGCTGGCGCCACCCATTATATAAGGTAGCTGATTTGCATGATGCCTGAAACCATTTCGCGACCCAGGCACTCATAGATGTGGGGGGAATCGGCCTGGAAGTGAAGGAATTCGTCTTTATGAATTTTAAATGTTTTATCCTCTATGGAAATCTGAAGCTCTCCTTTGAGGACAAACATGTATTCATGGACATTGCCTCCGTGGGGTTCCCCGTGGAAAACCGTGCCCGGATCAATTTCAACGTAATACATTTCAAATGATTGATGAGGGTCAAAAGGGATCAATGGGAACAGGCGGTAATGGCCGGATTCCCCGGAGAGATGTTTTTCCCCGCGAAAGGATCGCACCTCCGCCATGACCGCCGGTTTTCTGAGCAGCGCGGTAAATGAGAGGCGCAACCCCTTGGCGATTTTCCACATCGTGGCAATGGTGGGGTTTGATTTGCCCATTTCAATTTGTCGCAGCATGCTTTTGCTGACCCCGGTCAGGGCGGAAAGCTGATCCAGACTCAACCCCCGGTCGTCTCGTATTTTTCGGAGATTATCCGAAATGGCCTCAATGGATTGTTCCATATAACAAACTCCTTGACAATATATTGAACATTGATTAATATAACAAACAAAAAGATGTTAAACCATACAACACATTTAAAGTTTTTTCAAGAGGCGACGCCATGACGATTGAAATGATTCCCTTGATCTCGTTTGCTGTTTTGACTATTTTTACCCCAGGACCCAACAATATTTCCAGCGCGTCCATGGGCATGTTGTGCGGTTACCGTAAAACCATTCATTACCTTCTCGGGATATCGTCTGGTTTCTTTTTGGTCATGATGGGTTGCGCATACCTTTCCAGCGCTTTGTTGAGGGTCATGCCCTTTGCCGAGGGGTATTTGAGATGGGCGGGCGCCGCCTATATTTTGTGGCTGGCCAAAGGCGCCCTTTTCGCCGATTATTCGCTTTCCGAATCCGGGCAGGTGAGCCGGGCGTTTGCAAAGGGTTTTTTTCTGCAAATCATCAACCCGAAGGGGGTCTTGTACGGGATAACGGTTTATTCAACGTTTTTGGCGTCTATTTCCGGCCGTCCGGGATATTTGTCGCTCTCCGCGGCTATTTTTTCGGCGACCTCATTTGTCGCCATATCGACCTGGGCGCTGTCTGGATCGGCCATCAAACAGAAATTAAAAAACAGATCGTTTAAAAAAGGCATCAACATATCTTTGGCCATGCTTCTGGCGTACACCGCCATGGAGATTTCAGGGATTTTATGACGACGGTTTTTTTTAGGGGGGCGTATGCGTTGATTCCTCCCCCCTTTTTTTTCAATCAACCATGAGGCTCGGTCAAACGTAACGGGCTATTTTTGATCAAGCCAGGGCGGATTCATCCTGTCTGGCCATCGCCGTTCAGCGAACCCTTAAATCTGATCGTTCAAGTTTAATTGCGAAAGCCACTGATGGGCGATTCGGATTTCAGCGCGATTTGGAAATGTTTTTTCCCGTTTCAGCTCCTTTGAGAGTTGAACCATTTTGGCGTCCGGGAAAAATTTTTTAAAAATATCAAAATTCGGGCTTAAGTGTCCCTCCTTCCATTTCACCTCCAGCATCAACGGAGGCGCTTTATCGGAAACCACGAAAAAATCAATCTCTTTCCCCTCTTTGTTTCTTAGATAATAGAGCTTTTTCGTTTCGCCCAGACAATCTTCCTGAAAATCAATCTCTTTTTTCAGGGCGCAGGCCACCGTGTTTTCCAGCTTAACGCCATTGTCGCCAATGACCTGACCGGTGTCGTAAAAGTAAAATTTGGGCGTTTTTTGAATGGCCCGGGCCACGTTTTTATGAAACGGCGTCACTCTGAAAATGACATACATGTTTTCAAGTATCATCAGCCACCGTTTGACGGTTTTGTCGGAGCATTGGATATCCCGCGACAGGGAACTGTATGAGACCGGGCTTCCCACCCTGCTTTTTAGCCATTGGATCAGCGTTTCTATCTGGGTGATCTGTTGAATATTTTCAAGATCAAGCAAATCCTGCTTTAAAATGATATCCAGATGTGTTTTTTTCCAGCGGTTGTAAAACCGGGGATTTCCATTTAGAAACGGTTCCGGGAAACCCCCCAGAATCAAGAGTTTATCCAATTCCTCCTCTATATTTTCAGGGGATAAAAATGTGTGAATCTCTTTTAAATCCAACGGATGCATTCGGAATTGAAAAAAACGGCCCGCCAGAGAGCCCCCTGTTTTTTTGTATGTGTCCAGCCGGGCGCTCCCTGTGACCAGAAGGGAGGGGGGGATGCCCTCTGTGTCATAAATGCCCTTGAGCCAAGATTTCCAGCCCTTTAGTTTGTGAAGCTCATCAAAAATAATCAATTCCCTGGAGCGATCCCAGGATTTTTCCGTCAGGCTCAAACGGTCGTCTATGCTGTCGAAATTGAAATAGTCAAAATCTTCATTCGTCATTTTGGACAATGTGGTCTTTCCGGTTTGCCTCGGTCCGGTGAGCAATATAATTTTTTTGTCCAAATCTTTCTGGATGTATTTTGTCAGGTAGCGTTTCATGGCGACTATTCGACATGCATTCCGAGAAAGTCAAGACTTTTTCGGAATAGACTCCGAGAAAGTCGCAACTTTTTCGGAATGGACTCCGAGAAAGTCGCAACTTTTTCGGAATGGACTCCGAGAAAGTCGCAACTTTTTCGGAATGGACTCCGAGAAAGTCTATTTGATCCGGCCCCATAAAATCAGGATGGGGGCGTGGAAAAAACCCTTTGGAGTTTATTTTTTTTTAAAAAAACGCGTGAGCGAGTCCCTCTGGCTTGAATCGACCTGGGCCCGGCGGGTCTGCGTTTGCATTTTTCGCCGGGGCTCGGTTTTTTGTTTGACAGCCCGGGGTTTGTGGCGTAGTGGTGGTTACTATCGGTTTTGCGATAAACAGAGGCGATCATGAATCGGACTTTTGAATGCCGGGCGGATGCCAAGGCGATGGCCCGCGCGCAACATTTAAAACGTTAAACAGAGCAGAAAGGCAAGGGGAGAAAAAATATGGCGGAAAAAACAAAGAACGCCCATTATTTTACCTGTGGCCAGTGCGCAAAAACCTGGCGGAAGAGCGGAACCACCCACTGCTGGAGCAATGATTCCAAAGCCGCTTTGCCCCAACCGGGAAACTGCCCGTCAAAGGACCACATGGAAGTGATCCAGGAATCGTTTGACCTGTATAAAGGGGATGGAGAAGAGGCGAAAATCGCCCAGGTGGCGGCCAGAGTCGAGGGCCTTTGTTATCTAAGCCCGTGCCGGGAAGCGAGGCGGTGAACGCCCGCTGGAACCGAGTTGAAGACACCATTGCCTTTGCCAAACTCATGCATTACAAAAAAATCGGGATCGCCACCTGCATTGGCTTGCTTGACGAGACCTCTAAGCTGGCGGCGATTCTCACGGCCCAGGGGTTTGACCCGGTGAGCGTCTGTTGCAAGGCCGGGAGCATTGATAAACTAAAATTGGGTTTAAACGAGTCTGACAAGGTCCGCCCGGAAACCTTTGAACCCGCATGCAATCCCGTGGCCCAGGCCAAACTGTTGAACCGGGCGCAAACCGATATGAATATTATCGTGGGCCTGTGCGTCGGACATGACATGCTGTTTAACAAACATTCCGAGGCGCCAGTCACAACGCTGGTGGTCAAAGATCGGGTCACCGGGCATAATCCGGCGGCTGTTCTTTACGGCCAGAATTTTTATTATAAACGGCTCCAGGTCCAACCGTTTGAGGTGGAGGAGTAGGGGACAAACGTTTTATGTCGAGATGGCTTGGCGTCGTCGATCCATTCACCGTTGACAGACAAGGGGTTAATCCGGCATTTCGATGGTTGGAGGCGGTTTGGGAGACGTTGATTCCGGGAGAAACATTTCGGCGGTTTCCCCCTCATCAAGAGGCAAGCGCAAGGAACGAAGGCTTTCCCCCTCTTTTTTCGTTTCTCTGGCCATTTCTTCCAGATATTTTTCAGCTATTTCATATCCTGAGTCAATGATCTCGGACGCGCGATCAAATTCCAGCGTTCCGCATGCGTTTTTTGGGATTTCCAGAACGTAGTCCGGGGGGTACGCCGCGAGCTTTTGTCTGGCAATGGCGCTTTGCATGGTCTCAAAGGCCTGGTTGGCGATATCATACGCCCCCAGATCACGGTCGCCGTCGTTTTCCTCCGGTTCTCTAAGACGCTGGAGAAACCGGCCGATTTTTTCCCGCAATGGTGAAGAGCGGGTCTCAGGCTCAGGGATTTCCTCAATGGGGAGATTCTTTCTTTTGACCGATCCGCGCAGATTCACCGCAATGGTCACATCTGTCTTATCGCTGAATGTGGGAGCGATGGGGATGGGGTTTAAAACGCCTCCGTCAATCAGGACGACTCCATCGTGTTCAAACGGCGTAAAAAAAAGAGGCATTGATATGGACGCCCGTATGGCGTCAAAAAGGTTTCCGGAATTCAGCCAGATTTCCTTCTCATTATTTATATCGACGGCCACCGCTGTGAATGATATGGGAAGGGTTTCAATCGACTGGTCTCCAACCAGCTCCACCAGCGTGTTGATGATCTTGTCCCCTTTGATGAGCCCGCCCTTGCCCCATGATATATCCAGCAATGTCATGATATCGACTTTGGTGATGGCGCGGATCCAATGCTCAAAAATATCCAGTTTTCCGGCGGCGTATATTCCGCCGATGAGCGCCCCGATGGAGCAGCCTGAAATGGATTCTATCCTAAAATCATTGGCTTCAAGCCAGCGAATGACGCCGATGTGCGCCAATCCCCTTGCGCCGCCGCTTCCCAAAACCAGGGAGACTGTTTTTTTGTTTTTTATTTCCATTTTTTTTTAAAGCGAGTCCTTGGGGTTGTTGTTTTGTTGTCCTTGGGCCATGGTCCGTTTCGGGTGGGGTGGGTTTGCCTGGGTTATTGGAATGCTCCGCTAAAACAAGAGCTGAATATCGATGAACATTTAATCGCGCGCGCTGAAAAAGTGTCTGGCCAAAACGAGGATCGGTTTGACAGTTGAAAATAGTGGGTTAATCTTTGATTTTGGCCATATGAGAAAACGCTGGTTTTTTAAAAAAAATAAATTATAGACATCTGATTATACTGATAAAAAAAATACGGAGTTACTTTTTTTCACCATATTTTTTAAAACTCTAAATGATGAATTTCCACCGGATCAAGCCAAAGTCTTTTTAACCCCATGCCAGATAACCCAAACTCGGGCAAGCCCGTGAGCGGCAAAAAAATATTCGTTCCGCCCTTCCCTCGCCCCAAAGACAAGGCATGCCTTGTCTCTACGCGGCGTCGATCCCGTTTGTTCGTGTTCTCGTTGCCGTTGGCCATTTATTTATGCCACTTCCAGTTTAAGACTTTTTCCTATGGCTTGGGCGTAATTAATCAGAGTCGATAAACGGATGTCTTCGGCATGGTTTTCAATTCTCGAAATAGCGGATTTTCGGGTTTTTAATTTGTTCGCCACTTGCTCCTGGGTGAGTCCGGCATTAAGTCGGGCTTGTTTAAGAAGAACCCCAATTTTGAATTGTTCGTACCCTTCTTCATAGCTTTGAGCGAATTCAGGACTCTTTTTTTTTCTTTTTTCTATATATTTTTCAAGATCATCCATAGTTATCTCCTGCTTAAAAAATCTTTTTTTCTTTTCTCAGCCGCAAAACTGAATCAATGCCCCGCCGTCGCAAAATCCAAATTCATAAATGATCTGCGCCCTTGCAGCGGCTTAAAGGCGCGTGGCCGTGCTTTTTAAAACTGTTTTTAGTCCTTGTATTTCCTGAAACCAGACATCAATTCCGTGAAATTTTTGGGTTTGTATGCCTCGAAACTTTCTTCATCCACAAACAGATAGTCGTAGTGGATATCAGATTGCGTTTTGTTCACATCGACACACCAATCGCGCAATCGCGCCATTTTCAGCGGGACGTCAAGGTCGGAAAGCCCTTTGGTTTCAACAATGACCACTGAATTCAAAGATTGTTTAACCACAAAATCAGGATAGTAATTGGAGATATTTCCGTCGGCATTGACGTAATCAATCTGAAAATGGACGGCCATATAGTTTTTTATGTAGGAAATAATATCGTCGCATTCCTCAAGAAAAGCCGCAAACCCAAGCTCTAAAGCGCTGTCTCCGATGATTTTATTAAAGACGCTTTTTTTAGGAATAATGTATCCCTGATCTTTGGCCACAAAGGGGCGCGTTTTTTTCAGGTTGATATAGTTTTTGATTTCCGCGTCGCCTTTGTCTTGAATTGTCAACGCATTGATCTGTTTTTTGAATGTCTCCAACAGTGTTTTCGAGGCCTCCAATTCAGACAAATTGCGCAGGGTGTTCAAGCTGTCAAGATCAACGGCTGTTTCAAACAGATCATCCCGAATAAACGATTTCACCTTTCCGTACAACACATCGTAGCCGCTAAACAATCGCAAATCCTTCATGATGATTTGTGAGAAATAACCGATGACCGATCGGTAATCGGCGGCAAGGTTCGAATCAAGCAGAGTCGTGTGATTGATTTCATCGGTTGTGATGTCTTTGAATATGATTTCCCGTGTTTCATCCTCGCCAAAGGTTTTGTATTCCACCTTCCTGTGAGCGAAATGTTTGACATTCAGATCAGACAAATTTTTGTATTCCCGGTAAATTCTGGCGGTCAAAACCGGAATTTTAATGTCCAACCGATCCATGTCTTTGCGTTCGTTTTCATTATCTATTTCGATAATGACCGGGGCTTTGGGCTTGGAGCCTTGACCCATGGCTTTTCGCTCAAGCTCCACGCCTTCAGACTGAATGGACTCGACAAAATCCATAAACGCGTCGGTGCCCACCACGCTGACATATTCTTCCACATCGTGGCCGGGGTACATTTTGCGCAAGCCCCGCCCCAGGGTCTGCTCCGGCAAAATATTGCTTTTGGATGAATAGGCGCGCAGACCCACAATGGTGACGACGTTTTTAACATCCCAGCCTTCTTTGAGCATCAAAACGGAAACAATGGCTTTGTACGGGCTTTCCCAATCGTCGATTTCGTTTGATTGTTTGCGCAACAATATCAGCTCCGCCTCTTTTTTGCCGCTGCGCGCCTCGCTGATCTCACCATTATCTTTGGTGTGAATCACCAGCGTCGCATTTTTAAGATCCGGGCAAGCGCTCTCCAGGTATTGGGCGACGTCATCGCAATTTTTAGTGTCGTCGGTCATCACAAACAGGATGGCTTTTTTGCCCATTTTTTCGTGTTCCTGGTATGTCTTGCGCCACTCTTCAATGCCCAAATTCAAATAGTCCGCGTATTTTTCTGTGTATTGGGAGCTTTGCCGCTCCGTCAATTTGGCGCGGCTGGCGGAATCGGGCAACACCGGATGCTTCACCACATTTTGTGAAATGGCCTCAACCAGCGGATAATCCGATATTGTCTGGACAAAAATCGCGCCGCTGTCGCTCCTTGGCGTGGCGGTCATATCCACCTGAAGAGAAAGAAAGCGGTCTTTATGTTGCAACCGATGATGGATATCCTCTATGGACTGGAACCATGCCAGTTGGCGGCCATGAATATGATGCGCCTCATCATTGAGAATCACCAGCTCTTCGATATCGCGCACAATATCGCCGAGATCAATTTTGGAATCCGTGGTTTTCCCAACCGGTTTGGCGCCCAGAAAATAATCCATGGTGTCTTCATCATCCGCCGATGGCAGGGAATTATTTCCCGAATAAAGACGGTGAATATTGGTTAAAAAGATATTGCCTGTGTTTCGGGTGACATGAACGTTGTCTTGAATGTGCAACGTCAATTGAAAATCATTGCGCCAGTTTCGCCCTTCATAACCATTGTCGGGCAAGACTGGGTCTTTAAAAAAAATACGCAACCCGTCAAAGTCGGCGCGAATGCGATCCAGCACAATGATATTTGGAGTGATCAGTAGAAAATTTCTGGCCAGTCCGGAATCATCCTCATATAATTTGTGGAAATAACACCAGGCTATAATCAGACTCATCACCTTGGTTTTGCCGGAGCCGGTGGCCATTTTGATGACGAACCTCAACCAGGACTCATCAAACATGGCTGGAGACACGGCGTCGGAGGAATCAAACCGGAGCAGGTCATATTTATCTTTGGCCTTGACCACATCGTAAAGGTAAATCACCGTCTCCACGGCTTCGCGCTGGGCAAAGTAATACTGGAATGTCTCCATTGAGCCATCGCCGGTCGGCGTTAAATGGCCCCGCTTAAACCACCAGTTCAGAAGACTGACGCTGACGCTGGTGGCTCCTTGGTAATTTTTTTTGCGCCATGCGCCGATCTTTTTCCGTAATTTATGAACCAGCGGGGGCAGTAGTTTTTCATAGGAGGATTCGCGAAAGGCTTCATCAGCGGGGAACCATCGCACATCCGGGGCGAGAATCTCATGGGGCGAGTTTGAAAAATCGGGATGCAATGCCATTATCTATGCCTTCCTGTCAGTTTTTTAAACGCTATATGGCTTGTCCCTGAAATTTTCAGCGCCCGTTCCGCTTGATCATGAATGCCGTTAGAGGGCGGAGGAAATGTCGGCCTTTTATTTACTCCAATATGATTAATGCTTACAAATCGATGTTCCCATTGACCCACGGCAAGGAAATCGCTTTTTCCCCAAAATGCATTCACAATGGATCTGACATAATCCATCAGGCATTGGGCGCCTTTAAGTTGTTGAATGATTTTTTTGTTGTCCCCCTTCCCTTTTTTCATTTCAATAAAGACAATGAAACCTTGGTCCTTCGTATTGGCGATAATCACAAAATCGGCGCGCTTTCTCTCGCCTTTGTCTCCATTAAAAAAATCTTTTGGGGCGGGAAAGGCATCCGTTTTAATCACGATGGAATTTGGGGGCATATTATCAATGTCCACGCTATATTCCGGGCATTCCTGATTTTTGGGTTCAACAAGACGGACGCGTGGTTTGCCATATAAATTCTCGCCCATCTCAACCAAAGCCTTTTGTGTGATCAATTCATGTAGAATTTTTAAATCCGGCATCACTCATCGCTCCAGATCACCGCTTCCTGAATGCGGTTCATTGTATTGATGGTCGTGTCAAAACTACGCGCTTCAATGCCCAGTTCAGGATCGATGCAAGCGGAGACCAGAGTTTGATAATGGCCTTTGCGTTTGTTTCCGTCCAGTTTAATCAAGTCTTTTTCAGCGATATAAACCTTGAGCCGGTCCGCTGAAATCAGTTCATGCTCATGATAACCTTCCGTTTTGGCGATTTTTTTCAGATAAGGCTGGTCATGATTCAACATAATCAGAGTGTTCAACTCTTTGACAATGTAATCGCTGTGTGTGGTGATAAACACTTTAATTCCCGCATTGATCAGACGGGCAAACAGGCGGGCCACGCGACGCTGATTTTCAGGATGCAAATTTAATTCCGGCTCGTCCACCATCAGCAAATCGCCTTTTTTGGCGATATGGCGAAGATAAAACCCGATATCCAGCAAGGAACGCGCCGCGCTGGAGCTTTCATCCATCGTCAATTTGATCGTTGCTTTTTTGGGTTTAAAATAAAGTTCATCATTGCCGGTCACGCTATAATGGCCGCCAATAATATCGGCAAAGTCCGCCAATATTTCTGGATGTTCTTTGGCAATGAAACTGTCCCTTTGGGTCGTTTTTTTTAGATTTCGTATAAACTCAACACTTTGTTCAACAGGCAACGCATAGTCCTGATAACTTTTAAGCAACAATTCTCTGGGGTCTTTGTCTTTGTCCAGGCGATGCATTTCTTTTAACAAACGGTTGCGGGAAAAATTCAACTCATTGCTGAAAATAGCGGCCCCGGTGCGTTCCGCGCTGGATATAAAAGGATCGGGAAACCGTTTTGAAAATATAATTTTAATCACGGCGTCTGAAATGATGCCTTTAATCAGTCGATTTGGAAAAATATTTTTCTCAGCTCCGCCCAGAAGGGAGACAACCAGTTCCATGCTGTTTTCAGGTTTGGACAAAGAGAAAATCGCCGCGTTTTCAGATTGAATTTTCAATTCAAAATCATGGCTTAAAGAGGGCTTTTCATCTATAATGATTTGAAATTGGGTCGTGTTGAAATGCGATTCAGGCGCGGAAAATATTTTTGACAGCGATCTTGTATATTTTTCACACCCTTGTTTTAATATGGATAAATAGTCATCCAAATACCCCGTTAAATCAATTTTGCTCGCGCCGTCATTTAACAGGCTTTCAACCGCCGCGTCTTTAATGGAAACAGAAAGGACGTCTTGCCAAACATGCAAAAAGCCAAACAGCGCGTAAGTCGCATAGGTTTTGCCCGTGTTATTGGCGCCGCAGATAATGGTGAAATCGCCCAGTTCAAATTCAGCCTGCCTGATGGGGCCAAGGTTTTTTAATCTGATTTTCATATGCTCACCTCAATGATTTTCATGGTGTCATTGCCAAAAATATCCACCACTTTAACGGCGATCTTGCGGCGTCCGCGTCGGCATTCCACAAAGACGCTTTTTAATTCCAGACGGCGGTTTTTTTTGGTTCGGAAGGATTGCCACTCGTTTTCAAACACATAATCCCCGGTCCAGATTTCCTCAATTTCGCCACTCTCCTCGTTTTTGATCCGCAAAATTTCCCGGTTGGATTCGAAATCAAAATCCACGGCCCAATAATCAATCCAGTCCATCCATTTTTTTGTCAACACTTCGTGGGTGATAACGCCGTCTTTGTCTTTGGCCTTTTTGACCACTTGACCTTTGTCCACAATAATTCTGGATTGTTTGTTTTTTAGTTTTATATCGGCGTCCGCCGCATCCTGCGAATAGAAAACCGAAAAATCCATCAGCTCAATGGCGACGCTGTTTTTTTTATGGTGTGGTTTGACCTCAATAAACGAGACATCATGAAACACCACCTGATTTTTTTCCACGGCCCGCTTGTCAAACACTTCGCGCGGGATGTGCTTCATGGACAGGTCTATTCCTTTGCTTTTCGCGTCTTCCTGAATGTTGGGAAACAGGCCCATTTCAAATTCAAAGCCTAAAACATCGACCTTGGTGATATGTTTCTGGCGGCACTCCAGAATAATTTCTTCCACAAATAAACGGGTGACCGGCAGATTGACCGGTCCCACCGCCACCAGCCGCCCGGCCTTTTTTCCCTGGAAGCAGTTGAACTGGGTCGTTGCTTCGGCCTGATACGCGTGTAAAATCAGTTCCAGAAATGCTTTTTCTTTGGTCTCCAGTTGTTTCTCTTTTTCTTCTTCCCGCAAATCCGGATTGACGCCGATATAATGTTGGCGTTCGTATTTTCCCAGGTTGAGGATTTCAAAGGCGCGCCAGTTTTTGTTCTCTTTTTTCAGTTGGCGTTGCACTCCGATCATGCGCTTGCGGGTGGTGTGGATGGCGAATTTTCCGAGGTCTGAGGCGATCCATTTCCGGTTTAGTTTTTCAGCTACGGCGGCGGTTGTTCCTGAGCCGCAGAAGAAGTCGGCGATTAGGTCGCCTTCGTTGGAGGAGGCTTTTATAATTTTGTTAAGTAAAGGTTCTGGTTTTTGTGTCGGGTAACCCGTTCTATTGTTAGATGAAGGGGCTTCTATGGAAATCTGAAATACATCTTCAGGGTGTTTTCCATCTGGATTTAAAGATTGTTCACCAAAATCTTTTCCATCTCTTATGTTTTTTATGGTATTTGAGAAACGTTCTTTTGTTGCTTCTGCATACTCATCTCTAACTTCATTTGGATTAAAAATCCAGTTTTCTGATTTTGAAAACCAGTAGATGGTGTCATGCTTTCTTCCAAAAAATCGTTTACCCAGTCTTCCACCAGAATATTTCCAAATGATTTCGTTTTTAATTAACTCTTTCCCAAACACATCATCCAAAACCAGCCGAATATAACTATTCACCCGCCAATCGCAATGAACATAAATGCTCCCGTCCTCCGCCAGTAAATCCCGCATTAAAACCAGCCGCTCATAAATCATGCTGATAAATGAATTCGCCCCCTTGCCCCAGGTATCCCGATAAGCGATCTCTTCCAAAATATTCGGTTTTTTGGTCAGGGTTTCGCCGCCGATTTCAATGTTCATGGAAAAATCAGCCCCCACATCAAACGGCGGGTCAATGTAAATCAGCTTGATGCCCCCCTGCGCCTCAATCTCTTCACGCAACGGCCCGTTTTTTAAAGAGGATAAAATCAGCTTGTTGTCACCCCAGATCAGCTTGTTGCTCCAGCCTTGAACCTGCCTTCCGCCTTGCATATCAAACAGACTCATTTGCATCCGCTGATGCTCTTCCGACCGCGGCTCATCCACCTGCTCGATAATCTGGAATGGCAACGTCACATTGCAGACCTCGTTGCTTTTGCCATTCCATACCAGCTCGACCTCTTTTTTATCTTTGAACAGCAAAAAACGGTATTTCTCCGGCAACGGTTTTCCGGATTCAAGGTGGCGATGGATGTCTCTGATTTCATTATCGGTCAGCTTCATTTCGTTCCTTTTTTCATTTGAACCATTTATGCGCCACACGCCCCAAAGACAAGGCATGCCTTGTCTCTACGCGGCGCGGGTCCCGTTTGTTCGTGTTTTCACGGCCTTTGGCCATTTATTCGCGGCGGGTTGTTTTTTTGTCCATTCAACCGAAAAACTGAATCAATGCCCCGCCGTCGCGCAATCCAAACGCATCAATGATTTGTGCCCTTGCAACGGACCACGGACCAATCCCTTCAGGCATATAAAGATTTTAAAATTTCAGCGATGGCTTTGGTTTCCGAAATATTTCTGCCTGTTGTTTGAACCGCAACGCCAAGTCCTTGATCTGTTTGGGTAAGAACGATTTCAATCAATCCATTTTCATCCGTTGATTTAATGAAGTTCCGCTGGTTTGGATTAAAAGGAAGAGAATTAACGATGGCTGTGACATAAGGCGAGCGTCTCAGACGTTTAGAGAAACGGCGCAGAATATCTTCTCCGTGGTCGTTGCGCAAAGCGATGGGTTTTTCCCTGGGTTCAACCGCTGATTTTAGCAGAGAGACGGGCTGGCGCGCCTCTATCCATTTTTCCACAACACGCGACTTAAAATGCTCTGTTTTTGAAACAGATAAAACCACTGGCGCGCAGACCACGCCATCCTCATTTGAAATGATGATCTGATGCTCAACCTCCTTCCAGCGGGCTTCTGATTGAAAACCGATGCAAATGGCATCGTTTAGATATGCCGCCGCCAAACCGATGGACTCTTTTTCAGCGTCGGCGCTGAACTTGATCGTATAACGATGCTCAAGATATTGAGTTTCTTCCGGGGTGTCTTGATCAATAAACGGATGTTTTCCAAGCCCCAGAAGGGCTGAGCCAAGGGTTCGGCTTTGAGGCGTTTCGTTGCAAAATTGTTGCAAAGACATGTCGCCGGTCAACTGAAGATCTCCAATGTATGTGTCAAGCCGTATTCTTTTGTTAAAAAATGGCGGCCTTTTTTTATAGGCGCATATGAACTGTTTTACCCGTTGAAACGCTTCGTTGAAATCAGATGCCAGGGGGTGCGTTGTCAGCTCATTAAAAATAAGATCCTTCATATTAAATTAATCTCAGCAGTTGATTGTTCCATTCTTCCAGGAATTCATCCGGGTATTCGCTCAACTCGCCATTCTCATCCATCTGGATATTGATAATATCTGTATATTGTTCATCCTCTGTGGTGATTTTATAAAACCAGGGACATTGAACATCCGCGCATGGGAGATGCTTTTCTTTGACCGCCACTCGAATGCCATTGATAATATGGTCGCTGTGGGTTTCCACCAGAAGTTGCGCTCCTGACGCAGCGGCCAGAGCCATCAACTTGCCGAGCTCAGACTGGCCATGTGGATGAAGATGCGCCTCGGGATTTTCAATGATAACGATTTGATTTTTTTTGGCGATGAGCAACGCCACGATAACCGAGAGGGCGTATGAAATTCCGAATCCGACATTTGTGGGTTTAAATGCTTGTGTGCGACCTTTTTGAAGCTTAAATTCATAGTTTAATAATATTTTATCAGCGCCGGGAACTTCTGTGACATTGATTTTTATTCCGGGAGAAATTTCTCCAAGCCAGGCATCCGCCTGATTTGCAAGAAAGGGCGAGGATACGGCGGTATGCCAGCGGTTGGCGTCCACTTTTAGTCGATTCCCGTTTGCTGAAAGAAAATGAGAGGTATATTGCCCGCATGCGCCAAGAATACCGTCTTCCACAAAATTTTGCGACATATCATACATGATTGACGGACCCATGCGCTCGGCGGAGATGTATTGAAGGTTATGGATATAGCTGTCAATATGCTCTTGGGCAACGTTTTTTTTCACACGGTTCAAGGCGTTGTTTTCAGCCGTCCAGTCAAACTCATACTCCGCGAATTTATTTTTATCCCATTGAAAATTAAAATGAATCGACTCATCTTTGGAAAATTGATACAAGGCGTCATATCCTTTTCCAATATCGATTATATCCCCCTTGAGCTCCAATTTCCATGTCTTGCTGAGGTAGCTTTGCCGCATCAATAACAGAATCTGGATGAACGAACTTTTGCCCATGCCATTCAGCCCGGCAAGGATATTTAATCGTTTTAGGGGCAGATCAATATGTTTAAGCGATTTGAAATTTTTTACACTGATTTTATTGATCATTGAGAATTCCTTTTACCAACTGTTCGACTTCTGAAAAACGCTTGACGACTCGTGCCTTATCACCCGTCCCTTGTGAAACCGCTGAGATAAAGGCCGGGTTTGTCTGGCACAAATTCGCAAATTTTTCCAAAACAAGCGTCCGTTTTTTTATCAGAAAATCTCGTTCTTTGTCGGATCGATTGGCCAGGGCAATCGCCCAAATTTCAAAAATCGATTTATTAATGGGTTTTTTTCTTTCCGGGTACTGATCCGCTTTCCGAAACGCCCAACTCCCAAAAATTTTTTTTGAGGCGATCATTGATTTTCTGAATAATTCTTTAATTAAAGCCATATCTTCTTTTTTTTTTTGTTCAATTTTACCCAGTGAATCATTCAGGAATGAGTCAATGTCCGGGGAGTAATCCACTGGCGGCGTAACATAGAATGCGACAAATCGGCTGATAAATTCCCTGTCGAGCATGCGTTTGGAATCTATTTTATTTTCCGTGGCGGCTTTGAATTCATCCAGATTGGCCAATTCATATATGAATTTTGATGAAACCCCCTGGTAGAGGGCATGCCGGATTTCTTGTGGATTCAGAAGCAAACCACCTGTATTGATACGTCGAAAGATATTGTATTTTACGTTTTTGGGCGTTCCAGGGTTGATGATATAGGCCGTCACCTGAGTTTGGTCGATGATTCTTTTCAACGGTCTTTCAAGGTCGGAATATTTTTTGCCTTCAATATCTTTTAAAAATTCAAGCCCGGTCAAACGAAGGTTTTTTTCTTTTTTTACGATGAAATTTTCCAAACAACTGAGTCGTTGCAACCCGTCAACGACCAACCATTTATTGTGATCCTGAGCGTCAAAGTAAAATGCCGGCAACGGGAATTTGATCAAAATGGATTCAATTAACCGGCTCTGTTGGAGGGGGGACCATAGGTTGCCGCTCCGTTGAAAATGGGTGTTCATGTCAATCTCGGATGGAGATTCTTTCAACATATCCACTAAATTTGAAATGGTTGGAAATTCTCGCTTGATATTAATTTCAGAAGGATTGAACGGTTCTCTCATCAATTCAGATCCGAGGTCTTCCTTTTCAACTGGAATTTCCATATATAGTTCAGGGTTTTCAGCATTGCGCATCATCAAATTTCCTTTGCTGTCTGTTTGTCCATTGATTCGCTTCGCTGTCCGTTGCGGGTTTAGTCAATTCGCCAGCGCCAGT
>Ga0307987_1000036_pt1 | contig 80226 bp, 62 predicted proteins | sample EllFjometagen181_FD_203157 | JGI IMG/M metagenome (GOLD analysis project Ga0307987, IMG submission 203157) | Marine microbial communities from Ellis Fjord, Antarctic Ocean - #181 | ecosystem: Environmental > Aquatic > Marine > Unclassified | place: Southern Ocean | collected 2014-10-08 | reverse complement strand
CAGGGCGGGCGAGCCGCCCGGACCATTTTGATGGATTTTCTGGATGGTTTGTCGGGTCACTTGCTGGAATACGACCGGTCGTCAAAAATAACCCTGCTTCCGCTTTCCGCAAACATGAACGGAAGCTCTCTGTGGCTCTTCATGGCGTCAAACACCGCGTTCTGGTTTTCCCGGTCAACCAGAAGCAACATGAATCCGCCGCCCCCGGCGCCCGCGATCTTGCCCGCCATGGCTCCGGCGGCCTTTGCGGTTTCGTACATCGTCTTGATTTCGTCATTGCTGATGCCCGACGCCAGTCCCTGTTTGAGTCTCCAGTTTTCATCCAGAAGCCCCCCGCATGCCGCGATATCCCCTTTTTCAATGGCTTGGGCAAACCGGGGCGCCAAAGCGACCATCTGTTTCATGACGTCCAATTTTTCACTGGACCCCATGCCGGCCTTCTGCGCGGAAAGTATCTTGTCCGCCTTTCGCGTGACCCCTGTAAAATACAGAAAAAGCAACGATCCAAACTCCCGTTTTTCTCGGTCGGACATCTGGATGGGAATCCGTTTTACAGAGTCGTCAGGCATAAAAATAAATTGGTTCAGCCCCCCGTAGGCCGCCGCGTACTGATCCTGCTTTCCAATGGGTTTGCCCAGAATATCTATTTCGATCTCGCAGGCTTCATGGGCCAGCCGCCGGGCGGTGACCAGAACATTCTGATGGGCGTAAAACGCATGCAACAGGGCCACCGTCACCGCGCTGGAGCTTCCAAGCCCCGATCCTGAAGAGGGGATGTCCGCCAGAGTGGTGACCTCAATTCCTTTTTTGACCCCTGTCCGCTTCATGGCTTCGCGAACCAGATCATGCTGAATGTCAGACACAGAACTGACGCATTCTTTCCTGGAATAGTTGATGTATATCTCGTCGTCAAAACGCTCTTTGACAATGGCGTAAACGAATTTGTCTATGGCGGCGCTCACGACTTCGCCGGGTTGCGCCGAATAAAACGCGCGCATGTCCGATCCGCCCCCGACAAAACTGATGCGAAGCGGCGTTTTTACAATCACCATAAGTGGTTCCTTTTTCTTTTCAATCCATTAGGGCTCGCTTAAAAATCGTCGAACCCGGCCAGGCCGACTTTGAAATCAAACCGTTGGTCGTCGTTTTCATTGGAATACTCCAAATCAACAAACCAGCATTGGGCGTTGTAGCGGATTCCCACGCCGGACTCCACATCCTGCCGGGTCGCAAGGTCGCTTTCGTAATAGCCAAAAATCGACACGCTGTCCCATACCTTAAACCGGGCGCTGGAAAAGATCGTCTCGCTCAGTTCATCCGAGTATCGGTATTCCAAAGAGAGCTCAAGCTCTTGTGGGCGGAGATAGGAAACCGAAATATTTCGCCCCAGAAAATAGCCGCCCATGGACCAGGTCATGTCCCCGCCCAATGAAAAACCGGCGAGGGGAGAAAACCCCATCTCCAGGGAGATGGGGAAAAACCCCTTGTCCAAGAATTCATCATAGCCTGGGTCCTCATCGCTTAAGTCATTGGGATTGGAATAAAAATCCCTTTTGTCTATGTTCCAGATCTGAGAAAGCTTGATTCGACCGACTGGCCGGGTCTGCGGAACAAAGACGTCTTGCCAGGAGACAGGGCGGTCGCGGTCTGGGTTTTGGCCATCATCGACATGGTATTTTTTTCTTTTTTCCATTGAATTGAGCATCAAAAGATTCGTGATGGACCAGGTCACGCTGTTCTTTCCGGCGATCCGATCCAATGAGTCAAAAAATGGATAGTCCTCTTGACCGACGCTGGAGATATATTCATAAGCGACCTCTGGCAGGACGATGTGCCTCAACCAGCGTTGGCCGTCTCCCTTTAACGGGTAACTCGAATAAATCTCCGAAGAGAGAGTCACGCCGCCATCGGCCACGGTTCGATAAAAGTCGCTGGCGCCTCCGGAGGCCCCGTCTTTGTGGCTCTCCATATTCCATACGGTCTGACGCGCGCCGGCAAACGGCTCCACATAAAACATGTTCCACGGCATAAAGGGCAGATAAACCCTGGAATAAACGTCCGTTCTATGCCCTCTTTTTCCGTCCCGACCGTCAAACCAGGTGTGATTGGAATCCAGCTGAGCGTAAACGGGCCAAGCCCCCAACCGTTGCCTGGCGGCAAAAAACTGAACATCCGGGAGTTTGTAACTGGCGCTCGGCCCATCGGATTGCCGGCGGGTCGTCACGTCGTCATACCACCGGGCTTCGGCGCTGACCCCGTATTTCTCCCATACCCGGTCAAAGGAAATCCGGCTGACCCGCTCCGCGTCATTGTAATCGTCGATGTGGCGGCCAAAATGGTCATTAAACAGGTCCTGGGAGTCTTGATAGCCGTTGTATTTTTTTCTGAATTCGTGAAGATAATCCTGGTCGCTGACAATGTCCACATCCAGCTTCATCTCAATTCCGCCGAAAAGCCCCTGGTCATGCTTGGCCCGGAACCAGTATCGGTCGTTGTTGGGACGAGAAGCGCCATCGTCGTCATATCCCCAATTTTTTTCAGATTCCAGGGACCCGGTGTCTATCTTTTGGTCGTAAAGATAATCCCAGGCCACCATCCCCTTTGAACGATCATCCAAAATATACCGGTACTCGCCGCCAAACATCTCCCCCCTGGCCTCTGAGTGACGGACGTAAAACGTGGCGTCCCGGTTTTGGCTCATGGCCCAAAAAAAGGGCTGGGTGTATTCAAGGCCCATCCGGTCCGAATGCCCCATCCGGGGAAACAAAAGACCTGTGGCCCGTTTTGTTTTGGCCGGAAAAACGAAAAACGGGGAATACAAAACAGGAACGCCCTTCACCCGAAACGCCGCGCCCCTGGCAAATCCGTAGCCTTCAATGGTGACGTCCAGATTTCGGCAGGTGATCTCCCAGGCCGGGTTTTCTCCATCGCATGTTGAGATTCCGGCGTTTTCCATGGAATAGGATTGATCCCCGGTTTTGCTGATCCGGTGGCCGGAGATATGAAAATTATTCTCATGCAAAAACAGGGCCCCATCGTGTATCACCCCGGTCTCTTCACCGAGGGAAAGGGCCACGCCAGCGCCTGAAAGCGTGTCTTCCCCGGTTTCAAGAAACACATTCCCATTGGCAAAGGCGTCCATGGTCTCAGGGCAAAACCGGACGGAATCGGCGGAAAGGCGTTTTTTTCGACCGTCTGGCAAACCCGTTCCGGTCATGACCACATTCCCTGCGGCATTGTAGCAATTTTCGTTTTCATCGTAACCCAGCGAGTCGGCGGAAATCCGCCACGGGACGCCGCCGCCGCTCTCTTCGCATGGCGCGAAGACGGCCATAAGTGAAAGCAGACATAAAACAGCGCCGAAAAAAAGAGTGTGTCTCATTTTGATGATTTATGCTCCCTGAAAGACAGACAAAGTCAAATTAACATCTTGAATATTAATTATAAATGGATTATAAAAGCAACGATTGCCCTCAATGTCAAGATGTACTTTCTTTTTAATCAAATATGACCCAATGAACAAGGTTTTAAAGGAATGAAACCAAAAATATCATCTGATAAATTGTCAAAAATGCTGTCCTACGTTCTGGGTCGGCGTCCCGATGAATTCGGCCTGGCCCCGGACAACCACGGATTTATAAAAATAAAACATCTTCTAAAAGCCCTTCATGAACAGGATGGATGGAAATTTGTCCGGCTCTCCCACATCAATCAAATCCTCATGGACCCGCGCGCCCCGGCCTTTGAAATCAAAGAGGGCCTCATCCGGGCGGAAAACCGGGACGCGCTTCCAAAAACTAAAATTCCAACGGAGCATCCAGGGGTTCTCTATACCTGCGTGAGACGAAAAGCGTATGGGGCGGCCATTGAAAAAGGGCTTCTGACCAAAGACGACATGCGCGTGACATTGTCGTCGTGTCGTGATATGGCTGAAAAAATCGGAAAACGAAACGATTCGCAACCGGTTCTTCTCACGGTTCATGTCAAAAAAGCCTTGGATGAAGGCGTGGTGTTCATGCAGACGGGGGACTCCCTGTTTGTGTCCCGCTCCATTCCGGCGAACTGTTTTTCCGGCCCGAGGTTGCCCAAGCCAAAAGCCAACCCAAAAAAAGAGGGGGCGTCGAATAAAAAAACAGACGACCCAAAAGATGCCAACCCAGGGCCGAAACATCCCGGCAGTTTTTTTATCGATCCGTTTACCCTGACCCCCGTTAAAGGCAAAAAATCGAAAAAAACAAAAAAACATGAGAATATACTCTGGAAAAAGGGGATCCGGGAAATCAGAAGAAAAAAAAGATCTGAATTTGAATAATTTCCAGACTCCAAGCATGACCCGTTCGGGGGAGGATTTTTTTTGGGGGGGGCGAACCAAACCAACCCACTGAAATCAGGTGATATGAAACCTAAAAAGACGCCGTTATAGCTCTAAACCATTGTCACTAAATCATGGCTCCAGGAGGTGGTGTATGTCTGCCGAGTTAGAAAAATTAGAACATAAGGCCTTAAACCTTTCTCGACAAGAGCGGGCATTTTTGGCCGATCGATTACTTAGCTCTCTTGACAAAGATGTCTTAAATGACGTAGATGCCGCGTGGATAGCAGAGGCCGAGCATCGCTATAACAAGTGCAAGGAAGGCAAACGACACGGCGTTGCGGCGCAGGATGTATTTGCCGAAGCAGACAGGATGCTGAAATGACTTCAGTCATTTTTGACCCCGATGCCCGATCCGAATTTTTATCGACGGTTCAGTATTACGAGAATTTTCAATCTGGATTGGGTCATCGCTTTCGTTTTGTCATCGAATCTGCTGTTAAAGATATTACGGAGAAAATATGAAACTTTCCGCCGTCTTAACATCGGCTCCTGAAGGCGGGTATGTCGCCTTTAATCCAGAAACAGGGGCAACCACACAAGGAGAACCGGTGGAAGAAGCCTTGGCTAATTTGTCCGAGGCCACAGAATTATACATTGAGGAGTTTCCTCAAACGGTTCACGAAGCGCGAAAATAGAAATAAACACGAAACAAATAAATGAAATAAGGAGACTCTGATGAAAAAACAGATGATGATCCCCCTTGCCATACTCGTCATGGCGGTCTTTGCCGGATGTTCCACAAGCTACAAAGCCACGCCGCTTTCGTTCAAGGCCCCCAGCTCTTACGCCAACGTCATGGAGGCTGGCGGGGCAAAAATTGGGGCGCGGGCGTTTGTCGATTCCAAAGAGGCGAAAAAATCCTTTGGATTTGACATCCGGGCCGCCGGAATGTTGCCGGTTCAAATTGTGTTTGACCACCAGGGTCAAGGCGAGCTGGAAATCGACTCCACCCAGACGTTTCTTCAAGACAAAGACGGGAATCTGTGGCCCATCCTGAGTGGCAAAATCGCCTATGAGCGGGCCACAAAATATTCACAAAGCAAAAACATCGTCAAACAGGGGGCCTACAAAGGAATGCTGGGCGCGGCCGCCGGCTCCATCATTGGGGCCGCCATCGGCATCGTCTCCAATGAAAATGTGCTGGAGGCCGCCGGAAAAGGGGCCGCCATCGGCGCCGCCGCCGGAGCGACCATGGGAGGAGTTTCGGGATATGCGGCCGGGGGGGACGCCAGACGGGAAATCATCAGCGACCTTCAGACCAAATCCCTGCAAAACAAAGCCATCGTTCCCGGATCAATGTCCAACGGAATTATCTTTTTTCCGGGAGAGGCGACATCCGCGACGCTTCTCAGAATCCAGATTGTGGAAAAAACCACGGGCAAAAAATATTCTTTGCGCCTGCCGCTTTAGAGTTCGCTCAACCATAAATTTACAATGTTGAGCGAACCCTTGGTTCGCTCAACTAACGGATTTTTTTAAACCGTTTACCCCTGTCGCGCCAACGTTTCCAGGGCCTCGTCATACAAATGGATGACATTTTCCCATGAAAAAACCCCCATGGCCCTGGAAATTTTTTCGCGCGTCTCATCAAAGCGGGACGGGCGTTCCATAAAAAGAGACAGTTTTTCCTCCAAATCCCAGGCATCCCGGAACAACGTCTGTCCATGAAATTCAGCCGGAATAATCTCAGGATACGACAGTCTGTTCGGGAGCAGGGGAAAACATCCGCATCGCGCCGCTTCTATCACGGAAATCCCAAAATTTTCCTGCCAGGCCGAGCTGATCACGATAGACCCCTGTTTCAAAATATCCATGTATTCTTTTTTTGACTCCACATACCCGTATCGAACGATTTTATCCCCAAAGGTTTTTTTGGCTTTGATAAAGGCTTTGGGGACTTTTTGAAAATTTTCCCCTAAAAGAGCGAGCCGAAAGTCGAACCCTTTCTCCTGGATGCGGGCCAGAGCGGCAAAAAAATCGTCCGGATTTTTATCAAACTCCCATCGGTGGTTCCAGATGATCAACGGCAACGCGTCGGATTCAGCCAAAACAGGCTCCATTTTTCCCGGAAACCGGCACCCTGGGTAGATCACCCCGGATTTTTCCCGAATGGAATCAACGACCCACATGGGCCGGCGTTCGGGCATCCTTCTTAAAAATCCGGGAAGATGGGCCAAAAAATCGTCCCGGTGGGTATGGGAGTTAAACAGAATCCGCTGTCCGGCGCAGGCGCTGGATATGTTTGTAAATCCAAATTGAAAATCCCTGACCTCCCCAGGCGCCAGAGGATACGTGATCTGATTTTCATGGAAATAGACCAGGGCCGGGGGACATCTCCCCCCGGCCAGCGCCGTAAAGTCCGCCAGACTCATCATATCGGTGACAATGATCCCGTCGTAATTCATCAACGGCTCAATCTTTTTTTCGAAATCATTTTCCTTGACGCGCCCGGAATCGGTTTTTTCGATAACCCCCGAATTTATCTTCTCTATAAAATAGAACGCCGCCCCGCGCATTCGCCACTTCCAAAACCGGGAAGGAAGACTAATCAAATCTATTTCATGCCTCGAATGGTCGATTAAGCCCTGGGCAAAATCCAGATGAGAACCGCCTGAAAAGGGATTTAAAAAAAGAAACTTCAAATGATCGCCTCCATGAATATGAAAAAAGTGATGAAAAAGGCATGGTGTAAACGCACCTAAAAAAATTAATCTTTGAAAAAAAACAAAAGATCGTCTATAGTACGTTGCTTGGATTTTTTAAAGAGATTTTAAAAAAAAAGAAAAAAAAGCGGCGTCATGAACCCTAAGGGCTCGCTGAAAATTAACCCAATCAAACCGAATTGAAACGGACTCATCCAATGAAAGGAATCATATTGGCCGGCGGTTCCGGCACGCGACTGTATCCCATCACCCAGGTGGTCAGCAAGCAACTTTTGCCTGTGTATGACAAACCGATGATCTATCATCCCCTTTCAACGCTGTTGCTTGCCGGAATACGCGACATCCTGATCATCTCCACCCCCCATGATCTGCCCCTTTTTCAAAGGCTTTTAGGGGATGGCTCGAAATGGGGAATATCCTTTGAATACAAGGAGCAGCCCCGCCCCGAAGGACTGGCCCAGGCCTTTGTCATCGGAAAACAGTTCATCGGAAACGGCCGCGTCTGCATGATACTGGGCGATAATATTTTTTACGGCAACGGCATTGCCAAACAACTGGAACGGGCCAAAGCCAGACAAAAAGGCGCCTCTGTTTTCGGGTACAGGGTCCGGCGCCCGGAGCGCTACGGAGTGGTCTCTTTTGATGAAAACGGGACGGTCCTTAACATTGAGGAGAAACCTGAAAATCCCAAATCCAATTACGCGGTGACCGGTCTTTATTTTTATGACAACCGCGTCATCGACATCGCCTCCAATTTAAAGCCCTCCCCCAGAGGGGAGCTTGAAATCACCGATGTGAACATGGCCTACCTGGAATCCGGCGACCTGTATGTGGAAAAAATCGGACGGGGAAACGCCTGGCTGGACACCGGAACCCATGAAACCCTCATGGAAGCGTCCGCCTTTATCGAAGTCATTGAAAAACGCCAGGGCCTGAAAGTGGCCTGCGTGGAGGAAATCGTCTATACGCTGGGATACATTGACGCGGACCAGGTTGAAATTCTGGCCCGGCCTCTTTTGAAAAACAGTTATGGGCAGTATCTGACGCAAATGTTGAAATCGTAAATCATCATGAAAATAAAACCATCTTCAATCAACGACGTCCTGATCATCGAACCGGATCGCTTTGACGACCCGCGCGGTTTTTTTATGGAGACCTACCACAAAAAAAAATATCAGGAAGCGGGCATCTCCCCTGTTTTTGTTCAGGACAACTTTTCATTCTCCTGTAAAAACACCCTTCGGGGACTCCATTTTCAGGTGAACCGGCCCCAGGCGAAACTCGTCCAGGCCATCTGTGGGGAGGTGTTTGACGTGGCCGTGGACATCCGGCCAAAATCCCCAACCTTTGGAAAATGGACCGGCGCGTTGCTTTCCGAAACCAACCGGCGGCAATTGTTTGTGCCGGAGGGGTTTGCCCACGGGTTCTGCGTGTTAAGTGAAACCGCCTGCTTTCTTTACAAATGTTCGGATTTTTATTCGCCGGACGACGAACGGGGCATCATCTGGTCCGACCCGGACATCGGTATTGACTGGCCCGTTGAAAAACCGATTATTTCAGAAAAAGACGCTCGGTTTTTAACCCTTTCAAAACGGATGAATTCGGTGTGAAAAAACAATGAAAATCCTTGTCATTGGATCAAAGGGACAGCTTGGCTCTGAACTGATGCGCCTTGGAGCTACGGCGGGCATCGCCATGGCCGGGCGCGATCTTCCGGAAATGGACATCACAGACAATGCCCAGGTCGCCGAAACCCTGGCTGCGGAAAAGCCCGGGGTTCTAATCAACGCCGCGGCCTTCACCGATGTGGAAAAAGCCCAAACGCTTTGTGACGCGGCGTTTTCCGTCAACAGCCACGGCCCGGCCATTTTGGCTGAGCAATGCGCAAAAGCAGGCGCCCCGCTCATTCATATCTCCACGGATTTTGTCTTTGACGGCCAAAAAAACTCCCCCTATCTGGAATCCGACGCCACCGGCCCGTTGAGCGTTTACGGGGCCAGCAAACTGGCTGGCGAAAAAAAAATCATGGCCCGCCATAAAACGCATCTGATCTTCCGCACATCCTGGCTTTATGGGGTTTATGGGGCCAATTTTGTGAAAACCATGTTGGGGCTGGCCCAAACAAAAAAAACCGTGCGCGTGGTCGCCGACCAACACGGCTCCCCCACCTGCGCGGCGGATCTGGCCAGAGCGCTGATCTCGATCAGCCTGGATGTCATGGCCAAACCCGCCGATATTGAATGGGGAATATACCATTATGGCGGTCTCGGCGCCACCACATGGGCCGCCTTCGCCACACAGATATATGAGACCGCCAAACGAATCGGCGTCGCCTCCAAAATCCCCGATGTGATTCCGATACCCGCAAGCGAGTATCCCACAGCGGCAAAGCGTCCACTGTATTCGGTTCTTGACTGCGCCAAAATCAAAAAAAACTTTGGAATAAGCCCCCGGCCCTGGCCAGAAAGCCTTGAAGAGACGTTAAAACGCCTGCTCCATGAAAAGACCCAAGAAGAGACAACCAAAAAAGAAAACCAGACCCGTGAAACAACCCAATAAAAAACCAGACAAAAAAGCAGACAAAAAAATACATTTGCTGGCTCCGGCCGGAAACGCTGAAAAACTTGAAATCGCCATCCATTACGGCGCCGACGCGGTTTACCTTGGAGGAAAAGATTTCAGCCTGAGAAACTTTTCCGGAAATTTCCAACCGGACGAAATGAAAAACGGCGTCCAGCTCGCCCATGATCATGGCGTGAAGGTCTATGTGACCTGCAATATTTTTCCAAGAAACCATGAGTTGGAGGGAATATCGGATTTTCTGGCCTCCTTAAATCAGATAAAACCCGACGGGGTGATCATCGCGGATCCCGGGGTCTTTCTGCTGGCCAGAGAAAAAGCGCCGGACATTCCCATTCACATCAGCGTTCAGGCCAACAACACCAGCCTTCAAAGCGCCCTGTTCTGGGAAAAAATGGGCGCCGTGAGAATCAACACGGCCAGAGAGCTTTCCCTTGAGGAAATATCCCATATCGCTTCTTGCACCCGGATGGAAATCGAATCCTTCGCCCACGGCGCCATGTGCGTCTCTTATTCCGGGAGATGCCTGTTGAGCTCATTTTTGTCGGGCCGGGACGCCAACCGGGGCGCCTGCTCCCAGCCCTGCCGATGGAAATACGCCGTGATGGAAGAGCAACGGCCGGGTCAATATCTGCCTGTAGACGAAGACGCCCGTGGAACCTATATATTCAATTCAAAAGACCTGTGCATGATCGACCATATTCCAGAGATGATCCACGCCGGAATCGACTGCCTGAAAATCGAAGGCCGAATGAAGGGGATCAACTACCTGGCCTCTGCGGTTCGGGTTTACAGAGCGGCCATTGACCGATATTATGACGACCCCAAAGGGTGGGCGGCCGATCCCCGATGGAAAGACGAGCTTAGCGGAATCAGCAACCGGGATTACTGCGCCGGTTTTTACTTTGGAGATCCCGAACAGACCTCCTTGAACCGAAAACAATCCAAATCAGAGACCGACCGGATATTCATCGGAAAGGCGCTGGGGCCGGGGCCGGGCGACATGACTCGGGTGGAGGCCCGGAATAAATTTTTTGTCAACGACACAGTGGAGGCGCTGACCCGGAAAGGACCGTTGAGACACGACATCGTCAAAAAAATAATCACTGAAAATGGCGAAGAGGCGGACTGCGTCCAACCCAGCTCCCATGTGACGATTCTGTTTGAAAACAGATATGAAAAAAATGATATTATCCGAAAAAAAATATCACAACAATGATCAGGGCTCGTAAAAAAAAGGATGAACCGCTCATGAAAGGATACACCCAGGTTTACACCGGAAATGGCAAAGGAAAAACAACGGCGTCCATCGGGCTCTCTGTGAGGGCCGCGGGCGCCGGTCTTAAGGTTTACATCGCCCAGTTCATGAAAATGGGGGATTACAGCGAGTTAAACTCCCTGAAACGATTTTCAGACCTCATCAAAATCGAGCAGTTTGGGCTGGGCCGCTTCATCAAAGGGACGCCCTCCCCCGAGGAAATCGCCGCCGCTGAAAAAGGGTTGGAAAAAGCCAAAGCCGCGATGTTATCCAGCGACTTCGACATGGTGATTCTGGAAGAGGCGAATGTGGCGGTCGCATGCGGTCTGTTTCCCTTAACGGCGCTTCTGGATATCATGGATATCAAACCGGATCATCTGGAGCTGATTATCACCGGACGGGGCGCCGCGCCCGAAACCATTGAAAAAGCAGACCTGGTGACAGAGATGAAAGAGATCAAACACTATTTTTCAAAAGGGGTCATGGCGCGGACCGGCATTGAAATGTAATATAAAAGCGCATGGGTTTGTCTGTTATGTCGACTTCTGAAGTCATAAAAAAAATAAAACGAATTCACATCAAAAGCGGCCACATGGTCAACGCCATGATGGCGGGCCACTATCGCTCGGTGTTCAGGGGATCGGGGATTGAGTTTGAAGAGACCCGTGAATACTCCCCCGGAGACGATGTCCGGCGCATCGACTGGAAAGTCTCCGCCCGCATGGGGCGCCCCTTTATCAAACTCTACCGGGAAGAGCGGGAGCTGATTCTGATGCTCATGGTGGACATGAGCGCCTCGGGTCTTTTTGGAACAGGGGAAAGCGCCAAAAAAGACGCCATCATTGAGATCGCCGCGATTCTGGCGTTTAACGCCATCAAAAACAATGACAAAGTGGGGGCCATCCTGTTTGCCGACCGGGTGGAAAAATACATCCCTCCCCAGAAAGGCTCGGCTCATATCTGGCGGGTCATCCGGGAGATTTTTACATTTTCCCCCAGTGGAACCGGCACCGACATCCGGGAGGCCATGGCCTGGCAGGGGAGAGTCTGCCGAAAAAAGACCATCACGTTTCTGATTTCGGATTTCATGGACAGCGACTACATGAAATCGTTGAAAATAGCGTCGAAAAAACATGACTTGATCGGGGTTCTGGTTTCGGATCAAGGGGAGTTCAGATTACCGTCGGCGGGCCTTGTGTCTGTCAGAGATATTGAAACCGGACAGCCCGCTGTCTGGGACGCGTCCCACCCCGAAACGCGCCGCGCCTTTGAAGCGCAGATGAAAACGGAATACAACGACACCTTGCAAAAACTGAAACGGGCGGACATCGACTGCCTGGAGATCGACTGCCGCGCATCGGCCTCCGACGCATTGTCGAAATTTTTCCAGAGCCGGGCCCGGCATAAAAGATAAAATCAAATGAAAACAGACCCCATATCCGTTTCAATCCCTGAAAAAACAGCCGCCGTCGCCCCTGGAATCTCCGGGGCCACTCCCCCCATGACGGATATTTTCGACATCAAACCCCTGGAAATTTTTGGCGTGGATCCGGATCTGTTTAAATGGTCCATTATCGCGGGAATCGCGCTTTTATGCATTTTGGGTTCGCTCTTTTTTTTCCTCTGGAAACGCAAAAAAAAGACCCCCCAAAAGGCCCCCGAAATCCCCCCGGACCAAAAGGCGATCGCCCGTCTGGCGGCCCTGAAAAATGACCCGGATCCGGACGGCAAACGGTTCTATTTTAAACTCTCGGAAATTTTAAGAGACTATATCCACGGACGATTCCATGTCCCAGCCCTTGAAATGACCGCCGAAGAGCTGACCTCGGCCATGGCGACGCTAACGCTGAACGACCGTCTGAAACAGGGAATCATTGATTTTACCCAAAGAGCCGACCCGGTGAAGTTTGCCGGAAAACCCCCGGAGGCCCAACAGATGAAAACCGATCTTTTAATGGCCAATCATTTTGTGCGGCGGACCGCGCCCCCGGCCCCGGATTCCTGTGCGCGACCCCCTTTTCAGGCTGAAAAAAAACCCGCCTCGGCATTTAAATAAACCCACAAAACGCTTTGGGGCCATGCCCGACCTTCGGCCCGATGCCATGTCCCCCACTCCGCCACTGTAAAAGTCTGCTTTTATTTCAGGAGGTTATAAACCATTTGCAAAAATTCAAAAAATAGGCTATTAATGGCTCGTTATCAAAGCCAAACCCGTCGCGACGCTTTTGGCGATGGCCGGATCAAATAACGCGTTAAATCTTTAAGAGGCATCGCCCGGCGACGCGCATGGTTGCGCCGACTCCATATCCAAAACCTTAAGGGTTCGCTGAAAAATAAATTTACAATTTTCAGCGAGCCCTACATCGAATCAAACAGATAAAGACGAGGGGAAAAATGGCCGCAAAATCAAAATCCGCAACACAGCTTTATTTCACCAAAGAGCATGAGATGGTTCGCAAATCCGTCCGGGAGTTTGTGGACAAGGAAATCAATCCGTTTATGGATGAATGGGAGGAAAAGGGGATGGCGCCCCTCCATGATCTCTTTAAAAAAATGGGGGATCTCGGTTTTCTGGGCATGCGGTATGATGAAAAATACGGAGGCCAGGGACTCGACTACTGGCACGACACGGCGTTTTTGGAAGAGCTCGGACGAATCAAAGGGGCGGGCGTCCCCACCGCCATCGGGGTTCAGACCCACATGGCCACCCCGGCCATCGCGGAATTCGGCAGCGAGTATTTAAAACAGGAATATTTAAAGCCCGCCATCACAGGGGATATGGTGGCCGCCATCGCCGTGACCGAGCCGGGCGCCGGATCAGACGTGGCCGCCATTGCCACCACCGCGACCAAAGATGGCGACGATTTTATCATCAACGGCTCCAAGACATACATCACCAACGGAATCCAGGCTGATTTTTTGACCCTGCTGGCCAGAACCAGCGACGATCCGGGGTATCACTCCTTTAGCCTGATTGTGGTTCCCACGGATCTTCCCGGTTTCTCGGTGGGGAAAAAACTCAATAAAATGGGTTTGAAAAGCAGCGACACCGCCGAGCTGTTTTTCGATGACATGAGGGTGCCGGCCAAAAATCTCATCGGAAATATCGGGGAAGGATTCATATACCAGATGATGCAGTTTCAGCATGAGCGCTTCACGATTCTTCCCATCGCCTATGTGGCCGCCGAAGAGATCATCGCCATAACCGTGGAACACATCAAAAAACGGATTGTGTTTGGAAAGCCGCTGATCTCAAAACAGGTGTTGCGGCACCGGCTGGCGGACTGGCAGACCGAAATCGAATCGTTGCGCCAGTTGACCTACCACATCGTCAGAATGAAGGAGGCCGGGATGGACGCGACCCGGGAGATATCCATGGGCAAACTGTTCGCGGCGCAGGTCACCCAGAAGGTGGCGGACGGATGCCTCCAGATGCATGGCGGTTTGGGCTTCATGGACGAGACCCTGGTCTCCCGATTCAGCCGGGACATGCGACTGTTTTCCATTGGCGGCGGGGCGGATGAAGTCATGAGGGAGGTCATCGCCAAAATAGAAGGATACTCGCGGTAACAGGGGAAAAAACAATGGGAAAATGGATGAACGGGTACCTGGAGAAACTCGCCGTCACCCGCCAGGAAAACCTTGACGCCGGAGGGATTGAACGGAAAAACATCCAGCGCGAGCTGGGAAAACTTTCAGCCAGGGAGCGGATCGACTATTTGATTGATCCGGGAACCTTTGAAGAGATCGGGTCTGTGGTGAGGGAATTTCGCATGGGCCTTGAAACCCAGGAGGCGCCGAGTCCGGGAGATGGCGTCATCATGGGCTTTGGCCAGATCAACAAAAAACCGGTCATGGTTTATTCCATTGATTTCACAGTGATGTCCGGCTCCATCGGAGATCAGGGAGTCTGGAAAATCGCGGAATTGACCCAAATGGCCGGGCGCCAGCAAATGCCGTTGATCGGCATATTCGACACCGCTGGCTCGCGCATCGGTTTCAAAGGGGGTCATGTCGGGCTAAACGGTCTGGGTCGGCTGATCAAAAATTATTGCCTCTGCTCGGGAAATATCCCCCGAATCTCTCTGGTTTTGGGTCCGTGCGCGGGTCCCATCGCCCAGATTCCGGCATTGTCCGATTTTTTGATCATCAACGAAAAAACCGGATTTTTATGGATGGGCGGAACCGTCGAATCGGACGAGGCCGGCTCCGCTGATTTCCACATGGAAAAAAGTGGCCAGTGCGACTTTGTGGCCCAAAGCGATGAAGAGGCGCTGGATTTGACCCAACGGCTTCTGGAATTTATCCCTGGAAACCGCCGGGAAAAAATCACGGTCAAACCATCGTCGGACGACCCGGAGAGAAAACCCGAAGAGTTGCTGGATGTGATGCCCGACGATCCAAGGTTCACCTATGATGTCCGGGACATCATCGGCCACATTGTGGATGACGGCGATTTTTTTGAGTTAAAGGAAGACTATGCCCCAAACATGACCATCGGGTTCGCGCGCTTTGACGGCATTCCAGCCGGGGTGGCGGCATGCAACCCGGATGAATTGAGCGGGATCATGGAGCCGAACTCCGCCGACAAGTACGAGCGGTTCATCATGTTTTTAAACGCCTTTCATATCCCCCTGGTGACCCTGTCAGACACTCCGGGCTTTGCGCCGGGGGACAAATGGGAGCGGGCCGGGGTCATCCGGCATGGCGCCAAAAATCTTCATGGTTATTCCCACCTGACCATCCCAAAAATCACCATTGTGTTGAGACGCTCCTACGGGGGCTCCAACATCGTTTTGGGATGCAGCGGCATGGGGCCCGATTTTATTTATGGCTGGCCCACCGCTGAATTCGCTCCCACCGGCCCGGAATCCATTGTCGAAGCGGTGTTTCATAAAGAGTTGAAAAAAGCCAAAGCGGAAAACAATTATCAGAGCGTCTATGATTTTTTCTTAAATATTTTAAAAGAATATTTCAGCGTCATGAAAATGGGGAAGATGTTCACCACGTACTACACGGTGCATGAGGTGATTGATCCCCGTGACACACGCGTGAAAATCATTCGGGCGTTGCGGTCCTGCATGGACAAACATGAGATACGCCCGGAAAAAAATCGCTTCATCAAACCGGCGTGACATCCGTATTACTTTTGACGACTCCATCATAAAAGAGGTGTGTGATTATGGGCGACAAGATGCTGAAAGCAATCGAAAAATATCATCAAATTCATGAAAAAAATCGTCTGGGCGGCGGCGTCGAGCATATTGAACGACAGCATAAACGGGGGAAGCTCACCGCCAGACAACGGATCGATGTCTTGATTGATCCCGGCACATTCAACGAACTGGGCTCTTTTGTGGGGACCACGTCGGTTCGCATCGACGGGCGGATTCCCGAGGCCCCGTGCGACGGCGCCGTCTCGGGAACGGGAATGATTCATGGCCGTCCGGTCATGATACACGCCAGCGATTTCACTGTTTTGGGGGGCTCGGCCGCGGTGCAGCATCTGATGAAATTCGCAAAGCCCCTGGAAATGGCCGCCAAATGGGGCATCCCCATGATCAATCTTCTGGATTCCTCCGGGGGGCGCCTCGGATACGAGGATGTCACCCTTGCCGGCGTGGATTGGCATTTTAAAATCCAATCGGAGTATTCGGGCGTCATTCCCCAGGTCACCATTCTTTTAGGGCCATGCATCGCCGGAGGCGCCTACCTGCCCACATTGTGCGATTTTCTGTTTATGAGCCGCATATCCGCCACCATGTGGCTGGGGGGCCCGCGCCAGACACAGGCCGCCACCTCGGAAAAATTTGACGACAAGATCGGAAAAGCCGATTACCACATGCGACTGAGCGGAACCTGTGATGTGGTGGGGGAGGATGACGAGGCGACCATCAAAAAATGCCGGAGCCTGATGACCTTTCTCCCGCAAAATTTCAGGGAGGCCCCGCTCTTATTGGAGAAAACCCCTGAAAATGACCCTGGGGACGCGGAAAAAATGATGGAAATCGTCCCGGACGACTATGATGAGACTTACGATGTGCGGGATATCATCAAACGGATTGTGGATGACGGAAACTATTTTGAGATCAAAGACGAATACGCGAAAAATCTGACCACCTGCTTTTGCCGATTCAATGGCCAGACGGTGGGCATTGTGGCCAACAATCCCGCCTTTGGCGGAAGCATGCTGGACATCAATTCCTGCGACAAATACTATCGTTTTTTGCAGACCTTAGACGCCTACAACATCCCCCTGGTCAACCTGGTGGACACGCCCCCCCTTGTTCCGGGGGAAGCGCAGGAGGCCAAAGGGCTTTTGCGCCACGCCGGAAAAATAACCGAGGTGTATGCCACCTCCGTTGTGCCGAAAATCACCGTGGTCCTTCGCCAGGCGTATGCCGACGCCGGGGGGATGCTCATGGGAATTCCCAAAAGCATGGGATCGGACCTGGTCTATGCCTGGCCGATGGCGCGTTTCGCCGTGGAGGCCTCCACCTTCGACTGCGAGGCGATTTACGGAAAAGGGGTTGAGAAAAACGCCTCTGAAATGTATATGAACCGATCCCGCGAAAAAGTCGATGTGTACGACGCGGCCCACAGCTGGTCGGCCCAGGTGGTGGATGAAATCATCCTCCCCGGAGACACTCGGCGCAAAATCATCGACGCGTTAAAACTCACGGCAAGCAAACGGGAAACACGCCCTGAAACATTAAAAGGACATGGCGCCGGGCCGCTTTGATCCGAGCCACAAAACGTTAAGAGACGCTATTTTTCAGGGCCATGATTCGCGCCAAAAACATCCGCCAAAACCACAGACAGAGGAACCTTTAAAAATGACCGACGCGCCAACGCCCCATAACCCAAACGCCAACAAACCAAACGCCAACAAACCAAACGCTACTAAACCAAACACTACTAAAATAGAGACTCCAGACATGATCCAGGCCGAGCTCATCGACCCCATTGACTATCAATACAAGGATAAAAGAGACATCGAAATCGTCATTTGCCAGCCTGAGTTCACATCGGTCTGCCCCATGACCGGCCTGCCCGATTTTGGTTCCATCATCATAACATACACCCCGGACAAAAAAATCGTCGAGCTGAAATCCTTAAAATTTTATCTGCTCCAGTACCGGAATGTGGGTATTTTCTACGAGCATGTCACCAATCGGATTCTGGATGATCTGGCCCAGCGGTTGAGTCCGAAAAAAATGGAGGTCACCGGAGAGTTCACGGCGCGGGGGGGCATCTCCACCCGGGTTTCCGCTGTTTATGAAAAATGAGGGGGTCGGCCAAAGGTTTGATGGCGTCGCAAAGGAAATGCGTCGTTGTGGTTTTTTACGAATTTATCATGGTTTACATTCTGAAATATAAACCATGCGTGATGGAGGCTCCCATGAAGCCAACGCCAAGAAATCGAAACCAACGCCAAACATGAAAACAACCGATTGTTTGGCATTTGGAAGGACAGTGATCAAACAAAAAACGCGGATGCCCATGTCAGAAATTTGCGCGCAGGCGCCGTTTCCTTTACTCCATCAATCGTTGATCCTCGCTCCACGCCATGGCGTTGGCCTCAAAAAAAGCAATGGCGTTTTTATAAAAACCGCCGGATGAAAAAACGAACAGAACCGTTTTGTCCATATTTTCACGCTTTTTCACTTCCGACGCTTTTTCAAAAAACGACTGGGCCTCTTTTAAAGAAAATTTCGCTTTTCTGTTTTTCACCTCTCCGATCAGGGAGTATTCGTCCTCTTTTGCCTGGGCAAAAATATCGACCTGAATCTCTTTTTTATGAACCGGCGATGCGCTGTACGACCATATGGTGGAATATTCCACAAAGCAAAAATCATCGGGCAGGTTTTTTATCATGGCCATGTAAAAATCATTCTGTTTGTATGCCCGATGTTTCAGATGATTGATGATGACGTATTCGGAAAACTCGCCTTTGTATTTGTTGTATTGACCCTGAAGTTTTTTATACAGCGTTCGGTACTCATTTTTTATCTTTTCAGGGGTAAAGCCGTCGATCTCCTCCTGATAAACCCCGCGAAACACTTTATCGAATATATTATCGGCCACGGCATGATAAGTGAAATAGCTGGTCCCCTGCTCAATGATATCGGCTTTCACAAACGCTCTTAACCGTTTTTCCAATTCGCTATCTGACATCAAAAGGCCAAGATCGTTTTTTATTTCGTCTCGGGTGACTTTTTTCCCTTTGTTTTTACAAATGTAGAGAATAATTCGTTTTCCATTGGCGTCGTTGATTCTGTCTATGGCGGAATGAATGTATTCCATCCATGTGCCTCTGATCCCGCCTCGTTTGTCCAGGGTCTCAAAGTCAAGGACGTCAAGAACGCCGTCTTTCGTGGAAAAATCTTTATTCGAATATTCGGACTGAAAAAGGGAGCTGATATAAAACGGGTTTCCTTCGGTGAAATCGGCCATGACGCAGGCGGTTTCATGGGTGATGGGGATTTGCTGAATTTCGGCGTAATTCAGAGCCATCTCAATGGCTTCGTTTTTGGGCATATTTCCCATAAAAGTCGAGATGGTGAATCTTCCGGGCAGCATTTTATTTAAGTCATCCATCAGCCATCCCACCCAACTGCCGGACACCAGCAAAGGCGCATTTTTGTATTCGGCGGTGTGCAGATAGCTTCCGGCCAGCTCTGACAGGCAATCCTTGCATGCCTGATCCCTGAAAATATACCGGTTTATAAACTGGAATTCATCAATAATCTGCAAAACGCGCTCGTCTTTGTATTGGGCGATCATTCGCGGGGCGTCTATAGCGATGTCCCACAGTCGATCAATATATCCTCTGTTTTCAGTATCTTCAAAAATTTTAATATAGTCACTCAAATAATCAAGACCCTCTTTTTTCGCCGCCTTGATCAGCGTTTCATAATTATCTATATTTTTCAGATAACCGGCGTTTCTGGATTGAAACGCAAGATATTGGCGCACAAACGTGAAAAAAAACTCCCTGGCAAAATCGGCGATCCATTGATCGGTTTCTCTTATTTCAAAGTAAAACGGGACCACCTGATCGTTTTGATGAAACACAATATTGAAAAGCCGCTGCATTAAAGCCGATTTTCCGGTTTTCCTGCGGGAAATAATGGCTTTGCTTTTGGATAGTTCCGGTTTAATTTTTTCCACCCACTTCAGCAAAGAGTCCAACTCTTTCTTTCTTCCTGTAAAGAGAGCGGGATTTCCAATTTTTTCTTTTAAATAAATGTTCATGATATTTTCCCCGAAATACGATAAAATAACCGATTGTTTGGCATTTGGAAAGACGATGATCAAACAAAAAAAACCAAAAAAAACACGACCCCTGATGTGCGAAATTTGCGCGCAGGCGCCGTTTCCTTTACTCCATAAATCGCTGATCCTCGCTCCACGCCATGGCGTTGGCCTCAAAAAAAGCAATGGCGCTTTTATAAAAACCGCCGGCTGAAAAAACGAACAGAACCGTTTTGTCCATATTTTCACGCTTTTTCACTTCCGACGCTTTTTCAAAAAACGACTGGGCCTCTTTTAAAGAAAATTTTGCTTTTCTGTTTTTCACCTCTCCGATCAGGGAGTATTCGTCCTCTTTTGCCTGGGCAAACACATCGACCTGAATCTCTTTTTTATGAACCAAAGCGGCACTGTACGACCATATGGTGGAATATTCCACAAAACGGAAATCATCGGGCAGGTTTTCCATCATGGCCATGTAAAAATCATTCTGTTTGTATGCCCGATGTTTCAGATGATTGATGATGACGTATTCGGAAAACTCGCCTTTGTATTTGTTGTATTGGCCCTGAAGTTTTTTATACAGCGTTCGGTACTCATTTTTTATCTTTTCAGGGGTAAAGCCGTCGATCTCCTCCTGATAAACCCCGCGAAACACTTTATCGAATATATTATCGGCCACGGCATGATAAGTGAAATAGCTGGTCCCCTGCTCAATGATATCGGCTTTCACAAACGCTCTTAACCGTTTTTCCAATTCGCTATCTGACATCAAAAGGCCAAGATCGTTTTTTATTTCGTCTCGGGTGACTTTTTTCCCTTTGTTTTTACAAATGTAGAGAATAATTCGTTTTCCATTGGCGTCGTTGATTCTGTCTATGGCGGAATGAATGTATTCCATCCATGTGCCTCTGATCCCGCCTCGTTTGTCCAGGGTCTCAAAGTCAAGGACGTCAAGAACGCCGTCTTTCGTGGAAAAATCTTTATTCGAATATTCGGACTGAAAAAGGGAGCTGATATAAAACGGGTTTCCTTCGGTGAAATCGGCCATGACGCAGGCGGTTTCATGGGTGATGGGGATTTGCTGAATTTCGGCGTAATTCAGAGCCATCTCAATGGCTTCGTTTTTGGGCATATTTCCCATAAAAGTCGAGATGGTGAATCTTCCGGGCAGCATTTTATTTAAGTCATCCATCAGCCATCCCACCCAACTGCCGGACACCAGCAAAGGCGCATTTTTGTATTCGGCGGTGTGCAGATAGCTTCCGGCCAGCTCTGACAGGCAATCCTTGCATGCCTGATCCCTGAAAATATACCGGTTTATAAACTGGAATTCATCAATAATCTGCAAAACGCGCTCGTCTTTGTATTGGGCGATCATTCGCGGGGCGTCTCTGGCGATGTCCCACAGTTGATCAATATATCCTCTGTTTTCAGTATCTTCAAAAATTTCAATATAGTCACTCAAATAATCAAGACCCTCTTTTTTCGCCGCCTTGATCAGCGTTTCATAATTATCTATATTTTTCAGATAACCGGCGTTTCTGGATTGAAACGCAAGATATTGGCGCACAAATGTGAAAAAAAAATCTCTGGCAAGATCGCCGATCCATTGCCCCGATTCTCTGAATTCAAAGTAAAACGGGACCACCTGATCGTTTTGGTGAAACACAATATTGAAAAGCCGCTGCATTAGAGCCGATTTTCCGGTTTTCCTGCGGGAAATAATGGCTTTGCTTTTGGACACTTTCGGTTTGATTTGTTCCACCCATTTCAGCAAAGAGTCCAACTCTTTTTTTCTTCCTGTAAAGAGAGCGGGATTTCCAATTTTTTCTTCTAAATAAATGTTCATGATATTTTCCCCGAAATACGATGAAAGCATGGTTTGCTTGGCTGTCCGTGGTCATTTGTCCGTTGTCAGTGGTCAGTTGTCCGTGGCGGGTTTGGTCAGTTTGCCAGCGCTGTTGGATGAATGCTCTGCCCTGGCGAACCGTTGCATTTTCCAGACAAGGCATGCCTTGTCTCTACGGGCGCCGCGCCATTCTTTGCTGGATCGGCATTCCGATTTGTGTCATTTGTCCTTTGACTATTTTCCCCTTCACTATCGGGTCAACGTTCGTACCCCGGCCGAAAAATTATTCCTCATAAAAACAAAAAGTTAAAGGCCACTTTTTCCGGCCAATTTTTCGCCCACTTAAAAAAAATTTCCAAGCCGACATAAATGGCTATCGGAAAACTTGAATCCAGAAATCCAAGAATCCAGATTCGTCGAATGTGACAGGCTCAACCGTCTATTTCCATCAAACAACCATGATGACGGCCCCCTTTTTTTTATGACCACGCGCTCTTCCGAAACGCGTTCACCATTATAAGCTGAAAGCCATGAGGTTGCCAAGCCATAAAAACAGGCCCGTCATCTAAGTTGGAATCGCCTTTACGATGTTTGTGTTTGTTCCACGGCCGCCGATCGCGGTTTTGGAGATATGGTCAAAATCTTCTTCTTTTCCAGATCGTTTCGGCCGGACGTCTGTAACCCATGCATCCGTTTCGCGCCGATCGCTCGCAGAAAAAAAGCCGCATGCCGCCATCGTCTGTTTGATCACCGCCTGGGCCACAGGAACAGGAAGACTGTTTCCCGCCTGTTTTCTGGCTTGGGCGTCGCTGCAAACAATTCTGAATTCTTCCGGGAACCCCTGCAAACGAAGCATCTCCCTCGGCGTCAACCGTCTGGCCCCATTCACCAAAAGGTAGTTGTAAGACGCCCCGGCTCTCAACGCGCAGGAAAACGGGTAGGCGCTGATGTGCCCGGATTTGTTTTCATGCCAGATGGTGGTCATTGGGGTCGGGCTCTGTTTTTCCAACCGTTTTTTTCGGATGCGCTCAGACGCGTAAAATTTTTCAGGAACATCCTTTTCCAGAATGTCATCCAACGGTTGCATGGGCATTTCGCCGGATGGCCATTGAAAGGAACATGGACGGCGGAAACCGACGATGAAAATTCGCTCCCTTTTTTGCGGCAAACCAAAATCAAGCGCGTTTAAGACTTTGTATGTGACATGGTAACCCAAATCTTTGAGGGTTTCCATAATCCGCGCCATGGTTTGGCCTTTATTGTGCCCGACCAATAATTTCACATTTTCCAGAACAAACGCGGCTGGTTTTTTCTCTTTAAGTATTCTGGCGATGTCAAAAAACAGTGTGCCTCGGGTGTCCTCAAAGCCTTTCCGGCGCCCGATGATGCTAAATGGCTGACACGGAAACCCCGCCAAAAGAATATCATGATCCGCAATGGACTCCGCCGCGATTTTGGCGATGTCCCCATGGGGGGCGTCTCCAAAATTTTCTTTGTAAACGTTCTGGCAGTCCCTGTCGATTTCACTTGTAAACAGACACTCCGTTTGAGTTCCGGCTTCACGGGCGGCGTTTTGGATGGCGTAACGAAAACCGCCGATGCCGGCAAACAGATCAATAAACCGAACGGTGGAGGCGTTTTCTACTCTATTGTGTCTCATGCGCGGAATATAACATGTCCGGGGAAATGTTTCAATTCAAGTTTCTTTCAGAAAAAAAGCGCGGAAAATGCACCTGGGAATACGCGCGTAATCTGTGCCTTTGCCACGGACAACGGACCACAGACCACGGACCATTCCCTAAAACCCCACCGCCTTTTTAACCCCATCCCCGCCAGCCGCCTCAATAATGGAGACAAAATCAGCGGGCGAGACAAACGCCGGGTTGGTCTTTTTCCAGCCCATGGCCGCGGCAAGGGGTCGGATGGCCCCTTCGGAGCAGGAGTCGCCGCGCCGATTTTCCCGGCGCAGTCGAAGAACAAAGCCGATCACAGCCAGCCAGTCATAGTCATGCCCCGTGTCGGCCCACTCCCTGTATGTGTTCATGCATGTCTCATACACATCGTCCGGGACGTCCAAAGTCCATAGTTCATATTCCGTGCCAAGGGTGTGATTCTTAAAATTTGACCAGCCCCATTTGATGCGGAGTCCTCCCCAGGCTTCAATGAGTTTTTCATTCTCAGGATCCCACACGCCAATGTGCGACGTTCCCATGGACCGGGTAAATCCACGAATGACGCGCGAGGTCATGGACAATCCTGAAAAAGACGCGTAATACAATTTTTTCATCTGTTTAAAAAATCTCCTTATATTTTTAATTTATTAAACCGCTCTTAAGACGATTCAAACGCCGCCTTAACGGTTTTGCCCCTCTCCTGGGGAATTCTCGGTTTTTGCGCCAGGTAAAGAGCGCCAAAAAGAGCCAGGGCAAATGGATACACAACATACCGAAGATCATGGGAAAGGCCCACCCAGGAGGCCACCGCGTCGGGTCTCATGCACCCAATGGTCACGCATAAAAACAACGGGATTTCCCATATCCGGTTTTTTGCCACAAACCATCCCTGGGTGGCCGAGGCAAAGGCGAAATTGCCCACGCATGCCATCACAAAAATCAATATCCCCTGGGGCCAGGACGAGATATTGTGCAAAATCAGGTCCGAGTTGAATATAAACATGAAGGGGAGTATGGCGGTCCTGATGTCATACATGAATCCCTGAATCCCCGTGGCAATGGGCCGGGACTTTGCGATGGCCGCGGCGGCGTACGCGGCAAGTCCCACCGGGGGCGTGTCGTCGGCCAGAATTCCAAAATAAAAGCAGAACAGATGGGCCGACATCAACGGAACGATAAAGTCATGCATTCCGCCGATCATCACAATGGCCGGGGCGGTCAAAGAGGCCATCACAATGTAGGTGGCGGTGGTGGGAAGGCCCATTCCGATGATCAGGCTGGCCACCGCTGTGATGATGAGCATGACAAAAATATTCCCATTGGAAAGAACCTCGATGATCTCCGTGATCAACTGCCCCAAACCAAGGGCCACCACGCCGACGATCACACCGGCGGCGGCCGTGGCCAGGGCCACGGAGACCATTCGCAACGCCCCTGAAGAAAGAGCGGAACAAAGGGCTTTGACGCTCTCTTTAAAGGCTATGAAAACAGACTCGTTTTTTTTCCAGGCCTTAAACGGACCCTGAACCAGCATAATCAGCGCCATGACCCAGATGGCGTGAAAGGCGGCCAGCTCTGGAGAATGCCGCTTAACGATCAGCTCCCACATCAGCATAAACAGGGGGATTAAAAAATGGAGACCGCTCATCAGGGTCTTTCTGAAAGGGGGCAACTCCTCTCTGGGCAATCCTTGAATCCCAAGCTTTGACGCCTCAATGTGGGAGATATAAAAAAGGGCCGCATAGGAGGCAAAGGCCGGGATCGCCGCCGCCTTGATCACCTCGACGTAAGGCACATTGACGTATTCGGCGATGATAAAGGCGGCCGCCCCCATAATGGGCGGGGCCAGTTGGCCGTCGGTGCTGGCGGCCACCTCAATGGCGGCGGCCTTCACCGGAGGATACCCGATTTTTTTCATCATTGGAATGGTAAAGGTGCCGGTGGTCACGATGTTGGCAATGCTGGAGCCAGAGACCATGCCGGTGAGGCCGCTCCCCATAATGGCCGCCTTGGCCGGGCCGCCTTTGAAACCTCCCAGAATGCTCAGCGCCAGGTGAATGAAATAGCGCCCTCCCCCGGCCTTGTCGAGCATGGCGCCAAAAAGGACAAACAGGAACACAATGGTGGCCGAAACATCCAGGGGGATGCCATAAATCCCTTCGGAAGACATGCTGATCTGGCCCACAAACCGGGACAGGGAGACGCCTTTGAAGGCGATGAGATCCGGCATGTGGGGACCCAGAAAAGAATAACAGATAAAAAGGGCGGCGATGCATGGCAGCGCCGGGCCAATGACCCGTCTGGCCGCCTCAAGGAGCAAGGCGGTCAAAACGATTCCCACCAGAATATCCCTTTGAATGGGCAGGCCGTATCTCTGGGTGATGCCCGAATAATCCAGCACAATGTACACGGCGCTTAAACAGGCGACCAGAGCGATCATCATGTCAAAGACAGGAATTTTGTTCTTTGCGGACAACCCGGACAAAAACGAGCCTTTAAACCGTTTTTTTTTTAACAATGGATAATTTAAAAATACAATGAGAAGGGCGAATCCCAAGTGAATGGCCCGGATAAAAATCGTGTCAAGAATCAGCCAGCTTGCAATGGAGAGTTGAAAAAGACTCCAGACAAAGGCGATGGTCGGAACCAAATATTTCATCCTGCCCTCGACCTCCCGGTTGATGCCCGCCTCTTCCCGTGACAATTCCAGGGCGACATTCATTCCCTCTTCTTCTTGACGATGTGTGTCGGTGTCCTTCATTCTTCTCCTTTTTCCAGGGGTTAAATGCCGGGGCGACGCTGGACGGTCGGCTATGCAAAATCGCCGCCCGCCAAAAAAGACTCCGCTTGGTTTTTGTTAAAAGGCCACCCATCAGGATCCGCTTTCAAACGAACCTATTTCATCAATCCGGCCTCTTTGTAATATTTCATGGCGCCCGCATGAATGGGGGCGGAAAGGCCGTCGAGCATATTTTCTTTGGTCAAAATCTTGTATGCCGGATGAAGTTGTTTAAACTCGTCAAAATTGTCAAACACCTCTTTTGTGATGGCGTAAACAATATAGTCCGGAACTTTTTTGGATGTGACAAATGTGGCCTTTACCCCAAAGGACTCAACGTTTTCATTATTGACCGCTCCGGAATAATTCTCCATAACCGGGATAGTGGCCTTGGCATAGTAGGGCCATTTTGCCAGCAGTTGATTGATTCCAGGGCCGGTGATGGGCACAAAGCGAACTTTTCGTTTGCCTGCGGTGGCTTCCTTGAAGTTGCCGTTGGGATGGCCCACCGTGTAAAAAAACGCGTCGATCCGTTCATCCTGAAGGAGGCCGGGGGCTTCGGCGGCTTTGATGCTCTCGGCATAGATATCTTTGCTCCAGTCGATGCCAACGGCGGTCAACGCGTCAATGGCGTTCATTCTTTGCCCGGAGCCGGGATTGCCGATATTGACCCTCTTTCCCTTTAAATCCCCCACGCTTTTAATGCCCGCGTCCACGGCGGCCAGAAGGGTGCAGGTCTCGGGATGGATGGAAAAGACCGCTCTTAAGTCTGTCTGGGGTTTGCCCTCCCACTCAGAGCCTCGGCTTCCGTGAACCGCCTGGTATTGCCGGTCGGACTGGGCCACCCCAAACTCAAGATCCCCGGCCATAATGGCGTTGATGTTAAACACAGATCCTCCGGTGGATTCAACGGTGCAACGGATGCCGTATTCTTTTCGTTTTTTGTTGACGATCTTGGAGATGGCTCCGCCGGTGGGATAGTAAACCCCAGTGATCCCCCCTGTTCCAATGGTGACGAACGTTGTTTTTGCCTGGGCGTCAGCGCCCCCTGATCCGAAAAAAAACACGAATGACACTAAAAAAAAGATGGCAAGAGATGCAGTTTTCTTCATTTCAACCTCCAAAGTTTAAACATTGGCATGAATGCGGCACGGGCCGCAATATGATGATAAACCGGATCATTGACAGAACCGGATGATGATAAAATCGGATGATCACATCCGTGATGATGTCTCCACCACGCGAAGGATAAACTCTTTCATGACCTGAAACGATCGCTCGGGCTGGTCCCGGAGCGGATCATGCCCGCAATCTTCAAACAGCGCGGTTTCCACTTCCCCGCCGGCGCCATTGACAATGGATTCCACCTGGGCCGGCGAGCCATATTCGTCGTTCTCCCCCTGAATGGCCAGCATGGGGACCCGAATTCCCGGAAGATATTCCTCGATATTCCATGTCATGAAATCAGGGTGGCGCCAGACCCGGTTCCAACCCCAGAAGGCGACGTCCACATTGTCGCCATGGTATTTCGCAAGTTTCCGGCGGAAATCTCCCTGTCTGAACATCCCGGAGGTTTTTTCAATGGATCGGACGGTCTTCTCCTCGCAAAACAGATGGGCCGCCTCAGTGATCACTCCCAGCGCCGACGCGGCCACGCCCCCGGCGTAAATGATGGCGATGGACCCGCCGTCTGAATGCCCGATCAAAATGCATTCTCGAATCCCGGCGAGCCGGATCAGTTCGGGAAGAACCTCCAGTCCTTCGTCATGCATAAAATGGATGGGACGGGGCAACGCGCAGGGATCGGACCCTCCGTATCCCCATCGGCTGTAGGCCAGGGCGCCGCACCGGGTGGCCTCGGCCAGCCGCGCCGGAAAGTCCCGCCACATCTTTGCGCAACCCAGCCCCTCGTGAAGGAAAATCAGGGTGGGGGCCTCTTTGGGCGACGGACCGCGCCAGATGGCTTCCATCCGTTTTCCCCCCAAAACAAAAGACTCTTTTTTGCGGGTCATGGCTTTTTTCCGGGCGTTGATTCGCGGCGAAGTTTTCTTATCCTTATGCCTCGCGGTGTTTCGTTTATACATCTTTTCAAGGGTTTTTGGCTTCACATTCAGATGATATCCCAGGATCATGAGCTGATTGATCACCAGTGTTTTCAGACACCCCATCTTTTCCCATCTTCGCCCTGACGTGGCCACGGCGCTCGGGGCGATGAGGACGCGCCCTTTTTTTTTCAATGCCAGAACCAGGGCATAGTCTTCCATAATCGGAATGTTCAAAAACCCGTTGACGCCGTTGAACATGTCTTTTTGCATAAACAGGCCCTGATCGCCGTAGGGAAGTTGAAAAAAAACGCTTCGCAAATGGGTGAAAAACTCAACCAGGGCAAATGCCCGGCGAGATCCTGAAATGCCCAGTCGAAAGGCCCCGGCAGACGCTCCGGGGTCGGCAAGCAGGGTCAAAATATCCCTTGAAAAATGTTTCGGGAGCCGGGTGTCCCCGTGAAGAAAAAGAAGAATTTGCCCCCGGGCCTGTTTGGCTCCCTCATTTTGCTGGGCCCCGCGCCCCCCCTCGACACAAATAACCCGGGCGCCCTGTCGCCGGGCCGTCTGTCTTGTGGCGTCGCGGCTCCCCCCGTCGGACACAATGATCTCAACGGAATTCGCCTGCGCGCAACGGATGGTTTCAGATATGTTTTCCGCTTCATTGAGAGTCGGAATAATGACGGAAATCACCGGCCGGGGCATATCGTTTAAAAATGGGCCGCCCTGGATTCGGGGCAATCCCTCCGGCGTGTCCAGATCCGGCAGTGAATCGATCAGCCGATAGGTCATCCCCAACCGGTCCGCGATGTCAAGGGTTTTTTTCAGGACCGACCCGCTTCCCCAGGGCATATCCAGAGGAAACAGGTCGGCCACTCCTTGCCCGACGCCCGACTTCCCCCTCTGTTTCACGCCGATCAGATAATACCCGCCGTCAAGCGCCGGACCCATGACGACATCCGCGCCCCTCAATGCGTTAAACCCCCTTTCAATCAATTCGGGGGAGACGCCCACGCAGTCGCAACCCATGATCAAAACCTCGTCAATCCCTTCAGACAGAGCCTGGTCAATGGCTTGAAACATCTTGAGACCCAAGGAGCCAGGGGCCTGCTCCCGGTAAAGCAGCTTTCCGTACAACACGGCCATCTCTGACGCTGACCCGCCGAAATACCGGACTTCCAGATCGCACAACCGGTCCGTTTGGCCATGCCGCCGCGCCACATCAATGGCGTGGGCCGTCATCCGCCGTTGCAATTCAGCCGCGTTGATTCGGCCCAGCATGGGGATCAGACGCGTCTTGCATCGGCCCGGCTCCGGGAATCGGGTAAACAGAATGACGCGGCGGGTCGGATCACGCCTCATCAATTAATTCTATAGACAAAATTTGAATACGCGATCTCGTCTCCGGCGTCGAAAATCCGATTGATTCCCCAAGTCAACATGGCCTGGCTTTTTTCCATGTTATCCTCCAGCTCCTCAATGGGAGTATTCTCCTCCATGACGCCGTTGGCGTAATCGACGCCAAACCCCAGCAGAATATAGGGGGTCTCCAGTTCATTGCAAAGAATCGTCTCCGGTCCGCATGTCTGACTGATGGCGTCGCAATACCGAGCCAAAAAAGAGATCTCCTTTCTGGAATTAAATCGCGGCCCGTTGACATGCCCGTAGGTCATTCCCGTCAGAGCCTCCTTTGGTGAAAACCATCCCGAGACATCATAAAACGGATTGGAAAACATCAAGTGTCCCCGACCGGCCTGTTCCTCCTCTGAAAACATGGAGCAAATCTCCCCCGAGGGCAGCCGGTTGTCCGGAAAAAAAAGATCGCCAAAAATCATCAGTCGGCCCAACGGGATGGTTTTATTCAAAATTCCGCATATGGATGTGGCGATGACGGCTCTCGGTTTCAGCGCGGCCATGGCGGCGCAGTTGGCCCGATAATCAATCATATTCGGCAACAGCGCGTGCCCGTGTCGATGTCTGGGTATAAAGGCGATCCGTTGTCCGCGATACCGTCCCTCGGCAAAGCCGACGCTTCCATGCCGGGTCTGAATCTGTCGGTCCACAAGGTCTGTGGCGCCGGGGAAATCATAAAATCCGCTTCCGGTGATGACGCAAAAATCGATCATGACTCATCGTCTCCTTTGGAGTTACGCCGTGGCCCCCTGGCAACTCGACCCGCTGCCGGCGGCGCATCCATAGCAATGATTATGAATGGCGATATCCTGTTTCTCGAGATCCTCGGGCACGATGTCAAAAATATCCCGCTTGCCGTTGACCACAGCGGGAATCTCCAGCATCTGATTGAAATCGCAATTGTAAATCGACCCGTTTGGCCCGACGTTCAAGGTGAATTTGCACATGGCGTTTTGGGCCGCCGACAGATTAAAGGCATTGAGCAGATCCCTTGCATACCCGGCGAAATTGTCCGTGTCAATCAGGTAGGAAAGGAAACGGCCCACCGGCATGTTGGAGATGCTGAAAAGCTCGTTAAAGACAATGTCATGGCTCTTTAAAAGATTTTTCCGATACTCATGCTCAAGGGTTTTCTGGTCTGCGGCAAAAAAAGCGCCGGCGGGATTATGAACCAGATCCAGAATCAATCCCGATCCCGGTTTTCCGTACCCCCTGAGGTTCAATTCCTTTAACACGCCGATGGCTTTTTCAAAATTTTTATCCCCCCGCTGCTTCTCATATTTTTCCCGATTGAAATAGGGAAGAGAGACCGCCAGCTCCACCCCATTCTCAGGGTAGATATCCAGAAATGGGGCATACAAAGATTCGGCCATGATGACCAGATTGGAGCGGACGATCAACCGTTTTCCTGTTTTGCCCAACTCCGTTAAAAACCATTCCAGCCGGGGGTGCATTTCCGGCGCTCCCCCGGTGATGTCTATGACATGAATGGGGTCGAAAAACGCCGCCTCCAGGCATTTTTCCAAAACCGCGTCGCTCATCTGCTCATCCCTGCGCGTGGAAGACTGGACATGGCAATGCTTGCAGTTTAGATTGCATTTTTTTGTGATATTGAGTTGGAGAATCTCCAATCGCTCGGATGTCAGTCCGTCCATGCCGTTTTCATTCAGACTCTCTTTAAACGACGGCGTGATGTCCAAGAGCTTTTCTTTTTGACAAATCGCGTTCATCACATCTCTTTCTTTTTGATAATTTTTCGCATCTGAGTGGAATGGGCCAGGGTCACTCCGGCAAGCATGGAGGCGCCGACATGAACCGCTTCCATCATCTCGCCGCTTGTGACTCCGATGGACAGACATTTATCCGTGTAGGCGTCGATGCAATAGGGGCAATGCTGGGTGGTGGCCACCGCCAGGGCGATCAAGGCTTTTTCCCTCTCTGACAGTTCTCCGGCCGACGTGGCCGATTCATAGTATTCAAAAAATTTCTTCCCTTGGTCCGAGGCGTATTCTCCGATGTTTGGGAAATCCATCAAATCGTCTTTGCTGTAATAATTTTCGCTCATTTCAATCTCCTGGGTTCGCTGTGGTCTGCCAGCGGATGACCGGGTTAAGGGGCGGTGATAGTGGAAACAAAAAAAACGCTCCGTTTGGCCCGCTCGGTCTGTCTTCATATCAGTCCCGGCTTTTTTTATTTAATGACCAGTCATAATGGGTAAACTCAATACGATACGTTTCCATGTCCCCAAGGGTTATTTTTTCGGCGTTGGGCCAATATGGGGCCAGATATTTCGCCAGAGAGGTTTTTTTCTGAAAATCAGATTGGTACCATTTGAATATGGGCGACAGATGGAGGGTCCGCCTTGGAGCGTCGATTCGGTTTTTTACGGGATCCATCATGAATATTTTCATCTGCTCGTCCAGTTGCTCATTCAGGCGTTCTCCGGTGTAGGGGGATGAGCGAAGAACCGGGCATCCCACCGCCGCGCAGACCAAAGCCACATGAACCATGGGATCGGGATAATTCTTCCGAATGATCTCATGCTCCAGATGATCCAGGGATATTTTTTCCCCAAACAGGCGAACCACCCGCCGCTTCCACGGACTTGAAAATAAACCGCCGATATCTTTGATGCTTTTCACCGGATAATGATCAATGATCAGCGCCAGAGTCGCGGCGTTATACAGGTTGATAAAAAAAGAGAGTTGATGGGCGGGACTCCATTTTTTAAATCGACTCCGATCCACCGACGCCGCTCTTTTTAGATAGTGATCCAACGGCCCTCGGTCCGCAACCAGCCGTTTGTAATCGACCCGGCCATGGGACACGTGTGTCTGAAGTGTAAGATCATAATCGTTGTGAATGAACGCCATCTCCTGGGCGTTGGACAGACTCGCGGTTAAAAAAAGAAAGACCATGGCGGCGGGCGCCAGTCGTTTGGCGATACGAATCATGACGTCGCTCCTTTTTTTATTTTCCACAGGCGCTCGGCTTAAAACAGGCCGATTTAAAACGCGCGTGGTTTAAAACACTTCCGGGCTGATTTCAAAACGCCCCCAACTGGCAATTCCGAATCTTTATTTTTTCGGCCTCGCAGACATTGCTGACCGTCAGACGGGGAATGCCGAAATCCCGGGCGATTTTCCATGCGTCGGCGCACGTTATTTCATGGGCTGGGGACAAATCCATGATGGCGTCCAGCATATCCTGGTTGTCTGTTTTTTCAGGCGCCACGATTTTTTTGTTTGGAACATAGCCAAACAGGCCGAGCGCGCAGGCGGACAAGGATATACCCAGATCGTCCGCCGCCTTTCCCACCGCTTCGGGCGCCGCGTTCAAAGAGGCGGCGAGCTGAAACGCCGCGGCGCAGGAAAGAGTCCCATTTTCCACGCGATCCCTGATTTCTTTTTCGATTCGTCTATCCATAATGGCGTCTCCTTCACCCAGTAAAAAATGACATTCCCGCATCGCTCAAAAAGAAGCCGGGCCGATTTTCCCCTTTAACTTCTCATTGACAACGGCAGGAACCATATCCTCTATATTGGCCCCAAATTGGGCCGCTTCCTTGATGATGGATGAACTGGTGAAAATCCAGCGCAACCCGGTGATCATAAAAATAGTCTGAATCTCGCGATTCAACTTTCGGTTCATCAACGCAAGCTGAAATTCATACTCAAAATCCGAGACCGCCCTCATTCCCCGCAAAACCGCGCACGCGCCTTGATCCGACGCATAATCCATTAAAAGACCATTGAAGGCGTCCACTTCAACATTTTTCAGATCTTTTAAACTCTCCTCCAGCAAAAGCATCCGTTCCTCCACTGTGAAAAGGGATTTTTTACCTGGATTTTTAAGTATGGCCACGATAATCTTGTCAAAAATTTTCAACCCCCTCTTTATGATGTCGATATGCCCGTTTGTGACGGGATCAAAGGAGCCGGGGTATACGGCGATGGTTTTCATGTTTTTTCACATCCTTTATAGGGTTCGTTGAAAAATATCTTCATCCGTCTGGCGCCGATCATCCCCGGAGATATTCAGGAATGAGACAACGGTTTTTTTGTATCGTTTGCTTCGCGTCACGTAAAAATAAGGGTCTATTTCAGATATCGGCTCTTTCACGGAATGCTCCGCAACCACCCGCGCCTCTTTATCCAGGCAGAGGCTTTTCGCCATATTACACAAGGCCGGCCCCACAAAACCCCGGTCGTATGGCGGGTCCATAAACGCCAGATTAAAGGTTGGCGACACCTGTCGCACGCAATCCAGATTTTTGGCTATGTCCCACCTTATAATGTCAGCGCGCGTTTGGAAGCCGCAGGATTCAAGATTGGCTCTGATCAAGGCCAGGGATGTCTCATCGTTGTCTATAAAGACGCATCTTAAGGCGCCCCGACTGAGCGCCTCGATCCCCAACGCCCCAGAACCCGAAAACAGATCCAAGACCCTGGCGCCCCGAATCTGTCTTGAGAGAATATTAAAAATAGTCTCCCTCAATCGATCCGGGGTGGGCCTTATATTATTTCCAGGAATCGGGAGGAGTTTTTTCCCTTTTCGTTCGCCGCCGATAATCCGTATTCCCATAAATAGATTCGCTTCTTGCGCGCGCCCGGTTGCCAGCGCCCGGCTGCGTTATTTTAAATTTTTCACTTTTTTATGGAGATAGCTTCGGGCCACCCCGATCGTTTTTGCCGTCCGGGTAAAATTGTTGCTGTTCTCTTCTAATTTTCGGTGTATAAATTCTTTTTCAAAGGCCCGTTTGGCCTCCCTCAAACTTTTCTCGCTAAACAGCTGGGATTCCAGGGATTGGGACAATCCCCCCCCTCCCCCGTCTCTGTATTCCAGGGGAATATCAGACTCGTCTATGACCTCTTTTTCCACCATGATCACCAGACGCTCCACAAGATTTTTCAGCTCCCGGACATTCCCCGGCCAGGGATACCGGGCCAACGCCTCCAGAGCTTGGGGGGTGGCGCTTTTTTTGGCGCTTTTGTGTTCATTGGCATACACTGTAAAAAGCGCGTCAATCAGGATCGGAATATCCTCCGCGCGATCTCGCAGGGGGGGAACGGTGATGGGTATCACGTTCAAACGGTAATACAGGTCTTCCCTGAAGTTGCCCCGCTCAATCTCTTTTTCAATGTCCCTGTTGCTCGCGGTGATGACCCTTAAATCAATGCCCAGAACCCGGGTTCCCCCCACCCTCTGAATTTTTCTTTCCTGAAGCGCCCGGAGTATTTTCGACTGATTTTTGAAACTCATGTCGCTGATCTCATCCAGAAAGATGGTTCCCTTGTTGGCCATCTCAAATTTGCCTCTTTTTTTCATGGGGTTTCCGGGAAACGCGCCTTTCTCCTGGCCAAACAACTCGCTTTCGATCAATTCATCCGGTATGGCCGCGCAATTCACATCAATAATCGGCTGCTCCGCCCTTGGGCTCAACTGGTGTATGGCTCTGGCCACCAGCTCCTTCCCCGTTCCATTTTCACCCTTGACAAATATCCACGAATCCGTGGGCGCGATCAATGCAATCTGTTTTTTCAATTCATTGATAATTAAGGAATTCCCGTCAATGGTGTGTTTTTTAAGGGCTTTTTTTCTCAGATACCGGTTCTCTTCCTCAAGCCGTTTGAAATCCAGGGCATTGTTGATGGCCACAATCACCTTGTCGATGGAAAGCGGTTTCTCCAGTAAATCATAGGCGCCCAGTTTTATGGTCTGCACCGCCGTCTCTATGGACCCGTGGCCAGTGATGATGATCACCTGCACATGGGGGCTGTTTTTTTGTATCTCCTTCAACGTTTCAATGCCGTCTATGCCCGGCATCCATACGTCCAGAAGAACCAGATCCGGAGATTCAGACTCAATGATTTTCAAGGCCTCATATCCGTTTGAGGCGGAAAGGACATCATATCCTTCATCCGAAAGAAGCCCCTTGAGGGTTCTTATGATGGATGGCTCGTCATCGACAAGGAGAATAGTGGGAAACATTTGGAGTCGCTCCTTAGGGTTGGCTAAAAAAATTAATTTACATCAACCCGCTAATATTGTTTTAAAATATTATGAAATGAGGTCTTTTTATCCCCGCCTCAATGATCAATCATTCACAGCCTGGAACCGGTCGCTCCCTGGCCCATTTAGGGTTCGCTGAAAAATTAATTTACAATTTTCAGCGAGCCCTTATGTCAAACCGGAAATTCAATGACAAATATGGCTCCCTTTGGCTCATTTTCCACAAAATATATTTTCCCCTTATGATCCGCGATGATGGCGCTGACAATGGCCAGGCCCAAACCCATGCCCGATTTTTTCGTGGAAAAATCAGGTTCAAACAGCCGCTCCTTGTTTTCCACCGAAATCCCGACGCCGTCATCTCTCACCTTGACCACGACTTTTTCCCCCTCAATGTCATGCGAAACTGAAATCTGGATGGTTCCGTTGCTCTTGACTGCGGCGATGGCATTGTCCACAAGGTTGAGCATGGCCTGTTTGATCTGCCTGCGATCCAGATTAAGGATGGGGATATCCTCGCTTTCAATCTGGATCATAAAAATCGTATTCGGGAGCCCTTCCCTGTAGAGCGCCACCGTCTCCTCAATGATCGTCAGAAGATCGCAGGGTCTGGGGTCGGCCGAGGGAAATCGCGAGAAAGATGAAAATTCGTTCACCAGATCTTTGATCAAATCGCTGTGATCAATGATGGTTTTTGTGCATTCGTCAAACACATTTTCATGGATATATTCGGAATATTTTCTCCTGAGACGCTGCGCCGACAATTTAATGGGGGTCAATGGGTTTTTGACTTCATGGGCGATTCGGCGGGCGACTTCGCGCCATGCGGCCATGCGCTCCGCCTTTTCAAGCTCTGTCAAATCGTCAAGCACCATGACCATGCCGACGCGATTCCCCACATCGTCATTCAATGCGTTGACATGCAGCAGAAAAATTTTGGGGTTCCCGTTGATGACGATTTTCAAGGAAGATTCCAGCGCGTGTTTGTTCGAGGAGACGAAATCTTCTATTATCTCCCGGGCATAGTACATTTTGTCTCCCCGGGAAAAGTCATGATAACGTTTGTTGATGATATCCACGGCCTTGATGCCCAGCATTTTTTCAGCCGATTTATTGATGGTGGAGAAAACGCCCTCCGGGTTGAGTGAAATCACCCCGGCTGAAACATTTTTCAGCACAACCTCCATATACTGGCGTTTCTCTTCAATTTCAATGTTTCGCCGGGTCAGCATTCCCGTTGACAGCTCCAGTTGTTCTCGCCCCACCCGCAAATCTTTGGTCATCTGGTTAAATGAGTCCACCAGACTTCCAATTTCATCATCAGAGGCGATCTCAATGGTGAAACTCAAATCTCCCTCGGCCACTCTGCGGGTCCCTTCCGCAAGCTTCATGATCGGTATGGAAATGGTTTTGGCCAGATAAAAACCGAACCAGACCGCGCAAAAAACAACGAGGAGCGCGACAATGGAAAGGGTGATATAATAGGTGATCCTGACGGGTCTTTTTAAAAATTTAATCTGCTGATACTCGTCAAAACCCCTGGATATCGAATCCATGTTTCTGGACAGATCCAAAGGAATCAATATGTTTAACACAATAAACGCCGCCGCTTCGGTCTTGACGACTCCAAAGGGAATGGTTCCAATGGTTCGGACCACCTCCCCCCCTCCCAGCGATTCCGAAAAGGATCTGGTTTTTTGGCCCCCCATCTCCTTTTGAAGGTTCTCCGCCGAGACATGTTTGAAATTTTTTTTAACCGGGTCTTCTTTGATCTTTTTCGATACGGAAATGGCCAGACGCTCGGCATTGGTGGAGTATATTTCTATGGCGTCTATGTTGAATCTCGACTGGACGCGCTTCAGATGCCGGGAAAGCTCGGCGATGTTCTGCTTATCGGCGATGTTTTTTTTGCCCAACTCCTCCGATATTTTCTTCATGTAAAAATTGTTGTTTTCTCCGGCATATTCATACAACCGCCTTCCAACCTTGATTGAGTTTTCAAGCGCGTTTTCAACCGGCACATTGAACCAAAATTCAATGCTTGTGGTGATAATATTGATGGAAAAGAAAAAAAGAACCGCTGTGGGCAACAGGGTCAGGGAAACAAACGCCACAACAAGGCGGGTGCGAAGTTTCGAACCCATGGCCTTGTTTTTCCGTTGATACAACAGTTTTACGAGGTTTCTTAAAACCAGAAATATCAACAGAATCAACAGCAAGACATTCAGGTTGATCAGGATAAATAAAAATATGGTGTTTGAAACGGGAAAATTGGCCCCAAAATTAATGACCCGGGTCTCCACAAAAGTAAGAAACGCGACAATGGGAAAAATAGCGATGATGATGCTATATTCTCTCTTGCGCCGTTTTCGCTCATCTTCGGGGAGCGATGGTTCGTTTGTGAAATTTTCTTTTTGAGTCATTCGCCCAACGCTTTTTAAAAAACAGCCCTCCGTCATCCATTATAATGAAAACAGTCGCTTAACTAAAAAAATAACGGCGCGTTTTTTCACCACGCCAGGGCTGTGTTCAGGAATCGCTTATAAATAACCGCTTTTTCAATGACCCTGTGACGACCCGTCCCTCACATGGCGACTTAGGGTTCGCTGAAAAATAACTTGCCATTTTTCAGAGCCAATTCACATGGGCAACCTATTGGTGAGCGAACCCTTAATTATTTTCCGAACCCCTAATATGTAAAATCTATGGTGTACCAATCGGTTTCAAAATCCCAAAAAGAGAGAAAGAACAGCACATAATGAAGATAAAACGGGAGGGTGAATTTGCTCAGCTCGGCTTTGGCCCTGATCTGATACAGTCTCCCTTTCTCTAAAAATTTAAGGGGAACGATTTTAAGACTGTCCACTTCAGTCATTAATTTGCGGGCTTCCACAAATGATTTTGTGGCCAGCGGCTTGCTTCCCTCCCATGATCTCTTGATGATGTATTCTTTTTTCAGGCTGTTGTACTTTATGTTATGCGTCACTTTTATACCGGATATCTCTTTGTCCGTCCAAAAATCGCGAACCTTTCGCAACACGATAAAAAATGAAAATGTGGCGGACACGCCGCTTAAAACAGCCTTTTTTATTTTCTGGCTAAACGCGCCCTCCACATTCAAATAAATCAAAAGATCATCCCGATTATTGGTCACGATGATGTTTTTCAGCATCGCCTCCTGAACGGCAATGCTCTGCAACGGCAGGATGACAATGGAAAGAATGACAACGCTTAGTATTTTTATCCGGGCTTTAAATCTCATTTTCACATATCGGCCAAACGTATTTTAAAAAAATTAAACCCGATCGTCCTTCCTTCGGTGGCGGGGAAAACAGGGCATTAAATAAAAAATCAAGGACTTATATAACTCATATTTTAAACAATGGCAAGCTCTTTTGATATTGGAAAAATGCCCGGCGGTTTAAGCGTTGATGGTTCGAGTTTCCCATGAGTCTTTGCGGAAAAAAAACTCTTTCATAAATGCGTGGTGGAAGGCATGGCCGGATCTGTTGGTGATGATGTGTCCCAAAATCGGCATGCCAAGAAGGGCAAAATCCCCAATGCAGTCCAAAACTTTATGGCGCACAAATTCATCCAGAAAACGCAGTCCGTCGTCATTCATGACCGTTTGCTCATCCAGCACCACCACATTTTCCAGAGATCCCCCCCTGGCCAGCCCATGACGTTTCAAGGCGTCCAGATCGCTCAAGAATCCAAACGTTCTGGCGCGGCAGATATCCCGTTCAAACGTCAGTCGATCCACACATGCCGAAAACGTCTGTTTTTGGATCAATGGATGCTCATAATCAACGGAGCATGTGACTTTAAAATTGGGGGACGGGTATATTCCCACGGACGCTTGGCCATCTTCAATCAACAATGGCTTTTCAACCACGAAATAGGACCGCGCCCCCACCTGATCCTGAAAACCGGCGGACTTTAACATCTCCGTAAACGGACTGGCGCTCCCATCCATAATCGGCATTTCATACGAGTCTATCTCAACGGTGGCATTGTCTATTCCAAGCCCGAAAAAACTGGCCATGAGATGCTCGATGGTTGAAACAATCATGCCTTTTTGACCAATGACCGTGGCCAAGCTGGTATCCACAATCATATTGAAATGAGCCTTCACAGACGGTTGGCCCGGAAGATCTGTTCGAACAAATTTTATGCCCTGATTCGCCGGGGCGGGATTGACGGTGACGGTCGCTGTTTTCCCCGAATGAATCCCCACTCCAGAACAGCTCACCGGAGCGGCCAAGGTTATTTGTTTGCATTTTTGTGTATTCATTGTTTCCGATCTTGATTATAAATGATATGAAAGGGTCTAAAAGTATTTTAAAAAGCGCTCTGTTGTCAACCGGTTTTTATCAATGAGCCACAAATGGCAAAACAGGACAAACGCCTTGACGGCCATCCGGTTGAAGGAGAAGAAGACGGGGCGAAGGCTAAGATAAAATAAAATTTCAGCCGGTTATAACCCAATTATAAACCAATTATAAAATAGCCCTGTCTATCTTTTGAAAAAAGGGCCTCTTTATAAAGGTGACCATTTCAATGAAACAAGATCACTGGGCATTTGAAAAAAAAGCGGCGGCGGATGGATATCAATATGTGGCGGGCATTGATGAGGCGGGCCGGGGACCGCTGGCCGGACCCGTTGTTTCCGCGGCCGTTATCCTCCCGAAATCGTTTGTCGTCGGGGAGGTGAAAGATTCCAAAAAATTGACTCCCAAAAAAAGAGACGCGCTTTATGAAAGAATCCACAACGACGCGGTTTCCATCGGCGTCGGGATTGTTGATCCCCATGAAATTGATCGAATCAATATTTTGCGGGCGTCCCTTCTTTCCATGGCCATTGCCGCCGGCCACCTGAATCCAGGGGCGGACATTCTTCTGATCGACGGAACATTCCCCATTCCATCCGACATTCCCCAAAAGACCATTGTCAAAGGAGATTCATTAAGCGTCTCCATCGCGGCCGCATCCATCGTGGCCAAGGTCACGCGGGATCGCATGATGATGCGATACAGCCTCGATTATCCAGGCTTCGGTTTTGAAAGGCACAAAGGATACCCCACAAAGGCGCACCGGGAGGCCATCAAAAAATACGGGGCCTGTCCCATACACCGCCTAAGCTTTAAATTGATTTAAAGATTCGCACGGATCAATAAATGAGAAAAACAGATTGACTTTTTAATCTGTTTAAGATAGGTGATATCCATTCAAAGCGACTGGTTGAAGCGGGAGATATTGACCGCCTGCCATATCCATCAAATCAGTCGCTGTTATGCCAGCATATTGGGAGATCGTCCAGCGGCAGGACTACGGACTCTGACTCCGTCAACCCAGGTTCAAATCCTGGTCTCCCAGCCACAATAAAGTCATCATAAACTGGTTTTTAATAAACTCTGGTTTAATAAAATCTGGTTTAAATAAAATAGCGGGGGGCGCATTCATTGGAGCCCCCTTTTTTTGTGGGTTTATTTTTAAAAAATTCTCTTAGACTCCGCCCCCGGATTCGGCGCTCTTGCCTTGACACAGATCGGCTTCCACCTTATTTTTAAAGATAAATTAAAAAAACAGACCGGAGAACCAGACCATAAAAACAGACCGGAGAAATAAACTGGAGAAATGAAAAAATATGTCTGATGTGGATTATTACAAACGACTCAATGTAAAAAAAGGGGCTTCCGACGACGAAATAAAAAAGGCGTACAGAAAGCTGGCGATGAAATACCATCCCGATCATTCCGGCGGGAACCCTGAGGCGGAAGAAAAATTCAAACAGATCAGCGAAGCCTACGCCGTTTTAAGCGACAAGGAAAAACGGAAAAATTACGACACGTTTGGATCCGACGATTTTCAGCGCCGATATTCCAGAGAAGATATCTTCAGAGGCTTTGACATGGGGGATATTTTCCGCGAATTTTCAAACGGCGGCGGAAGCAACGTGAAATTCTCCTTCGGCGGAGGCTCTCCCTTTGGAGGAGGATCTCCTTTTGGCGGCCAAACCCGTCCAAGGGCGATGAAGGGGAGGGATTTTACGTATGAGCTTCCCTTGACCGTGCGGGAAGCGGCCTTTGGCGCCGCCAAAGATGTGACATTTCAACGGGACCAGACACCCGAGACGCTGAGCGTAAAAATCCCCAAGGGAATGATTCCCGGAAAAAAGATACGCCTTCAGGGCAAGGGCTCCCCAGGAATAAATGGCGGCCCCCCAGGCGATCTTTACATCACGGCGAAACTCGTCAAGGACCCCCTGTTCCAGGTGGAGGAACATGACATTCATGTGGAGAAAACCATAAAAATGACCGAGGCGCTGCTCGGGACAAAAATTTCCGTTTCGACCATTGACGACTGCGAGTTGACCCTGAAAATTCCCCCTGGGGCAAAGCACGGAACCAAACTGCGCATACCCGGCCGGGGAATCCCGGCCATGGAAAGCCGGGAAAAAAAAGAGAAACAGGGCGATATGTATGTGCGCGTCAACGTGGATATCCCCAAAAGCCTGACCGAGACGCAAAAAAAATTAATCGAAGACCTGCGGGAAGAAGGGCTCTGATCAAAGGTCCGGCATGACCTCGCCTGGCCGGCTCCCCGAAAACCGGCGGTTGACTTAGATCGCCGCCGGAGGTATAATTTACCGAAATAATCTTAAACCGGGGCATTTTGGACATCTCGGGACGGCGCATATTTTTTTTTAAAAAAAAAAGAGACCCCCATGACAGATTCGGCGGCGCTTAAAGACTTAAAAAACATTCACCAGTTGAATAAACGAATCAAGGAGTTGAATTCTCTTTACGCCATATCCGATTTTATCAACCGGGGCGACGCCACACTTGATGAAATCCTCCTGAAAACAGTTCAAATCATCCCCGCAGCGTTCATGAACCCCTCCAATATCCATGCCCGCATCACTCTTTCGGGCCATGTCTTTAAACGAAGCTCCTTTAAAAAAACCGACGAAATGATTTCCAGCGACATTTATGTCCACGGCCAACCCGACGGCCATGTGGAGGTTTTTTTCACAGATCTTGAAAATATCGACCCGAATCACGCCTCTTATTTAAAAGAAAAACAAGCCCTGATCAACGCCATCGCCGAGCGGCTGGGCAAAGCCACGGAACGAAAACGGGCCCAGGCGGCGTTGAAAAAAAGTGAAAAACGCTTCCACGATCTTGTGGACAATTCCCTGATCGGAATCATGATCATTCAAAACGGCTGGATTGTGTATGAAAATCCCGAACAGAAACGGCTTTTTGGCGACGACGCTCATCGGCTCTCCTTTCCGAACTTTGACGCGATCTATGAGAATGACCGGAAAAAGGTCATGGAATTTTGTGAAAAGATGGCCGATAAAAACGAAAAAAACCTGGAAACCGATTTCAGGTTTTATCCCGACGTGGAAAACAAGACCTTACACGATCTAAAATGGGTCCATTGCCGGGCCACCTCCATAGAATACATGGAAAAAGAGGCCATTTTAATCAACGTCATGGACATCACGCAGATCAAAAATATGGAGCGACTGCTAACCATACAGGATAAAATGGCCTCATTGGGCCGGGTGGCCGCTGGAATCGCCCATGAAATACGAAACCCCCTTTCAGGCGTCAATCTGTATTTGAGCGCGTTGAAAAAAAACATCGCCGCAGGAGAAGGGGCGTCCAGACAAATCGAAATCATTGACAAAGCTCTGGACACCTCCAGACGCATTGAGTCCGTGATCAAAAGAACCCTTGATTTTTCAAAGCCTGGAGAGCCCCAAAAAAAAACCATCCATATCGCCGGTCCCATCCATGAGGCCCTCAACCTCATCTCCGCTGAATTAAAAAAAAGACAGATCGCGATTGAAACCGACATCGACCCCGATCTGCCCGAGTGCCATGCGGATGAAAGGCTCATTGAGGAGGTGATTTTAAACCTGATGAACAATGCGGCGGACTCCATGGCCCACATGGAGGGTAAAAAACAGATCGCTGTGTCCGCCTCCGTCCAAAATAAAAAGATCGTCATCACGGTATTTGACTCCGGACCGGGGGTCAAACCTGAAATCTTGGAAAGAATATTCGAGCCTTTTTACACCACAAAAAGCGACAGCTCGGGCATCGGCCTGAGCATTTGCCGCAGAATCATGGCGGATCATGACGGATCGTTGAACGCCCGCCCCGGAAAACAGGGAGGGGTGGAATTTGTCATGGAAATACCCCTGCGACACGCCTTTTAACAACGCCATCAAAAGTGATAAAATGACTCCATACTCACTATACGTCATCGACGATGAACAGAGCATACGGGACGGAATCACCATCTCCATAGGCGACGACTACTCCATAGACTCTTTTCAAGACGCCGAATCCGCCATTGCGGCCCTGCAAATCCGCGCGGAAAAATGTTGCTCTCCCGATCTTGTTCTGATGGACATCGGCCTGCCCGGCATGAGCGGCATTGAGGCCCTTGAAAAAGTCAAACAGATCGACCCGGCCATTCCCGTCATTATGATCACCGCCTATGAAGACATCGACAGCGTCATCTCATCCATGAAACTCGGGGCGTTTGATTACGTGACCAAACCGTTGCGGATGGATATTCTTGAAACGGCCATAAAAAAAGCGATTGAAACCATCCGGTTGCGCAAGGAGGTCAGACTCCTCCAGAAAAAATACATCAAAGAGAATATGCCGTGCCTCATCGGCGAGAGCGACACGGTCCAGGACATGATGGATTTCATCAAGATGGTGGCCAAAAGCCCGGACACGCCGATTCTTATTCTGGGGGGGACCGGAACGGGAAAAGAGCTCATCGCCAAAGCCATCCACTTTCGGAGCCCCAATTTCAACGCCCCCTTGGTGGAGGTGAACTCCGCGTCCATCTCTCCGGAACTGATCGAAAGTGAAATATTCGGCTATGAGCCGGGCGCCTTCAGCGGAGCCCATCCGTCCGGCAAAAAAGGGCTCATTGAAGAGGCTCGCGGGGGAACCCTGTTTTTGGATGAAATCGGGGATTTGAGCCTGGACGCCCAGGCCAAAATTCTCCGGTTCCTTGAAAACGGAGAATTTTACCGGGTGGGGGGCACAAAAAAAATTCACCTTAAAACCCGCGTCATTTCAGCCACCAACAAAGACATCGTCAAGATGAGCGAGACGGGGCAGTTTCGAAAAGATCTTTTTTTCCGCCTGGGAGTGATCAAAATAGAGGTTCCCCCTTTGAATGAACGAGGGGAAGACATTCTGCTCCTGGCCCGTTATTTTCTGGATCAATTCGCAAAAAAATTCGCAAAAAAAATGGTCTCCATCTCCCGGGGCGCCGAAGAGGCCCTTTTAAATCATGACTGGACCGGGAATGTGCGAGAACTGAAAAACGCCATCGAACGAGGCGTTCTCATCGGAAAAAAATCATCCCTGCGCGCCGAGGATCTGGGAATCGGCCCCTCCCCCGCAAAACAGGCTCTGCGTGAAAAAAATGACGACGCAAACGCCCCGGACGCCTATCCCCCCATGCCTCCCGACGGAATGGACCTGACCGCAGCCCTCATGGATATGGAGCGCCATTACATCGAACAGGCCTGGAAGTCGGCCAATGGGAATTCAAACCAGGCGGCCCGGCTGTTGAATCTCAATCATCACACCTTTCGGTATCGTCGAAAAAAACGGCGTTGACCCAGGCGCTGATTTGACGGCCTGGATGCTTAAAACGGGTGGCCCAATCCATAGCGATGCGACGCATTTTTTTTTACGACGCCATCATCATTGATACGTTCGTAAAAAATCGGATTCGCAAGCAGACGCCACATTGCATAATTCAGATGCTGATTAATTACGGTCACTTGTAGGTTGGGTTAAGCGAAGCAACCCAACATATCTTTATTTTTTACGAACTTATCATCATTGGCCGGTCTCCTTTTTCAAAGGCCGGATATCAAAAACAGCGCCCAGCCCGGCGCTATCTGACAAATTCTTCCGATTGGACAGGCAATAACCGCTTGTATAAAAAGATTGAAATAAGGCCGGCCAGATACATGGCCAGTCCGAATATGCCGGAGGTGAAGAACATGGAGCTGTTAAAATCTCCGGTGGCGTCCTGGATCAGCAAGGCGATGGTCATGGCCAGGGAGGCGTTTCGCAAACCGGTCTCAAGGGAAATCGCCCGGGTCTGGTAATTGTTGACGCCCATCATTTTGGAAACCAACACCCCGCAAATCATTCCCATAAACGTCAGGAAAAAAACCGTCGAATAAAATTTAACGCCATACCGGGCCGTGTCTGCGAAGGAACTCAAATTGCTTGAAATGCCCGCGACAACCAGGATAAGCAGCGCCACTATTCCCAGAGCGGAAAAAAAAGGCGTGGATTTTTCCGCGAATGCGGGCCATTTCTCCCGCAAGGACATGCCCACGACAAGGGGCGCGATCACCAGGATCAAAATGGTCTGAACCACGACTTTGACCGGGATCGCAATTTCCGGCAGGTTTGCGCAGTAAAGGGCCAGCAACATGGGGGTGAAAATAATCGAAAGGACGGTGGAAAAAGATGTCAGGGATATGGAAAGAGCCAGATCCCCTTTGGCATAATAGGTCATGAGATTCGAGGTCACCCCCCCAGGGATCGCCGTGATCAGAATCATTCCCACAAAAATAAAGGGGTATTGGTCATAAAACCCCAACCAATGCCCCAGCCCCAGGGCCAAAAGAGGCATCAGCCCGAATTGCAACGCCTGGCCCACGATGATTCCCCGTGGTTTTTTGAAGACCAGGGCGAATTCTTTTAACGTCAATGTCAGCCCCATGCCGATCATGACAAAGAAAAGCATCAGGATGATGAATATTTTAAATATTTTGTCGAGGAGAAGCGCGCGGGGTTTATCCATGAGCCGGACAAAGTCGTAAGCATGCCCGCCTATTTCACTCTGGGTCGCCTGGACCTTGAAAATCATTTTATTTGTATACATTTTATCGAGCCCGGCATAAAAGGAATCCGCATTCTTGCTCAACATGGCGGAATCTTTGGGGAACGATAGAATAAAAACCTCCCCGTCAAGCTTCCTCAAAAGATATATGACTCCCCCGCTTTTCGGGGCGTGATCCCCCACAGGTTTCAGAATGCGAAGATTTCCGGAAAATTCCATTTCCCGGGATTTTGACCAGTCAAGTGTTCTGGAACCGTTGTTTAAGGTTTCAAACAGCTTGACGTCGCCCTTTCCCACGGCGATTTCAGAAAGCCTCTGATATAATTTTTCCCCTGTTTCCCGTGAAGCTTTCGACATTCCAGACGACGCGGTCATCAAAAGCGCCGCGAATATAAGAATGCCCGAAATTGCGATTTTTTTTGCCAGGTTTTGATACTTTTTCATGCGGTTTCCCCCCCCCTTGTTTGGATCCGTCAGGATCGGTTCTCCCGGACCCATTCAGGCCCGCCCCGGTGATTCTCATAAGGAGAACGTCAAAAGACTTTGAAATAACATAAAACCTATCACACAGAACCGGGGAATGCAAAAAAAATGACGGAGGACGACGGTCTTCTTCAATGCCAAACCCAAATGGCGACGCTGTTTGCCACAAACGTCTTGATTTTTCTAAAACTTAGAAAATATTAGACGGACCCCTGATATTTCAATCCGATCTAAAAAAAATCGTTTTCCTCAACCTTCTGATATCATATAAAATATACCTTCCCATTCGCCAATTTCAACCGTGGCGCCACTTTTGCTTATCTATGATTTCATGTTCATCAAATCAATCACGCAAACCATTGTCGATACAATCATACAGGAGGAGATACTATGGATGTGACACGAAGAACATTTATTCGGGTTGGCGGCGCCGCGGCCGCCGGGCTGGCCATGAGCGGTTGCGCGGGCATGGTCTGGGGAATGGCCCCTGTGAAATCATACGCCCATGACTTAAAATTTGAAAATGGCAAGGAGACCTCCACCATCTGTTGCTACTGCGCGGTGGGATGCGGGGCCATCGTCCACACAAGCAAAAAACACGGCGGCAGGACCCTGTACATCGAAGGCGATCCCGACCATGTGATCAACCGGGGCGCCCTTTGCTCAAAAGGCGCCTCCATCAAACAGTTGTGCGAAAATGAAAAACGAATTCTTGAGCCGATGCGCCGGGCGCCGTATTCGGATAAATGGGAAAAAATCTCCTGGGAGCGGGCGCTGAGCGAAATCGCCAAAAAAGTGAAAAAAACCCGAGACGCGACCTTTGTCCGCGTCAATGACAAAAATGAAGTCGTCAACCGGACCACCGGCATGGCGTCTGTGGGAAGCGCGGCCCTTGACAATGAAGAGTGCTGGATTTATCAGTCGTTGCTCCGCTCCCTGGGGCTTGTCTATATAGAGCATCAGGCCCGTATCTGACACAGCGCCACTGTCGCGGCTCTGGCAGAGTCGTTCGGAAGAGGAGCAATGACCAATCACTGGATAGATATTAAAAACAGTGACTGCATACTGATCATGGGGAGCAATCCCGCGGAGAACCATCCCATTTCATTTAAATATGTCCTGGAGGCCAAACAAAACGGCGCAAAAGTCGTCAATGTGGACCCCCGGTTTACGCGCACATCGTCCCAATCCGATATTTACGCGCGGCTCCGTTCCGGAACCGACATCGCGTTTCTCGGGGGCATGATCAAATATATTCTGGATCACCATCTTTACAATGCGGAATATGTGGCCAACTACACCAACGCGCCATTTCTGGTCAGCGATTCCTTTGACTTTGAAAATGGTCTGTTTTCAGGGTTTGATCCATCCTCTGAAAAATATGACAAAAGCGCATGGTCGTTTGTGATGGATAAAAACGGGGTTCCGGCCATGGACCCAAGCCTGAAACATAAAAGAAGCGTGTTTCAACTGTTAAAGAACCATTATCAGCGATACGACATAAACCGGGTCTCCGAAATCACCGGCGCCACCCCGGCGGAGTTGTTGGAGGTGTACACGACCTTCGCCGCCACAGGCGCCAGGGGAAAGGCCGGCACCGTGATGTACGCCATGGGATGGACCCAGCATACGGTGGGGGTCCAGAACATTCGATCCATGTCCATCATCCAGCTTCTTTTGGGAAATATGGGTATGGCTGGAGGCGGGATCAACGCATTGCGCGGGGAAGCCAATGTTCAGGGTTCCACAGATCAGGGGCTTTTGTTCCACATACTCCCCGGCTATCTGAAAACCCCGAGGTCTTCCAACGACTCCCTTGAGGCATACCATCAAAAATGGACGCCGACAAGCGCCGATCCGTTGAGCGGCAACTGGTGGCAAAATTATCCGAAATATTCCGTCAGTCTTTTGAAATCCCTTTTCGGAGACCATGCCTCCAAAAACAATGACTTTGGATACCACTGGTTGCCAAAGGTGGATGACGGGGAAAACTATTCCTGGTTTGACATTTTTGACGACATGTACAAGGGAAACATGAGCGGCTTTTTCGCCTGGGGCCAGAACCCCGCATGCAGCGGCGCCAATGCCGGCAAAGTGCGACAGGCGCTTGAAAAACTGGACTGGATGGTCAATGTCAATCTTTTTGACAATGAGACCGGCTCGTTCTGGAAAGGACCGGGGAAAGATCCGTCCAAAATCAAGACGGAAGTCTTTATGCTTCCAGCGGCGGTCTCCATTGAAAAAGAGGGGAGCGTCACAAACAGCGGGCGCTGGATGCAGTGGCGATACCAGGGACCCAAACCCATGGGAAACAGCAGACCGGACGGCGACATCATCATGGAGCTGGGCGAAAAAATCAAACGCCTCTACAAAAAAGAGGGGGGCGCCCTTCCAGAGCCGATCTTAAATCTAAAATGGGATTACATGACCCACGGGGAATATGATCCTCGCAAGGCGGCCCGGGAAATCAACGGTTATTTCACCAAGGATGTCACGATAAAGGGGAACACCTTGAAAAAAGGGACCCTGGTTCCCAGTTTCGCATCGCTCCAGTCCGATGGCTCCACCTCTTCGGGCAACTGGCTCTACTGCGCCAGTTACACTGAAAAAGGGAACATGTCCATGCGGCGGGGCGGCGAAGACGCTCCCAACGGCATCGGCCTCTACCCGGATTTTGCATGGTGTTGGCCGGTCAACCGGAGAATTTTATACAACCGCGCCTCGGTGGATTTTGCGGGACAACCCTGGGATGAAAAAGACTGGGTGATCCGGTTTTCCGGGGATGTGGAAAAAGGAAAATATGTCTCCAAGAAATGGCTCGGGGATGTCCCGGACGGCGGGTGGTTTCCCATTGAAAATCCCGACGGATCAAAACGGACCGATTCCAAATCTCCCTTTATCATGACCCGACACGGGTATGGCCAAATATTCGGCCCCGGCCTTGTGGACGGACCCTTTCCGGAACATTACGAGCCGCTGGAAAGCCCCCTGGCTAAAAACCCCATGGGTCCCGTGAGGATGAATCCCGTGGCGCCGGTTTACACATCCGACGCCGACCCATACGCCATCAACAATCCAAAATTTCCCTTTGTGGGAACCACGTACCGCGTGTCTGAACATTGGCAAACCGGGCTGATGACCCGTCCCCAACCGTGGCTCATGGAGCTTGAACCCGAGGTTTTTGTGGAGATGAGCGAAGAGCTGGGACGATTACAAGGCATTGAAAGCGGCCAGCGGGTGATGGTGTCCAGCGTCCGGGGCGCCATTGAATGCGTCGCCATCGTCACCAAACGGTTCAAGCCATTTTCCATCACCGGCAAAACCGTGCATCAGGTGGGTCTGCCGTGGCACTTTGGATGGCGATGGCCCGAAGGCGGCAAGGAGGCGAGCGCCAACCTCCTGACCCCGCCCGCCGGGGACGCCAACACGCGAATTCCAGAAACAAAAGCATTCATGGTGAATGTGACTAAAATATAAAGGAGACCCTCTGGTTATGAATAAATCATTTTTTATTGACACGACCATTTGCATCGGATGCAGGGGGTGCCAGATCGCGTGCAAACAGTGGCATGAACTGCCTGGAGAAAAAACCATCAACCGGGGAACCCATGAAAATCCCCCGGACCTCTCCTTTGACACATACAAGCTTGTCAGGATGAGAGAGCAGGTCGTCAGCGACAAGCTGAAATGGCTGTTCTTCCCGGAGCAATGCCGACACTGCATAGACGCCCCCTGTCTGGAAACCGCGGGATATCCCTCGGCCATTTACAGGGACGATGCCACCGGGGCGATTGTTTTCACTGAAGAGACCAAAAACCTGGATGCCGATGAAATCATTGAGTCCTGCCCGTACAATATTCCGAGGAAGGGACCCGACGGATCGCTGGCAAAGTGCGACATGTGCATTGACCGGATCAAAAACAACATGCTCCCGGCCTGCGTCCAGACCTGCCCCACCGGCGCCATGAATTTTGGAAACCGGGATCAGATGCGTGAGCTTGGGAATAAACGGTTAAACATTGTGCGACAGACCTGCCCGGAAGCGACCCTGATCGACGCCGAGAATGTGAGCGTGATCTATCTCACGGCCTATTCTCCGGCTCTCTATCATGAAAATGCCCTGGCTTGGAAATCCAACGGAGTCGGAATCACGCGATACGCGGCGTTGCGCCAGATGATGCGACCCCTTTCGGCTATTTTTCCACGCCGAATGTAACGCCTTCGCCCAGACAAAAATCCGTCACATGACAAAAACCCGTCGGGGAGACGCGCCTGTTTCTCCCCGGCATCAACCTATGGGGGCCACATGACCAATCAAACTGAAAATATATATCACGCCGCGAAAAGCATCAAAACAAAAACGCCGGCTTACGACGATCTGATCTCATTTTATCTTGACGTTTTCATCGCCCAGGAAAAAAGCAGACAGACCCTCCAGACATCGCCCATGCATGTGCCGGAAGATATTCTGGAAATCAAAAAAAAAGCCGCGTTTCCCATGGTCTCTCCATCTGAATTTTCGGCGAACGACTCATCCGCGCGCCTTTTGGATTCCATTTGCGACATCATCATGCGGCGGCCGTCAGAGATGAGCGGCGACGCCAAAATTATATCAGACGCCATTTGCGAAAAAAAGTTGAACCCCGACCGTCTTTTTCAGGCGCTTTTCAAAGAAGATGAGTCTTTTTTTCAACAGGCGGCCAACGATATGGGGATCAAAAAAAAGACGCTGGCATTTGTCTGTTACTTAAGCCTTGCCCCATCCATATCGGCCTCTTCCGATCAACTCTCGTCGTCCTGCGGCGCCTCCCATGAAATATGGGAAAAAGGGATCTGCCCCATTTGCGGCGGTCCGCCTTCCCTTTCCGCGCACAAAGAAAACGGCGCCCGTTTTTTAATATGCGGTTTCTGCTCGCACGAGTGGCCCTTTCCAAGACGATGTTGCCCATTTTGCGAAAACAGAGACAGTGAAACGCTCCATTATTTTTTTCAAAACGATGAAGACGGTTACCGGATAGATGTGTGCGACATGTGCAAACGCTACATCAAAAGCGTTGACACACAAAAAATCGACCATTTTTTCTACCCGCCTCTGGAACAGGTCGCCACATTGCACCTGGATTTGACCGCCAAAAAGAAAGGATATAAAAATGAGACGGCGCCCATGGAAATGCCCTGAAAACCATCGGGTCTGTTTTTCCTTGCCAATCTCAAATAAATCAACTACAACTGATCCGCTCGTAAAAAAACTTGGGCTGCCCGGTGACTATCGAATGGATTAAACACTCGACAACTTGGGCGCAATGGTTTTTCGCCATCGGGACCATACGCAACATGGCCTGTGATAGGCGTCAGCGAACGAAAAACCACTGCCCGTCTTTTTTTACGACACCGTTAAAAATTTGTAACCTACTGAAAAATAAATAGATATTGGATTCCGCCCCTCAACCCAACCGACCAGTGACCGTAATTAATCAGCGCCTAAATTATGCGATGTTGTGTCTGATCGCGAACCCGATTTTTTACGGACGTATCAAAAACCAAATGAAATGACAGACGACTCTCGTCTAAAATATTTACCGGCGCACATGGCGGCCATAGGCTTCGTCGCCTGAAAAATTTATTCCAAAAGGCACAAAAAATGGAACATGCTCTGCTTCCCGTATGCATTTTTTTAGCGGTGTACATCGCATTAAGTTTTGAGATTTTAAACAAAGCCGTGGCCGCGGTCCTTGGCGTAATGACGTTGCTTGTATTTCGTGTCATCGATATGAAAACAGCCGTCACATTCATCGACTTTGAGACCATCATGCTTTTAATGGGCATGATGATCATTGTGGCCGTGCTGAAAAAAGCCGAGGTTTTCACCATCCTATCGGTCAAAATCGCCGAATTGACCCGTGGAGAGCCTCTGAAAATTCTCCTGCTTTTTTCTGTTGTGACCGCTGTGCTTTCCGCATTTTTGGACAACGTCACCACGGTTCTGATTATCATTCCCGTGATCATTGAACTAACCGCCGGCATGGGGTTGAATCCCAAAGTATTCATTTTAAGCCAGATCGTCATATCAAACATCGGAGGCGCCGCCACCCTCATCGGCGATCCTCCCAACATCATCATCGGATCAAAGGCGGGGATCACCTTTAATCAGTTCATTGTCCACCTGATCATTCCGGTGACCATCTCCTTTTTCCTGGTCCTTTTTTACATATGGGTCCGAAACAGATCCCTGTTTAAACCGATCCGGGACAATCTGGCCACGCTTTTTTCCGCCCGACTGCTATTTGAAAAGATCCGCCATGATTTTCTCAACACATTGATCAGGCCCCGATTTCTTAAAACCAGCATCGCCTTCCTCGGCATGGTGATCATGCTCTTTTTTACCCAGACCATCACCCATATATCGCCGGGGGAAGCCGCCGTTCTGGTGGCCATGCTTTTGCTGGCCGCCACCCGCGTGAAAATAGAACCCATGCTTGAAGAGGTGGAATGGAGCACGTTGCTTTTTTTCGCCGGTCTGTTTATTCTTGTGGGAACCCTTGAACACGTGGGCGTCATTGAATGGGTGGCGAAAAATGTCTTTATGCGGGTGGGCGACAACCCGTATGTGGCGACCCTGACCATCTTGTGGGTGTCGGCGATTATCTCCGGGTTTCTGGACAACATCCCCTTTACCCTGGCCATGATTCCCATTGTTCAGATGATGATTGAATCCACGGGACTGTCTGGAAATATTTTATGGTGGGCTCTGTCTCTGGGGGCCTGCTTTGGGGGAAATTTTACAATGATCGGCGCGTCGGCGAATATCGTGGGAATCGGGATGGCCAAAAAATACAATCAACACATCACATTTCTTGAATTTATGAAATTCAGCGCCGTGGCCACCCTCTTGTCCCTGATTGTCGCTTCAATTTATCTGTCCCTCTATCTATGGATCATACTATGAAAAACAAAGACAAAGAGATACTCTACCAGCACATACGGGGGCATGAATGCGTTATGGGTTCCTCCCGTCTGACGATTCTGGCCTTAAACACTCTGATCAAATCCATCCGGGGCTTAAAATGCCAGCCTGGGGATTTCAGATCGCTTTATATGGATATTGCGGGCGCCCTGAAAAACGCCGAGCCTGAAATCACCCCTTTAACGCATCTGCTTAAAGAGTTTGAAACTGAAATGGAGGGTTATTTTGATGGAAACGATCTTAAGGAAATAAAAGGAAACGCCCAACGCCTTTTGGAAAAAAAAATAAAAAAGATCAACGCGGACATTGAAAAGGTGATCATTCACGGCGGCAAGTTTATCAAAGATGGCGATCTGATCATTGTCCACACCGCCAGTTCCGACATTATCCGCATGCTGGTGAAAGCGAAAACCGTCTCTGGCAAAAATTTCAAAGCGCTGTTGCTTAAACAGGATTTTGTCAAAACACGCATGCTCATCGACGCCCTGTCCGAAGCATCCATTCCAACGACCATCGTTCCCGAGTACAGCCTGAGCCACTATATTGACGACGCCACGAAACTGTTTATCGGCGCCTCTTCCATCACCAAAGACAAAAAAATCGTATGCGCGCCCGGAACAAGCAATATCGCGGCCCTGTGCCATTTAAAACAGATTCCGATATATCTTTTCGCGATCTCCCTGAAACTTTCAAATCATGCGGCCGACGAGCAGAAGATACATATAGAGACTGAAAAAAGAAGGGAAAACCACTGCGTCTATGTTCTCACGGCGCCGTCCCACGACACCCTTGATTTTGATCTGGCGACCCGACTGATCACTGAAAAGGGAGATTTCAGTCAAACAGAGGCGTCGGCGGCCTATTTCCAAAACCCGTAGCCGGGATGGGATCGCCGGATGGGATCGCCACACATCCTTGACGCGCGCCTCCACCGTCATATTTCTGAAATCATATCAAAAGGCGGTTCGTCTGGTGAAAGATTTCCCCGCCCTTTTCTCATAAAAAAAAGCCTCTCGCTGAGAGGTTTTTTTTATTGTGACAAATTTTATTGTGACAAATTTCTTCTTTCGTCAATATATTTTAAAAAAAATCTTATATTTCGTTACATATAATGTGGGATTCTACAAACGGAAGAAATCATTAGAATCAGGCAACCCGTGGCCAAAATAGAAGAAAAGATAGGGGGAAAAAGATTAAAGTCAGATCTTCATTCTTGACAGGAACCAAGAAAAAATTATTAACATTTAAAAAAATAAATGCGTAAAAAATGAAAGCCTGACCCCTTTGTATTCTGTTAATCAAGAAATTTTATATGAGCCTTTTCGCGAATGGCTCTTTTAGAATGAGCAAATATTTTAAATGCTTCATTTGTTTTTTCCTCAAGTTCGATTCGCGCGTCACGCACTTCTTTTTCTGAAAAAAACATTGTTATTTTTTTCATTTTTAAGCTTTTTAAAGAATTCACATTAAGCCTCCATCAAATTTCTGTAGTCAGCGTCATAATATTTTTTCTCAATTACAATCGTTTGGACGATGTTTTTGAGATACTCATATAACATCTCGAACCGTGACTTATTTAGATAACCATCATAAATTTCATAGAAATCATCCCAGTCATCTTTCGTCTCTATAGCGGGTCAATGTTCGTACCAGATATAGATCTCATAACAACTTCTTGGCGAAAGTCTCAATCCCCTTCACTATCGGGTCAACGTTCGTACAAGAAAAGATTGACGTTAACAAAGTCGTCGGAGTCTCAATCCCCTTCACTATCGGGTCAACGTTCGTACAACACACGGAAACGTATTACAACATTTCCAGGAGTCTCAATCCCCTTCACTATCGGGTCAACGTTCGTACGGCTTAACAATGATCAATTGCTCTATCTATGTAGTCTCAATCCCCTTCACTATCGGGTCAACGTTCGTACATTAGTTTTTTTCACCAATGCAGCCCTGCAAAATAGTCTCAATCCCCTTCACTATCGGGTCAACGTTCGTACAGAGACAGCAAAAAATATAGAACCAAACCTTGAGGGTCTCAATCCCCTTCACTATCGGGTCAACGTTCGTACCACCACTACTTCTTCTTCCTGAAATTATTACAGTGTCTCAATCCCCTTCACTATCGGGTCAACGTTCGTACCCCAAGGAACACTATGTCAAGCCGGGAATAAAGGGTCTCAATCCCCTTCACTATCGGGTCAACGTTCGTACCCCGGCCGAAAAATTATTTCACATAAAAACAGCAGGTTAAGACCTACTTTTTTCGACCGATTTTTCGCCAAAAAATTTAGCTGCAATTGCAATAATGGCGCCCTCATCTTTTCCAAACTTTTCACACGTTCCCTCCTTCCATCATTTTCCACAACATATAGCATTCATATCAAAAAATCAACCCATCATATTGCGGTCAAAGTTTTTTATTTTTTTTAGCGTCGCCATTTTCATACTTTCAAAAACGCTCATTTTGGGCCATGCCCAAGAACGCTAGCTTTTTAAAAAATGAAACGCTATACATAGCTGATTATACTGATAAAAAGACACATCGTAGTCACTTTTTTTGCCCACTCGACTTTTTTTTATCCCGCCATCCGTCCGCCCGAATTCGAATTCAGAGCGGTTGACTTTTCTTTATTTTTCTTCGTTTCTTCATTTTTTTTCTTCATTTCTTTATTCCTGCCACAACGAGACGCTCCGCTGAATGGCCCATCGGCAACAACGCGCCAGGGGCTTGAATTCATTTTCAGGGTCATTCCCGGAATCGCCATAGGCATCGCCATCGGAATCACAATCACAATCACAATCGCCATTTCAGCCTTTGGATTCTTTATATGCCGCGACCATAAACGCGACCGGGAAAGAGAGCAGGAGAGCGGTGATGAAAAAAACGCCCGCGCCTAAAAAATTTTCCTCCACCAGCGTCAGGCAAGCATACGCCGACACAATGAGAAGGCTATACACCCATCCAGTTATTTTTTCAAGGGTTTGCGCGAAAAGCTCCCTCCCCTTTTCCACGAGCAGATTGACCGCAATGGTGTTTAAAACAAGCATGAAAAGATAAATGTAGGAATAGATAAAATAAAGATCCGCTTTCATCAGGTAGCCGACGCTGGGCATTTCATCCCCTTAGGACATGTGGAACACAAGCACGCCCAGAAGCGCGGTCATCACCAGGCTGATCCGTGAATCAAACTGATCAGTGGGAATGGAAAAGAGTGTAAAACTGATAATCAACATAATCAACAGCGGCAAAAACAGAGTGATAATATAAGGCAATATTATTCTTTTCAGGACAATGTTTGTTTCATACACGGAGAAATTAACTCTTTTAGGCCCTGTCTGCCTGTTTTTTCCGAAACGATGAAAACGGTGGCCGGATAGATGTGCGCGGCATGTGCCAGGCCGCGTCAAACGGGTGAACACAAAAAAAATCGGCCGTCTTTTTCCACCCCCTCTGGAACAGGTCGCCACATGGCGCCTGGATTTGACCGCCAGAGAGATAAGGACATAAAAAGAAGACGACACGCGTGGAAACGCCCTGAAAATAATCGGGCCTGTTTTTCCTTGCCACCGGCAAAAAAATCAGATAAAATTTCAATTGAAATTATAAAAAATCACTTATCAAACCGTTCAGCGGCGCGGCGCCCCGAAAGGCCGGGGTTCCCTGTCGCTGAAAGACCGCCCTGAGGACCGCCAAATGGAACATGCCCTGCTTCCCGTATGCGTTTTTTTAGCGAGTCCTAAGCCAACCGCCGCCCTGTTTCAATAAGCCCTGCCTGGTTTTATTGAAACGTTTTATTAAAGGTTTAAAGAAAATATGGAATTTTTAAAATTTTTCCGGGAATATTCCCCTAAAAAAACCAGCTGTATTTTAATTCTGTCAATGGTCTATGGCATCACGGCGGGCCTGTTTCCGGTCCTTGTAATGACGGCCCTTCTTGATATTATAGCTGGCAAAAATTATTTTTTCTATATGATTGCGCTTCCTTTATTTATCGCTGTTCAGATAGGATCGTGCAGGAAGGCGGAGTCGCTTGCCGCAAATGTGGCGGGGACTACGCTGGAAAAACTTTTGTTTGAAATTCTTGAAACCATCCGCGACGAAGAACTGGTCCATTTTGAAAAGCGAAAACATTCCGATATCCGCTTGCTCATTGAAAACACAAGGGCCATTACAGAAGGCGCGTTGCAGAGCATAAGAATATTCCAAAACCTTGTCATGCTGTCCACCCTGTGGATATGCATTTTTACGTTGTCCACTGTGGCGGGCGTGATTTTTCTTCTGATGGCGGGATTATATATTCTTGCCAGCGAGGTCTTCCAAAAAGTTTCCGTGGAACTTCTTATAAAAATCGGGGCGTCTGAAAATATTTTATTTAAAATTTTTGACCACTTTTTAAAGGGTTTTAAAGAGACCCGGATTGACCGAAAAAAAAGCCAGGATATTTTTCATAATTATCTTCAACCTGTTTTGGCAAAACTTAAAGATATGAAACAGAATGTCGCTGTGATTGCGATGGACAGCGGTGTCTTATTTCAGTCATGCATGTTTCTTCTCCTTTGCATTGATGCGTTTGTATTTCCCTTTTTCACTTTGCCTATCAATTCCATGCAGCTTATGGTTCTGATTATTTATGCGGTCAAACCCAGTGTGCTGGTTATTAGCGCGATTCCCGTGGTTAATCAGGCACAGGCGGCGATGATAAGCTTAAAACAGTTTTTGGAAGAAAATAATCAGGGCCAGCCCCGCAAAAAATATTACGCCCATGACGGGAGAACGCTGACATCCTTTAAAAATATAACATTCAATGAGGTTATGTTTACGTATCATGAAGATGACGGAACCCCGGGTTTTTCTGTGGGGCCTGTGAATTTTTCCATACAGACCGGGGATTTAATTTTTTTTTCAGGCGGCAACGGCAGCGGAAAATCCAGCTTTGTCAATATTCTCGCAGGACTTTATTCACCGGATTCCGGGGATATTTATATAGATGGCAAAAAGACGGATATGTTTGATCATCGCGATCTGTTTTCAGCTGTTTTTAGCGATTTTCACCTGTTTGACTCCCTTTACGGGACAGACATATCAAATGAACAAAAAATTATGGATTTGCTCGCCTTAATGCGGCTTAAAGGCAAAACCGACTATATTGATCAGCGATTCACCAATCTTGATCTTTCGGCGGGTCAGCGCAGAAGGCTGGCTCTGATCGCGTCTCTTATGGAAGATAAAACGTTTTATATTTTTGATGAATGGGCCGCTGACCAGGATCCTTATTTCAGAAAATATTTTTACGAAAAGTTGCTGCCTTCTTTAAAAGAACAGGGAAAAACCGCGCTGATTGTAACCCATGATGATCAATACTATCATATTGCAGATCGGGTTATCACAATGAAAGACGGAAAAATTGAAAATGAATGCGCGCATGACAAAAAACCACATAAAATAGCGCCTGTTTCAGACTCTCCTTTATTTTTTAATTCCCCCCCGGAAAATGGCGATAATAATCGCCCGAATACAGGGAGTCTTGATGAGACGGCGCCCCCGGAGCCCGACCCTGGCTCGTCCCTGGAAAAACGCATAAAAGCGCGCGCGCCGGACATTAAAAAAGCCGCGCTTCTCATGGCGGCATGCGGCGCGATCACAGTAACTTTGATGCAGATATTGTTTTCGGCTTCAAGCCATTATCCGGAATCAAGCGGAAGATTGTTTTTTTCTTTTATTGCCGCTCTCATATTAAATCTTTTTATCAACAAGCGGGTGGGAGTCATTTTAGCTGAAATCACGGAAGGAATAATTTCAGCCACAACTTCATCAATTATCAATAAAGTCAGAGAAATAAATTTTTTTTCATTTGAAAAAATTGGCGTGGAACACATCTCCAAAACCCTGACAGGCGATATCAAAGACATGGCGGCATCCCTGTTTTTTCTGACCAGAACGTTTGTCTATCTGATCACAATGGTCTCCATGACAGTGTATTTACTTTTTATCGCGCCTCCGGTGTTCCTGATTGGGATGGTTATTCTGGTATTTGCAGGGCCCTTTTATTTTTCGAATCAGATAAGAATCAAGAAGAACTTGAAACTTCTTCAAAAAAAAGAGATCGCTTTTTTCAAAACTGTGACTCATCTGCTTGAAGGTTTTAAAGAACTCAAATTAAATGCTCGAAAAAATGACGCGTTCTTTGCCGCCAGCGTAAAAAAGCTTTATTCCGAAGTCGACCTTCTGAAGCGGCGATCCGCCAATCACATAAACACGAATACGATACTCGTTTATGGAGCATGGACGCTGGTTATGGGATTGCTTCCGATTCTTGCTCCGATTATAAACATTTCAGATATCCAACTGTTTCACAGCATGGTGATTCTGGCGTTTATGCCCATAAATATTTTTATCTTGGTCCTTCCGCATGTTATACAGGGAAACGAGGCGATTCAAAGAATAATGGCGCTTGAACAAACCCTGGAAACGGCGGGTCAGGATATTCTCCCAAAAACCTGTCCCCAAGAGATGACCACTTTTAAGCGTTTAAGTCTAAAGGATATAACATTTCATTACCACGATGACAAAAACGATTACCATTTTGGAGTGGGGCCATTGAATGCGGATATTAAAGCCGGGGAACTCATATTTATAACAGGCGGAAATGGCAGCGGCAAATCGACTCTTATCAATATTTTAACAGGGCTTTACATGCCTGATGAAGGACATATAACGCTGAATGGCGAAAAAACGGACATCAGGAGGCACAGGAGCCTGTTCGCGACGATTTTCAGCGATTTTCACCTGTTCGACAGATTGTACGGCCTGAAGGATATTGATCAAAACAGACTCGCGGAGCTTTTGCGGCTGATGCGGATAGAAAACAAAGTGGAATTTATTGATGGCCATTTTTCAACTCTGAACCTTTCTTCAGGGCAAAAAAAACGTCTTGCCCTGGTCGCCGCCCTGATGGAAAATCGACAGATTTACATATTCGATGAATGGGCTGCGGAACAGGACCCGTATTTTCGAAAATTTTTCTATACAACCCTGTTGCCGGGATTGACTAAACAGGGAAAAACCGTGATATCAATAACTCACCATGATCAGTATTTTCACATTGCGGATCGCATTATACATATGGAATACGGCCAGATAAAAATGAGCGAATAAGGTTTAACACCGATTTTTATAGGTCGAATTTGGTGGTAATATTTTATTTTTTCCAATATATTCAGTCCATTTTCAAAACCATAAGGGTTCGCTCAATAATAAATTTACAATTTTGAGCGAACCCTGACCCATGTTTTGACCTATTCCGGAGAACAGGCTTTTATCTTGAGCACTCCGTTATCTTTAGCATATTTATTATAGATATTCATCAATTCCCGGAGTTTCCCGGGGTTTTGTTTGGCAAGGTCTCTGAGTTCAAAGGGATCCGTCTTGAGATTGTAAAGATGGGGCTGTCCATCGTTGCAAAGAGTTTGTGAAATCTTCCAATCTCCTTTGCGAACGCCGATCATGCCACCCAACTCCAGAGCCAGCTCACGTTCCGGATTATATTCCAGCCTGCCTTGAAAAATATCTGTCATGGAAATACCTGACATCGGCGTGTTGGGTTTCCCCTTATAGGTGTCCGGGTATTTAATTTTCGCCATTTCCAGAATAGTCGGCGCAATATCCATAATCGAACTGATGCGACTGGATCTCACACCCGACACTTTCGACTTGGGATAATGCAACATGCCCGCAGTGTGCCAACCGCCTTCATAGGAATCATTTTTGAGATTGTTTAACGGTGTGTTTTTAACCATTGCCCATCCTCGGTCGACCCCAACGTTTGAATTCCAATTTCCTATATTCTCATAGCTGTTGTCAATGACTTCGGGAGGCTTATAGAACGTCTCGTATCCTCCGCCATTATCGGAGTAAAGGAATATCACCGTGTTTTCATATTCTCCGGCCTCTTTGAGATGACTGATCAGACGCCCGACATTCTTATCCAAAACATCAACCATAGCCGCGTAAACGGCCATTTTTTTGGCAGAAAGCATCTGAAATTTTTCAGTCATGGCGCTCCATGGGGCCACTCCAGAAATCCTGGGGGGCAGTTTGGCAGTTTCTGGCCAAAGTCCCAGTCTCTTCTGACGTTCGAATCGCTCCTTACGAATGATATCCCAGCCTTTGGCGTAGACATTTATATATTTGGCGGTGACATCCGCTGGCGCATGCAGGGGATTATGTGGCGCAGTATAGGTCACGCAGAGATAAAAGGGTCTGTCCTGGGGGCGGTTTTTCATCATTTCAATCCCCATGTCCGTATAATACTCGGTCGAATAGAACATCTTGGGAAATTTTTCGATTTTCTTCCCGTTGTCATTGTACGGACCACGCCTTGGAACCCCATCAGGAAAGGAATAATGAGGCGAACCCCCTGGCAGAAGAGCGGCGCGGGTTACGCTGAAGCCTCTTTTGATGGGAGAATGTTCCGGCGTCTCTCCCAAATCCCATTTGCCGGTCATCATTGTGTGATAACCGTTTTTCTGGAGCAATTCGGGAAATGGCAACGCGTCCAGAGACAGACGCGTCTCATAACCCGGCTGACCTCTTTGCTCATCCACCATCATTGACCCCATGGTTCCCACTCCCGCGGAATGATGATCCTTTCCGGTGAACAACATTCCTCGGCTTGGCGTCGAGGTGGGAGCCGCGTAAAAATTGGTAAGCATAACCCCATCATTCGAGAGTTGATCAATATTAGGGGTAGGAATTTCCGATCCAAAAACGCCCAGATCCGAAAATCCCATATCATCTATCACCAGAGTAATAAAATTGGGGGCGGGGGTTTTGTTTTTATCGTAGCTCTTGCGAGCATTGCCATCTTTAATCCCAAATCCAATGGTAAAAGCCAACGTGACAAGCATCAGCCCCATACATCTTTTAATATTCATAAGGCGCTCCTCTTTTTTGATTAATAAAAATAAATTTTACCAGAATTCAAAAAAAATGTGGTCCCTTCCATTAAATAACCAAAAAAACAATTTGTAGCAATCTAAAATAATCGCTATTTTATCACCTCCTTTTGTTCGATCATGGCCTTTTAACTTTGATAATGCCGGCGATACAACTTCGCGAATTTCCTGAGACGCTTATCCGCTTGTTGAAAAAAAATTTTATACGACTCACAGAAATGATTGCGCCCCTTGTCCCTCGGATCGCGGATGCGATCTTTGATACACCCGCCGTAACACAAATGCAACCATCGACATTCCTGACATTGGATTCCGAACTCGGATTTTCGTTTTCCAAAAGCCATATGCTTAGGGCCTTGAAAGGCCTCTTCAATGGATATTTTATGAATATTGCCCACAGAGGTATCTTCCGACACCATGTAGTCGCAGGAGAACATATCCCCGTTATGCTCAACCACCAGCGCGTTGCCGCAGAATTTTTGAAAAATGCAATGATCCGGAATCATTCCGACATACTTCTGAATCAACGCGTCAAAAAAACGGACGGACGTTTTTTGCCTGAGCCTGCCAAAATCAAAATCTTTGACCCAGAGATCAAACAAGCGATTGAGAAAAATGCCATAATCTTTCGGATTCACAGAGTAGGGCGCCGCAACCTCCGGGTTCAGGGGATCAGATTCCACCACGGGCGCGAACTGCATAAAGGTAAATCCATTTTTTCTGAAGAATTTATAAATTTCCCGTGGATATTTTACCGAATACGCGTTCACGGTGGCCAATACGTTCACCGGGGTCCCTTTGCCCGAAAGCATTTTAGCATTTTCAAACACCCGCTGAAATGTCCCGCTCCCCCGCAGATCCTTTCGGTGCGCGTTATGCACATGTTCAGGGCCATCAAGGGAAACCCCAACCAAAAAATTTTCATATTTCAGAAACCTGGCCCATTCTTCATCCAAAAGGGTTCCGTTGGTCTGAATTGCGTTTGAATAGTCTCTGCCATTGGCATAGTATCGTTGCACGGCCACAACTTTTACAAAAAAATCCAATCCCATCAGCGTGGGCTCCCCCCCATGCCAGACAAAGGTGGGGGCATCCGAACACGCGAACATGCCGGCAATAATCTTTTCCATGGTCTCATCGCTCATCCGATGCGTTGCGGGCTCCCCCTCATAGAGAGTGTGTTTTTCAAGATAGAAGCAATAATCACAACGCAAGTTGCAGAAGGAGCCGACCGGCTTGATCACAATGCTTCTTTTTTTCAATTTTTTGCGAGGCAATACTATCATTTTATCTCTTGATCCTGCTGAAAATCACTCGAAAATGCTGTTTTTTTACCGCATGAAAATAAATGCCCTCAAGCATATCATGCTTTGGGACATAGTTAAGTGTATAAGTTGACCCTGGGTAGCCTTTATCCCTCAACTCAATAAACACTTTCACAGCCTCTTTTTCCCAGGAAACTTTTGTTCGGGAAATATTGATCGGCTTTGGATTATAATAGGACGCCTCCAAAGTTTCGTCGTTATTTATTTTTCGGATTTCAATAATATAGCGACCGTCTTGCCGAAGCCACCCGCCGACGAGTTTTTTGGAACTAACATGGTTTTCATCAGAAGCGCTGGCGGCGGCATTTAAACCTGACGCCTGAGCCATAACCTTTTTATACCCGAAGTCTGTCAGCAGGCATAAACCTGCAATGAGGCACATACAGACCAGGGACACAGCCGCCGAAAGAAAACGATTTTTTCGCGGGTCTGTTTTCATCATCTTTTTTATTCTCCTTATTCACTGAACTGTGTTTCAATACACTCTTTCATCTTTTTGACCAGCGCCGGGGTCTTGGCTGGCGAAATCATGTCAAAATGATTTCCCCTGGCCTCGTGAACTTCCATGCCGTCCTCTCCCCCTGCCGCTATTGGCTTCCCCATTTGAACGTCAAAAGGAATTTTTTCAGATGGCTTAAAAAAATGATTTTCCTGTGGTTTCGCTATTTTTCTCTTGTGTTTTGCCAATTTCTTAGAGATACTTGCTTTACTCAAAATATTCCTTTAAATTAAAAGTATTTCGAGTGTTTTTTAAATTACTCGTAGTTATTTCAAACTTTTTGGGCTTAACCCAGTCTAATTTCTTTCCGGCATAGATTGAGAAATTCATAGTCTTCGGCATACCATTTTTCAAGATTTTTTATGGCTTTTTCCTCCAAAAATCTTTCAAAATCAGAATAGTCTCCTTTATGAGCTTCCAGGCTTTCTGTCGGGAGTTTAATCGTATCAGGCAACCCCAATTTTATTTTAAGCCTTTCAAAATCATCATCCAAACTCTCTTGAAATCCTATAAAAAAGATGTCCGGCAGTCTGTGGAGAAAATATTCTTTATTTTCAAACCAATCCCAAAAAGAAGTATTTACATGAAAAATAAATTTCATTGCTTTCACAGCTGCGTCAGATATTTCTCTATCTTCTGACGCAATAGAGATAGCCAGTTCATTTGCTGTGTTAAATCTTTGAAACCCTGACTTTTCTTCAGATGTCCATTCAAAAAAATATCGCGGCATACCTTTTCTTTTTCTGCTGTAAAAGCTGCTAACAAATCTGGAAATCGGATCACGGAGAAAAAATATAACCCTTTCACCCTCCGGAATATCTTTTAATTTAATGCTGTGACCATGCAATTTTAAGACGCAAGAAATGTCCGGATGGGAAAGCGCTGATGTTTCAGCGATACTTCCACGCACAACACCTGACAGGAGGATTAAATCTCTCTCAAGAGCGCATCTGACAGCAGTTCCGCCTGTTTTTCCGATATGCAGAAAATGAACGACCTCCTTCTCGTTTATGTCTATATTCGAATGACACCTGTCACTATAATATTTAACAAACTCTGATTTTGACATAACTATTCCTCTTAGGGTTCGCTGAAAAACTTTTTCCAGACAAGACCTCGCAACAAGAGATTTCCGTATTTCTACTCTTTTGGGTATCCGACCGTCTGGGCAAGGATGATTTTCTGATCCTTCCGCAAGTTCATCGCTTTTGCCAGCGCAGGTCTGTCAATATAATCCCGAACCACTGTGTCAAGTCCCTGGGCCGCGCAGAAAAGATACACATTTTGACTGATAAAGCCGGTGTTGGCCGCTGAATAAAACATTTTTCGATCATCCGTCGCTTTGCTGATTTTTGAAAAATCCGAAACATAGACAAGATTGACAGGGGCCTTTTTTACAAATTCCTGTTTACCTGTCAACTGCCTTATATCATCATTTATAATCTGCTCAAGACCATGGGCCACAGCATCATAGATGTATAATCCGTCGGCTTTTACAATGTATATAGCAATGTCCTGCCAGTTCATGGCCGACGGGGCCGTGCGTTTTCCGGAATCAGGTCTGTTGATGCCAAATGCGGCCCAGAGAAGGTCGGACAATGTTTCCCGTGAAAGCCCTTTTTCACTGAAGGAACGTAAACTTCTCCTGCGCTTCAATGCATCCCGCAGGGATATTTTTCCCCATTTAGATGGTTCTGGAAGTAGGACAGTTCTCTTTTTCGCGAATAATCGGGCGGGGTGAACAAGACCTGCAACAGCGCCGCCTGCAACAACGCCCATAAAACCTCTGCGCGTCAAATTTATTTTTCCTTTATGAACCGTCATATTTTTCCCTCCTTTAAAGTTGATAAGCTCGTAAAAAAGCACGGATGGATCAAAAAATTCGATAACCAAGGCGTAGTGGTTTTTCGGGAACGGGGCCATACATAACATGTAGTATGCGTAAACGAGCGAAAAATCACGCCAACGCAGTAGATCGGATTTTTTACGACGCCATCAAAGTTTTGCCGTTCCCAATGCCGCCTATGCCACTTTTTCTTGCAAACAATGAGGATTCCCTGCACGCCGAAAATAAATAAATTCGACACTTTTTGCAGAAACTATTTATTGCCGTCAGGGAAGGGCTATTTCGTTTCTCCATTCCATAAAAGAGTCAGAATCATTCTCATGAGGAAAAGGTGTGTCAGGCACGGGAACATTTAAAAAGTGACACAACGGTTCCCAACCCTCCTTTACACTAAAGACCAGCAAACGGTCAGATGGCACGTTACTTTTGATTTCTTCGATATAATTAGTAAAAATTTCTATGGCGCGCTTTTTATTTTGAAATTGTCCTTTGAAAGTTCTTTTCCATGTGGTCTGTTCCAGTAAATTCCACACTGCATACAGTCTCTTCAACTCAGGTTTGAATACGCCCATCGTAAGCAAAAAGAACTTCCTAAGGAAAGTCAGCCGGTTCCACTTATAAATTGTATCATGCACACTTTGATGCCATTTTTCCGGATCTCGCACAGTCAGTATCACTTTGGCATCAGGATAATATTTTAAAAGCTCAAGGTAATCATAACATGGCGACCAATAAACGGTGGACTGATATCCTTTAAAAAGCTTTTCCCAGTTTACTTGTTCCCCTCGGCTCGCAGACAACCATATAGGAGAATGTTCAGGATTATCATAAATTTCGGCAAAATGGTAACATTTGGTAAACGCCAACTCTTCCAATGCGTATTTCAGGGACATGGTTCCAGTGCGGGGAAAACCCAAATCAATTACTTTTAACATAGTTACCTCCAAATGATCTTTATGGTAATGTCAAAAAATTTTACGTTATTCTTTAAAATACTATTTGATTTCAGCAGAATACTGTAGAACCCCACATTATTTAGAACAAAAATCGGAGTTTTTTACCGAATTAAATTATTTTTTTTAAAAAACCCTCTAAATATTTGCGCGAGACAGCAATCTTCCGCTGTGCGTTCTCGACCACCAAGAGCACCATCATATGCAGATCAATCCATTTGTTTGAATCAGGTTCATTGCCTGGCAGCATTATCTGCTCAAAAATTATCAGTTTCCCATGTTCAGGAAGCGCTTCACGACATTTTTGGAAAATTTGATAAACCTCTTCATCGCTCCAATTGTGAATCACATATTTCATGATGTATGCGTCGCATCCAGAGGGAATCGCCTCAAAGGCGCTTCCTGGAACAATTTCAATACGATTGGAAAGCCCCGACTCCATAAGCTCCATAAGATAGTCCTTTTGTTCAGCAACAGAAGGTATCTCTAAAAGGACTCCATGTATTTGTAGACCTTGAGAATGCTTGCAAGGAGCGAACCTTCCCCACCTCCCATGTCAACAATCGACGTGAAAGCAGAAAAGTCGTAATTATCCAAGAACATCTGAGCGAGATATAAAGAGAAAAAAATCATGCATTTGTTAAAATGTTTTCCCATTTCAGGGTGTTCTTGTCGATATTCCCATGAAGTTGACCCTGTGCCACCTTTATTGAGGGATATAAATAACACTATCTCTGATCGGATTTGGCGCATCACTACAAAGGACTTCAGACAAAGATCCCGCTGAAATAATCAATCAACATCATAACCGGCGTATAGTCATCGGAACGGATTCTTCTTGGCGCAAAGCCACATCAAGCAACCAATGGACAGAGCCATCAGATTCCTCCCCAAGCCTTTCAAAACCCAGTTTTGGGTAATGGTCTTCAACGAGTTTATTGCGCTCTGTCGGGTGATACGTTCCAATTAAATGCCGTATGCCTCGACGGCGGGCATGGAATACAATTTCCTGGAGCGCCGCCTTTTCAACCTTGCGACCCAGGACGCGACAACTCATCAGCCAGGTGTCAATATGCCAGCTTTCATCCATGCGGCGACAAATTATAACGCTGATCATACCGTTGTCGCCGAACAGATCGGATAGACGCGCTTGAAGAGTGAAGCCATCGGACGAATGCTGAATATCAGCCACTTCATCCTCAGTATAACGCTTTGTGGTCAGATTGAATTGATTGGTTTTGCTGATGAGCTGGGTGATCCTTGCTTTTCCAGTGTCATCAAAAGGCTGAAAAAAAATCTTCATTTTCAGGGAATTCAGGTAGGCATCAATATCTCCGCACTCTTGTTTTAAAGCTATGCGCCGCGCATTATCCTGGTAGAACTGAGCCCTCTTGTAATCTTCCTCAGAAAAAACGACCGCCTCAAAATATCCGCCCGCCAACAAATAACGACTGTACAGGGCCGGATTGTCGGGCAACTCCGGAACAGCCACCTGGGGCAACATTTTCCGCGCCATATCCCGTTCAACCGGATTGTCATCCAAAAAGACCATGGAATCCAACCCCAATGACAATTCTTCCGCAATGGCCATGATATTCGTGGCCTTGTCATTCCAGTTGGCTTGAAAGACCGCGAAATGTTTTTCTTGCAACAGCATATCGGGATGTTCCCGGAAGGGTTTGCGGGCGATGTCATCCGTATTCTTCGAGGAGACCGCCAGCGCTATGCCACGATCGCGCAGGGCAAGAGCGGTTTGCTGAATATCCAGATAGGCTTCGCCCGACGGATCTCCGCCGCCAATGACAATTCCTTCCAGCCCATCATCGCCAATGACGCCGCCCCATAAGGTATTGTCCAGGTCCAGGATGAGGCACCGACGACTCTTGCCGCGCTTGGCCGCGATGGTTCGGCAAACATGCTCGGCATAAATGGGAAGATACTGGCTGGAAAAAGGCAGTTTTGCCAAATTCCAGAAAATGGGATCATGCCACTGCCCCAAGCCGACGGTTTCCGCCAAACCGGCGATATCCAGCAACACATCCGCTGTATTGGCCATGCTTTCCGATATGCCGATATTGATGGAATCGACTAAACTTCGCATGGCGCCGGGCAAGGCGCGCTCAAAGCCGCCGGTCAGGGATTCCGCAGGACAAGCAATGGTCTGGACGATGCAAAACGCGCTGGCGTTGAGATGAAAACCCGAACGGATATCCGCGATATGTCGCAGGCAATCAGAAACGGCGGCGTCATGCGCCGATGGGTTTCCAGGAATCGGCCGAAAGGGCAGGCCCCGATGGTCAATGGCCATTAGAACCGCGTCAAGTTGAGCCTGATTAATGAATGACTCGGGATTAAGCGCTTCCTGGATGGTTTGACCAAAATCAGCCTTGACACACTCCATGGCGAATCCATGCCGAGCGGCCGTGGCGATCAATGGCGCCGGCAAAAAATCCGAGGTGGAATTGCTGATGATGCCAAGCCGAAAAGGCGTCAGCGGGTCCAGGGACAATCCCCTGGCTCTGGCTTTATCTATCACCTTGGCCAGCTTGTTCAACGCATTTTCATCCAGTCCATAATTTGCCAGGGCGCGAATGCGCACCCCCAGGTCTTCATGAGTATCGAGAGCGGCGTGGCAAAGGGCGCTGAAGTTTTCCGGCTGGCGCGGCAACCACGCCAGTTGGGCATATAAATCTGGAATCATACTGAAGATGCTCCATGGTCTTTTACGACGTGAATTAACTCAATGAGGCCGAATCCCTCCACAAAATAGAAGGAAACCTCGCGGCCCCCAAATAAGATGGCCGCCTGGGGTTCAGTTACGGGCAGAATCTCCAGCCCGGCCTCCTTCATTTTAGCCAATGACAAATCAGGGTTTCCGGCGGTATAGCAAAGGTGATAAATCATGCTGTCCCCGCTCTTAAGTATTCCGTCTATGAGGGACGGGGCGGATCCCGGCCATATCAATTCCACGGCCGGCATCTCGGCATGATGACACATAGCCAAATTGACCCCCTGCAAAGGGTCGAACACGGACTCCCCATCTTCATAGCCCAACGTCTTCAAAAAAAAACGCGCTGGCTCGGGGGAGCGTGTCGCAAGGCCAAAGTGATGAAAAGTCAGATCAAAAATATTCATAAAATTTTAAACCTTTAATCGTCAAAACGTTCCTTGAGATACTCTTTTAATTGGGCGACCAAACGCGGGGTGTTCGTCGGTGAAATCATGCTGAAATGATTTCCCGGGCCGTCTTCAATATCAAATTCGCCTCGTGTAAAGGGTTGCCACGCCAAACTTGGATTCCCCATCTGATCATCAAAAGGTATTTTTTCGGAAGGTTTAAAAAAAACAATCTTGCCGTTGATTGGGGCCGGGGGATTATATGCCCTGACCATCAGATTATGATGTTTGTACATATTAAGCCAATGATGGGCGTATGCCGGGTCAATATCCGGCGTGAACACACCCGTGAGTTTTACCTCTTGAAGCAAATAGGACACCTTTTTTTCGGTGGAATCCTGCAAATCCAAATCTTCCAGATTCACGCCATAGTAATATGGTATACGATCCATTAAAAAATCAAAGTCATCCTCTTTGCAGACGTCGGCGCAAGGCGACGGCGTGTCAATCATGATTAGAAGCAAGATAGTTTCACCAGCCTGCTCTAAAATTCTTGCCATTTCAAAAGCGACAGTGGCTCCAAACGACCATCCGCCAAGAAGATAAGGCCCTTTCTTTTGAACATTGCGCGTTGCGGTCACATAATCAGCGGCCATCTCTTCCACCGTGTCATGAAATGCGTCGCCCATTTCAATGCCTTTAGGCTGAATGGCATAAAATGGGCGCTCGGTTCCCATATGCATTGCTATTTCAATAAAATCAAAGGCGGAGCCCCCGGAGGCATGCACAAAAAACAAAGGAGTCTTTGTCCCTTGAGATTGCAAACAAACCAGAGGAGACCATGGGGGCGGAGAGTAATCGTCGCGTATAATGCATGCCAGTTTTTCCGGGGTTTTATTTTGAAACAATGACCGAAGCTGGAGTGAAATACCAAAGTTTTTTTGGATGCTAAGCATTAGCCGTATTCCAAGCAACGAGTCGCCGCCGATCTCAAAAAAATCATCTATCACGCTTACCGGGGAAATATCAAACAGATCCTCCCATATCTTTACAAGTTGAAATTCCACCTCATCCCGGGGATATATATAACGTTTATTACGGATTATCGGCTCCGATGGCGCATTTTTATTAAGTGGCTCAACTTTTCCGTCGGAGCTCCATTTGGCAAAATGTCCGGTTTGAAATAGTCGCTCAATTTTTCCGAACAATTCGACTTCAACAAATTTATCGCCAGCGGGTTCGGGATTATTTAGACCGTCATGACCAAGTTGAGCGCCGCCGATATACAGTTCGCCCGGCACGCCAACAGGCAACAACTGGTAATTTGGGTCCAAAATATAAACCGGGGTATTGCGGTCGGGATTCACGCCTGGCGGCCCCGGCTTTTTTTTTGCCTGTTTGTCAAACAAATCTGTGATGATCGCCTCTTTTAGACCATCCGGAAAATCCGTTTCCTTATCTCTCCAGGTGTGAATCTGTTGAATTTCTTTTTCAGTCAAAAGTGGCAATTGCGCGATGGGACAATCCACATTTTCGACAATAGCCGCGAGCAGAACTTGAAAATGTCCCACCATGCGCTCAATGGTCTCAACGCCAAACAAATCGGTATTATAATAAAGTCTATACCCTAACTGTTCGTTGTCAATGATCTGAAGCCTTAAATCAAATTGTCCTTCCATTTGTGAAAAATCAAACGGCGAAACAGTTAAATCGCCAATAGTTTCAGGCAATAAATCAGGTTCCTGGAAATTAATCATTACCTGGAATAATGGAGAGTAACTTGAATAACGTTTTGGTTGAATCGTTTTGATCAGTAAAATAAAAGGATAGACTGAATGCTCAATTGCCTCGAAAACAGTTTTTCTGTTTTCGGATAAAATGCCCTGGAAAGAAAGATTGTTGGGATCATTAATCTCGGTTCGCAGGATAGCTGTATTTGCAAGATAACCCACAATGTTGGAAAATTGGGGGTCACGACGAGCCGTTGCAGTGGGAGAGCCTATCCAAATTTCTGTTTGCCCGGTATAGCGGTGTAAAAGAATTTGAAACGCCGTTAATAACAGCGTAAATAAAGTGACGGATTTTTCCCGGGCCAACTGTTTGACCTGTTGATCAAGTTTGGCTGACAGATGAAATTTAACAGATGACCCGTTATAACTCTGCGCGGCCGGACGGGGATAATCCGTGGGCAATTTGAGGATGGGACTCTCGCCGTCTAATCTACGTTTCCAATATTGAAGCAACTCCTCGCCGACCGAACTGTTCAACATGGCCGTTTCAGACCGAACAAAATCGGCGTAACTGCTTGGCAGGGTAGGCAAAACCGCCTTTTCCCCACTCAGTTCGGCTTCATATAAAGTCAGCGACTCTCTGCCCAAAGTATTCATGGAACTGGTGTCGCCAAATATGTGGTGCATGGTTAAAATCAGGATACACAGTTGCGGGGCAGCCTGAAGAATATCGACCCGCAAGACAGTATCCCGAGTCAAATCAAAGGGCTTTCCATAAGCCGTTTTTATAACCGCAGCTAACTGTTGTTCCGAGTATCCAACCGTCTCATGGCAACGAAAAGCATAAGTCCCCGTGGGTTGGACCATCTGCAACGGTTCTCCATTCACAACCTCAATAATGGTTCGCAAGGCTGAATGACGATTGACGAGAGCTTGCAACGCCTGCTGTAACGCGGTTAAGTTCAGGTCGCCTTGCAATTCCACAGACCAAGCCATATTGTAGGCTGAACTGTCGGGCGCGTTTTGGTGAATAAACCAAAGGGCTTGCTGCCCATGGGACAATGGAAAACTGTAGTCCTTTCGCTGCAGCAGTTTGGCCAACAACGCCCGTTTTTCCGATAATGATGCCTGACCCATTGTAAATATTTCCTTTTTTTCTGACTGCTCATTTTTTTTAATGCGGCTAACCACCTCGCAATGCCACAGCTAATAATAAAACCAAACTGATGTCAAGTTTTTTGGTCCTATATCCCCAGTGTCAAAAATTTCACTGTCCTGGCAAAATTGAACGGCACAAGCTGACTTTGACGAAGCCCCGCCTTACTTTAATTTATCCAGCAACCGTTCCACCTCGGCTTCGCTCAGATTATCTAAATTGGCTGAAATCCGGTCAATCTGCTCAGGGCCAAGGTCCGACTCCGGCGCAGGAGGGGTTGGCGCTGATGGCGTGGTCTTCGGAGTTCGGCTGAGAAACTCAGCCAACCCTTTCGTCGTGGTCTTGCGGAAAATATCGCCCATCGTTATTTCCCGTTGAAACTCCGCTATGATTGCATTATGCAATTGCACCATGTCCAGTGAGTTCGCGCCCAAATGAAAAAAATCATCCGTCAGGCTAACCGCCTCCACGTTGAGTATTTTTTTGACAAGTTCGACCAATCGACGCTCCAACTCATTGCCCGGCCGGACGAACTCGACGGATTGTCTTCTTAAATCGGGACGAGGCAAAGCCTTGCGGTCTATTTTCCCATTGGCCGTCAGGGGCATTTTGCTCAGGGTGACATACAAATTGGGAACCATATAACCCGGCAATCTTTCGCTCAAATAAATTTTCAGGCCATCTTCCAGGCGCTCAATCTCTGGCTTGCATTGTGATTCAGCCTCCGGCTCCTCCTGTTCCATGGTCTGGATCAGGCGCTGTTTCTGCTCCGCTGAAATCCCGCCTCCCAAAAAGCTGTGCACCATTTCCTGACTGTCGCTTAAACCGAACTCCGCCCGCAAGGGTTGAAAATTCATTCCACCGATGGGGCACAGTCCCAGATCATGGCCCGGAGATTCCATCATCAAAAGTTGACTCATATAACCGGCTTCCAGCAAGGAAAAATCGCGGGAACTTGAGCCGTACATCGGCTCTATGGCCTGATATTCGGTCACCAGAAAGATGCTGAAAGCGGATCGGTCGAATATAATCCTGTTGGCTCCGACATGCTGTTCCCGGCTAATGACGGCTTTTGACGGCAATGCCATCAGCTCATGCCTTTCTGGATGGCAATAGTAAAGCCCCCCGGCCAAATCGGTCACACGGCCCGGTTTTACATGCAAATAAATTTGAACCGGGTACAGGCTTCCCGCGGAGCCGTAACGATATTTGGGGAGGACAGCCTCGGGAAACGACCTTAAACTAAGGCACTCCAGCAACTGGCCGAGACCGGACAATGAAATGGGCGTTTGGAAAAAATCACGATAACTTTGCCGTTCCAGGTAAATCCTGTCATCCACATCCGCGCGAGGCAAAGAAACTTTCGGAAGATCGGCGTCAAACCGACGAAGTCCATGACGGGCCAGCTTGAACTCCAGCCGTTTTGCCGGATCGGTCAACATGCCCCGCATTCTTTCAATGTCATGTGCATCCGGGTCAGTTTCAGCGATTTCAGAGGCAACGGCATCGGCCTTTTCTTCGGACGGGGCGACATAGGCCGCGAGTTGTTTATCGTGACGGCTTTCGCCAACCGCCACGACAACCGCCTCCTTGATATCGGGGTGTTTCAGCAAATGACTTTCTATCTCCCCCAACTCAATTCGATTGCCCTGAATTTTCACCTGAAAATCTTCCCGACCCAGGAACTCAATGTTGCCATCGGGTAGATAACGGCCTAAATCGCCTGTCTTATACAGCCGCTCTCCGGTTCGGGGATGGGTGAAAAAGCTGGCGTTGGTTTTTTCCTCATCCCGCCAGTAGCCCAGGGCCAGGCCCATTCCGCCGATGCAGAGTTTGCCCGGCGCCCAGATCGGACACGGTTCGAGATGTTCATTTAATATCCTGAAGTTCTGGTTGGTTAACGGTTTGCCGTAGGGAATGCTCGCCCATTCCGGTTCCACGGTTTCAATCGGGTAAAAATTGGACCAGATGGATGCCTCTGTGGCGCCGCCCAGACTCATCAAGGCGGCCTCGGGACAGATTCGCCGAATCTGATCAGGCAAATCAAGCGGTATCCAGTCGCCGCTCATCATGACCAAACGCAAATCCGTGTCAAGAAATTTTTCTGACCGATATTCAACCAGCATCCGCATCAGGGCTGGCACGGTATTCCACAATGTCACTCCATTTTTGCTCATCAGTTCAAGCCAGTGGGAAGGGTCGCGCAATCCTTCCTTAGCTGGCATGACAATCGCCCCGCCCGTCGCAAGCAGTCCAAAGATATCATAGACCGATAAATCAAAGTTCAGGGCTGACAGGGCAAAAACCCGATCTTTGGATGTGACGCCAAAACGGCGATTGATATCCAGAATCGTATTGACCGCGCCCCGATGGTCGATCACCACCCCCTTCGGGGTTCCGGTGGACCCTGATGTGAATATCACATAGGCAATATCCTGAAGAGCTTGAACAGGGGCTCCAATTTCCATGTCTTCATCGGCAAAACAGTTTTTTGTTATTTCATAACGGGTCACATGATCCGGCAATGTGATTTCCGAAAGAACCCCAGGCTGGACAAGAACTATTTCGACTTCGCCGATTTTAAGCAGATCATTTATTCTGTCTTCCGGATATGTCGCGTTTACAGGCAAATAGGCGGCCCCGGAATTTAAAATTCCCATAACCGCGGGTATCTGCTCCCAGCCTTTGTTCATGACAACGGCTATGAGCGTGTTGGGCCTGGCCCCGGCTTTTTTCAGCCCGTTTCCTATTCTTGAGGAAAGTTCATGAAGTTCTTTGTATGAAAGCGTTATCTCATCCGATATGACAGCGCTGGAGTCAGGATTCTTTTTTACCTGTTTAATAAAAAGGGTATGGAGGTATTCATCCGAAATCTCCCCTTCCGTCGCATTGGCCGACTCAACCGGTTCACAACGCCTTTTGTTTAAAAAATCGGGCGGATTTTCTTGATTCCAATTCATATTCGCGACGGTCTCCACCAGGAAGCAGAACGCGTCATGCATATCTTCTATCATTTTTCCTGGGAAAAGCTTTTCAACGTAGTCCCATTCGACTTTCAGATCACCGTCTTCCTCAAAAACCACGTTGTCAAGCCAGGTTTGCGGGGTCTGGGATATTCCGAAGGGACTGCCGATATAACCGGCGGCTTCCGCCATTTCATTGCCGCTGATGCCGGGGCCTGTATTCAGCAAACTTGTAAACACAACAGGCGCTATAATGTCGGCCCCGCCATTGATTTTCGCGGCCTCGCGCAATACCGAAACGCCCGTGAAAAGGTTATGCGAAATGTCTTCCATCAGAAGATGATTAACCGACTCGACCTGGCGCGCAAAACTTTTGCCCCGCTGCTCATCCGCGTCAAAAGCAAATATCTCAAGGGTTGTGAAATCCCCTATGATATTATCAATTCCGTCGTGAACCGGCAGTCTGCCAAACAGGGTCAGGTTTATCAGAAAACGGGGAGTTTTCGCCCATTTTGAAATGACTTTTCCGAATATAAGCAAAAGCGCGCTTGTGTCGGCGAGTCCCGCCTTTTTTGCCTTGTTTTTGATTTCAGACCATATTTTTGAAGGAATCCTGCGGGATACGCGTTTAAAATGAGGCGTTTTTCCAAGCTTTTGCGCCATGGGAAGTTCAGGGGCCATGGGAAGAGTTCCGATTTTATCCATCCAGTATTTTTTGTCTGAAGCGTACGGCCCGCTTTTTTCCAGCTCCGCAATGGTAATCACATAATCTCTGAATTCAAAATCCAGATTCGGAAGGCTTAAGTCGGGATTCACATATAATTTGCCCAGTTCGTCAAAAAATATTTCAATGCTTGATCCGTCCATGACCAGAAGATCAAGGTTGACGCACAAGCGATGACGATCAGGCAGGCGAAATGCCCTGAAAAAAAACAATTCGCCCTTTGAAACGTCAAGAAGCTTATGGGAGAAAGATTCCCGATTTTGCTCAAGCAGCCTTGTTCTTTCCGTTTCATCGAATTGGCGCAAATCCTGGCATTCGACTTTATAATATGGAACTTTTTTACGAATTTGCTGCCTGCCGTCTTCAAGGATTGAGACTCTGAGCATTCCGTGCCTTTGAATCAGCAGGTTTATGGCTTTTTCAAGACGAACGGTATCAAGATTTTTATAATCCATTTCAAAATAAAGATGACACGAAACATTGCCGCCCGCATAAAAATCCTGCCGCCCGATCCAGTAGGCATGCTGAATATCTGTCAGGTCAAATGGCTCATACCGATTTTCGTGATCCGTGACCAGGTTCCATTGAAAATTCCTGTCGGACCGCAAAACGGCTTTGGCCGTCTGCTCAGGCGTAAGCGCTTCGTATAAATCTTTCATCTCAAAACGAATATTGAATCGGCGGCTTATTTGCCTGCACAAGAAGGTCGCGACTATTGAATGCCCTCCAAGCTCAAGGAAACTGTCATCGTATTCGACTCTCTTCAAACCGAGAGCCTGCCCAAACATTTTCGATATCAACTCCGCTATCCCCGGCTCAGTCAACCCAGGCTCAAGTCCTGTGGCTAAGGTTTGGTGTTGATGGGAATAACGGTCTGCCTGGAAAATTTCAGCGACTTTCCCCGATATCCAATACCGTTCCTTCGCAAAGGGATAGGTCGGAAGGGATATCCTGCTGGGTATGTTTTCTCCATATAAAACATGCCAGCCGATATCAGTTCCCGAAACCCATAATTGGGCAAATTTGGAAAAGTTCCGGTTTCTTACGAGGGCGTCGAAAAAAAGTTTTCCCTCGCCCCCTTCAAACAGAAATCGCGTTGCCCCTTTTCCTTTTATGTTTCCAGTATATAAATCATCCGTGGCCTCGCCTTTGCAATAAGCCGTCAGCTTCGATGCCAGCTCATCTGTGCTTTCGGCCACGATGGCAAGCCTGTGGCTCATTGCATCGCGCCCTGTCTGGAGGGTGTGGGCGATATCCGCCAACTCTGTTTTTCCTCCGTTATTCTTCTTATCCGTTTCCAGAAAGTCGACCATCATTTCAGCGTAAACGTTCAATCTTTCCTCATTTTTGGCGGACAAAACAAAAACAACGGGCTCATTCAGGCTCTTTTCCCCGCCCCTGGCCGATGATCCCCGATCCCCGCCCACATATTCTTCAATAATCGCATGGGCGTTCACCCCTCCGAATCCATAGCTGTTAATGGCGGCGCGGCGCGGCAGTTTTTTGCCGTCATTATCCGCCAACGCTTCCCAGTCATGATTTTCGGCTGTGATCTCAAACCGGCTATCTTTAAGCGAGATATTCTCATTCAGATTTTTAAATCCCGGAAGTCCGGGAATCAGTTTATTATTTAACGCCATGACTACTTTGATTAGCGCGGCCATTCCCGAAGCGATTTCAGCATGGCCAATGCATGGCTTTAAACTACTGATATAACAAGGTGATTCCGACTTGAAGTCATGGGAATTCGCCAATGTTATTTCGTTGTATCCTGATTTTAAAGCTTCTATCTCAATGGCGTCTCCCATGGGAGTGGCGGTTCCGTGAGCCTCCATGTAAGAAACGGTTTCGGGATGGATCCCCGAGTCCTGATATGCCTGAATCATAGCCGCTCTCATCCCTCTTGCCGTGGGAGCGCCCAAAGACATCCCCTTTCCGCCATGGGACACGCCTGTGCCTTTGATCACGGCATAAATGCGGTCATTGTCATTGATCGCTTTTTGCAAAGGTTTGATGATCACCGCTCCGACCCCTTCGCTCTTCGCCCACCCGTTCGCCTCAGCCTGAAATGGTTTTGATTCTCCTTTCGGGCTGAGATATCCCCCCGCTTCAAATCTGATGAATCCGGCGGGCGAAAGGAGCAGGCTGACGGCCCCGACGATCGCCCGTTCACATTCGCCAGCTTGAATCGAAGCCATCGCGCGGTGTAAAGCCACAAGGGTTGAGGAACAGGTTGTTTCGCAATATTCGCTCGGCCCATTCAAATTAAGCGCATAAGATATCCGATTCGGGATGACTGAAAGAGCCGATCCCGCACCCGCAAAAGGCTCGCTTTGCGGAATGGAAATCATATTCATATATTCGTTCACATCCGGGCTTATAAAGACTCCGGTGGGTTTTTCTGACAATGCTTTGGAAGTAATGCCCGCATCCTCTATCGCTTTCCATACATACGTCATTAAAAGGCGCTGTTGTGGATCCATGACTTCCGCTTCTCTCGGAGATATGGAAAAAAACATCGGATCGAATTCGTCAACCCCGTCTATAAATCCGCCCCATTTGATCGTTGTTTTATCGCCATCTTTTAACGGATCTCCGTAATAATTGCGCCAGTCCCAACGCTCTTTGGGAATTTCAGAGATACAATCTTTGCCTTCCGACAGATTCTCCCAAAACTGATCCAGATCCCCGGA
>Ga0307987_1000034_pt1 | contig 82299 bp, 64 predicted proteins | sample EllFjometagen181_FD_203157 | JGI IMG/M metagenome (GOLD analysis project Ga0307987, IMG submission 203157) | Marine microbial communities from Ellis Fjord, Antarctic Ocean - #181 | ecosystem: Environmental > Aquatic > Marine > Unclassified | place: Southern Ocean | collected 2014-10-08 | reverse complement strand
CGCATCATGTCTTTTGAAAAACGGTCTAATTAAATAAGGTCTAAACCAAAACGGTTAAATAAGGTCTAAACCAAAACGGTTAAATAAGGTCTAAACCAAAACAGTTAAATAAGTTCTAAACCAAAATGGTTAAATAAGGTCTAAACTGAAACGGTTAAAATAGTTTAAATCAAAATTAGCTCCGCAATCGAAAAAAGTATTTATACCCAAAAAAAAGAAACGTGTCAACACTTTTTTTTAAAAAGGCTGATTTTTTAAAAGAGCTGGTTTTTTAAATTCCGTTTTTCCAGCCTGTTTTTTTTAGTCCCTTTTTTTAACATCCCGCTCTTTGCGCAAACCCTCTTTTTTCAAATGCCCCCGCCAATCAGTCGCAAGCCCTCAAGGGTGAGATCCGGTTCCACCGATTCAATGGTCTCGGAGACTTTTTCCATGAGTGGGGCCAGGCCGCCGGTGGCGATGACCACCGGGTCGCCCCCCAGCTCTTTTTTCATCCGGGTCACAATGCCGTCCACCAAGCCCGCATAGCCGTAAATGATCCCGGACTGAATGCTTTCGGAGGTCTGTTTGCCGATGACCGGACCAGGCGGCTGGAAAATTTCGACCCTGGGGAGTTTCGACGCCTTGTTGAACAGAGCCTCTGACGAGATGCCGATGCCCGGACTGATGGCGCCGCCCAGATATTCCCCTTTGCGGGAGATGGCGTCAAAGGTGGTGGCGGTTCCAAAGTCGATAATGACCATCTCTTTTTTGTATTTGTGGAAGGCGGCCACGGAGTTCACGATTCGATCCGCGCCCACCTCCGAGGGATTTTTGTAAAGAATCGGCATCCGCTGGGAGACCGATTCGGCGCTCACCCAATGGGGCTCGTGCGTCATGTACTTGAGGCAAAACGAATTCAGTATCATGGCCATGGTGGGGACCACGCTGGAAATAATGGTTTTTTTGATGTTGTAAAGCTTGATCCGCTCGCCTGAAAAAAGACCTTTCAAGAGCAGATTGAACTCGTCTTCGGTGGTCTGTTTTTCGGTGCGTATGCGCCACCCGCACGCCAGTTCGTTTCCCTTGTAAACCCCCATGACGGTGTTCGTGTTTCCAATGTCGATGACCAGAAGCATGCCGCGTCCTTTATTCATTATCAATCGGTTATCCATTACTCGGGGAAAAACAGCCGGAATTCAACCCTTCAACTTTTGGGAATTCAACTTTTCATGATGGCGTCGATCAACGTCACCGTGGCCGCGGCGCCGGCCGCGTCGTGAACCCTCAGTATGTTGGCGCCGTTCAGGATGGCGGCGGCCCCCGCGGCCAGGGTTCCGATTTCCACCAGGGGACTTTCCGGGTCCATTTTCTGGTCGGGGGTCTTTTTTAATATGTTTTGTATAAACGATTTTCTGGAATGCCCCATGAGGATCGGCGCCCCCAGAATTTTAAATTCGTTCAAACGCTTGATGATTTCAAGATTGTGAGAAAGGGTCTTTCCAAAACCGATGCCCGGATCAATGATGATCATTGATTTTGGGATTCCATTTTTGATGGCCCGGTCCATGGCGTTTTGCAGAAAATGGGTGATTTCAGCGATGATGTTTTCATAAGACGGGGAGAGCTGCATGGTTTTGGGCGAGCGTTTCATGTGCATCAGGATCACCGGAACTCTGGCGGCGGCGGCCAAAGGGGCCATCTCGTCGTCCATGTGCATGGCGCTGACGTCATTGATCATGGAGGCCCCGGCGTCTATAGCGCGCCTGGCCACCCCGGATTTTGTGGTGTCGATGGATATGGGCCGGTCGATGCGCCGGGCCAGCGCCTCGATCACCGGCGCCACCCGTCTGATCTCCTCCTCTTGGGAGACCGGGTCTGAAAACGGGCGGGTGGACTCGCCCCCGATGTCGATGATATCGGCGCCGTCATCAATCAGCCTCAAGCCCTGGTCAATGGCGCGGTCCCGCGTGTAAAAATGGCCCCCGTCGGAAAACGAGTCGGGCGTCACGTTGACAATGCCCATGATTTGGGCGCGGGCGTCAAAATCGAGGGAATGGGCTCCCCATGTGAGTCTGTTGGCGGTCATGGTCAAAACCTGTCATCCCCAGCGCCTCTCCCAAGGGGGAGAGACGAATCGCGTCGCGGCGCTTTATTTTTTAGGAAATTCAAATCCGGGCCTCAGCTCCAGAATTAATTCGTCCATTCTGGCGCCGGATACCGTCTCTTCTTCCAGAAGAAGCTCGGCCAGCCGGTTTAAAATATCCATGTTCTCTTTTAAAACATCTTTGGCTTTTTTATAGTTTCGCGTGATCAGGGCGCTGATCTCTTCATCAATTTTCCGGGCGGTCTCTTCGGAATAATCCCGATGCTGGGATATTTCCCGGCCTAAAAAGATCTGTTCCTCATCCTTGGCGTATGAAAGCGGGCCGAGCGCGTCGCTCATTCCCCATGCCCGAACCATTTTCTGGGCCATCTCGGTGGCCTGCTTGATGTCATTGGAGGCCCCGGTGCTGATCCGGCCAAACACCAGCTCTTCGGCCACCCGCCCTCCATAGGCCACAGACAGATGACTTTCCAGCTGATCTTTGTATCTGAAATCCCGTTCATCGGGCAGAAACCATGTCACGCCGGCGGCCCGGCCCCTGGGAATGATGGTGATCTTGTTGACCACGTCGGTGTTGGGAAGAAACCGCGCCACCAGGGCGTGCCCCCCCTCGTGGTAGGCCGTGGTTTTTCGATCCTCTTCGCTGATGACTTTGGATTTTCGCTCAAGCCCCATGTAAACCTTGTCTTTGGCCTCTTCAAAATCGGCCATTTCGACCTTTTCCTTCTCTAAGGTCGCGGCGCGAAGGGCCGCTTCATTGACCAGGTTTTCAAGATCGGCCCCGGAAAAACCAGGGGTTCCCTTGGCCAGGATCAACGGGTCCACGTCGTCGGATATGGGGGTTTTTTTCATGTGAACGTTGAGTATCCCCTCCCGTCCTTTGATGTCGGGAAGAGGAACCACCACCTGGCGGTCAAATCGTCCGGGCCGCAAAAGAGCCGGGTCCAGAACATCGGGTCGGTTTGTGGCCGATATCAGGATGACGCCTTCGTTGGACTCAAATCCATCCATTTCCACAAGCAACTGGTTCAATGTCTGCTCCCGCTCGTCATGCCCGCCCCCGAGGCCCGCGCCTCTTTGGCGGCCCACGGCGTCTATTTCATCAATGAAGATAATGCAGGGGGCGTTTTTTTTGCCCTGTTCAAACAGATCCCGGACCCTGGAGGCGCCCACGCCCACAAACATCTCCACGAAATCCGAGCCGCTGATGGTGAAAAAAGGAACATCCGCCTCCCCGGCGATGGCTCGGGCCAAAAGGGTTTTTCCTGTGCCTGGGGAGCCCATCAACAGAACGCCTTTGGGTATCCGGCCCCCCAGCCGGGTGAATTTTTTGGGTTCCTTTAAAAAATCGACGATTTCTCCCAGCTCGTCTTTGGCCTCGTCGATTCCCGCCACATCGTCAAATGTGACCTTTTCCTGCTTGTCGGAAAGGAGTCTGGCCCTGCTTTTTCCAAATGAGAGGGCCTTGCCTCCGCCGGATTGCATCTGGCGCATGAAAAATATCCATATCCCAAACAGCAGAAGCATGGGAAGCCATGTGATGAGAATGGTCACATACCAGGGCGATTCATCCGGGGGCTTGGCGGTGATGGATATCCCTTTGTCCCGTAAGATTTTAATCAGCTCCACATCGGCGGGCGCATACACTTTAAATCGCTCGCTGTTTGCGGCGGTCACAAACAGCTCATTGCCCTGAATGATGACCTCTCTGACGCCGTCTTCCCCGGCCATTTTCAAAAATGTGGTGTAGCTGACTGTATTGTCATCGACAGTTTGTTGCTGAAACAGATTGTAAAACATGAGCATTAAAAGGATGATGACGAACCATAACGCGAGATTTCTGTAAGATTGATTCAAAAGAGACTCCCTCCCGAAATAAAAAAAAAATTAAAAAGCGTTAAGGATAAATTTAATCATTGTTGCGGATTAATCAAGAAAAAGTTTGGCGGCGGGCAAGAAAAAAAACGACCCATTTTGGTTTTCGTCGCTCTGGCCGCGCCTTTTTTGCCCACGGTCTGTTTTTCACGGAGGCCCGATTCCCCGAAGGGGCCTTTTTTCAGCGATAAATGTCAGGATGTCCCCTTTTTTAACCGCTCTGATGCGGCCGGGAAGATGAATCTGCCTGGTTTTTTTGTCTGTTTCAAGAAGTTTGATAATGGACTCCACATGGGCAAAGGTGATTCGTCTTAAATCCCCCTTTGTTTTTTTTAATGCCTTTCGGATGATCCGCCGTTTTGCGGCCGTGTGAAGTCTCTGGATTCCAGAGGCGTTCATGGACAGGGACGTCGGGTCGGATGACAGGATCAATTCGTCAAAAAGAGGCGCGACGACCTCCTCCATCCACGACTCTTCTTCCCGCAAGATCATGGAGAGCCGGTTTAAGGTGTCGATAATCCGGGGGTTGTATGACGACTCCAGCTCGGGGATCAGCTCTTCCCGGATTCTGTTTCGCAAATAGTTTAAATTTTTGTTGGATGAATCCGTGACATAGTCCAGGCCTCGGGCGGCGATGTAATCGGAGATGTCGGATTTGGACTGGCGGATCAAGGGGCGGACAAAGAGATCTTCCCTGGCCGGCGGGATGCCTGAAATCCCGAGTCCGCCGCTTCCCCGTAAGAGATACATCAAAACCAGCTCCGCGTTGTCTCCCCCATGATGGCCCAGCGCGACTTTGTCGTACCCGCGCTCGCGGGCGGTCCGACGGTAAAACCGGTAGCGCGCGAGCCGGGCGGCCTCCTGCGTGGACAGGCCGGTTTCCCGTCGCAAGGCGCCCACGTCCTCCACCGCCAGATGAAACGGGAGATTTAGCTTTTTGGCCAACTTGGCCACAAAGGCCGCGTCATGGTCTGACTCTTCCATGCGCAGGCTGTGGTTGATGTGGGCGATGCCCAGGGAGATGGGGAATCGGTGGGCGCATTCCAAAAGGGCGTGGATCAGAGCCACGGAATCCGGCCCTCCAGAGACCCCCGCCAGGACGGAGTCATGGGGGCTGAACATGTGGTGGTCCAAAATAAAGCGGGCCATTCTCTCCACAAAATCTCGCCCCGGATGTCGGGCGCCGGGCGTTTGCGCGGCGCCGCTGGAATCGGTTGGTTTCATTTTTTTTTCTTTGTCCATCCTGTCTGTGACCGTGGCGAAAGACACTATATATATATACGAGCCAAAAAAAGGGCCGTGATTTCTCTGATTTGTGGAAAATCGTGGGTCCGTCTCTTTTTCCGCGAGGCCGTTTAATATGACCGGTTTAATATGGTCGGGTCAAAAACGCCGGGTGAAAATGATCGGGTCTGAATGGCGGAGCCAGCCCAAATTATATTTTTTGCCAGGGGATGTATTTTTTCCTTGATAAAATGTATATTAAACAGTATATGATTCAGCTTGCGCTAGGCGGGGAGTTAGCGGTTCCCTTTTCCCGAAATCCGCTTATGCGGGGCTGAATTCCCCCTCTCGGGCCGTTTGCCTGGACCAATGAGTCATTTTGGCCGGCCTCCATGCGACAGACTCTCATGAACCTCGTCAGATCCGGAAGGAAGCAGCGATAAGTGAGCCGGTTTGTGCCGTGGAGTTCCTGGCCATCTATGTGACGCATGATCCTTGGAAATGGTTCAAAAGGGGGTGCGCTATTTTAATTTAAACAAGTTTAATTTAATTTTAATTTAAACGAACGCTCGTTTTGCTGTTACATGTTCGCTTTGAAATTTTTAATGGTTTGATGGTAATCGTCGGTTCCGAATACGGCCGATCCCGCCACAAACACATCCGCGCCCGCCTCTGAAACCCGTTTGACATTGGTCTCCTTGATTCCGCCATCGACTTCGATGAGGGTCGAAAGTCCCCTTTGGGAGATCATGGTTTTCAGCGCCGCTATTTTATCTATGGAATTCTCAATAAAGGACTGCCCCCCAAAACCCGGATTGACGCTCATGATCACCACCATATCCAGATCGTCAAGGACCCATTCCAGGGACTGAATCGGCGTGGACGGGTTCAGCGCCACCCCGGCTTTGGCCCCCATCTCTTTGATCGCCGCGATGGATCGGTTTAAATGGCGGCAGGCCTCCTGATGAACCACCAGGACGTCGGCCCCGGCCTTGATAAAATCGGCCAGAAACATATCCGGTTTTTCCACCATCAGGTGAACATCCAGGGGGCGTTGGGCGGCCCGTTTGGCGGCTTCGACCACCACCGGGCCGATGGTGATGTTGGGAACAAACCGTCCGTCCATGACATCGACGTGTATCCAGTCGGCTCCGGCCTCTTCCACGGCCGCAATCTCGTTTCCAAGGTTTGAAAAATCCGCGGACAATATTGAAGGAGCGATGAGTTTCATAATAAATCCTTTGTTTGTGTGATAATTACAGGGTCAAAATAAAATGTTTTTTTGGCATGCGTCCGGCGCGCGAGTCTCCCCAGGCCCGATTCTATTTAACCCAAGCCCGATTCTATTTAAATAGCGCCTGAGTTTACCCGAGTTTAAATACCGCCCGAGTTTAAATACCGCCCGCATCTAATACCGCCCGCATCTAATACCGCCATAGCCCGCCGCCGTGTGTCAGTGAAGAGGTTTTTCCCCGGCCCTTTTCAATCGCATGATGCGATGGCGCACATGGTCTCCAAGCGCTTCCACCGACATCTTATTGAACGACTCATGGGGGATCGGGTCGCCGAAGCGGACCGTTATTTCTCCAGGGGTCAACATCCAGCTGTGTTTGTTTTTGTATTGGTAAGCGCCAGACATGGCAAAGGGCAAAATATCCGCCTTTGCGGTCAGGGCCAGATGGAAGGGGCCTTTTTTAAATTCCCCGACCTCACCCGTCAATGTTCGGTGACCTTCCGGAAGAATAATCAGCGACGCGCCGGAATCTAAAATCTCTTTGGCTTTTTTCAGGGCGGAAAAAGCCTGGGTTTTTTTATAGCGGGGGATGGGAATATTCCCCCATTTTTTTATTAAATATCCCCAGATGGGCCATGAAAAATGGGAGGCCGCCTCCACTCCCACAAAAAAAAATGGGACCGTCGCGGGAATAATGAACACATCGAACAGGCTTTCATGATTCCCCATAAGGAACCAGGATTTGTCGGGGTCGATTTTTTTTTGGCCCTCAACCTTTAAACGGACGCCCATGACCGCCAATTGTGTTTTCGCCAACCATTGGAGCAGGGGATACGCTTTTTTTGGGGGAAATATCGCCAGCGCCGTTATGGCGACGACAAAGGCCAACACCCCATGGATGAGGCCCGCGGCCCACAGCAGAGCGGAAATAATGATTTTCATGAAAAGTACCTGACCAGGCCGGGCATGATATCGACCTGAGATGGGGTGGAGCCGAAAATCTCTCCGTCCGGCAGCAACGGTTTCACCGGGTCTGTGGAGATTTTCAATGATTTCCCCCGGTAAAAGGAGACGGCCGGATTCTCTCCGTGGGTCCCCGTAAAGATTTTGGGCAGGGTGTTTAGAAGGCTTCGTCTGGAAAGGGGAGACAGGACCACCACATCGAAAAAACCGTCGTCTATTTTTGCCAAAGGCGCCATCATCATATCCCCGCCGGTTCGCGTGGAGTTGCAGATTTCCACAAAGCAGTTTTCTCCCCGTATGATTTTTCCGTCCAATTCAAGCTCCATCCAGTGAAATGAAAGCGTCATGGCCCGATGAATCACCCCGGCCACATAGCTGGCGTCCCCGGCCCATGGCAGGCGGGCGGCTGTTTTCGCCACATCGGTCACGAACCCCAGCCCCATGAGGTTGATAAAATAGCGTTTTTCTTCACCCTGGGTGAAGCGGCAGACATCCACGGCGCGAGGGCGCCGCCGGGCCAGCGCCGACCACCCGTCCTCCATGGTTTCAATGCCCAGATCCTTGGCAAAGGAGTTTCCCCGTCCCGCCGGCAGGATGGCCAGCGGAGGCAGGGCCGACGGATCGTTGGAGATCAACAACCCATTTAATATCTGGAAGTTGGTTCCATCCCCTCCGAAAGAGGCGATGGCGTCATAGTTTTCAGCGGGCAGTCCCATGGCGATTTCCATGGCGTGATTATGATGCGTCGTGATATGAAGGTCATAATCGATGCGATTGTTTTTTAGTCGCTGTTTTGTTTCAGCGAGTCGGTTTTTCTTTTTTTTTCCGCCCCGCCCATTGGCTATGATCGCTATTCTCATGGGGCTCCTTATGTGTGATGCCGCGGTAAAAAAAATGCGTCATCCGTGTTTTTTGTCTGTTTTTTTATCCATCTGTTTTTATTGACGGCTCTTTATGGCGGGTCCGGCTCCCGGATGAGCAACGCCGGATGGCCCCTTCCAGGCGGGCGCGTCATGGCCGGAAAACAGCGATGTTTACGCCTTGCGGAATTTTGGAGCATATGTTAAGGTGCCGAAAAATAATCGCTATTATTGAAAAAATAACCAAAAAATGCAAGACTAATTTGTCTTTGCGAATCATTTGCCCGGTTTTTTGCGGGCCTTTTATTTTCATGGACTCTTTATTTTCATGGACTGTTTATTGGAACGGAGCAGAACGTTTATTGGAACAGATGGCGGCGCAGTATTCAAAACTTGGCCGCATGATCAAAGGGGGGAGTTTTGCTGGCAAGGGTTTTAAGCAGCGCCGTTTTGGGGATTGACGCGTATCTGGTGGATGTCGAAGTGGACATATCCCCCGGTCTTCCCATGTATTCCACCGTGGGTCTTCCAGAGGCCTCAGTGAGGGAGAGCAAGGAGAGGGTCAAGGCGGCCATCAATAATTCCGGGTATCATTTTCCGGATGATCGCATCACCGTTAATTTGGCTCCCGCCGACGTCAAAAAAGAGGGAACCGGCTTTGATTTGCCCATCGCGGTGGGGATGCTTTCCGCCACCCGTGTGATTCCGGCGTCCGCCATGACCGATGTGCTGATCATGGGAGAGCTCTCTTTGGATGGCCGGACAAAACCGGTCAAAGGCTCCCTTTCCATGGCCATCGCCGCCAGAGAAGCGGGTCTGAAAGGGATCATCGTCCCGGCTGAAAACGCCTCTGAAGCCGCCGTGGTGAATGACATTGACGTCTATCCCGCCCGGACTCTGCATGAGGTGGTGGATTTTTTAAGGGGATTGACCGTCATCAAACCGGAAACCGTGGATGTGCGGGCCATATTTGAGGGCCGCGACGAGGACAAGGCGAATTTTTCCGAGGTCAAGGGGCAGGAACATGTCAAACGGGCGCTTGAAGTGGCGGCGGCGGGAGGCCACAACGTCATCATGATCGGCCCTCCAGGATCTGGAAAGACCATGCTGGCCAAACGGCTCCCCGGAATCCTTCCCCCCCTCTCTTTTCAGGAGGCGCTGGAGACCACAAAGATTTTTTCCATCATCGGCATGCTTGAAAAAGGCCAGGCGTTGATCACCAAACGACCCTTCCGGTCTCCCCACCACACCATATCCGACGCCGGGTTGATCGGGGGAGGGCATATTCCCCGTCCGGGGGAGGTCAGCCTCGCCAACCACGGAGTCCTTTTTTTGGATGAGCTTTCCGAATTTAAAAAACATGTGCTTGAGGTTCTCCGTCAGCCCCTTGAAGATTCCAAAGTGACCATCGCCCGGGCCTCGTCCACCCTGACCTACCCGTCCGGGTTTATGCTCGTGGCGGCCATGAATCCATGCCCCTGCGGTTTTTTTTCAGATCCAAAGCATGAATGCCGCTGCTCTTTTCCTCAAATTCAACGATACCGGTCCAAAATTTCCGGCCCCCTGCTGGACCGAATAGACATCCACCTGGAAGTGCCCGCCGTCCCATACAAAGATTTGGCCGGGGAAGCGCTGGAAGAGACGTCCGGGGAGATAAAAAAACGGGTGAGCGCGGCGCGGCGAATTCAGTCGAAGCGGTTTTTTGAAAACGAGGGCATCTATTGCAACTCCCAGATGGCCAATCGCCACATCAAGAAGAATTGCAAAATCAACGGCCCGTCCCTGGCGCTTCTCGAAGCCGCCATAGACAAGCTGGGCCTTTCGGCCAGGGCCTACAATCGCATCCTGAAAATCGCCAGAACCATCGCCGATCTGGAGGGCCAAAAGAACATTGAAGCCCATCACATTGCCGAGGCCGTTCAATATCGAAGTCTGGACCGGGGACGTCGCCAGCCCTGAAAGACGCCCGCCTTCATTTGAGTCAGATGTTAAATTCCTATATTTTATGAAGCCATTTCAGTAAATATGATTGACTTAACGCTGATATAAAATTATATAACTGGATGATTCGAAAAACAAAGTCGCGATCTATTTTTTTTGCCATCATCCTTTTTTCATGGGTGACGATATGTGGCGATGATTTAAACTGTTTAAGGGTTTGAAGGGAATGACCATGAATTCCAGAACATGGGCGGGCATACTGGCGTTGTCGCTTATTTTGATGTTCCCGGTTTTAGCGGCCGCCTCTGTGGAGTATGCGCCGAAACGCGTCGGCGTTTTATCGGATGATCCCGGCCATCGGAGCGGGCTGGACCAGGCTCGCGCCGATGATGGGGGCGTTGAAACCGAATTGAACGGCCATGGCCACGCCGGACCGAATCTGGGGGAGATCCTTCCCTTGTGGGCCTGCCTCCCCTTTGCGTTTATGCTGTTGTCCATCGCGTTTCTTCCCCTTGTGGCCTCTGAATTCTGGCACCATCATTTTGGCAAGATATCCGCTTTCTGGGCCGCCTGTCTTGGGATTCCTTTTCTGATCGTATTCAAAGGAGCGGCCCTGTATGAGATCCTTCATATTATTCTGGCCGACTATATTCCGTTTATTCTTCTTTTGTGGGGCCTGTACACGGTTTCCGGGGGGATTCTTCTTCGGGGCAGACTGAGGGGGACTCCCCTGGTCAACTCGTTGATTCTGATCACAGGCGCGGCGCTGGCCTCCTGGATGGGAACCACAGGGGCCGCCATGCTTCTGATACGGCCGTTTATGCGGGCCAACGATTACCGTAAAAACAAAACGTTCATGATTGTTTTTTTCATATTTCTGGTGGCCAACATCGGGGGTTCCTTAACCCCGTTGGGCGATCCCCCGCTTTTTCTGGGATTTCTTCACGGCGTCGATTTTTTCTGGACCTTTAATTTGGCGCCCCACATGCTCTTGGCCGGGGGAATGCTGATCGTCATCTATTTTATTTTGGATTCCCACTATTATCGGAAGGAAGGGGCGTCGCCCCCAAAAGAGGAGTCCGGCGAGTCGCTGAGACTGGAGGGGGCGCACAATTTTATTTTTTTGGGGGGCATTATCGGGGCGGTTCTGGCCAGCGGGATTTTCGACTGGGGAACCGTTAATACATTTGGGGTTCACCGGGGGGCGCAGGATTGGGCCCGGGACTTTTTTTTGATTTTAATGGGGGGGCTCTCCCTGATCACGACCCCCATGAAAATTCACGAAGACAACAATTTCACATGGTTTCCCATGGTGGAAGTGGCCTGTCTTTTCATCGGCATTTTCATCACCATGATTCCGTGCCTTCTGATCTTGAAGGCGGGGCCCGGAGGGGGGATGGCTTTTTTGATCGCCAGCGTCAAAGAGCCGGTTCATTACTTTTGGGTGACCGGCGCGCTGTCGAGTTTTCTGGATAACGCCCCGACCTATCTGACCTTTTTTAACACGGCGTTGGGAACGTTTTATCCGGGCATGCCTGAAAGCGGCGCCGTGGCCCTTTTTATCAAAGAGCATGAAATCTATTTGAAGGCGATTTCCAGCGCCGCGGTCTTTTTTGGCGCGTGCAGCTATATTGGAAACGCCCCCAATTTTATGGTCCGTTCCATCGCCGAGGAGGCGGGGATCAACATGCCCAGTTTTTTTGGGTACATCGTAAAATACTCATTGGTGTTCCTACTTCCCGTCTTTATGATTGTCACCCTTGTTTTCTTTTGGGAATAATGCCGGGAGTCGTTTCGGGTCGATGGCGTCGCCATGAATTTCACGTTCAGGGCGCGGAAAATCCGTGAAAAAAAATGTGGGGGAGTGAAAAAAAATGAAAGAAATGTTGGACAAATTGACCGGCGCGACCATCGCTTTCATCGGAGGAGGCTCCTTTTGCAAGGGCATTCTCAAGGTCATCACCCACAGCCAATTTAAAAACAAAGACTTTAAAATTCTGGGAGTGGCCGATTTGAAAAGCGATGCGCCGGGTCTGCGGTACGCCCAGGAGTTAAATCTTTTCACCACCCGGGATTACGCCGATATTTTAAAGCTGGACGGACTTGATTTTATCATGGAGACCACGGCGGATGACGACCTTCCCCGTTTGATCAGGGAAAAAAAATCTCCGGGAGCCACGTTGATCGATCATTTTAGCGCGGCGTTTGTTTTCGACTGTCTTAAAATCGAAAGAGAGCAAATCGGAGCTATGGAGAGGCTGGAAGCCGACGGATCCGGGGAGGACGCCAAAAAGAATTTCGATCAATTCGCCGACGCGTTTTATAAAATCATTCGGAACAGAAACCGGTATTCCCGACAGATCGAACATGAACTCATCACAAGCAAACGGCAATTGTCCCAGATACTGGACGGAAGCTCGGCGCCCACGTTTGTCATAGACAAAGACCACACGGTGACCCATTGGAACAAGGCCCTTGAAAAACTGTCCGGGGTCGCGGCTGAGAAGATCGTGAACACAAAAAAACATTCCGAGCCGTTTAGGGGGAAAAAGAGGATGACCATGGCGGATGTCATCCTGGATCAAACGGATGAGAAAACCATCGGGACGTTGTATGAAAATACCTGGAGACGATCCAAATGGATTGAGGGGGCGTATGAGGCCGAAGAGTTTTTGCCTGTGTTGCCTCCCCATGGCAAATGGTGTTTTTTTTCGGCGGCGCCCATCAAGGACCCGGACGGAACCATCACAGGCGCCGTGGAGACGTTGTGGGATCGGACCGATTACAAGGAGGCCGAGGAGGAGAATGAACAGAATTACACGGATATCGCCACCCTTTATTCCTTTTACACCGCGCTTGACACATCGCTGGATTTGGAGTCAAGAATAAACGCCGCCATCCGGCATATCATGAACCTGCTCCCGGCCGAAGGGGTCAGCGTCTTTTTGACGGAGTCTATGGGACGCGTGTCCAATAGATACATCTATGGCGAATGCTCGGCATTGTCCGACGAACGGTCGTGCATGGCCGGAGAGATTCCCGACCAGGAGATCATCGAAAAGACGGCGCAAAAGGGAAAAGTGATGATTTGTCCGGATCTGGCGGAACATATTGAAACGCATCCGGGGGACGCCGATTCCCAAGCTCTTTTGCCATTTTTCAATGAGGGCATCCGCTCCATGGTATGGATACCGGTGACGGCCAAAGACAATAAAAAGCTTGGGATGATCCGAATTTTAAGCAAAACCCCGGGTTTTTTTTCCGATAAAAGAGAGAACATGCTTGATTTGATCGGCAACCGATTGGGCGTGGCCATTGAAAATTCCAGAATTTACGAAAAATACATCAAATCCGAAAAAAAATATCGGTCTCTTTTTAACAATGATCCCAGCAACATCTTCATCATATCCATCGGTTCCTTCACCATTATGGATGTCAACCAACGGGCGGAAGAATTTTACGGGTATTCCAAAGACGAATTGGTGGGAATGTCATTTTTGGATTTCAGCGACAAACATGGCGCCGGGTTGCATGACGAGGAAATCCAGGCCGGCCTTGAAAAGGCGAGTCCGAACATGCCTGTTTTTTTCAGCAAAAAGAGGCATTACAAAAAAAACGAGGCGTCGGTTTTTGTCAACATCAATGTCTCGTTCTTGAAATACCACGACAACGACGCGCTCATCGTCACCACCACCGATGTGACTGAAATCGTCAGGCATGAAAATGAGCTGATTCAAACGGGCAAAATGTCCACGTTGGGAACCATGGCCGCGGGCCTGGCGCATGAGTTGAATCAACCCCTTAATGTCATCCAAATTTGTTCGGATCTTTTTTTCAAGCTTCTCAGGAAAGAGGGGGAGCTTGATATGGAGGAGTTTAAATTGGTGGCCAGGCAGATTGGCGACAATGTTCAACGGGCCGCCGAAATCATCAACCATGTTCGGGATTTTTCCAGGCAGTCCAAGGGGATACGGGTCAAAACAGACATCAATCGACCGATCCGGGATGTGTTCAAATTGATGGGCCACAAGTTGAAATCGAACCGGATTGATCTGAAATTGACTCTTCAGGAGGACCTTCCGCACATCATGGCCGAACACAATGGCTTGGAGCAGGTCTTTTTGAATCTTGTGAAAAATGCCGTGGACGCCATGAATGAAAAAGAGAAGATTTCAGGAAACCCCGACGTTGAAAAAAGATTGTCCATCAATACGTTTTCAGTGAAAGAAAAGGTCATCGTGGAGGTGTCGGACACCGGCGTCGGAATATCTGAAAAAAATATAAACCGGGTGTACGATCCTTTTTTCACCACAAAGGACCCCGGCCAGGGAACCGGACTGGGCCTTGGGATAAGCGACCGAATTATAAGGGACTATGAGGGACGAATGATCGTTGACAGCAGGCAGGGGGAAGGGACGACGTTTATTTTGACATTTCCCGCCGCCTCTTGAGAGGAACACCATGGGGAAGATATTGATCATAGACGATGAGCCGGCCATCACAATGGCGCTGAGCATGTCGCTGTCTGCGGATGGCCATGACGTGGTCAGCGCGTCCGACGGACTCAAGGGTCTGGACATTCTTAAAAAAGAGAAGCCGGATATTATCCTGGCGGATCTGAAAATGCCGGGAATCGACGGCCTTGAGGTTTTAAAGAGGGCCAAACAGATGGATGACGACGTCGAGGTGATCATCATCACCGGACATGGGGACATCGACGCCGCCATTGAAGCCCTCAAATTTGGAGCCTCTGATTTTTTAAACAAGCCGGTCCAGGACGCGGCGCTTGAGGTGGCCATCAAACGGGCCAATGAGAAACTGACCATTAAAAGAAAACTGGCGGAGCACACCAGCGATCTGGAAAATATGGTCAGCGTCGCCACCGAGGAGATTAAACGGAAATCGATTTTCGAATCTGAGTTGATTGAAAATTCCCACGAGGGAATCGTCGCCACCGATATTGATGGAACCATTATCACGTTCAACCCCAGCGCGGAAAAGATATTCGGCTATGCCAGAAGGGACGTCATTGCCTCCATCAGCCCCGAAGACATTTATCCCCCGGCCCTTAAAAACGCGTTTTATGAAAAAAAAGAGCTGGACTGGATTGAATCGGTGATCACGGCCAAAGACGGCATGGACATACCGGTCAAAGTGTCTGGAAAAATTTTGCGCGTCAACCAGAATATCATCGGGACGGTGGCTTTTTTTCAGGATATCCGGGAAATAAAAAAACTTGAGGGGGAGGTTTTAAGGTCTGAAAAATTGGCGGCGGTGGGTCAGACTGTGGCGGGAATGGCGCATTGCGTGAAAAATATCCTTCATGGCTTCAATGGCGGAAGTTATCTGATGGACATCGGTCTTGACAAAAATGACATGGATAAGATACGTTACGGCTGGAAAACAGTCACGCGCAATATTGATCGAATGTCTGATTTGGTGATGGATCTGCTGTCTTATGCCAAGGATCGCAGGCCCGACTACGAATGCTGCTCTCCCAATGGCATCATGGAAGATGTCTTTGAGACCATGTCATATAAGGCCATTGAAAACGGCGTCGAAATCGTCAAGGAGTTTGATCCGTTCATTGGCGAGGTCTGGTTGGATCGCCTCTCCATTCGGCGGGCCATGATGAATCTTTTTTCAAACGCCATAGACGCGTGCATTTTTGATGAGGCGGACGATAAAAAATGGCGGGTGGAGCTTAAGACGGCTTCCGGCAAAGGGGACCGGATTCTTTTTATTATCAAAGACAACGGCTCCGGGATGGATGATGACGTGAAAAAACAACTGTTCACATCATTTTTCAGCACCAAGGGGGCTCAGGGAACCGGGCTGGGTCTTTTGGTGACCCGAAAGCTGGTGGAAGAACATCATGGAAGCATAGATGTGGAATCGGCGCTCGGAAAAGGTTCCACAGTGACGGTGGCCATTCCATGCAAAAAAGGGGCCATGTGAAAAGGGCGGGGCGACGCATTATTTTTTGCGACGTCTTCAAAATGACACGTTATTTTTCAGCGAGTCCTTAGAACGCGCAAACAGAGCAGAATGTAAACTGGAGGATGTAAGATGGGTAAGCATGTCCTTATTGTGGACGATGACCAGGATGTCCGAATGTTCAACATAGAAGTGGCCAAGCAAAACGGTTATGACCCGCTGGTGGCGAAAAATGGAGAGGAAGGCATGAACATCATCAAAGAGACGCCGCCTGATCTGGTCATTCTTGATGTTCTCATGCCCAAACAGAGCGGAATAAAGATGTACCGGGAGTTGAAAACCGACGAGTCCTTGAAAAATATTCCAGTGATTATTCTTTCCGGGATCGCCCGCAGAACGTTTATCCGTTCACAGGAAGCATTGACTGAATTTGGAGACGAGAACGTTCCCGAGCCTGATCTTTACCTTGAAAAGCCGGTTGAAGCGTCTGAACTGGCCGATTCCATAAAAAAACTGCTGGGTTGACGCAGGACATATCCTGTGTAAACTTAAGCCTCCTCCGTTGCCCTGGAGACGAGTGTGGAAACCAAAAAATTACTTTTTGTCACCGATTTTGAAAAATTATGGTTTGACGCCTTGCGTTCATTGAACGACCTTCGAGACGCGGCGTTTGGTCATGTGGTCTTTTTAAACGTTATTGAAAGAAGCCGGGTCTCCATGTACAGAGGCGCGGGCTACAAGAAAAGCGAAGAGATCCGCTTACGGGAAATGGCCAATATCCGTTTCATTGAGTGGGCGGAATACCTTTTTGAAGAGGGCCTGGAAGTCGGCGTCTATATCGCTGTGGGAAGCCTGGTCCAACAGGTCGTCTCCGCCGTTGAAAAAGAGGGCGTCGATCTCATTGTCATGGGTCATTTTAAAAAAAATCGGCTGGAGCAGTTTTATTCCGGATCAGAGGTCACCGAGATCATCCGGAGAACGTCCACTCCACTGCTGGTGTTTAAATACAAAAGCGAAAAAGGGGAGACCTACGGAAAGCCCTTTAAAAAGCCGCTTCTGGCCATCGACTGGGAACTCTCCCCCCTTGAGAATATCGCAGACTGCTTGATGGAGTTTAAGGATGTGATACAAGAGATCAACATTGTGCACGTGGCCAAAGAAAACGAGATCAAGGGAGATTCCATTGGCGAGGCGCAAAAAATTCGCAAGGACTTCAGGGGAAAATTGGAGGGCATGTGCGATCTGTTTGAAGAAAACGGGATCAAAGCCATTCCTCATCTTTTTGTCGGGGATGCGATGACGGAAATTGAAAAGGCGGCCAGGGAATGCCGGGCCACAATGATTATCACAGGGTCGTCCGGGAAAGGGGAATGGAAGGAAAAATGGGTGGGCAGTCTGTCGGGGAAACTGGCCGCGGAATCTGTTTTGCCCACCCTGATTATTCCCGCATGACTTGCATCCATCAAATGGCGCGGCGTTTATTTTTATTATTATGGATAGATCTGTTTTTAAAGAGCAAATAAAACAATGAAAATAACCAGACTGATTTACACCTCCGATCTGCAAGGCGAGAGCTTCAAATCCTTTGACATGGTCAAAAAAATGTCGTGTCTGAAAGAATTTGGGCTTGAAGAGGCGTTATTCCCACAAAAAGAGCCTTATGAATTATGGAAGGACGGGTTGGCTCTGGCCGGAATAAAACCGCGAAAGATTCCAGATCAAAAGCGGGCCGGCGTTGATATCATGAAATCGGCGCGCGATTACGACGCCTCTTTGATTGTCGTGAACCATGAAGGCCGTCGCAAGGGGGCGCCCAGCGCCTCTTTGATCAAAGAATTAATCAATTCGCCTCAACACATTCCGGTTCTTTTTGTTAAAAATAATGTCGACGCGTCTCGGAAAATAGCGGAGGGGCTTTTTTCCCATGTGGTTTTTGCCACCGACTGGGGGTCCTCCTCAAAAAAAGCGTTCGACGCTCTGATGGAACTTAAAAAGATGATGAAACAGCTCGACATCATCAATGTCATTGACCGAAAACTCACCATCAAAGACATACGGGACATCAAGAACAGGCTGGCGGAGACCCGTCGGAAATGCCTGGGGGAGCGGATAGACGCGGAAGCCCATATCTACGCCGGAAAATTTTATGAGGAGATACTGGCCGCCGCCGATGACTACAAGGGAACGATTATTCTCATGGGGGGGCGGACCCGAAAAACCCCTTTTCAGGACATATTTGTGAAAAATGATCTGCAAAAAGTCGTTGAAGATTCCACCCTTCCCGTGTTTATCATATGATTTTTAAATCATAGAAACCGGCGATTTTGGATGCGCGCTATTTTTTTTTAAAAACTTAGTTTTTTTTAAAATAAAGGATACGATTTTTGGAAATAACGCTTTTAATAGAGGCCATGGACACCTCTTTCAGGATTATGGAGAGCGCGAACAAAAAGGCGGTGGCTCTTCTGGACACCGCCGTCAATCTGACCTCTGAAACCATATCCGTGGAAGAAAAGAACATTAAAGCTATTTTTGACGGGGGCCGAAAACCAAAATCGGTCATTCAAAATTTTTTGGCCACGTTCTTGCTTGTTTACGCCTTCTGGCTCATTCTTTCTGGAAAGGGCGATTTTTTTCATCTTGCTTTGGGGGCGCTATGCTCCGCGCTGGTGGCCTACCTGTCCCATGACCTTCTTTTCGCCAACCTCCGCGCCGGGGATATGAGAGTTATTTTCAAACGATTTTTTTTATATGTTCCCTGGCTGATGTATCAGATTGTGCTGTCCAATATTCATGTGGCCAAGGTGGTTTTGTTGAAAAAAGAACAGATATCCCCCCGAATCGTTCGATTTAAGACCAAGCTTCAAAGCGATATATCCTGGATCACACTGGCCAACTCCATCACCCTCACCCCTGGAACCATCACTATGGATATTCAGGATGGCGAGTTTATCATTCACGCGTTGAATGAAAAAGTGGCCAAAGATCTGAACGCGGGTGAAATGGAGGATCGCATCGCCCACGTTTACATGGAGGCGGACCACATTTATGTGCAGGATGTGCTGGATGTGGCGCCGATATTCGGGGCATTAAGAAAGTGATTTTTCAGTTGGGTTCTGTGGGAAAAGGCGCGATTTTGGCCCGGCCTTTAAATGGTCGGGCCAAAGGCAGCGGTTTTACACAGAGCCTGTTATTTTTATGGAGATGAAAACATTATGATGACCGCGCTTAAAAAAGATATTATTGTGCGCACCATCGCGCGTCTGTTTGTGCCGTTTATACAGATTTACGCTCTTTATGTGATCATGCACGGCCACCACAGCCCTGGAGGAGGCTTTCAGGGGGGGGTCATTCTGGCGGCGTGCATGGCGCTTTTGATGATCTCGCACGGAGTGGAAGAGACCCGGAAACGCATATCTGAAAAGACGATGGCTCTGTTTAGCAGCGGCGGCGTCTTTATTTACGTGGGCATCGGAGTGTTGTGCCTGATGATGGGAGGATATTTTCTGGATTACCATATGCTTGGATCGTTGCTGAATGTTCCCCCGGCCGAAGCCAGATCTCTGGGCATTCTGGGAGTGGAGATCGGCGTGGCCATCGCCGTGATGGCGGTGATGTATTCTATTTTTTACACCATCGCCACCGCTGGAAACGACATGAGCGGCGATGAGCATAACATTCATGACGACGATGGCGCTTAAATTTATTTTTTGAGGTTCCAATGACTCTATTTTTTCAGATTTTGGGAATGTGTTTGTTCCTTCTGGTTTTCCTGGTCTTGTATCGCGTGGTATTCGGGCCGGGGATTTTCAACCGGGCCGCGGCGGTCTCCGCTCTGGGCAACAAAACCCTGATTATCCTTCTGGTGATCGGTTTTCTGTACCACCGGGTTGAAATGTTCGTCGATATCAGCATAGTGTATGCCCTGCTTAATTTCATCGGAACCCTGGCGGTGGCGAAATATCTTGAAATGGAACAGAGAAAATTATGATTGTGACAAAGATTCTGGCTGTGATTTTTATGCTCGGGGGCCTTTTTTTCTTTTTGACGGCCACCATAGGGATACTCCGATTCCCGGATTTTTTTACGCGCCTTCATGCCACGGGCAAAGGGGACACCCTGGCGGTGTTTCTTTTTCTCATCGGATTTAGCCTGTATGAAGGTTTTACCCTGACCAGTCTGAAAATACTGTTCATCGCGGTGTTCATGGTTCTGGCGCAACCCACCGCGACCCACGCCCTGTCCAGGGCGGGCATGAGGTGCGGGGAAACGATTCTGCTCCATGAGGAGAAAAAAGAGGAGAAAAAAAATGATTCCAGCATTTGACGTGGCGCTTTTGATCCTGGCGTTGATTTGCGCGCTGGCGGCCATCACGGTGAAAGACCTTTTGAGCGCTGTGATCATACTGGGCGCTTATAGTTTTTTCATGTGTCTGATATGGGCCCAGATGGGCGCCGTGGACGTGGCCTTCACCGAGGCGTCCGTGAGCGCGGGAATCGGAACCATATTAATGATCGCGGCGTTAAGCAAAACCACAAGGAGATCCAAAGATTGAAGATTATAGCGTTTATCGCGTCTCTGGCCACAGGAGTCCTGTTGATCTATGGGACGTTGGATATGCCTGAATGGGGCGACCCCCATTCACCCGCCAGCCGACATGTCTCTTCCCGCTATATCACAAACGCCCTTGACGACGCCGCCACGCCCAATATTGTGACGGCGGTTTTAGGCGATTACAGGGGATATGACACCATGGGAGAGACGGCGGTTATTTTTTCAGCGGGCATCGCCTGCATTTTCCTTTTGAAAAGAAGACGAAAAAGAAAAGAATAAAGAAAGGGATCGATAGAAAAATAACGTTGCATTTTCAAGGGCGGATTCATCCGGCCAGGCTCATCATATATGGATGGGGTATAAAAACTCGGGGGATTTAGATATGCCTGGCGTTGTTATGGCCACGCACATGGAATGGGTCAGGCCGGCGATTTAACCCCCAAAATTGTAAATTTATTGTTGAGCGAACCCAAGCAAAGGATTAAGCATGCTCGATTTTATCATTGGGAAATACAACTACTGGTTTTATATTATTCTCATGATGGTCGGTTTCTACGCCATTATCGGAAAACGAAACCTGGTGAAAAAAATCATTGGTTTAAATATTTTTCAAACGGCCATTATCCTTTTTTATGTCTCCATCGCCTCCAAAAAAGGGGCCACCCTTCCCATTCTGGAGCATCATGGGGGGCATGGCGACCATGCGGCCATTATTGAAGTCGCCTCTTATATGAATCCGTTGCCCCATGTTCTCATGCTCACCGCCATCGTGGTGATGGTGGCCACTTTGGGGGTGGCTCTCGGCATATTGATAAAAATTTACAAACGCTACGGCTCGGTTGAGGAAGATGAGATCGCCTGCGTCATAAAATCTGAGAACATGAAATACGAGGTCGGGAAATGACAGATCAGGCGCCCATTTTAGTCCTTGCCATACCGTTGCTGACCGCCATTTTAATGCCTTTGGCGGGCTTGTTCAGAGAAAAATTATGTTATCCGCTGGTTATTATGATCATGATGGTCACCACCGCGCTTTCCGGGGCCATTCTTTTTCAGACCATCCATTTCGGACCCATACACTATTATATTGGAGACTGGCGTCCCCCCTGGGGAATTGAACTCGTCATCGACCCGTTGAACGCGTTGGTTCTTTTGGCCATATCGGTCTCGGCGCTTTTGGCCGCCATATCGTCCAAAGCGGTTGTGGAAAAGGAGCTTGAGGGAAAAGAGATTTATTTTTACACCCTTTTTCTTCTTCAAATGACGGGTTTGACCGGCATGGTCATCACCGGCGACATGTTTAATCTGTACGTCTTTTTAGAGATCACATCCATTACCGGATACGCCCTTCTGGCCGTTGGGGAGGATGGATCGTATATGGCGGTGTTTAAATATTTGGTCATGGGAACCATCGGCGCCTCTTTCTATCTGATTGGCGTGGGCTATCTGTATATGGCCACCGGGTCGTTGAATATGGCGGATGTCGCTTCCCTTATTCCCGGCGTCATCCATTCCCGAATTGTTTTTTTTGCGTTTATCCTGTGCGTGGCGGGCCTTTTTGTCAAAATGGCCATGTTTCCTGTTCACGGGTGGTTGCCGGGAGCCTATTCAAAGGCGCCGTCGGCCGCCGCCGCATTGATCGCGCCGTTGACCACCAAGGTCAGCGTCTATATCCTGATCCGAATCTGCCTGTCCGTCTTTACGGCCGAATATGTCTTCGACTTTTTAAAACAGACCGATTTCATCGTCTGGCTCGCCTCCGCCACCATTGTTTTTGGGTCATTGTCGGCGCTGGCGCAAAAAAATTATAAAAAAATGCTGACATACATCCTCATCGCCGAAGTGGGGTATATGGTGGGGGGTTTTTTTCTGGGCAACCGACTTGGGATATCCGGGGCGATTTTGCACATTGTCAATGATGTGGCCATGACCCTGGCCCTTTTTCTTGGAGCCGGAATATTTTTCTGGAAAACAGGCTCGGGAGAACGGGAAGATCTCAAGGGACTGTTTGTGAAAATGCCGTTGACCATGACCGGATTTGCTCTGGCCGCCTTTTCCGTGATCGGGGTTCCCCCAACCTGCGGATTTTTCAGCAAATGGTATCTGATCTCAGGAGGGATCGCAGGGGGCCAGTATCTGTTTGTGGCCGCCTTGATTTTCAGTTCTCTGATCAACGCCGTCCTGTTTTTCAGGCTATTTGAAATCGCGTATTTTCAGCCGTTTGCAGATCATCATCACGCCCCGGCTCATGGGGCCGTCGCCATTGAGGAGGCGCCGATTCACATGTTGGCGCCGTTTCTGGTCGCGGGAGCCATTTTGATTGCCCTTGGATTGTATTCAGGAGAGATTGTGACCCAAATCATTCAATTTGCCATACCGGCGGAGATTATGTAATATGCCAATGGAAACCCTGTTTTCTATCAAACCGGCCTTAGCTGTCCTGGTCTCCCTTTTGGCTATTCCCGGCATTGTGTTAAGCAAAAAACCGAATGTCAGGGAGTCATGGACGTTTATCGCGGCCATCGCCAAGCTGGCCATCATTGTGTCCATGCTTCCCTTTGTCTTAAAAGGGGGGGAGTTCCACTACACGCTCATTGAGATATGGCCCAATCTTGGAATCAGCTTTCGGGTGGACGCGTTTGGAATGCTCTTTGCCCTTGTGGCCTCTTCCCTCTGGATTGTGACATCCATATATTCCATTGGATACATGAGGCATCTGGATGAACACAGCCAGACCCGGTATTTCACATTTTTTGCCGTGGCGCTGTCGGCGACCATCGGGGTGGCGTTTTCCGCGAATCTGCTGACCATGTATCTGTTTTATGAGGCGCTCTCTTTGGCCACCTACCCGCTGGTCACTCATCACCAAGACAAAGAGGCCAGAACCTCGGGCCGAAAATATCTTTTTTATATTTTGGGAGGCTCCATCGCCTTGGCGCTCCCGGCCATGTTGATCACGTATCATTTTACCGGAACCCTTGATTTTGCGGCTCATGGAGTGATGGCGGGAAAAATCAATTCAGGTCTGGGCCTGGCATTGACCCTGATGTTTTTATTCGGGTTCGCAAAAGTGGGGATCATGCCCATGCACTCATGGCTCCCGGCGGCCATGGTGGCTCCGACCCCTGTGAGCGCTCTGCTTCACGCCGTGGCCGTGGTCAAGGTCGGCGCGTTCAGCGTGGTCAGGGTATTGACCGGAATCGTCGGAACCGGCTTTCTGGCCGATTTTGGCATCCATTTCGTTGTCGCGGTCATTGCTTCGGTCACCATTATTGTGGCGTCGTTGATCGCATTGTCCCAGGACGAGCTGAAACGTCGGTTGGCTTTTTCCACCATTGGGCAGCTGTCTTATATTCTCCTTGGGGTATGCCTGTTGTCCGAGGCGGGGATGACCGGCGGCATTTTGCACATCGCCATGCATGCCTTTGGAAAAATCACCCTGTTTTTTTGCGCGGGCGCTATTTTTTGCGCCACGGGAATTAAAAAAATCAGTGAAATGACCGGGATTGGAAAGAGAATGCCGGTGACCATGGCCGCCTTTTTCATCGGTTCTTTGAGCGTTGTGGGCCTTCCCCCCTGCGGGGGGTTCATCAGCAAGTGGCAGCTGGTCATCGGGACCATGCAGGCGGGCCAGATATCCATGCTCATGGTTTTGTTGACCAGTTCGATGTTGAACGCGGCCTACTTTTTCCCCGTGTTTTACAAGGCCTTTTTCTGCTCGGACGACGAATCGCTGTTTGAAGACAAGGTGGACGAGGCGCCGATTTGGTGTGTGGTTCCTCTGACGCTGACGGCTGGGATTTCGGTGATATTGTTCTTTTTCCCCCAGCCTTTTTTAAATCTGGCCCAACTTGCCGTGAGCGCTATTTTAGGGAGCTGATAAAAAAAATGGAAAAAAAAGAATTGCAGGAGCTTTCCCATGACCCGGTTCCGGGCTACAAACCGGTTTTTTTCGTGGTCTTTGCGTTGAGTCTGATTTATCTCGGCGTTGTTTTTTTTACAACCATGTGAATTTAAACATTTGCCCCGCATGAGATGGAGTCCGCGCGCCCCGGCCTGTAATGCGTGGATCGGCTTGAATTTAATTGTCTTTGGTTTTATTAAGGTGGCCATGAATAAAAAAGAAAAACAACATCTGTTTGACAAGCCTGAAAATGTCAAACGTCTGCTGATCATATTTTTTTCTTCCGTGATTTTGATTTTTATTTTGGATCTGTTCACACACAAACACGCTCATTTCGCCTGGGAGAGTTGGCCCGGGTTTTACGCTATCTTTGGGTTCGTGGCCTGTGTGATTCTGGTGCTTGTCTCGCGATTTATTCTGCGCCCGCTGGTCAAACGGAAGGAAGATTATTATGATTAACGCCATCCCTCACATTCCCCCGGCCTTTATTTTTATCGTGGGAGCGCTTTTAATCCCTTTTTTGAAGGGCCACACACGGTTTGTGTACATGCTTCTTCTTCCGGTGGCGGGCTTTTTGAATCTGATCGCCATACCCATGGGAACGGAGTGGACCGTCCATTTCATGGGGTACGATCTCTGTTTGATGAGAATCGACCGCCTCAGCCTGGCCTTTGGCTATATCTTCCATATCATTTCGTTTATCACCATTATTTATGTGATGCACGTTAAAAAAAGTCTGGAATACTTCGCCGGTTTTATCTATTCGGGCGCGGCGCTGGGCGCCATTTTCGCCGGGGATCTCTTTACTTTTTTTGTGTTTTGGGAAACATTGACCGTCGCCTCTGTGATTCTGATATGGATGAGAAAAACCAAACTCGCCGCCGCCGCCGGATTCCGATACATGCTCTACCATGTGGCCGGGGGGCTTTGCCTGATGGCTGGCATTGTCATCACCACGGTGAAAACAGGCTCCATCGAATTTGGCTACATTGGCTTGAGCGATCTGGGTTCCTGGTTGATATTCATGGGAATCGGGGTCAACTGCGCGTGGCCGTTTCTTCACACCTGGCTCACCGACGCCTATCCCGAGGCCACCATCGGCGGAACCGTCTTTTTAAGCGCGTTCACCACCAAAGTGGCGGTCTATGCTCTGGCCCGGGCCTTTCCCGGAACCGAGCTTCTGATCTGGATCGGGGTCGCCATGGCGGCGTTTCCGATTTTTTACGCGGTGATTGAAAATGATCTCAGACGGGTGCTGGCCTACAGCCTGATCAATCAGGTGGGATTTATGGTGGTGGGCATCGGCATCGGATCGGAGCTGGCCATCAATGGCGCCGTGGCCCATGCCTTCAACGACATTCTTTTTAAGGGGTTGCTCTTTATGTCCATGGGCGCGGTGATGTATCGCACCGGGAAAATCAGAGCCACGGATCTTGGTGGGCTTTACAAGTCCATGCCCTGGACGGCGGCGTTTTGCATTGTGGGCGCCGCGTCCATTTCCGCCTTTCCTTTGTTCAGCGGATTTGTGAGCAAATCCATGGTCATGTCGGCGGCCGGGGACAAACACATGGCCTTTGTTTGGCTGGTTCTCCTTTTTGCCTCGGCCGGTGTGTTTCACCATGCCGGGATCAAGATTCCGTTTTTTGCCTTTTTCGGGCATGACGCGGGCCACCGGGTGGAGGAAGCGCCGAAACATATGCTGGTGGCCATGGGCATCGCGGCCTTTTTATGCATATTCAACGGTACTTTTTACAAACCCCTTTACAGCATTCTTCCGTATCCCGCGCTTTACGAGCCGTACACCCTGTCTCATGTGGTGACTCAGACCCAGTTGCTTTTTTATTCGGCCTTGGCCTTTACGCTGTTGTTGCTTGCGGGAATATACCCGGCGGAAATCAGATCCATCAATGTGGATTTTGACTGGTTTATTCGAAAACCACTGCCGTTTTTTCTTCGGGCGCTCTCCACTGTCTTAAACGGAATCAACTCGTTGTCCGACCGGATGCTGGTCCAGGGTTTCACCGGACGGGTCAATCGGTTTGCGCGAAACGCCATGGGCAAAACCACATCCGCTCTTTTGCTTCCATTTATTCTAAAAGACAGAGCGGATAAAAAAGAAAAAATCGAATGGGCCTTTCAGACCAACACGGTTCCGGTGGGCGCTTTTGCCGCTTGCTCTGTTTTTTTGATTGTCTGTCTGTTTATTTTTTATAAAATTTGAGGATGATGGGGCGAAACATCGCACGGCATTTCAAAGAATATAGATTTTTTTAGAATTTGGCGACGGAAAGTAAAATGGAAAATAAAGTGATCTACAATGATTGCTAATTATCGTCAATTATAGCCAATGATCGTTAATTATCGATAGAGAAAAAGCCTCTTTTTCAGAGGCTTTTTTTTTATGAGAAACGCATCGGTCGCCTGTTTATTGTTCGCCCGCCTCCTTTTTTAACCGTTGCGCTCATGCATGCGCCACGCCTGAATCTGTTTGAATGAATCATACTTCCTTAAAAGGTTTACTTATGCCGTCCATTCTATCGCTGCTTTTATTTTTTTTTCTGATCGCAATAATGGGAATGTCCCTGTGGGCGTTTTACGTTTGGTGGAAAAAGGATCGCCATACCCGCGAAAGATTTGCGTTCGCCGGTTTTTTTGCGCTCTCAGGCTTCGGCGTCTATTATCTTGCCCGTCTCGGCGCCAATGCCTCAATAATCGGCGGTTTGATAAAAATAGGTCTAAAGCCATTTGGCGTGGATATTCCATCCAAACCACTGTCGAATTTGGAAACTTTGATTTTTGCGGGTGTTTTTGCCTCATTGGTGTATGCGTATCTCCAGGTGTTCAAACACTGGAAGGGCAGATGGAGCCGCGCCCAGTATGAGCAAAAACAAAATGGTGAAGCCGCCAGTGTTCTTAAAGACATCCTGTTGGTGATGCGTCGCGACAAAACGCTTTTGGCGCATCATGAGGGGGACGATCAGGCTCGCGGCACATTGAAAGCTCCGAAATCCCTGCCCTGGCATGAGCGCGCCCGCCAGTTGTGGCTGTTGAAAAATCGATGGTATCTGTTTAACGATGAGGACGGGTACGACCCGGCGCGCAAGTGTTGGATGGGCAAGGAAAAAAAGACCGGCGCTCTGGCGTTTCTGGCGTGCTATGGCGACGCGCCGTCAGACAGGGAAATTCGTGAATTGGCTCAGTATGCCCGGAAAGTGGCGGACGCTAAAAATCAAAAAGAGGTCGAGCTGATTATAGCCACAAAAAATGACGGGGCCAGGCGTGGGAAGCCGTCCCATGGCGATGCCATCAGATACATCAGCGAATCCGAGTTGCTCGAGGATTTGGTCGATTTTTCCGATTATTTCGACGACATTCGCAATCGCGTCGAGCGCGATAAACTGATGGACAGCGATTTAACCTTGCGGGACATGTACACCCCATCTTCCTTTCGCTTTGAAGAAGACAAAGAACCTCCAAAAAATAATCTAGAGGAGTTTGTCTTTGACTGGTTGCGGAAAAATACCCGCCGCCAATTGTCGGTGTTGGGGGAGTATGGGCAAGGCAAAAGCGCCGCCTCGCTTTTGATCAGCCACCATCTGATTCAGCGTTTCAAAATCGATTCCGACACCCGCATTCCCATTCTGATTGAGCTGAGAGGCAAAACTCTGCGCACCTTGCCTCCAGAGGAATTGCTGGCGACCTGGGCCTACCGGTACCGCATGGACGCCCAGGCGTTGTGGCACCTGCACATGGCCGGGCGGCTTTTGCTGATTTTTGAAGGATTTGACGAGATTGATTTGAGCGGAGACACAGAGTCCCGCATCGGCCATTTCAAATCTTTGTGGCGGTTTAATTTTGAAAATTCCAAAATCATCATCACCGGCCGCCCCAATTTTTTTCTGGACAGCAAAGAACTCAAACGCGCCCTGGGCAATGATGAGCAAACCCGAATTCTTAATATCGAGCCATTCAGCGTTGAGCAAATCGAAAACAGTTTGCGTGGGGCGGATGCCCAAATCAGAGCGGGAATCCTTGATCTGGCCAGGCGGGACAGCAAATTTCGCGAAGTCGTGGCAAGGCCGTTGGCGCTTTATATCGTGTCTGTTCTGTGGGAGAGCGAACTTTTGTCGAAACGCGAGCGCATCAATTCCGCGATGGTGATTGATCTGTTTGTTCAGCACACCCTGCGGCGCCAGCAGGACAAACATGACGAGCGTCCTTTTATGGTACTGAACAGCGCCGAGCGTCGATATTTTATGACGGGCGTCGCCGCTTGCATGGCGGTGAAAGGATGGCCCAATCAGATTGACAACCAACAACTGATGGAGGCCGTGAAATTGTTGGTGGAGGCGATTCCCGACGCGGTGTCCCAACGCGTGACTTCAGTGGGAAATGAAGAGTCTCGTCCGTTGCGGAGCGAGGAACGCTTTGAATGGAAAAATAAACGCAATGAGGTCATGGATAGAATTAATGCCGACGTCCGGTCTTGCGGACTGTTGGTCACGGATTTAAGCAAAGATGGAACGTTTAAGTTTGCTCATAAATCGTATATGGAATTTTTGCAGGCCCAGGCCATCAGCCCGCAGTTTGTCGAAGACAAAACGGAAATTGTCGCTGGCCGCTCCATCTCCAAAGCCGTGAAACTGAAAATTTACGATTTGCAAAATTCGGATGAAGCCATCGCTTTTTTGGCGGAACTTCTGGAAAAAGTCTTGAACAAGAAGGGGGTGGAGGAGGACGACGCGGTTGCGCAGGGCCTGTTTGATATTTTGGTCATCGGAAAATTGTCTGGTCGACATACACTCGTCAGCCTTTTAACCCGTCTTTGGACATCGCCCTCAAAGGCGTTGACAAATTTATGGGTTGGGGCGTTTGGGTTTAAAAATAGAAAAATTGCTCGGTTTATTTTTCCTTTATTGTTACTATCCCCGCTCTTGATTTTTTGTTTGGTGTTAATGTTCGAATGGGTCGATCCACTTTCTTATTCATTCGCATTCGTAGCCGCAGGCGTATTCGCATCCGCATTCGCATTCGCAGTCGCAGTCGCAGGCGCCGCAGGCGCATTCGTACTCGCAGTCGCAGTCGCAGGCGTATTCGTATTCGGAGGCCCATTCGCAGGCATATCCGCAGTTGCATTTGCATTCTTAGTCGCAGGCGCAGTCGCATTCGCAGACGCAGATGCAGACGCATTCTCAGGCGCAGGCTCATTCGCAGGCGCATTCGCAGGTTTAGTCGCAGGCGCAGGCGTACTCTTGTCATTGTTTTATATTTGGGATTATGATGTTTTTTTTCACCCAGTGTTCATGATATCACCACTTACGATAGGCCTTCTCTCAGGTGTAATCGCAGGGCTGTCAATGGATTTTTTGATCGTGCAAGAATCTTTTATTTTTAAAAGACTGCGTCTATGGCGCCGGGCATGCCTGGATTTGCGCTTGCAGTCTGAAAGCATTGAAAAAACAGTGGGAAAAGGAATGGCCGCTTTATTGACGGATGCCTGTGATAGACGGAAAAATGAAAGCGATGGGTAATGCATGGCCATCGTTATGGTTGGCCTGTTCATTCAGTCAATATGTGAAATAGAAAAGGATAAACCCGAAATCCTGGCGAATTTGCAAGGCGGGTCTTGGCAAAGCCTGCCAATGATCTGAATATTCATTTTCCGAATCGGATATAATTGCCTTAAACAGAATTGACGGCATCTGAAAAATGATCGGGCCGCGCGATCACTGCCGTGATTTCAAAACAAAACGGGCAAGAAAATAAAAGAAAGTTTTGTCGGCTGTTTATTTCTCGTTTACCTTTTTTTTACTCTGTATGTTTAAACCAGTTTCCTCTCTTTTTTTGGGGGAAGGGATGCCTCCTGTGTTAGGATAGCTGTCGCATGAATCAAACGCTGTTTCAAACATCACTACCTTCTATTTGTCCCCTTTGCTTGATCCTCTCTTTAGTTTGTGTTATTGCAATTTGGAGTCGTTTTTATAATGACAATCTGAATAAAGGTTTTTTTGTTTTTTCTTATGGGGGGCGGGAAAAACTTTTGTGTTTAAGGAGTTTTTCGCATTTATCTGTCAAGGCATTGAGTTTGCAAAGTTGATTCTAAAAACAGGCCAATCCCAAAAATGATTTTTCAGGACCGGATGATCTAATTTATGCGTTTTAAACAAAATGGCCCCTCAATACCCGATGAGTTGCTTACAGCTCGTGATGAAGGCCGCGTGGTTTTTTTTTGCGGCGCAGGAGTCTCCCAAGCAGATGCCGGATTGCCGGGTTTTTTTGACCTGGCTAAAAAGGTCATTCAAGGACTTCATGTTGGTAAAGATAGCCCGGCTCTTAAAATTTTTGAAGAGTCCCGCGAGATCGAAACACGAACGAAGGTGTCGGGTCTAATTTCGGCGGACCGTATTTTTGGATTTCTGGAGCGCGAGTTCTCTGTTCGCGATATTGAATCGGAAGTCGCCAAAGCCTTAAGGCCTCCAGCGGCGGAGGAAGTTCCGCAGGCGCATCGCACTCTTCTTAATTTAGCCACAACCCCGGAAGGAAATGTTCGACTGGTCACGACAAATTTTGATCGCTTGTTCCATGATTGCGGTAAGAAACTTAAAGCGTGGAAACCGCAGCGCTTGTATGATCCGTCTCATTTCGACGAGATGGATGGAATTATCTATCTGCATGGCCGGGCAAATAACGATTATACCAATTCAGAGGACGAGGGATTCATTCTCTCTATTTCCCAATTTGGGCGCGCGTATTTGTCAGACGGCTGGGCCACACGATTTTTCAAGGAGATTATCAGCCGATACATAGTCGTATTCGTTGGTTATTCAGCGGATGATCCCCCTGTGCAATACTTATTGGAAGGTCTGAACAACAAAGGCGGCAGACTAAACGAAGTTTATGCGTTTCAACCCGGGACTTCAGAGGACGCCGATGAAATGTGGCGTCACAAAGGCGTTAAAGCCATTTCTTATTCAGAAGAAGATGAGCATAAGGACTTGTGGGAAACCCTTAAGGCTTGGGCGGAAAGAGCAAAGGGGCCGGAAGAATGGAGTCAATCCATTGTTGAGCTTGCCAGAAAAGGTCCGGAAAATCTTCAGCCCCATGAACGTGGTCAGATTGCGCATATTGTTTCAACCCTTGAAGGGGCGCGGCTTTTTTCAGAAGCCGAACCGCCCCCTCCCGCTGAATGGCTCTGTGTTTTTGACCCCCAGCGGCGGTATGCGAAACCTGGGCATATCTATTTTTCCCTTGAACCAGGGCCATTTGTCGATCCGTTTGATTTGTACGGACTTGATTCTGATATTCCACCTGGAAGAATTCATTCAGATGACTATAGTTCTAAGCGCGATATTCCTGGTACTGCATGGGACGCATTTGTCCCAAACAGGATAGATCGTCAGAATTTCCGGGAGGGAAGTTTCCCCGCTATTCGCGGACGACGGGCAATACATATGCCGGGTTTGCCGCCTCGTTTGCAGGAAATTGCTTTTTGGATCGGCAGAGTAGCTGACCAACCGGCTTCGATATGGTGGGCGGCCAAGCAAGTCGGGTTGCATCCCGATATACAATGGCGCATAAAATCGAATATAGAAAGGGCGCAAAAGGATGTTTCCTCTGTTATCCGAAAGGCATGGTTGTATCTCTTTGAATCATGGGATGGAAAGATTGGAGACCTTGATAGTCGTTGGGATAGAATGAAAGCGGTGAGCAATAAAGATGGTTGGGACAGGACCACAATTAGAAAATATATCGCCATCAATCAACCGTGTTTAAAAGTAACAGAAAGCTCTTTTGGAGGGCCGAAACCGCCTGAGAAAAAAGAAGAGCTTAAAATGAGAGATCTGTTTCTGTTGGATGTTGAATACCCATCTCCTCCGATTTTTCAGAGGGGAATGAAAATCCCCGATAAATGCCTTGAAATTGTCCTTTCAGGGCTTCGCAAAAATCTTGAACATGCTTTGCAACTGGAAATTGAATGCGATGGCTATGGACTCAGAAGGATAAGTCCTCTTGTTTTTGATGATGGGGCAAATTATGATTATCATGGCCGCACACGCGGACTGTCAGGAAATGTTATACTATTTTCATCTTTTTTTGATCGCCTGATGAGTATAAGTGTGGATAAAGCTCGCCAGGAATTCGCGGCCTGGCCTGTGGATGATGACACTATTTTTAGCCGATTAAGAATTTGGGCCAGTGGGAAGGCTGAGTTAATTTCCGGGCAAGCTTTTGGGGAAATTATCGCAGATTTGAGCGACGATGCTTTCTGGAGCGGGGGCCATCAAAGAGATTTTTTGTTGGTTTTAGCCAAACGGTGGAAGGAACTACAGAATGATTTTCGAGAAAGAATGGAGCAGAGACTTCTTGATGGCCCAAGAAAATGGCCTGGTGAAGACAAAAAAAAATATAAAAATAGGAGGGCTTGGAAATCTTTGGATCGTATTGTCTGGATGGAGAACGAGGGGTGCGACTTTATATTTGATTTTAAAGTTGAAATTAAAAAGCTTCGTCTTCACGCGCCGGAATGGAAACCAGAATATGCGAAAAAGGCCGCTGATTCAATGGAGGGTCATGTCGGTTCGGTTAGAACGGAAACTGAATATTCATTGTTATTGGATATTCCAATCAGGACTATCCTCTTAAAAGCCCATGAATTGAATCAAAGACGGGGAAACTTTTTTCTTAAAAGAGATCCGTTTGCCGGTTTGTCCCTTGAACGACCGCTTCGCGCTTTTTCAGCTCTTACTGACGCGGCAAAACAAAATGAGTACCCCGAATGGGCATGGCGAACATTTTTGAGCCTCAAGGCTCGTAAAAATGACAAACCAAAATTTTTGGCGCTTATCGCGGAGCGGATATCCCGCTATCCAGATGAAGGGGTTGCTATTTTTGTCGACCCGTCCACAGATTGGCTGGAGCGGACAAGCAGAAAACTGGCGGCGGACTATCCCCGGTCTTTTAAAAAACTGATATCTAAATTTATGGATGCAATTCGCTTTCAGTCGCCTGGCAACGATTCTACAATTGTTGAAAAATCTGATTGGGCTATGGAAGAGTTCAGCTTTCCCGTCGGAAAAATCGCGAAGGCTCTTTTAAATTACCCTGAAATGGATCAGTTAAAGACGGATGATGGACTCCCCGATGAATGGCGTGAATATGCGGAAAATTTGTTGTCATTAGGCGGTGATCTGCGCCGACATGCTATTCTGCCTTTTGCCCGATATCTTAATTGGTTTTACGGTGTTGATTTGAATTGGACTGAAACCTTTCTATTGTCTGTTTTGGAAGGAGACAAGGCGGATGATAAAGATGCTTTCTGGTCCGGGTGCCTCTGGTTCGAAGAAATTCCCTGTCAAAAATTATATGCAAGAATAAAATCGGATTTACTATCACTTGCAAGGGGTGCAAGCCCACCCAAACGAAGAAACTGCGGGGCGCTTGCAAGAATAATTTTGTCAGGATGGGGAAGTATAGATAAGAAGACTCAACAGTCCCTTATTTCAAACGATGAAATGCGCGATGTCCTTTTGTGCGCAGGTGAAGATTTCCGTTGCCATATTTTGTGGCAGTTTAGGGGCTGGTTAAAATCTGATGAAAACGGAGTCGCTGAAAAATGGTCGGGAATGGCGCAAAAATTAATTCGGGATGTCTGGCCGCGTCAAAGATCAATCAAGACTTCGAAGATGTCGACCCGATTGTGTGATTTTGTTTTTTTAAACGTCCGGGGCTTTTCTGAAATGGTTGAAAATAGTTTGCCTCTTTTGACTGTTATTGATGGCGAAAACTTGATGCTCCCAAATTTTAGAGAATCCAGAGATAGCACAATAGATATCCATCCTGACAAAACTTTGAAACTATTGCATGCAGTTCTGCCAGACCGTGTCACAGCCTGGCCGTATGACATGTCAGAGATAATTCAACGAATAGGCGAGGCTGACCACCATTTGAATTCGGATAAAAAATTTATAGAGCTTAAACGAAAATGGAATGCCCGTTAGGTAGCGCAAGTATCATTTTTTTTATCAATTTCAAAATCATTCAAGGGCTATAATGGAATGCGCAAAAACAATAAAAACAGCGAAGATATTGAAGGTCTCGACACTTCTGAGTCCATTGGCTGGGGGGATTACCCTATTGACGCTGTTTTTTTTCGAAAGGAACAACGAACGGTTAGTGAAGTTGCCAAACGGATTGAGGCAAAGCGTTTTATTCTTGATCCTGATTTTCAACGGGAGTTTGTCTGGTCAATCAGAAAACAGTCCCGGCTGATTGAGTCATGTTTAATGCGCGTTCCACTGCCTGTTTTGTATGTGGCCGAAGCTCCTGATGGACGAATCATAGTTGTCGATGGTTTGCAAAGGCTGACAACGTTTGTTCGATATTTGAAGGATGAGTTTGGACTCAATAAATTGGGGGACGGCAAACAGGACGCCTCTTCAGGCAATCCGCTTCTCGGGAAAAAGTTTAAGGAGTTGCCGTTGAAGTTACAAGAACGTCTGGAAGACACGCAACTTACTTTATATATTCTTGATTCCAAGGCTCCCCAGCGAGCCAAACTTGATATTTTTCAGAGAGTGAACAGCGGGGAGCCCCTTGCGCGTCAACAAATGCGGAATTGCCTTTTTAATGGCCCCGCCACCCAGTGGCTGAAAAAAGCCGTTGAGAACAAGTTTTTTTTGAAGGCAACGGGAGGAGGCCTTAGCAAAAAGACGATGCGGGACCGAGAGGCCATTAACCGGTTTTGCGCGTTCAGTCTTCTTGGATATAAACAGTACAAAGGCGATATGGATGATTTCTTGGCTAAATGTCTGAAAAAAATGAATGAAATGGGCGAAAAAGAGCTTGATTCTCTGGCGCATGCGTTTCATCAGTCAATGAAATCCAATTATGAATTGTTTAGAGATCATGCGTTCCGGAAATCATTAGCTAAAAAAAATAATATGTCAGCAAGGACTGTTATAAACATAGCGTTGTTTGATGTCTGCTCAGTGACATTTTCCAAAATAGATCCGTTGATTGCTTTAAATAACGTGGAAAAATTTAGAAAAATGATGATCCACCGGTTAAGTGATGGTGGATTTGTCGACTCAATTACCCATGGGACTAACGCTCTAAGACAAGTCTATGCGCGTTTTGAAATGATGGAAATGGGTTCAACACGCGGGCGATATTGATGCTTTTCAACAACTATTTTTCTTTAAAAAAAAACCCCCGCTCTTAAGAAGAGCGGGGTTTTTTTTTAGCTCGGGTCAACAATCACTGGCGGTTTTTTAATATGGGCCGCCGCTGACCACCGTGCTGACCTCTTCAATCTTGTTGTTTTTCAAACGGGTTTGATAAATGCCTTCCATGTCCTGATAAACCTGGAACATCTGGAAGAAACCGTGCCAATGGGCGTAATCCGGGGCGTTCATGGCGGCCCCCTGTCTGGCTCGTCTTCCGGTATGGTGCCACAAATAGTACATCAACTCCTGAAACCCGTCTTTCCAGGGGTCGGGGCCCAGAAGGTTTTTGGCGGCCAGTTCTTTTTTCATTTTCACGGCCCCGGCCCAGTATTTGTTGTAAAGCTCCACGGATTGTCTGAGGGTTTCTCTCTGGGTTTTCACATGAGTCGGGCCGTGGCAATTGGCGCAGACTTTGACCATCCGTTTTTCTCCCTCTTCTCCGTTGCCCCGCTCTCCGCTTCTCACCACGCTTTTTTTATGGGCGAGATCCCATTTGAGGCGCTCTTGAACATTATGCGTGGTGGCCAACTCTCCGATGCCGCTCATGTGGCAGACCGCGCAGGTGGGAGCGGTGTAATCTCCGGGCTCCCATGCGTCCGGCGGGGAATCGTAATTCCATTCATCCCCTTGCACCAGATAATTCTGGCCGTGCTTGCTCTCCATATAGATTTCAATATTGGGATGGTCCGGGCCCAGATGACAGGCGCCGCACGCTTCGGGCTTTCGGGCGTCGGAGATGGAAAATTTGTGCCGCGTGTGGCAGACGGTGCATGTGCCGATGGAGCCGTCTGGATACACGGTTCCCACGCCCCCCGGCCATGTCTCGTTGATGGGCTTGTTCCCCGGCCCCAGCTCCACCGTGGTTCCATGGCACATCTGGCATCCGGATGTCCGGGGCGCCCGATGATACGGCTTTGTGTTTTCAGGGGTTCCTTTGTTCCATTTCAGATCCAGATCATCCATGAACGCGGCGCCCTCATAATAAAACTGAAGCTTGATTTGCGCTCCGCCATTTTTTTCCGGGTCCATGATCGCATTGCTGGACAGGGCCGCGTGCCCGCTCTTTAAAAATTGCTCCACTTCCTGGGGATGGCATCTGGAGCATGTTTTGGATGAGACCATGGGGGAGATAAAGATATCCGTTCCCTCGACCCCTTCGCATTTTCCGGCCATGGGGGATGATTTGTCCACCACATGGCAGTCATAGCATGAAATTCCGGCATGGCTCATTCGTCCGGCTTTCCATCCCTCCACAATGCCGCTCATTTTTTCGGAATGACACTCTATACATTTCAGAGCGTCCTCGCTGTAACCCCGTTTGATTAAAAGTTTCTTTGGCGCAAAATTGGGATATTTTTCCTGCGCGAATCCCGTTGACCATCCTCCGATGATGAGAATGATGGGCAGGCATATGACCATCAGCCAGTGTGGCGTTTTCATGCGATCCTCCTTTTAATTACCCTGCGTTTTTATTGAAGTAACGGTCGATCTCTTCCAACATGTTTTTGTGTCCCACATGGGGATGACACTCCGCGCATTTTTTCTTTGTTTCCCCCAGGAGATATGTTCTGTGAGCGATGAACCCTCCCCGTTTCATTCCCGGGGGGGTCAAGACTTGGTGGCAACGTCGGCAGGCGCTGTCGAAGGTGAATTTCAAGCGGTTTTTCTCCGCGGCCCCGGCCCAGTCGTATGTTTTGCCGTCGATGAAAAAATTATGCGCGATGTCGCTGGCGCCGGTGGCGGCTTTGACGGTGAGAAATTCAAAAAAATTGCCGTGGGGCAGGTGGCAGTCCACACATTGGGCGGCCAATCCCTGGGGATTTTTGCCCCCGTGGACGGAATTTTTCCAAGCCGTCTGAAACGGCGTCATGACGTGGCATGTGACGCAGAATGTGTCGGTGTTGGTGGTTTCAATCATGAAACCGGACGCCAGAACGGTGATCAGGGTTAAAACAGCGCCGACAGCGACTCCGAGCCACCCGCTCTTTTTACCGCCATTTTTTTTTGACTGCGCGGGCGAGGTCATTTGGGTCTCCTTTTTGCTGTGGGAATGTGGATGAACGTCTTGATTTAATATTTTTTTTCAATTAAATTATCAAACGGGTCAAATCGCTTGCATTGTATTGCATTCATCAAAAAAATCAACAAAATAAAAAAAAGATAGCTGGAACCCGGAGTCTTTGAAAATGAAAACAGAAAAAATAGGCCATCGAAAATTAAAGCGTCAGGCGCTGGAACTTCTTAAGGGGGCGGACTTTCAACGGGGTCTGGCTGAACTGTCCCGTTTTCCGGCAAAACAGATCGTCAATCCGCTGTTTTCTTTTTTTTACAATGCGGATGAACGGATCAAATGGCGCGCGGTGACGGCCATGGGAGTGGTGACCGCCGCTATGGCTGAAACAGATATGGAGTCGGCTCGGGTGGTTATGCGGCGTCTTTTGTGGAACTTGAATGATGAATCCGGAGGAATCGGATGGGGCTCCCCCGAGGCGCTGGGAGAGATCGCCGCGCGCAGCGAGAGATTGGCCGGGGAATATTCCGGTCTTCTGATTTCATTTGCGCGAAAAAATGGTTCGTACCTTGAGCATGAGCTGTTGCAACGGGGTCTGCTCTGGGGCATTGGGAGGCTTTTTTGGGCCCGTCCCCATCTGGCGGACGACGGCGCGGAATTGACGGCGGAATTTTTGACATCCAGGGATCCGGTCAAACGGGGGCTGGCGGCGTGGGCGCTGGGGGCGACGGGGTATGTGCCCCCGAAAGCGATTTTAAAAAAATTGATGGCCGACGAGGCGACATTCGATTTTTATTTTGACGGCGACATGGGAGTTAGATCCGTGAAAAGCGTTGCCAAGGGCCTTGGGCCTGTCTTTGCCGGCCAGGGTCCGACAGACGGATCGGCCGGCGGCCCGACAGGCTCCGAATGAAAAAATAGACCACAGACAAATGACCGGCGTGGCCAATCGATCACAGACAAACCAAACGTTTTGAAAACCGATAATGGGATAAAAAGCCAAGGGGTCGCTCAATCATAAATAACCCGGTTATTTGTGAGCGATCCACGGGAAAGGGATGACCTTGTCATGACTGACAAACAGATGAAAAAACATATTTACGGGCCGGTTCCGTCGCGTCGCCTGGGGCGTTCTTTGGGCGTGGACATCGTCCCCTTTAAGGTCTGCTCCTACGACTGCGTCTATTGTCAGTTGGGAAGCCGGGGCAAGCCGATCATTGAAAGAAAACCCTACATCAACGCCCATGAGATTTTGTCTCAGCTTTCCGACGCATTCAACGAGGGGGTCTGCGCGGATGTCATCACCATCGCTGGCTCCGGGGAGCCGACGCTCAACAGCGATCTGCCTGTTTTGCTGGAGGGGATAAAAAAAATAACGGAGATTCCCCTGGTGGTTTTGACCAACGGCTCCATGCTGTGGAACCCGGATGTCCGGGAGTCCCTCATGGCCGCCGATGTGGCCGCGCCCTCCCTGGACGCCTGGGACGCGGGGATGTTTGAAAAGATCAACCGGCCCCACAAAGGCCTGGATTTTGAAACGATGGTCCGGGGCCTGGCCGATTTCAGGAAGGTGTTTAGCGGGAAGATATGGCTGGAAATTTTTGTCATGGAAGGGATCAATGATACTGGTCGGGACGCGGCGAATTTTTTGCGTCACATCGACCGAATTCAGCCGGACAAAATTCATATCAACACGGCGGCGAGGCCCACGGCTGAAAGTTTCGCCAAACGGGCCTCCCAAGAGGCGCTGGAAGGGTTTCGGGATATTCTGGGAGAAACGGCTGAGATCATCGTTCCCTTCAAAGGGGCCGATCAAAAGGACGCCGAAAGGGATTTGACCGCCGATATTTTAAATATGTTGGGCAGACGCCCCTGCACCCAGGGCGACATGGCCAACGGTCTAAGCGCCAATCGTCTGGAAATCTTGAAATACATCGCGCCTCTTTTGGAAAAAAAGCGGATTCAGCCGGAGACCAGAGGCAAGAAAATCTATTATCGGCTGTCGTAAACCGCCAGACGCAAGATGTCGCGTCTGAACGCCGCATCCATTGACAGCCGTGCGTCGCGTCTTGAAACAGGGCCGCATGAATGGCCCTGTTTTTTGGTTTTAAACCTGTTTTGCCGCTTTAAAATGGATGAGGCCAAGAAAAAAAACGCCCTTGGGAAAAAGCGCTCCAGATCAAAGGGCGTAAGGCTCTCATTTTATTATTGGGAGCCATTTCCATTTTATTGAAAAGAATGCCCCCCCCTCTCTCTCTGTTTTTGGAGGCTTCCCCCATATTCAGGGCTGGCGCCACCATCTTTTTTTGACATTGCCCCCCCTCTGAATGAATCAACGTAGAGACACACCAGAAGAAGGCAGGGCATGTCTTGTGTCGGCCCTGGTGATTTCCAGATTCCAGACCCATCTTGTTTTCCTTTTTTTTATTGTATTTGGGTTTTAGCTTTTCATTTGTATATTCGTAGTCTTTTTTTATCCAAGCCTGCAATTAATTATATTTTTATTGATATTTTAGGTATTTAACTGTGAAATTAAAATTTAAAGTTCCAATGTCGTGCTCAGCCTCTTAATTTTTAGACCCCTATCTTTTCTTTTTTCCTTTTTTTCCTTTTTTTCCTTTTTTTTCTCTTTTTTTTAATGTATTTAGTTTTTAGATTTTTGTCTCCATATTTTTAGCCTATTTTTTTAATTAAGGCGGTATCCGTCATATTTTTATTGATAAGTTCGTAAAAAATTGGATTTGCAAGCAGACGCAACATTGCATAATTCAGATGCTGATTAATTACGGTCACTTGTAGGTTGGGTTAAGCGAAGCAACCCAACATAGCTTTATTTTTTACGAGTTTATCTTTATTGATAATTTAGGTATTTAACTATGAAATTTAAATTTAAAGTTTCAATATTGTTTGATCGAATAAAAAAAAGCATCTGTATCCTCATTGTGGCGTCCCTTGTGACAGGGCCTTTTTCAGGGTTGAACCATCCGTCTTCTTTTTCGGCGCCCGACGCTCATGCGGGGGACGCATCGACGGACACGAAGGGTGGGGAAAAAAACGAGATGTCGACGGGGAAGAAGGTTTTGATTGGGGCTGGGGTCGGTGTTGCCGTCGCTCTGATCATCATCGGCGTCGCAGTCAAGGTTTATAAACCCGATGGCGGTAAGAAAAAGGCGGTGGGGAGCTCTGCTTCCAGCGCCGCTCAAGAGATGACTAAAAGTAGTTCCAGAGCAACCGTGCCGAGGCATAGACGTAGAATAACAACTGACCACCAGAGAAGCCCTGCAATGGAGGCTCCCATGGGGAGGCGTCAAACGAGCGATTCTGATCAGGCGCCGCTTCTGGGAAGCAGCGTTGACGATAATGAGGTTTTTCCGGACTTGCGGGATAGGCATTACGAGGATGGGGGGTATGTCCATCCTGATCCTTATAGCCAAGATACGCCCCCGCCCCTTCTTTTCAGCGATTCTGCCGCGTCTGCTCCGGCGCGGGCCGCCCCTTCTTCAGCTTCTCCCGAGCGGCTACTTGCCGGTTTGGCTGAGGGTTCTCCAGGTAACAAGGGGCTATTATACCATGCTCAAACATCTTCAGAAAGCGCCTCCTCTAAATCCACAGGGCCTGCCGTTGTGAAGGGTTCTGTTCCTTTAAATGCGCCTCCCGCTGATCCCGCTCTTACCAAACAAGGTCATGAAAGGATTAATCAGTGGCTATCAGAAACTTTAAGCTCAGACGAAGCAAGCCCTTCTCCTTTAGCGGGTCTTTCTGGGTCAAAATCTGTTTCTCCAGAGAGGGTTATTGATGCGCCTGAATATAGAACGTCTGGCCTTGTCCAGGCATCTGATTTTTCTGGAGCTGGGAGTTCTCCTGAACCGGACGCATTGGGTGATTCTGTAATGCCCGCATGGGGTCCCAGTCAACTTGCCCCAACGCCTGGATCGCGGAACGAGTGGTCTACAACGCTTGACGGAGCGTCGAATCTCCATGCGGCGCAGCATTCTGCGGCCGTAAGTCACTCTCCTTCGTCACAGGCATTATCGGCAGGAGAAGCGGAACCCGGCCATTTTCAAACATCTCCTATAAGTGTCTCTTCTGAATCCGGGATACCTGCTCCGCCTCCGGTTCCTCGGGGGGCTTGGGACTGGAGAACTGCGGCAGATGATCTTCTTAGAGATGGTGTCAACACAACTGAAGACGTAACCAAGGTGAGGGGGCTTGTTGGAGAAATGGCGAAGGTTGATGAACACACAAGAACTGAAATTTTACAAAGAATTGGTATGGGTAATAATCGTGCTTTTTTACATGTAAAGAGTGGATTGAGATTTGGGAAGTCAGTAAACGAACCCTTTTTTGGCGCGCTGGTTAAAGCTCTTAATCCTGGAAAAGCAGATCAGCTAATCCAGGATTATCATAATTGGCGAAGGTCTTCGAAAATGGAGAGAAGGGCTCAGCCGGACTTGAGGGATCGGAACGGGACAACTACGCTTGATAGAAATTTTAAGCCTGAAGAAAAAGCGGAATTACTGAAAAAATTGGGTTATGAATGCGTCTACTGCGGCAAGGGCGGAGAGCTAAATCGGGAGCACCTCGTACCGCAATGGAGGTGGGATGGGAGGGATAACGCGGATAGACTCCACAACGAGGCGCTCGCCTGTGATCCCTGTAACAATGGAAAGGCTGGAAGCGACTTGACGACCTGGTATAGAGTGCAGCGTTTTTATGACCCAGACAAGGAGAAACGTTTGTTAGATTGGATGAGAGAAGACACTACAGTTTATGGTGAGTATGAAAAATATCATAAGGCTTTTACAGAAATGCCGGAATTGGGGGGAAGGGGTCAAAGGGATCAAACGCAGGTGATTCTGGAAGAGTGGAAGATGCTGGAAGGGCAGCTTTGGGCGGAACAGCCGCGTCTGGAAAAGGAGCATCTGGAATTGCAGGCTCGGTGGCAACAGGCGCATCGGAAACAGAAGAGTCTGGAATCGCCGCCTCAGAAACAGGTGTCTCTGAGATTGAAGGTTCAGCAGCAACCGGAGCGTCCGGAAAAGGCGCGTCAGAAACAGGCGCTTCTGAGATCGAAGGTTCAGCAGCAACAGAAGCGTCTGGATAAGGTGCGTCTGGAAAAGGAGCATCTGGAAGAGCTGCGTCAGCGTCAGCAGCATGAGATGCATAAATTGCGGAGTTTTATTAAGAAGGTTGATGATGAAACTGCATTAAAGATTGAATCGCAAGCTTCGATACCAAGGCCGGATATTCCTACGTCTCGTAATGGGCGCGCGTCTGGCACGGCGCTTGGCCCCCCCGCTGTTCATTTAACGAGGGAAAATTTTTTTGCTCCTCACCAACAAGCTCAGCTTCAACGGAGAGGAAATCAAACTATTTTTTTGGGTTTTAAGTCTCAAGATTCTACCTTAATAGAAAGTATAGCTAGTACGGGTGTATATACCTGTCAGAGCCAGAGAGCGCGCATAGAAAACGCTTTAGAGTTAGTAATAAAAAGAAATTCAGAGGCAAATAGCTATGAAAATCTGAGTGTTCTTGTGAATAAGCTTTACCCAAATATGGAGCCAAGAGAAATTCAGGAGGGAATGAAAGATTTGACATCGAGATATGAGCTTAGATGCAAGATTGTTGATCATTTTTTTTCTACTAAAGCTTTGAAACAGGCGCGAAGGCCGCCCTCTTTTCAGCAACCCACCCAGCCAGCCCAGAGAGGCGCCCCCGCCCCCGCAAAACCCCTTTCACCGGACGCCCCCGCGTTTATTCCGCAATCCTCCACCCCTCCGGTGCATCAGCAACCCGTCTGGCCAGCCCAGGAAGTAAAAACGTCGGGCGTCTCCCGACCCGCAAAGCCCCTTTCGAAGGACGCCCCCGCGTTTATTCCGCGATCCTCCATCCATCCCGTGGAAACCATGAAAAACCCCCTCGCCCAAATGCTGGCCGCCGCCCAAAAGGCCCTTTCCAATGCGTTTGTGGGAACGGCCTTTGCCGCGGAAATTCAAAGCGTTGAGGGGGAAATTCAAAAAGCAGCGCGAATTTCCGGGGAATACAATAAATTCGCTATAAATATCGGGGAATTCATATTGGAGGAGATGGCGGGAGATTTGGCCGACGCCTTTGCCATCGCCCGGCTGGTCACGGCGCACCCGGCGGTGAGACTCCTGGACACCATGGAAAAAATGATTTCGGATGTGGGCATGCCAAAGCTTAAATCCATAGATATGACGAAGGCCCTTGAAAAAGCGGCTGAGATCGCGAACAATCCAGCGATTGCGGCCGCCAGAAAAAATGCGAACCCGGCCAACATGTTCGTCCATCTTTTTCCGGGAATCGTAAAAAGCCTGATGGCCAAAATGTCTCCGGACAACGCCTTTGCCGGTGAAGGGAACGATTTGTGGCTGGACGACTTCATTTGCGATGTCGTGAATGATATCATTGTCCCCATGTTTTCAGGGGATCCAAACAACGCCGATTTCAATTTGTTAATGGAGCAAGTCATAAAGCGGATCGAGGAGTCGGGCATTCTTGAAACCCTGAGCGCCGTGGACCAGGCCTATTTTGGCTTTGGGGCGGACATTGCCTCCATTATTATGGAGTTGTTTGAAATTCAAGGGACTCTTTTTGACGTTTACAAAGAAGTGATCATTGATGAACTCAAAGCCATGTATCCGGGAGTGGCCAAAGCCGTTGACCTGTCAAAGCTGTTTTTAGGCGATGTGACGAAGTTGTTCGACAGCGGCGAAGTGGAAGAGCTGTTGATGATGATTCCAGAGGTCTTCGCCAGGAATTTCGTGGGCGGTTTCTTGACCCAAGACCCCGAAAAGATGGATATCATTGGTATGATTCCCGAAAAGATTCGGGACATCTTTGAGCTGATCCGGTCTCTGATCATGCTCACCGACCAGGTATTGTATTCTCTGGGCTATTTGGATGGCGAAAACAGCGGCGGGAACAGACTGGCCCGGTTTTTGTACGATTTTATAAACGGTCAGGCGGATTTGGGAGAAGTGACGATGGGCGTGGGCACGTTCGCCATCAAATCGGTCTCCGGGTCCATGAGAAAGATGCTGGGGAGACTGGATGATCCGGTGGGCGCGATGAAAGAGGCGTATGGCATTTCTAAATCAGTATCATCCACCGCCAATGCCTTTAACCCGAGCATGATGGCGGCGAAGTATGCGCTTGGCAAAGCGGGCCAGATGTTTGGGTTTGATGCCAATGGCATCGCCAATAAACCGCAAGAGTTGATGGACTCGGCTGTGGGAGTTGGGTTTGACGCCATGGAAAGGGCGTCCGATATCGGACGATATGGCTTGGACGAGCTTGCCAAAAAGGATCCTACACTCAGGGCGACGCTGGACGCCGCCGGGCTGTTGATCGACACCTTGGGCGCCGGGGCCGGAGCGGCCATTAATCTGGGGGAAAAATATGGGATCAGAGCGCTTAAAATAGGAGCGGGAGCCATCGGCGTGGGATCCAGTCTGATAAATGGCGATTTTGAAGGGGCTTGGGCCGGCATCGTCGATTTCTCCGTAAACACTCCGATGAAGGTGTTGAGTTTGGGCTCTGATTTAGGGGGCGATATCGTAAATTTTTTCGGTGGTCTGTTCGACGATAAACCCTGCTCCGTGGTGATTAAAATTCCCCAGGACAACATGCGGCTGTCCAGCGTAAAGTTTGGCGGAGGCGTTTTTAAATACAAGGGAAAAGACCACTATCATCTGACGGGCACGCATGAAATCTGCCCGGATGGAGGGAATGAATGCCGGGTATATGGCGTTGATGATTATGTGCCGGCAGATTCTCCCCAGCACACACTGAATCTTGAAGTGGACCAGGGGTCCCTGGTTCCCGGTCGTTGTCAGGACAATCAGTATATGAAAATTGGGGCGGGAAACGGACCCCTGTGGTTTGGATGGGGGATCGACGATTTTATTTACTATAAAAAGGCCATCGTTGGGGAGGATGACGGAACCTGGCGGCGGTATGAGGCGGAGTCCGGGAAACGCGACATCAAAGACATCGTGTCTGGAAAAGATGGAAAGATCTGGATTCTGGACGGGGAAAGCCGTATTCTTCAATACCGGAGCCCCGACGGGAAGAATGAGCGGAGGCAAGACGAGGGGTATGTGTGGAGATGGAACACTTTCAAAGACCCCAGAGCCAGCCAGGCCGAAGGCTCGCCCATCAAAGAGATATTTCCCATTGACGGCGCGCGGATGGTGATGGTCACCGAGGAGAATCAGATGTATTATTCTGAATCTGCGGATATGGGCTGGCAAAAGATATCGCTGAATTATCTGGCCTTTGGAAAACAGGGTCTTCAACCCTTTGTTCCTGTGGCCTTTGATCTGTTTTATGGCCCGGACGACGACATATACGCGGCGGTCGCAGACACTTCGGGCGCGCTTTACTTTGCCTCTTTTTCCGGCGGGGAGATCATTCCGGCGTGGCTGTTTGTCCTTGCGCCTGATACCGGGTTGTATGATTTTGATTTTTCCGATGACGGAAAAAGACTGGCCATCATCGGCCATGACCGGAGCCCTTCTCTGTTTCCCGTCAACGAAGCGATCTGGTCTGAGACAAAAAATTTGTGGGCCGAGACCCTTCGGAATCATGTTTTTGAATTGCACAGAGCCGGGGACGATCACGGACTCGACGCGTTGTTCGGTTCCGACTGGCGGACCCACGCGGCGTTGCCTCCGGTGATTCCGGTTCAGTCCCTTTCGGGCAAAGCCTCTTTGATTTCCCCGGACCCGATGATGTCGTGGAAACCGGCGGCCCAGGATAAAAAGACGATGTTTTATCGCGTCCGCGTGGGGAATCTTCCTTACACCTTCACGGAAAACACATCCCTGTCCCTACCCATGAGTTATTTTAACGACGGACCCATCCATGCCGAGGTTCAGGGGCTGGATATGCAGGGGAATCAAAGCAAATTTGTGAGTTTGGGAACCGTGATAAAAGACACCATTCCTCCGAATCTGGTCGTGGGTCTGGAAGGGGTTCCGGTGAAAAAAGACTCCGTTTTTTACAACTCCATCCGTCTGTCGTGGGATGCCACCGCAGATTACGGGGACGATCTGGATCAATGGAACGTCTATCGCGTGGAGGCGGATCAAAACGGAGCGCCCGGCTTGGGCTCGGCAAGTGGCATGACTCCCGTAGCCGTTTTCAGCGATTCATCGCGGCATTCATACATGGATCAGAGCGTGACGCCGGGTCAAGGGTATCGGTACGCGGTGGCGGGCGTGGACGACGTGGGAAATGTGAATGAGTCTGTTTGGTTTTCAGAGCGACTCGTGGTCAACAGCGCCCCGGTTTTTTCCGCGGCCTCATCGCCGACGCCGTTGATCTCCATCCATGAGGATCAACGGGACGGCAGCGGCGATTCAGTGGCCGCGCTGGTTGAAAACCGGGTGGAGGACCTGGACGGGGTCTTGGAAGCCGGGATCGCCGTCACGTCCGCCGACCATGCCAACGGAAGATGGGAGTCGGTGTGCGAGTCGCAAAACAGATGGGTGGAATGGGTGGGTTTGTCCAACAGAAACGCTCTGCTGCTGGATTCATCGTGCCGGATGCGGTTTGTCCCCCGTGACGACTGGCATGGCGAGGCGAGATTCGTTTTTCAGGCATGGGACAAAAGCAGCGGCGCTTCGGGCCACCGGGGGGACGCGAGAGAAAAAGGAGATTATCATGCCTTCAGCGACCGGTCCGTTGAGGCGGTCATCGCCGTGAAACCGGTGAACGACGCGCCCTCGTTTACGCTGGGGGCGGCGCCTCTGGAGATCAATGAAGGCGCCGGTTTTCAAACCATCCCGAATTGGGCCGAAGGCATCAGAAAAGGCCCGGACAACGAATCGGGCCAGCGCCTGGAGTTTACGCTCACTCACGACCGGCCGGTCTCGCCGGATCCGGCGAATCGACCGGAGTTGAGTTATTTCCATAGCGCGCCAGCCATTGATCCAAACACCGGAACCCTGACATTTCAGGTGTCTCCCCATTTCAACGGCGACGCCCATGGCAACGCTAATATCGTCGTCCGTTTAAAAGATGACGGGGGAATCGAAAATGGAGGCCTTGATCAGGACCAAAACGATCCGGCCGCTGAATTTTCCATTGCCATTTATTTGATAAACGACGCGCCCTCTTTTGTCCCCGTGGCCCAGGTCGTGGATGAGGATTCCGGGACTCAGCGGGTTCTTTTTGAAGACTGGGCCCATGACGTTTGCCCCGGCCCGGACGATGAGAGCGGCCAGACCCTGACATTTGCCATGGTCTCGGTGGTCTCTGAAAACCCATCGTTGTTTTCAGAGGCTCCGGCGCTGTCCGCCGACAAGACCCTGAGCTTTGCGCCGGCCCCGGATCAGTTTGGAGAGGCCCAGGTCGTCGTGAAGATCATTGACGACGGCGGCGTTCAGCGGGGAGGCGTGGACCGGGCTGAATTTACCCTTGACATCACGGTGAATCCGGTGAACGACGCGCCGTCATTCGCCCCGGCGGATCAGGTCGTCAACGAGGATTCTGGCGCCCAAAGTTTGGCGTTGGCCAAATGGGCGGGCCGCGTTGACTTCGGAGCCGACAATGAGACCGATCAGACCGCGCGATTTTCCATTGTTTCCGTTGATCCGGCCGGGCTGTTCTCACAGGGCCCCGGCATATCCGAGGCCGGGGTCTTGACCTTTGCTCCGGCCAAAGATCAGTTTGGAACGGCCCGTGTGAAAGTCTCTGTCGCCGACGGCGGAGAAACCGAACGAGGCGGCGTGAACAGCGCCGAATCGACCTTTGACATCACGGTGAGACCGGTGAACGATCCGCCCTCTTTTGTTTCCGGGAGTCGGCGTTTGACCGTGGACTCCGGCGCGGATTACCAGGGGAAATGGGTCCAAAGAATCAGCGTGGGCCCGGCCAATGAAAAGGACCAGTCCTTTGGTTTTGCGGTTCAAACCAACAAGATGTCTCTGTTTTCGCGCCCGCCCGCCATAGACAGAAACGGGATGCTGACGTTTTCCGTCAAACCTGGGGCCGCGGGCTTGGTGAATATAGCCGCGAGAATCAAAGACGGCGGCGGAATCGCCGATGGAGGCCGAAATCAAAGCGGCGCCCGTCTTCTTGACCTGACTATTGAAAAAACGGCGTCCCCTGAAAAAAGCGCGGCCTCCGGAGCCGAAGCGCGGCCATGACGCTTTTGACGGTTTTGATGGTTTGACGGTTCAATGAACAAAGGGGCCCCGCCCTGAGGAAAATAGACCGGAGGAAAATAGACCGGAGGAAAATAGACTGGAGGAAAATAGACTGGAGGGTAAAACAGAGGCGGCGCCTGGGAGAAAATTTTATCGTCTTTTTTTTTATATCGAAGGGAAGGGGATTGGCCCCAAAGATCATATTACCGGAATCATATTAAGGGTTCGTTGAACAATAAACGGCCAATTTTGGGGGTTAAGGCGTTAAGTCTGGCCCATTCGACAGGCGTGTGCATAAAACCGCAAGGCCTATCTGGATACGCTGGCTGGATACGCTGGCTGGATACGCTGGCTGGATACGCTGGCTGGATACGCTGGCTGGATACGCCGAGTGTTTACAACGCCCTTGAAAAAAATCATCCCAGATCAAAGGGCGTCAGGCTCTCATTGCCATCCGGGGTGATGACAATGGTCTGCTCAAACTGAGCGGAAAGGGAGCCGTCGGAGGTGACCGCCGTCCAGTCGTCATCTAAAATATGGAGTTTTTTGTCCCCCAGATTGATCATCGGCTCGATGGTGAAGGTCATTCCAGGGACCAGGCGCACCCCGTCTCTTTTTTTTCCGTAATGGGGAATCTGAGGCGCTTCGTGAAAAGCGACGCCGACCCCGTGGCCCACATATTCCCGGACCACCGAGCAGCCGTTGGATTCGGCGTGGCTCTGAATGGCATGGCCGATGTCGCCGGTAAAAGCGCCGGGCTGGGCCGCCAGAATGCCTCGCCTCAGGCATTCCCTGGCGACGTTTGTGATTTTTTTGGCGTCCGGTCCGCCATCCCCCACAAGAAACGTTTTGCTGGCGTCGGCGAAATACCCGTCTAAGATGTATGTGATATCGACATTCACGATGTCCCCTTCGGCCAGAGTCCGTTTGCCGGGGATGCCGTGGCATATGACCTCATTGACGGAGACGCACACGCTTTTTGGGAACCCCCGATAATTCAGGGTGGCGGGAATGGCGTTGTTTTTCATGGCCATGTCGTGAACCAGAGCGTTGATCTCTTCGGTTTCAAGACCGGGTCTGATTATTTTTTCAGCTTGATCCAGGGCCTCTGTCACCAGTCGGCCTGATTTTCGGATTCCCGCAATCTGGCCGTCGTCTTTGATTTTTATGTTGTGTCTTTTTTTATATTTGGCTTTTAAAGATTGAAACATACTTTCAGGGCCTTTTTTTATTTTGGTCGCGGCGTTGTTTACGCAGCATTTTTTATATTTCAATCCGCTGCCGCAAGGGCACGAGTCGTTTCTTCCCACTTTGTTCATTAGGCGTTCCCCATATGTGTGACTGTCGATGTCTGATCCATTCAGATTTCATGGCGCGCGGCGCCGGATGTCCGTTTTAGGTATCACATGACATCCCCAAAGAAAAGCATAAAATGGCGCGATCTTTTTGGGGCCGGGACATGGCAAAAACGACTTCGGGCCTTGCTATCATTGAAAGCGGTCGTATTTTCACAAGGCCGGCGTTAAAAAAAATAAATGCGCCAATCAAGCGGGAGAGGCGGTTGATTTTTTTTATTGCTTTAATTACAGTAGTTTAATCCTGAATTCACGGATAATTTTCAGGGGGGCGTCTGTTTTTTAAGACCTATTTTTCAGCCGGTTTTAAAAAAATAAAAAAAACACTTGCTTTGTTTTTAAAGGGGATATATATATGACGGACTCAATACTCACTATTATTGTTTGGCTCTCAATATGAGGGTCGTCACACTCTGCAGGAAAGCCCATTGCGCCAACATGGATCCCCTTCAGTAAAAAGTAAAGAGGTTGAGAATTTTATTAATGAAAGGAGGATATTATTATGGCCGATGGAATTGTAAAATGGTTTAATGACAGAAAAGGTTTTGGATTTATTGAGCAAGAAGATGGACCGGATGTGTTTGTTCATCATTCATCAGTAAATGCGACTGGCTTCAGGTCTCTTAACGATGGTGACAGAGTCACTTTTGATATAGAGCAGGGTCCCAAAGGACCTTCCGCTGTGAACGTTACAGTGGTCTAAGCTTTTTTTTTCGGAATAAAACAGGGCGTTTTTTTGCATATCAAGCATATGCCAAAAGGACGCCCTTTTTTTTTGGGTGTTCCGTTTTTTTTGGTTATTCCTGATTTTTTGGGTGTTCCGGGGGAGGCGTGATTCCAACTCCGGCCCAAACGCCTGTCACGGTTTGAATTTTTCCGGCAGGATCATCATATCATTGATCAGCTCTTTAAAGAGAAATGTCTCAACCCCCAAATCGTATTTCTCGCTCAAATCTTTGATCTGGTCAAAACAGTTGTGGCAGGATGTGATCACCACCTTGGCGCCGGTTTCTCTGATCTGTTTGGCCTTGAATGACCCGGAGGACATCCGTCTGCTTTTGTATTTTGGCCCCATGGGTATCAGGCCGCCCCCGCCCCCGCAGCAATGATTGTAGTCCCGGTTGGGAGACATCTCCCTGAAATCGTCCGCAAGGTAGGGAATGATTTTTCTCGCCTCCTTCCAAAGGCCCCCATTTCTGGAAATATTGCACGGGTCTTGATAGGTGACCGGCGTTGTCAATCGTTTGGCCGGGTCTATTTTTATGCGTCCCTCTTTCAGATAGTTATAAAAAAGCTCCACGGAATGAACGACCTCCACAGGGGGGGCGCCATTGGGATATCCCGCCAGATAAGGGCCTTCAAACACAAGGGAACGATAGGCGTGCCCGCATTCGGTCAAAAGAATTTTTTCGGCGCCCAGCTCCAAAGCGCTTTGATACACGGCGTTTGCCACATCCCCGGCCAGTTTCCGGTCTCCCGTAAACATGGGAAGATTGGTGCAATCCCATCCTTTGGACGGCAAGGTCCAGCTCTCTTCGGCCACGGTCAGGATTTTTGCGGCAAGGGCGGTTTCCTGGGGGTAAAAAGCGATTTCCCTGGGATTGAGGGTGTACATGTATTTTTTGTTTTTTTGGTCCACGGGGAGCGTGGTTCCCCGGAGCTCGTCTTGCGCCTCTTCCTCAATCCACTGGCAGGTCTCAATGAACTCCGTCGTTGAAATCCCGGAGTGATTTCCGGTGTCGCGATGATTCTCAGCCAGGATCGTCAGGCCGCTTTTGGGGATTCCCTGGGAGTGGCAGACGCTTCGGGCAAAGGAGATCATGGAGGCGATGTCGATTCCAAAGGGACAAAATTGCGAGCATCGTTTGCAGGTCGTGCATTTGAACCAGAGGGTTTCATAACAGGAGTCCAGGAAGTCGCGGGTCACATTTCCTTTTTTTCGCCTCATTTCGCCAAAGGTCGATTTTAACTTGTAAGCCGGGCTTAATTTGGGATCGCGGTTCCCGGAAAGATAGTAAAAGCAGCTTTCCGCGCACAGTCCGCACCCGGTGCAGATGTCTTGCCAGATTTCGACTCGGGCCGAGTTGAAATCATCCAGCATTCCGCGAATGTGAGCGGTGTCCACCGGTCGTTCTTTTTTAGGATCTACCATACCCGGGCCCCCCTTCGATTTCCCATTTCAAAACCTGCGAACGCCCGTGAAAAAAAGAAAAAGACCATGTGGTTCAGTTTTGTGAACGGGATGGCGATCAAGAGAATTTCACCGCTTAAAATATGCAGAATAATGAGGGTTTCATAGGATAAAAATTGATGATACGCCATGACTCCGGTTAAAAAAGGGAGGCATGTCAAAAGAATCAGAAGGTGGTCCTTGGCGCTCGTCAATAGGCGCGTTTCAGGGCGGATGATCCGTCTTGCCGAAAGAAAGAGGCCGCAAACAATCAGAGAGATGGACAGGATGTCGGCCAGAGCGTCGGGCATGGATTTCAGGCTGAATCCAAAGGCGTCATCCCACAGCAGATTGTGGGCGTCAAGAAACAGAGGAACCCCAATGAGGGCCGCGTGAAACAGAAAAACCGCCATGGAAAAAACGGGCTGGCTCCGCAAAGAGACGCTGCCCAGGGGAAAAAGCCAGGGAATAATGGATTTGAGGCCCCAGGTCATGCTCATGTGATTGTAAACGATGGCGTCTTTTTTGAGGCTCAGCAGAAGAAGCCGGGCTGTTTTCACCCCAAGCCCCCCAAAAAAAACGATGAAAGAAAACCAGAGGGCCGGGCCCGCCAGAAAGGTCTGGATGTGAGATGCCGTCATTTTTTTGCTTCCTTTATGCCATTGATGTCATCCATCTGAATTGATTATGGTTGAATCCGTATCACAAAGTGAATGGCATTTCAAAGCAAAATTTTATTATCCGGGGCATAAAATTTTATTATTCGGGGCATGAGGGTCCGTTCAACCATAAATGGCCATGTTGCGCCTGCTTGCGAATCCGATTTTTCAGCGAGTCCTGATAAAAAGGGGGGAAATGGATGGGGCGCATCCGAAGGGGGTAAAATCGCCAAAGAGGCCATAAAATGGAGAGGCCATAAAGCGGAGAGGCCGTTAAGGGGTGGCCTTTTCCGCTTTATGGATAAAGAGGCGATGGCGCGCCCATGAAAAAATAGAATGGGCATTTCAGCGCCGCCGTCCGCGATGCCATCTATGTGCTATGCTCTGCCATCGCCAGCTCTGTTTTCAAAGTTTTTGGTCTCAACGTTTTTGGATAGAAAGGCGGAAGAACGCCCGGCGCTGTGTCGTTTGGCGCGTCCGGATCCGTTAGGTTCATGGGCGCTGTTTTTGGCTCCATTTCGTTTGGCTCCGGAGCCATTGCCATTGGAACCGGTCGATTTTGCCCGGCTCGCGTATTTCCGGTTCGCCGGTTTTTTGCCCGCCGGTTTTACCCGGTTTGAATGGGGGCGTTGTTTTGCCTTGGGCGGCGGCGGGGCGTCATAATTGAAGTCCTCAAATATCCGTTGTTCCACGCGAGCGCCGATGGCCCGGTTGATGGCCTTCACCATGGCGGCGTCCTCGCCGGTGACCAGGGTAAACGCCTCGCCTTCGCATTCGGCCCGGCCGGTGCGTCCGATTCGGTGAATGTAGGCCTCCGGGGTGGCGGGCATATCGTAATTGATCACATGGGAAATTTTGGAGACATCAATGCCCCGGGCCGCGATATCCGTGGCCACCAGGATTTGAAATTCCCCGGATCGGAAGCGGCTTAGCGCCGCCTGACGGCGATTCTGGGAAAGGTTTCCCTGAATTGAGGTCGATCGGTACCCCGCTTTTTGCAATTTTTTATCCAGACTTTTGGCGCGAAATTTGGTGCGCGTAAAGACCAACACCGACCCGTCTTTGGTTTGGCCCAGAAGTTTGGTCAACATGGCGGTTTTCTGATGCTGGGCCACCGGGAAGAGGGCGTGCTTGACGGTTTCCGCCGGCGCTGTGATTCCGATTTGAACCGTGATTGGATTTTTCAGAATATCGTTGGCCAGGCGTCTTATTTCCTGGGGCATGGTGGCCGAAAAGAGAAGGGTCTGGCGTCCTTTTGATGGCACATGGCTGAGAATGCGACGAATGTCCGGGAAGAATCCCATGTCGAACATCTGATCGCCTTCGTCCGCCACCAATACTTCCAGCCGGGACAGATCGACGGTTCTTCGGCCGATATGGTCCAGCAGACGGCCCGGGCAGCAGACCACAATGTCCGCTCGTTTCAGCGCCTGAATTTGGGGTTGGATGCCCACGCCGCCATACACCACGGCGCTGCGCAGACCGGTTTTATAGCCCAGAGTTTGAATGGCGCAGTGGATCTGTTCGGCCAGCTCTCGGGTGGGCGCGATGATCAGCGCCCTTATTTTGCCATGGGGGCCATCCATCAGGCGGTTTAAAATGGGCAACGCAAACGCGGCTGTTTTACCGGTGCCGGTCTGGGCCAGCCCCATGACATCGCGGCCGTTCATGACTTCGGGAATGGCTTTTTCCTGAATGGGCGTGGCCGCGACATACCCCGCTTTTTCGGCGCCTGCGGCGACGGCGGGATGGAGTGAGAAAGATTTAAAATTCAAGTGGTTGGTATCCTTATGCAAGATCAACGTCAGTGATCCCGGATTGAGTTTTTGCGGATAAAGGGTTTCCCTGCTCGCGCAGGGGGAACGCGTCCGCGTCACGTGGATGGTTCCCGCGCGACAACGCCGCGACTATTTTTTTTTCTTCGGCGTTTTTTTGGGGGGAACCCAAATAGATGAAGCCCTCGGACCATTCCGGGACCAATCTTTTTTTGTTTTGAGCGAGCTCTTTGTCAGTTGAATGTCGCATACAAATTTTGGAATGTGGGCGTCGCGTATGTTTTTCAAATCGACAGACCATGTCAATGACCTGTGGACAGACGCTAATCAGACATCCGGGGCATGCGTTTGGAATTTCGCGGCGGGGTCTTCCAGGGGCGTCCGTTCTTTAAAGGCGGCGCGCCACATATTGGAAAAAAGAAATAGATGTTTAGCTTACAGTGAAAATGACGGAGACAGACGTGTGTCGCCATGTTTGTGTCAAGGGCCAACAAAATTGTTTTTTTCAGGGTGGGTCGCACAACGGCGTCCGCCGTTATGTTTTTAAACCTGAATGAAAGAACAATCAGAGTGGATGTTTTTTACTGTTTGATAAAATCGAAACCTTTTTGGTCGTTTAGCCATTTTATAATTCCTCCAGATACGGGGCGGTAAAATAAAAATGGCTCCCACTGAAAAATTCGCCCGATATGATTTGTTCACATCGGGGCAGTGTTCAATACACAAACCATAAGTCACGTTTGGGATAAAAGCAAGTCAATTGTTGAAAATAAAAAATATTTCCAGAGGCCGGACGTCATTCATGGGACGTAAATCGCATTGAATAATGGTGGATTCTGAGCCGTTTTATTTGAAATAATCTTTGATCAGCGCCTCGTACCTGTTTTTACTCTTTTTTTCGACGCATTTTTTCTTGATGGTTAGCTGAATGTCCACGGCGGTCAGTCTCCGGCGACCAGAATATCGGCCACGACTTCCCACAGGTATTTGACCTCAAGCCCTTCCATGCCATGTTCTTTTTTCACGCTGTTCAGCTGGCCGTGACAGCTGTGGCATGGAACCACGATCATCTCGGCCCCGGCGGCCTTTGCCTGTTTTATTTTTTTTTCGCCGTAATGGACGCGCTCTTTGTCGTGCCCGGTGAGAAGGGTTCCCCCTCCGCCGCCGCAACAAAATTGATGGTCTTTGGCGGGGTAAAGATCCGTCCAGCTTTCAAAGCATTGATCCATGATCCACCGGGGCTCCTCATAATAGCCGTGGCCAAACAATGTTTCGGCCTTCCGTCCGTAATTGCACGGGTCATGGTATGTGGCGTGAACCTTCAGTTGGGTTTTGTCCAGTTGTATCCGTCCCTCTTTGATGTATTTAATCAGAAGGTCGAACACCGTCAACGTTCCGAATGTTTTCAGCGCCTCGGGCCGCCATTTTTCCAGACCATACCTGGTCGCAAGATAGGCGTGCCCTCATTCGGGCCACAATAGATTTTTGGCCCCGAGCCGTTCCATGTTATCTGCGATCCGGCCCGCCATGATTTCCATGGATTCGTCGTCCCCGGTGAACAGACCCCAGTTTGTCCCCTCCCAGTTGACGGAGGGGATGGTCCAGTCTTCCTTTGCCGCGTGGAATATTTTCCACCAGGGTTTCAAATCTTCGGTGTGGGTGTTGACCAGTTTGTTGTGAATGGTGGTCAAAATGGCCGCGTTTTTTTTTTCAATGGGGACAACGAAGTCTTCAAAGCCTTTTTCTTGGGCGATCTCATCCGCCACATCTTCGAGTATGAATTCGAAATCGTCTCTGGGGAGGCTTAAGTTGTTCCCTGTTTTTATCGCGGCGTCTATGCCCTTGCCCAAAACTCCGGGAATTTTTTCCTTTTCCCGCATGCCTCGGATTTTTCGAATGATTTCAGGAATATTCACGCCCGATGGGCAGACGTGCCCGCACTTGTCGCACAGGGTGCACATCCACGGCCATTCCGATTCCACGAGTTCACGGGTCTGTCCAAGGTCGGCCATGCGGACTATTTTTCGGGGATCGAATTCGCGCCGCCCAGATATGGGGCATGAACTTGAGCAGAGTCCGCATGAGATGCAGCGTGTCTGGAAAAACAGATCGTCATCAAAGCGATTTCGGTCCCGCTCGTTGATCTTTGCCAGGTTCTGGACAGGGTTGGGCGGTCGTCGGTCCGCCGCCTGTTCTGTTTCAGTCATGAGAGTATGCCTTCATTGTTTTTTTTGATTGGAAAACCGACCGGCGGTCATGAGAAATTGTTCAAAATCGGTTAGAATTTTCAGTCCGGCTCCGGCCATGTTCGAGGCCAGGGAGGCGGTTTTTATCCGTTTGGGATCCATCTTTATTTTTTTAAAAAAATCAGCCGCGTAGTCCGCCCTTTCACGGGCCAGGGCATGCCCTTTCCCGGAATGGCAGTTTCCATCGTGGCAACTCAGAATCAGAACCCCGTCGGCGCCATTTTTAAAGGCCGAATAAATGGATTCCACAGAGATGGCGGCGGCGCATGGAAGCGTGATCAACGCCAGGCCCCGGGGGAGGGGTTGCCCTGCGGCCAAAGCCGATTCCAAGGCGGCCGCCCCTGAGCGGGCGCAACAAAAAGAAGCGATGACCGGGAGATGATCCGGCGGATTCAGGCGCGTCTCTTTTATTTTTGAGTCGGCGGCCCCCTCGTCAAGGCCGGTCATGGAGATGGCGTTTCCAGGGCAGAGGGACCGGCATGCGCCGCACCCTTCGCAGGCCTCTTTGATGATGGTTGGATTCGGCGCCAGTTCCACGGCCCCGTGGGGGCAGGATCGCAGGCATGTCAGGCAAAAGACGCATGACCCAGGGTTGATTTCAGCCGTTGGCCCGTCGTTTTCCCGGTTCTTTGAATCCGACGCCATCCGTTGGATCACCCGCCGGGAATGCGACAATGCCAGCGCCGCGTCCCTGGCGTCTCCGTCCGCTCCCTGAATCTTTCTGGCCGGGCCGGCGGCGAATATCCCTTTCCGGTTGGTGCGGACGCTGAAGCGGTGGACGTTGTCTCCCTGAATAAAACCGTTTTCATCCATTTCAAGGCCCATGCGCCGGGAAAGGGCTTTGAAATCAGGGGACGGGACGATCATTTCGTCCACCACCGTCATGTCCGGGGAGATGACAAAGGGGAGTCGGGTCGATTCATCGACGCCTTGAAATAAGACCCTTCCATCGGCGCCCTGGGATATTTTCGGCGGATTTTTCGTGAATTTAAAATAGACGGCGCCCTGCCGGCGGGTCTGCCTGTAAAGGGATTCCAGATGATTTTCCGCCACTTTCAGGTTGCCGGCAAAGATGTATATTTTTTTTTTCGGCGGGGGCAAATCATCGGAAGGCGGCAAAAGATCCAGGCAGATATCGGCGATCTCTTCAAAGATCACAGGGTCGCTTTCCTGTTTTAAACCGACCATAAACACGATGTTTTCAGCGTCGGCCAACCGTCCGGAATCGGAAACGGCGGCGGATAAAGAGATGGCGCGCGGGTTTTCTTTGATCCCATGGCTTTCAAACAGGGGGAGTCGTCGCGTCTCTTTGGCCAGAATGACGACGCTGGCGCAAAGGCTCTTTTTTTTTCCGGCGGAGTCGATTGAAATGGTAAACCGCCCAGCTCCGCCATGGCAAAAGAGCGCTTCTCCAAAGATGGTTTCCGCAAAATCAAAAGCGGTTCGGGCGCCTGCGCGCGCCGGATGTTCAGGGGGGGCCAAAATAACGGGGCGGATGTTTTCTTTTAAAAACGCCTGGGCGAGCGTCGCGGCGTATTCGCCCCCCCCGATGATCAGCGCCTTTCCTTCGGCCGGATCTGAGTTGCGGGTCGATTGATTCAGGATGTTGTTCTGTTTTTCCACGGCCTTATTTCCCATCGCGCTCTATTTTTTACGCTCCGTTTGTTATTTCCTGTTTTTTATCCTGTTTTTTTAGGCCCGTTTTTTTGCGCCTGTTTTTTTATATAGGCCGCCGCGTTAAACGCCGAAAATCCCCCATCGGAAATGGAGTCCTCAATGCTCATGGGACCCTGGGCCGCTCCCGCGACAAAAATGCCCCGATCCGCCAGCCGAGCCGTTTCAGATTCAGATATGAAGCCATTGCCGCTCTGTTTTTCCGTCGGGTCCGATACGAGCAGGTCCGCTAAAAATTCCGGCCTCCGGGGGGTCATTCCCACGGAGAGAACCGCCATGTCCACGATCTGTTCCACGGGGGCGTCCGTCTCTTTATCAAACCAGCTCATTGAAAGCCCTTGCCCGGAAATTTCAAAAATATCCCCTGGGATGGAGCGTATCATGCGGATTTCGTTTTTGATTTTTTCGTAAAAGGAGACAAAATCTTTTCCAAAATTCTGAACGTCAATATAAAAAAAAGTGATTTGGGTTTCCGGGCGCTTTGATTTTATCAGGGCCGCCATCCTGAGCGCCGAGCCGCAACAGACTTTGGAGCACCATGCATGGCCAAGGCTGGAGTCCCGGCTTCCCACGCACTGGATAAAGGCCACGCGATCCGGGGGTTTTCCATCCGATGGGCGCCGCGCCATCCCTGTTTCCCGGATGATTTGCTCAAGTTCAAGGTGGGTGACGACGTTTTTAAACCGCTTGTATCCGTACGGTTTGTTCTCCGGGTCAAACGGTTTGAAACCGGTGGCCAGGATCAGGGCGTCCCCGGACAGAGAGCGCTTTTTTCCGTCTGTCTGAAGAGTGACGGCAAAGGGGGCCAAATGGGATATGGTTTTGATCCTGGCGCCAGAGATGATGGTTATCCGGGGATTTTTTTCGGCGTCTCTTATTTTTTCCTCCACCATGCATGCGCCGCATTTTACGCATGATTCAGCCGCTTTGCATGCAAAATAAATTCCATGCCCCCCGGCAAAAGGGGATCTTTCGATGAGGATGGAGTCGATATTCTGCTTTGCCAGCTCGATGGCCGCGGAGAGTCCGGCGGGGCCGGCTCCGATGATGAGGGCTTTTTTGTCAGGCATGGGCGATTCCAGAATGGTGTCGGTTAAATGTGATGCGCGCGGTGAAGACCCGGCGCGCCGCGCCTTTGCGACATGCCTTGCCATCACTGGGCATATCCAATAAAACCCTTTCCGGTTTATTGGTCTTCATATTTTTCGTAGTAAAGTCCTTCAAGGAGCGAGGCGTCGTTCAGCCTGGCGTCGATGTCCACGTTGAAAAAATCGGAAATCGGCTTTAGTATTTCAGGATTTTTTTCCTGGGTTTTCCGAAGGGCCGCCACCACGATCTCCAGACCTTTTCGGGTCATCTTGCCCAGGGGTTTCCGGCAGGGTCCGCCGGGCATGCCGAGCAACTTCATGGCGGTTTTTGCCGCCAGGGGGTTTCTCGCCTTGCAGACCGCGTCGCCGTAGGGGGTGGTTTCCGTTGTGACCACCGTCACAATGTCGAAAAGCGGCGAAAGCGCTTCGTTAAGCTCTTTGGCCTTTTCAATCTCCCCTTGGGCCAAAAGCGCCACCATTTCAGACACGGGGCCCGGGGCGATATTGGATGTCACGGAGATGGTTCCCCCGGCCTTTATCTCCGGGTGAGACATCATTTCAAAGGTCATGGGGTCGTCTCCGGAAATGATGGTGAAATCCGACCCGCAAAACCGTTTCGTCTGTTTCATATTCTCCAGACTGCAGGTGGCGTCTTTGACAAAGTTGATGTTTTTAAACGTTTTATGCAGGATCGCGATGTCCTGGGGCAACAATTGGGTTCCGGTTCGGCCTGGAACCAGGTAGGGAATCACTGAAACCTCGGGGCAGGCCCGGGCGATGGGGGCGATGTATTCCCGGCGTATTTCAAGGGAGCTGGGGCCATTGTAATAAGGGTCCACCATTAATATAGCGTCCACTCCGCTTTTAATGGCCTCTTTGGCCGCCAGTAAGGCCTCGTCGTGGTTGTTGCTTCCGGTTCCCGCAATGCAAAGGCAGTTTGATTTTATGGCGCGGGATTTTATGGCCCGGGCTGTTTTTTCCACGACAATGTTGTGTTCGTCCCATGATAGAACCGGGCTTTCCCCTGTGGTTCCGACGGCCAGTATTCCGGTGATTCCATTTTCGATCTGGAAATCGACCAGCTTTTCAAGTCCGGCGTTATCGACTTCGGCGCTGGAATCGGAAAATGGGGTGATAAGAGCCGTGTAACATCCTGGTTTCATAAATGCCTCCGAAATGGTCTTGTATTTAAAAAATAAAAACGCCATGTTTAAATGGTTTATATTTTTATGAAAAATAAAAAGTAAGAAATAGATAAGTTGACAGCGGTTGTCAAGAAAAAATCATGCCGGGGATATTTTTAAATAAGGGGCTTGCCTTGGCGAGACGCCCGGTTTCATAGTGATTTCCCTTGACTTTAAAACGAGCGCGTATTAGTTCATGATCATTTTATTTTTAATTTTTTTATTTTTAATTTTTCGGATTGCGAGGGTTCATATATCCGTCGGACATAAGGAAATCATTATGGAAAAAGCAAAAAATGTGGAAGAATATATCGCCAAGCAGCGGAACGCCATCATGGGCAACCCGGACTGCGCCTCGTCTCATTACAACCTGGCGGTGGCGTTGATCGGGCTGAAACAATATGACGAAGCGGAACGGGAGCTTCAGGAAACCGTCGGGTGCAGCCCCACATTCGCCGAGGCGTATGTTCAGCTTGGCGGAATCTGCATGTCCCGGGGCGACATGGACGGGTGCCTGGCCTACAATCTGCAAGCCACCCGTTGCCGGGCCGCTTTTGCCGAAGGGCATGGCAACATCGGATTTATTCATCTTCAGAAAGGGAATGTGGACGACGCCATTTTTTCATTGAAAAAGGCCATTTCCTGCAATAAAAATTTTATTCAGGCCTACACCACTCTCGCCAATGCGTATTTAATGAAGGGGCTGGTGGACGAAAGCATTGAAGCGAGCAAAAAAGCGCTGGAACTCTCGCCTGATTTTGCCATCGCCCACAACAATTTGGCCATCGCCTATCTGGAAAACGATTGTCCCGATCTTGCTGTTGAAAGTTGCGACAGAGCGGTTGAACTCGGTTATGAGGTGGCCCCTGAAATTTTAAAAGAGATTGAAAAGCACAGGTAAAATGTCGAATAACGCCAGAGTCCCATTTTTGTTTTTTTTGTCGGAAGAACGGATTCCCATGGATGAAAAAGACCAAAGATGGTCGGATTTCCTTCCCGAAGACCGGCGCATGACCCCAGGCGGACGGTATGACGTCGCCTATGGCGATTATTTCTCATCGGCGCGTCTGTATCTTGAAAAAGATCAATGCGGCGTCATCCGCCGCGTCGTCTCAAAAAAGCGCGGGGTTCAGACAACGGTTTCGGATATCGGCGAAATTCGGATTTTTTTAAAAAAACACGGGGGATTCTATCACCCCGCCAGAATCGAAGCCGATGCCCATGGCCGGGTCTGGCCCTTTGTTTTAAACGTCGCGTTTTCCGATGCTGGAAAGGCGTGCGCGAAAAGAGAGCGCCGCGTGATTTCGGAAATGAACGCCGGCCCCTTTCCTGGTTTTTTGCCTGAAATACACGACCTGGGGGGGATGGAAAAAAATGGCCCCGAAGGCGTTTCGTTTCTGTTTTTTCTGGGGGAGTGGTTTGACGGCTACAGCGAATTGCATCTTTCGCGCCGCCCGGATGACGGCGCCCTTAAACTGGCGGTCTGGGACGAGGATGGCGCCCCTTTTTTTCTTTCCGACGCCCAAGAGTTGGCGTTTTATGAGCGGGCGGCGTTTATACTCGCCTGTTTTTACGACCTGGAGACGTTTGAACAGATATTCCCATGGCATCATGCGGCGGGAGATTTTGTCATCAAATGCGACGATTTAGGGGTGGATGTGAAGCTGATCACCGCCAGGCAACGGGCCGCCCTGTTTGGGGTGGAACATCCCGACGCCGATTCCATGATGGAAGGGGCGGCGTTTTTTTTGTTGAACATGTCCATTAGAATGCGTCTGGACAGAATCGACGGCGTCGGCCAGACCGCATGGGCCGGAGATTTGGCCGTGGCTGGAGCGTTGAGCGGCTTTATGAACGCGCTGGCCGCAAAAAAACCTCCCCCATCCATCTCCATGTCCCTTGACCGGTGTTTCCGGGAGTTTATTTTGACCCGCTCTTTTGCGGAGATCACGGATATGACGATGTCCATCGTCGAGTCATTCCATTTGGACGCTCCGGATATGCCGGTGATCAAAAAAAATATCGACGCCCATATCGCGGCGCTGTTTGAATTGACTCGCCATCTGGATCGACATGGGGCGTGACTTTTTTTAATGACGGGTATTTAACGACGGGGGGAACGGCGCCATAAAACTTTTTCCTTATTTTATTGACAAGAAATCATATTATATTCTATAAGCATAATTTTTATATGGTTTCGTTGAAATCGTTTCTGCTAAACGCCAGTCGGTTGGGTCGAACGGGACGCTTTTTTTGCGGGATTTAAAGAAAAACGCGGTTAAAAATGACGACAAATTGAGGCGACTCAATATAAATAATATAGTGTAAATAGATGGTTAATATAAAAACAGCGCGGATAAATAGAGCATAAGCAGCCTAAATATAAACCATAAATGTGAATAAAGAGACGGCATCTGGTGAATAAATATGGAGAGGAGGTGACTTTCACAACGCGGGCATAACCAAACACAATAAAAATTAAACTTGTTCTGATGGTAAATTATTATTCAAATAGATGGAGGGATCATAATGGCAAAACATGAAACTCCGATGTTGGATCAGCTTGAATCAGGCCCCTGGCCGAGCTTTGTATCCGACATTAAGAGAGAAGCCGAAGTTCGGGCAAAAAACGAAAAAAACGTTGAATACCAGATTCCACAGGATGTTTGTGAAGATATACTGGGAGTTATGGAACTTTCGTTCAAACACGGAAGAACCCACTGGAAACATGGTGGAATCGTCGGCGTTTTCGGTTATGGCGGAGGCGTTATTGGAAGATACTGCGATCAGCCCGAGATGTTTCCGGGAGTCGCTCATTTCCATACCGTCCGCGTCAATCAGCCGGCCGGTAAATTTTACACCACAAAATTTTTAAACGAGCTGTGCGATCTCTGGGATTTCCGGGGAAGCGGACTGACCAATATGCATGGCTCCACCGGCGATATTGTTCTTCTTGGAACCACCACGCCTCAGTTGGAAGAAATTTTCTATGAACTGACCCATAACATGAATCAGGATTTGGGCGGGTCAGGCTCCAACCTTAGAACTCCTTCAGACTGCATTGGAGAGGCCCGTTGCGAATATGCCTGTTATGACACTCAGGATGTTTGCCATGCGCTGACGGTTGAATATCAGGATGAGTTGCACAGACCGGCGTTTCCGTATAAATTCAAATTTAAATTTGACGGATGCCCCAACTGTTGCGTCGCCTCCATCGCTCGTTCAGACATGTCTTTTATCGGAACATGGAGAGACGACATCCGCATTGACCAGGAAGCGGTCAAAGCCTACATCGGCGGCGAAATCGCCCCCAACGGCGGCGCCCATTCGGGACGCGACTGGGGCCCGTTTGACATCGAAAAAGAAATCATTGGTTTGTGTCCCACCGGTTGCATGAGAATGGATGGCGACAAACTTGAGATTGACGATCGGGAATGCACGCGATGCATGCATTGCATCAACGCCATGCCCCGCGCTTTGAGAATCGGAAACGACCGGGGATGCTCCATACTTGTCGGAGCCAAGGCCCCCATTCTTGACGGCGCCCAGATGGGATCGTTGCTTGTTCCTTTTGTCAAAGTCCAAGAGCCCTATGACGAGCTTAAAGAGGTCATAGAAAATCTCTGGGACTGGTGGATGGAAGAAGGAAAGAACCGGGAACGAATCGGTGAATTGATCAAACGCCAGGGTTTCCAGAAAATGCTTCAGGCCACCGGAATCAAACCGATGCCTCAGCATGTCCTGGCTCCCAGAACCAACCCCTATATTTTCTGGAAAGAAGATGAGGTTGAGGGCGGATGGGATCGCGACATCAATGAATTCAGAAAACACCATCAGAGATAGGGGGTGACTATCATGGCATTTATTTCTTCAGGTTATAATCCAAGCAAACCGATGGAAGACAGGATCACGGACATCGGTCCTAGAAAATATGATCAATTTTACCCCGAAGTGATTAAAAACAACAAGGGGAAATGGAAGTATCATGAGATACTGGAACCCGGCATTTTGATGCATGTGTCTGACACCGGGGAAAAAGTATTTACAGTAAGAGTCGGCGGCGCCAGACTGATGACCGTGTCTCATATTCGGGAAATATCCGAAATCGCTGATAAACACTGCGACGGTCATTTGCGGTTCACCACTCGTAACAACATCGAATTTATGGTGGACAGCGAAGACAAGGTCAAACCTCTGAAAGAGGATCTTGAGAGCCGAAAATTTCCAGGGGGAAGTTTTAAATTTCCCGTGGGCGGCACAGGAGCCGGAATCACCAACATCGTTCATACCCAGGGTTGGATGCATTGCCACACCCCGGCCACAGACGCCTCCGGCCCGGTAAAGGCCACCATGGACGTTCTGTTTGACGATTTCAAGACTATGAGACTTCCGGCGCATCTGCGCGTCTCCCTTGCATGCTGTCTGAACATGTGCGGCGCGGTTCATTGCTCCGACATCGCGATCCTTGGATACCACAGGAAACCTCCAATCCTGGATCACGAATACCTTGACAAAATGTGTGAAATTCCTCTGGCCATCGCCGCCTGTCCCACCGCGGCCATCAAACCGGCAAAGGTTGAGCTTGCCAATGGCAACACCGTGAAAAGCGTCGCGGTCAAAGGCGAACGATGCATGTTTTGTGGAAACTGCTACACCATGTGTCCCTCCATGCCCCTTTCCGATGATGTCGGCGATGGAATTGTTATCATGGTCGGCGGAAAGGTGTCCAACAGAATCAGCATGCCAAAATTTTCCAAGGTCGTTGTGGCGTTTATCCCCAATGAGCCTCCGCGTTGGCCCCAGACCACTGACGTCATCAAGAAGATGGTGGATATCTACTCCAACAACGCCAATAAGTATGAGCGTCTTGGCGAGTGGGCGGAAAGAATTGGATGGGAAAGATTCTTTGATCTGTGCGAGCTTGATTTTACTCATCATTTGATCGACGATTTCCGTGATCCAGCGTACTACACCTGGCGTCAATCCACACAATTCAAGTTCTAATCAAGACAAACATCAGCCGGGGCGCTTTTTGGCCCCGGCTTTTAAAAAAATAAAAAAGGCCAAAAATATGGACAAAGACGCCGCAAAAAAAACGATTGTGGAAATGCTTGAAAAAAAAGCAAAAATAAAATCAAAATTCTATTTGAAAGATTTTTATTCTTTTATCCCTGACGAAAAACCACGGACCGTGAAAAATCTTGTCAATGAGATGGTAAAAGAAGAGATTCTGGAATACTGGTCCAGCGGAAGCACCACCCTGATCGGTCTCAAAGGGACCGGCAAACAGGCTCACGCCGAAGACGAAGATTAAGGATCCTTTTTTGTGACTCACCACATGCGCAAGGAGGGTATGCCCCTGGGCGGCCAGGATTTACCTGGCTTTATCATCTCAGCCCTTGGAGGCGGATCAGGCAAGACGATTCTGGCGACAGGCATAATAGCCGCATTAAACAAAAAAGGGGTGAAAGTCGCTCCTTTTAAAAAAGGTCCAGACTATATAGACGCCGGTTGGCTCTCTCTTGCGGCCGGCTGCTCCTGCTACAATCTGGACACATTTCTCATTCCCGGACCAGACGTTGTCGACTCATTTCATCGACACGCCTCTCCATGTGATCTATCCGTTATCGAAGGAAACCGGGGGCTTTACGATTCCATCCACGCCGATGGTCGGGGAAGCACGGCTGAGCTTGCCAAAATGCTGGGTCTGCCGGTTATACTTTGTCTGAACTGTTCCAAAGTCACGCGAACCATGGCCGCCATTGTGATGGGGTGCCTCCATTTTGACCCAGAGGTCAAGATCAAAGGGGTGGTGTTGAATCGCATCGCGGGAAAACGGCATGAGAAAAATATTCGGAAGAATATTGAGACCTACACCGACGTTCCGGTCATAGGCGCCATTCCAAAGCTTTCCGATGAAAAATTTCCCGAGCGCCACATGGGGCTTGTTCCCACCTACGAGCATGAATGGGCCGCCGAGTCCATCCAGGCTATCGGCCAGGTCATTTCAGACCATGTCGATCTTGACGCGGCGCTTGATATCGCCGCTTCCGGATGCAAGAAAGGATCGTTGTCCATCGCCTCCTTCCATCCAAGCCATCACGTTGAGGACGATCAAAACGCTCTGGATGGGGTCTGCTCTCCAAATTCTTTTTTCATCCGCAGCCACGGAAAAACATCCCGTCGGGCACGGATCGGCATCGCGCTTGATTCCGCGTTTCAGTTTTATTATCCTGAGAATATCGACGCTCTTTTCCAGGCGGGCGCCGAGCCGGTCTTTATCAGCCCCTTAAAAGACAAAATTCCGCCGCCCATAGACGCTCTTTATCTTGGGGGAGGGTTTCCTGAGACCCATGCCGAACAACTTTCCGACAACGCCACGTTTCGGGCGTCCATCAAACAGATGGCGGAGGAGGGGATGCCCATATACGCCGAGTGCGGGGGGTTGATGTATTTGGGTCAAGAGATTGTGTTGTCAGAAAAATCGTATTCCATGACGGATGTGTTGCCAGTGGTTTACGGCTTTTCAAAAAGACCCCAAGGGCATGGATACACCATTGTTCACGTCGATAAACCGAATCCATATTTTGCGGTGGGCTCCAAAATTATGGGGCATGAATTCCATTATTCCTTTGTTTTAAAATGGATGGGAAGCGATGATCAGCTTGTCTTTTCCATGGATCGGGGCGCTGGATTTTATTCTGGAAAAGACGGGGCGTCGGTTAAAAATGTTCTTGGGACATACACCCATATCCATGCCCTGGGCGAGACGAGTTGGGCCGAATCCTTGCTTGGAAACGCCGAAGCGTTTAAAAAAAATCGGTTGCCCGTCAGCCCTGACATGCGATGACATCAATCAAAGATGAGATCATCAATATTGTTTTTAAGGAGAAGATCGTTTCAAACATTTTGATGAAAAAAATGTTGGCCATGCATCCCGGCAAAAAAAAAGAGATCAGACTCGCCATGACGGACCTGTTTGAAAAGGGTCTGATCCTTTACACATACAGACACGGTTGTTCTTTCATTGAAAAATCGTTCGCCGCGCCGGTCCGCATTTCCCGTCATGTGGTGGTCAAAGCCCCCGCCTTTTTTTTCCATCCAAAACCGACGGATCTGGTGGTGAAAATGAATTCCGGCGACTCGTTTGGGAGCGGGGAACATCCCACCACCCGCCTGGCCATGCGGGGGCTGGAGCGCGTGATGGAAGGGGCCAATGAACGGGGTCTGCCGCCCCATGCCTCCATGCTGGACATCGGGACCGGATCAGGGATTCTGGCCATTGCCGCCGCGGGTTTTGGCATTGAAAAAGCCACGGGGATCGACATCGACCCGTGCGCCCGGTTCGAAGCGAAAAAAAATGTCCTTCTGAACGGGTATGAAAAAAAAATCGTGATAGATGATCGCGCCATCCATGATATCGACGACGCATTTTTTTTGATCGCCGCCAACCTTCGGCTTCCCACCATCCAGCATTATGGGAAAATGGTTTTTCGGTTGCTAAACCCCAGAGGCTTTATTGTTTTTTCAGGCATCTATGACGATGAATCTGACAAGGTCAAAGGGATGTGCGACGACGCGGGGATGCGTTTGATATGGGAGAGGTCTGAAATGGGATGGGTCGGTTTGGTCTTTCAGAAAAGAGGGCGGAAAAGAGGGCGGAAAAGGGGAAAAAAGAATGTGGCATAAGGGGCGATTTTATATGGCGGCGCTGGCGGCTCTTTTTATTTCAACGGCGTTTTGTTTTAAATTCGCCTCCGCCGCCGACCTGGGGCGTCCCCAGGGGTTTTTATGCCCGCAAATAGACCGGATCGGTTTCATGCGAAAAGAGGTTGCGGCGCCGGCGGGGGTCATTTCAGGCGCCCAGGGCCATAAGACGTTGATCGGCGAGGGAGACATCGTTTATGTCCAGGCGGCCGGCGGCTCATCCCCCCTTGAACTTGGAAAAATGTATGCGGCGTACACGGTTTCCGATCCCATCAAAGACGAGGCGGGCGCATGCCTGGGGGTTCAGCATATTTTTACAGGGGTCGTCAAGATTTTAAAAAAAACAGACCGGTTTTGGACGGCAAAGGTTATGACCTCTTACCGCGCCATGGGATTAAACCATTTCATCGGTCCCTTTGTAAAAAAAAATCCGCGCATTTTAATCCCCGAGGCGGTCAAAGAGATTCATGGAGCGATTATTAAATCTGAAGATGGCCGGCATATTTTTGCAAAAGGAACCGTGGCCTTTATTGACAAAGGGAAAATAGACGGCGTGGCCCCCGGACAGGGATTCGCGATCTATTCACGGAAAAAATCGGCGCCTGTGGAGGAGATTGGCTCCCTGGTCGTCATCCATCTGGAAGAGACCACATCCACCGTCTTGATCACGCGATCGGTCAAAAGCATTTTTCCTGGAGCTAAAATAGCTTCGGCCCCAATTTTTGCGTTTTAAAATCCCATCATATGGACGCCCTTGAAATAATACATTGACAATTCTTATTTTTTATAATATTTAAACTCTTTACTTGACTTGGGATTGCGGGCATAGCTCAGTTGGTAGAGTACAAGCTTCCCAAGCTTGGTGTCGCGAGTTCGAATCTCGTTGCCCGCTCCAATTTTTCGTCCGCCTTTTTGGGTGGTGATAAATGGCCGCTTGCATGTTGGGTTGTGACTTGTTATGGAATTGATGCTTTCAGGGTTGCGATGGTTATTTGCATAAACATAATAAGGCTGTGTTGAATCACACTATAGACATTTTTGTATATTAAAAAAAAGCGGGCAAAAGCCCGCTTTTTTTTCTTTTTGAACTTTTAGTAAATAGCGGTAAATAGCGGCAAACAGAATTGATAAACTCGTAAAAAAGCACGGATGGCCCAATCCATAGCGAATGGGTCAAAAAATTCGATAACCAAGGCGTAGTGGTTTTTCGGGAGCGGGGCCATACATAACATGTAGTATGCCGAACGAGCGAAAAAACACTACAACGCAGTAGATCGGATTTTTTACGACGCCATCAGAATTTTTACCTGAAACGAATATCGGCAAACGGGCTGGACAGTCCGTAGTCAACAGACAAATTTAACCGGACAAAAAAAACCGGATAAAAAGACAGATAAAAAATACGTGGCCAGAAAAAAAAAACAAAAAAAGAATATAGACAAAAAAAATATTGGCGACGCGCCAAAAATTTTTCTGGAGCATGATGAAATGACACGGCGGGCAAGGGAAATCGCCGAGCCGCTGTGCGCCGCCGAAGGCGTGGAATTGGTTCATATGGAGGCGGTTTCCGAACAAAGGGTTGAGGCGCTTCGCGTTTATATAGACAAACCAGGGGGGATCACCCTTGAAGATTGCGCGCGCATCAGCCGGCAGTTGCATGATATTCTGGATGTAAGCATTGAGGGGATCATGGAGCATTTCGGCCTTGAAGTGTCATCGCCGGGAGTGAATCGCCCGCTGGCGACAAAGGATGATTTTCAAAGATTCAAAGGGGAGAACGCCCGTTTGAAGTTTTTGGATCCCCTCGAAAAAGGAAATGAGTCTGGAGAGGGAACCCAAAAAAAACGGAGCAAAACTGTAAAAGGTCTTGTCATTGGCATATCCGGGGATAATATTGAAATGGATATCAACGGAAAATTGATGACGATTCCTTTTGATCGCTTGATTAGAGCGCGATTGGTTTGAATTTTTTAAAAGTAATATTTCTTAAAAAAAACGGCAGCCCGATATATGATGGAGAAAGCAGATGCTGATGACTGATATAAAACGCATTGTCGACCAAGTCAGCCGCGACAAGGGCATAGACAGCGGGATTCTCATAAAAGCTCTTGAAGAGGCATTATGTTCCGCCGCAAAAAAGAAATTTGGAAGCAATATTGATATTGAAGCGCATTATAATGAAGAAAATGGCGATATAGAAGTTTTTCAGTTCAAGGAAGTGGTGGAGATCGTTTCAGATGAAAACACTGAAATTGAGATTGAAGAGGCCCGAACCCTTGATCCAGAATGTGAGACGGGCGACAGCATCGGAACAAAAATGGACACATCCACCTTTGGTCGGATCGCCGCCCAATCCGCCAAACAGGTCATCATTCAGAAGATGAAAGGCGCTGAAAGGGATATTGTATATTCCAATTACATTAATCGAAAAGGCGAGATTATAAACGGAATTGTTCAGCGTGTGGACCGGGGCGATGTCATTGTGAATCTTGGAAATGTTGAAGGCTCCCTCCCGATCAAGGAGAAGATTCCAAAGGAAAGTTACCGCAGGGGAGACAGAATGCGGGCCTTGATCATAGATGTTCTTTATGAAACCCGGGGACCCCAAATTATTCTTTCGCGAACCCATCCTGATTTTTTGACCGCTCTTTTTAAAACTGAAGTGCCTGAAATTAGTGAAGGAATCGTTAAAGTCATGGGGGCGGCCCGAGAGCCTGGCGTACGCGCGAAATTCGCCGTGGACTCCCTTGAGTCCGACATTGATCCGGTGGGCGCATGTGTGGGGGCCAAAGGCTCCAGAGTGGGGGGCGTCGTCAAAGAGTTGCGGGATGAAAAAATCGACGTGATATACTGGCATTCCGATCCAGTGCAATTTGTCTGCAACGCATTGGCGCCTGCGGAGATATCCAGGGTGATCATGGATGAAGAGAATAAATCCATGGAAGTGATCGTGCCGGATGAATTCCTTTCCATCGCCATTGGAAAACGCGGACAGAACGTAAGGCTTGCGGCAAAACTCACCGGATGGAATTTGGATGTGGTCAGCGAAGCGCATTACAGCGCCGTCATGAGCAATGGATACGACACGCTGATGGCCATTTCCGGAGTGGGGCAGAGCATGGCGGACACCTTATATGAGCACGGGATTTATTCCATAGAAAAAATCGTTGATTCATCCATTGATGAGTTGAGCGAGATCAAAGGCATTGGGAAAGAGAAGGCGGCGTTTTTAATCGATTCCGCTAAAGAGGCGATTTTAGCGCGTGATCGTGAAACATTAAACGAAGATTCAGATGGGGGAGGAGATGGCAAAGATCAGGATATATGAACTTGCCAAGATTTTTAATATGACGAATAAGGAGTTGCTTGGGAAGCTTGATGAATTGGGCATTGAAGATATAAAAAGCCACATGAGTTCCCTTGACGATGATGTCGTCGAAAAGGTCAAAGCAATTTTTTTCAGCGCCAGACCTGAAAAAATAGAGGAAGTCAGGGTGAAACCGACGGTGATCCGACGGCGAAAAAAAATTGTTTCTGAAGAACTTGTGCAAGAAGAGATTAACGTGGCCGATCCAGCGCCTTTGGAAGGCATTGGCGAAGAAAAAACCGATGTGGCAAAGACTCCGCCAGGGCCTCCTTCGATTCCCTCTCCCCCGGAACCGGAAAAGCCCCAAGAGGCTTCTGAGAAAAAAGACGTTGCGGCGGATGTCAGAGAAGAGACTCCGAAAAAGGCGACCAAAGCCCCTGGAAAAAAAGGCCGAAAAAGGGTCGGGAAAGGGTCGTCGGCTAAAATTATAAAGCCGGCTCCTCCTGAGGAGGCCGAAGCGCCGTTGTCTCCAGATGAAGAATTGGACGACGCCCCAGCCGCCAAAACAGAGGCTAAAACGGATGTCGCAGCCGATGCCAAAGCGGCCGCCAAACCAGATGTGAAAACGGCCGCCAAGGCGGATGTCAAACCAGATGTCACCGCCGATGTGGAAAAAACGGTCGCCAAGGCGGATATCAAAGCGGGCGACACACCCGATGGCGCGCCAGAGGACCGCTCTTCCGACGTCATGACAGATAAAGATTCCCCATCAGACGCCCCGCCTAAGGCCAAAGCGGACCAAAAATCTGATGAGAAGAAAGAGACTAAAAAAGAGGACAAAAAAAAGCCTCGGAAAAAGTCCGCCACAGACGTTGTGAAACCCACGGCAAAGAAAAAGAGAAAAAAAGGGGATGCTCCGGCAAAAATTATAAAGCTTCCGACGTCCCCCCCGGAAACATCCCGTTCAAAAGATGAGACGGGCAAAGAGACGACCTCTTATCGCAGATTCCCCAGAAAACAGACGCAAGTCAGGGATCAGTCACATAATCTTGGACCGAAGAAAACAGTCGCCGCGCCAAAAGCGGACGACGCTTCGGCCGGAAAAAAAGATAAGAAAAAAGTAAGCAAAGTTTCCGAAGATAAAAAATTTCTTAAAAAGAAGATTTCGTTTAAGAAAAAGTCGGTGATCGAAGATCTGAAGGTGTATTCCGGCAAGCGCCGGAGCCGAAAACCCCGGGGTGGCAGGAGGGGCAGAGCCGTGAGGGGGGAAAAGACGGAGATCACGACCCCAAAGGCCATCAAGCGCCGATTGAAAATTGATGAAACCATCATTCTTTCGGATCTCGCGAAACGGATGGGGGTCAAGGCCAATGAAATGATCGGGGCGTTGATGAAAATGGGGGTGATGGTCACCATGAATCAATCCCTGGATTTTGAAACCGCCGTTATTGTGGCCGCTGAATTCTCTTATGAACTGGAAAAGGCCTCCTTTGTGGAAGAAAATTTCATTGAAATTGAAGAGACCAATCCCGAAAAATTGATCCCAAGATTGCCGGTTGTCAGCATCATGGGGCATGTCGATCATGGAAAAACATCATTGCTTGATGTGATACGAAAATCCAGAATAACGGAGACAGAGACCGGCGGAATCACTCAGCACATCGGCGCGTATCATATTTCCACCAAGAGTGGACAGATTGTCTTTTTAGACACTCCCGGGCATGAAGCGTTCACCGCGATGAGATCCAGAGGGGCGAAGATCACCGATTTTGTCGTGTTGGTGGTGGCGGCGGACGACGGAGTCATGCCGCAAACCGTGGAAGCCATCAATCATGCCAAAGCCGCCAATGTCGGCATCATTGTGGCCGTCAATAAAATTGACAAGCCGGGAGCGAATGTGGAACGGGTTCAGCGGCAACTGGCCGAAGCCGGGCTTGTCCCTGAGGAATGGGGAGGGGACACCGTTTTTGTCAAGGTCTCCGCAAAAGAGAATATCGGCATTGGAGACCTGCTGGAAATGATTATTCTCCAGGCTGAAATCATGGAGCTTAAAGCCAATCCCGATAAAAAAGCGTTGGGGCGCGTTGTTGAGGCGAAGATTGATTCCGGCCGGGGACCTGTGGCCACGGTTCTCATACAGGACGGGACGCTTAAAACAGGAGATTCCGTGGTATGCGGGGCTCACTACGGCAAAGTGCGCGCCATGATTGATGACCGGGGCGTTCATATTGATTTGGCGGGGCCGTCCATCCCCATTGAAATTTTGGGCCTTTCCGGGGTGCCCAACGCCGGGGATGATTTGGTGGCCGTCGCCACTGAAAAGGACGCCAAACAGATCAGCCTTCACCGGGAAATGAAGCAGCGTTCCACCGAGCTTGGAAAGATGGGTCGCGTCACCCTTGAAAAGCTGTTTGAAAAAATGGAGGAAGGGGATGTCAAAGATCTTAATCTCATATTGAAAGCGGATGTTCAGGGTTCCATTGAAGCGATTCAGGACTCTTTGCGCAAACTTTCCGAAGAGAATAAAGAGGTGAAGATCCAGATTGTTCATTCGGCCACCGGTGGAATCACTGAATCGGATGTTTCCCTTGCCACGGTTTCCAATGCCATCATCATCGGATTTAATGTCAGGCCAAGCGGCAAGGTCGCCGCCATGGCCGCCGAAGACAGTGTGGACGTACGGTATTACAATATCATTTACAATCTTATTAAAGATATAAACAACGCCATTTTGGGAATGATGGATTCGACGTTTGAAGACCGGACTCTGGGAAGAGCCACGGTGAGAGAAGTCTTTCATGTTCCAAAATTGGGATCCATCGCGGGATGTTATGTGACTGAAGGAAAAATTCAGCGCGGCGGGCTTGTCCGGCTTTTGAGGGATGGAATCGTTTTGTACGAGGGAAAAATATCTTCTCTGAAACGGTTTAAAGATGACGCCAAAGAGGTCCAAAACGGTTATGAATGCGGTTTGGGCATTGAAAATTACAATGACCTCAAGGTGGACGACGAGTTGGAATGCTACTATGTTGAGGAAATCAGGCCGCAATTAAAATAGGTTGAAAATGGTCGTTAAATGGGGCCGGGCTGAAATAACAGACATGGAAATGGAGAGGATTAATTTATTATGAGCTTTACGCGCGCAGATAAGGTGAGCGGACTTATAAAAAAAAGTCTCTGTGATATGTTGCAAAAAGAGATCAGTGATCCCCGCCTGAAGTTAGCGACCATCACCGGTGTGAAAATGTCTCCGGATTTAAGGCTGGCCAACGTCTATTTTGCCATTTCCGGAGGAGAAAAAGCCAAAAAAGAGGCGGTCGGCGGCTTTAAAAGCGCCTATGGATTTATAAAAAAAAAGATGGCCCAGCGTTTGGGTCTGCGATATATGCCGGACATTCGATTCTATTATGACGAATCATTCGATTACGCCGCGCGCATAGAAGGACTTCTTGATTCCGTCAAAACATCCGATGAATAAAATTATTGAATTATTGAAAAATTGCCGGCATGTTTTGGTTGTGTCCCACATAAATCCAGACGGAGACGCCGTGGGGTCCATGATGGCTTTGGGGATGGCTCTGGAGAGTCTGAATATAAAAACGACCCTTTTAAATGAAAGCGCCATTTCTGATCAGTATTCTTTTTTGCCGAAAATTGAAACGATGGTCCGCTCAATTGGCGATGTCCGGGAATATGACGCCGCTGTTGTTTTGGATTGCGGGGAGATGGAGCGGGTTGGAAAATCCGCGGCCGCCATCGGGCGCATTCCACTGGTGGTGAACATTGATCATCATGTCACCAACACCATGTTTGGCGATTATCGAATCATCGACGCAAACGCATGCGCCACGGCGGAGATTCTCTTTCATCTGATAACAGAAATGGACGTTCAGATCAATAAAGAGATCGCCACCGCCATTTACACCGGCATTCTTACCGACACCGGTTCATTCCGTTTTTCAAACACAACGGCGTCCGTGTTTGATATTTGCGCAAAAATGGTGGGCTTCGGGGCTGATCCGGCTGAAATAGCCGAGAATATATACCAGACCCACTCCTTTGCCCGAGTTAAATTATTGAAATTAGCCCTTGAATCCATTGAACTGTTGAACGACAAACGGATCGGTCTGATGAGAATCACCCGGGATATGATTGAAAAAGCCGGCGCCAGCCCCCATGATATGGATGGTTTCATTGATTACCCGAGGGGGATTAAGAATGTCGAAGTGGCGGCGCTAATCAAAGAGTTGGACGGCGGCCGCCCTGGGGACGCTCCGTTTTATCATGTCAGCTTGAGATCCTCTGGAAATGTCGATGTGGCGGCGTTTGCCTCCCAATATGGAGGCGGGGGCCACGCTCGGGCCGCGGCGTTCGATTCCAATTCCAGCGTGTCTGATTTGAAATCCATGATTTCGGGTCTATTGTAAAAAATCATCTGGTGTAAAAAATCATCTGGTGTAAAAAATCATCTGGTGTAACAGATCATCTATTGTAAAAAATTATATGCCTGAAAAAGAAAAAAATGGCGTCGTCGTTATTGACAAGCCGGAAAACATGTCATCGGCGCAAGTGGTCGCCAGGGTAAAACGGATTTTTGGCGTGGCCAAGGCCGGGCATACCGGAACCTTGGACCCCATGGCCACCGGGGCGATGATATGTTGCCTCAATCGCGCGACGCGGCTGTCCAGATTTTTTTTGAGCGGAACCAAGACCTATGACGGGGTTCTTCTCCTGGGAGTGGAAACAGACACTCAGGATGGCGACGGTAAAATCGTGTCAACCGGAAGCGTCTCTGATATATCAGAAAATGACATCATTTCTGAATTTAAAAAATTCGAAGGCTGGATTGACCAGGCTCCGCCGGTTTACTCGGCGTTGAAGCATCTCGGAGTTCCCCTTTACAAGTGGGCCAGACAAGGCGCGCCAGTTCAAAAACCCCCGAGACGCATTCACATTGATTGCATCAAGATTCTGGGGATTGATTTGCCCACCGTCGATTTCAGGGTCTCATGCTCCTCTGGGACATATATCCGATCCCTGTGCTCGGATGTGGGAAAAGCGCTGGGATGCGGCGGGCATTTAAAGAGATTAAGACGGATAGAATGCGGCGGCTTTGACATTGGGGAGGCCATCACGCTGTCTGAGCTTGAGGCCGAGCGTGAAAAAGGCGGGGAATTAAATGGGGTGGATGACCGAATCATCGGCATGGCGGAGGCCTTGCGGGGCATGTCATTCCATAGAGCCGACCTGTTTTTGCTTGAAAAAATAAAAAATGGCGTAAAATTGGTTGAAGGGGATATTCCAGAGGATGCCGCGTTGCCGGAAGAGACGTTTTTAAAAGTGGTCGATCGTCAAAATAATCTCGCCGCTGTCCTTGAAAAAGCCGCGCATGGGAATAGATACGGTTACTGTTGCGTGTTTTGATTTTTTTTCACGACCCATTCAAATTAGTTCTTGTTTGTCAAGACGTTTCAAGATATGTACAACCCTATGGGAATTTAAAAAAAAAGGAATTTAAAAAGAATAAAAAAATTTGATATTCCGTTTTCTTAATATAAAAGGAGGTAATAAAGACAGTGGTTTTTGCAACAGAGGATAAAAAGAAAATTATTGAGGAATTTAAGCTCCATGAAACCGACACGGGCTCTCCAGAGGTTCAGATCGCCCTTTTATCAAAACGGGTGTCATACCTTACCGAGCATTTGAAAATTCACAAAAAGGACCATCATTCCAGAAGGGGACTTTTGATGCTTGTCGGCAGACGGCGACGGCTTCTTAATTATGTGAAAAGCAATGATATTAAACGATATCGAACGATCATCGGAACGCTTGGACTCAGAAGATAAAAAAATCGGTTTTAAAATAAAAATGACTTGACGCGTCGTTTTTTTAAACAGCGCCTCATGCGGCATAACGTATTTTAACGCTGATTTTAGCGTAACTGCGCAGTTTCAGCTTCGTTCGATTTGCAGGCAAGTCAGGAGATAAAAGAGTATGGAAAAGATATTAGAAGCGATGGTTGGGGAAAAAACCATCAGCATACGGACCGGAAAACTCGCGAAACAGGCGTCGGGATCCGTGGTGGTTCAATGCGGCGAAACGGTTGTTCTGGTCACGGTGGTTTCTGCGAATTCGGAAAGAGACATTGATTTTTTGCCCCTGTCTGTTGAATATCAGGAAAAGATATACGCGGCGGGACGCATACCCGGAAATTATTTCAGACGTGAAATCGGACGACCCAGTGAAAAAGAGACATTGACCGCCCGTCTCATTGATCGACCCATCCGGCCGTTGTTTCCTAAAAAATACAGGTATGAAACACAGGTGATCGCCACCGTGCTTTCCATGGAAACTGAAAATGATCCTGATATTCTGGCCATGATCGGAGCTTCCGCCGCTTTGGAAATATCCAATATACCCTTTGACGGACCCATCGCGGCTGTTCGGGTGGGTCGCAAAGACGGTGAATTTATAGCCAACCCCTCCATAGAGGAGTGGAGTTCATGCGATATAAATATTATTGTCGCGGGATCCAAAACCGGGGTGGTCATGGTGGAAGGCGGCGGCAATGAAGTCAGCGAAGAGGAAATGCTGAATGCGATCTTTTTCGGCCATGAAGCCATGCAACCGATTATTGACATGCAGGTGGAATTGAAAAAAACCGCAGGCGTTCCAAAAAAGGAATTTGTCGCTCCTGAAAAAGATCAGAGTCTGGCGGACGTGGTTTATGAAAAAGCCTTTTCACGGTTCAAAGAAGCCACATCGGTTCAGGGAAAAATGGAGCGCCATGAGGCCGTTCGAGCTGTGAAACATAGTGTTTTAGATGAGCTTGGGGAAGATTTTTCGGGCCGAAAGAGCGAAGTTTACGAAATATTCAGCGATATGGAAAAGAAGTTATTGCGGGATATGGCGTTGGACGAGGGGCTTCGAATTGATCAGCGAAAATTTGATGAGGTGCGTCCCATTTCATGCGAGACCGGGGTGTTGCCCAGACCCCATGGAAGCGCCCTTTTTACCAGGGGAGAAACCCAGGCTCTGGCTGTTTTAACCCTTGGTTCGGGTCCTGACGAGCAACGTGTGGAGACATTGAGCGGAGAAGAGATGCGCTCCTTTATGCTTCATTACAATTTCCCTCCTTTTTCAGTGGGCGAAGTCAAACGGATGGGGGGGCCAAGCCGGAGAGACATTGGCCACGGAGGTCTGGCCACACGGGCCATCGAAAAGGCGCTCCCGGAAAAAGAGGATTTTGATTACACCATACGGATCGTCTCCGAGGTTCTGGAGTCCAATGGATCGTCATCCATGGCCACCGTATGCGCCGCCAGCCTGGCTTTGATGGATGGAGGCGTTCCTTTAAAGAATCCGGTTTCAGGAATCGCCATGGGCCTGATCAAAGAGGGGGAAAAGTTTGTGATCCTCTCGGATATTCTGGGCGATGAAGATCACATGGGCGATATGGATTTCAAAGTGGCTGGAACCACAGATGGCATCAACGCCCTTCAGATGGATATAAAGATCAATGAGCTACCCAGAGATATTCTGGAAAAAGCCCTTGAACAGGCGCGTCTTGGCCGGAAACATATACTGGATGTCATGATTGGCACACTGAAAGAACACAGGGATGAAATATCCCCCTATGCGCCTAAAATTATATCCATAAAAATCAATCCGGATAAAATACGCGAAATAATCGGCGCGGGCGGAAAGACCATCCGTTCCATTCAAGCGGAGAGCAACACGCGAATCGAAGTGGATGATTCCGGCATTGTAAAGATCGCCGCCGCCAATGAAGAGGAAGGGAAAATAGCCCAGGGCATGATCAATGATATTGTTCGGGAGCCGGAAGTGGGCGAGATATACGAAGGCCCGGTCATGAAAGTGACTGATTTTGGGGCGTTTGTTCAGATCATTCCTGGAAGGGATGGGCTGGTCCATATTTCCCAGTTGGCGGCCCATCGGGTAAAAAAGGTGACGGATGTCGTCAACGAGGGCGACGTTATAAAGGTCAAGGTGCTTGAGGTTACCCGGGACGGCAAAATTCGTTTAAGTCACAAGGCTGTTTTGGAAGACAACGAAAAAGCATGAATGAATCCATAGCCCAGAGAACCACTCTGAAAAATGGCGTCAAAATTGTGACCAAAACCATTCCCCATGTGAGATCGGTCTCCATGGGGATATGGGTAAACACAGGGGCCAGGGACGAAGCGCGTTGCGAAAATGGCCTTTCCCATTTCATTGAGCACATGATTTTCAAGGGGACAAAGAATCGGACGGCGCTTGAAATTGCAAAGGAATTTGACGCCATTGGGGGGCACACCAATGCCTTTACCGCCATGGAGAACACGTGCTATTACGCAAAGGCGCTGGATACCCATCTGGATCGAATGGCCGATACCCTTTCGGACATTTTTTTAAATTCCCTCTTTGATGAACATGAGATTGACAAAGAACGGGATGTGATATTTCAGGAAATAGGACTGACCGAAGACAACCCTGAAGACTACATTCATCTGTTGTCCAACCAGGTTTACTGGGGAGACACCCCTTTAGGCCGCTCCATTTTAGGAACTCCTGAAAATATTCTTAAATTCAACGGAGTCGCGTTAAAAAAATTTTTCCGAGCGTATTATTACCCTGAACGAATCATTGTTTCCGCTGCCGGCCATCTGGATCATGACCGATTTTTAGACAGGGTCGGCCCTTTTTTTGAATCCATCGCCCCTGCCGATGATCTTTCGACGTCTGAGCGCGTGGTTCCTGAAACCAGACCGGGCGTGACATTGCGGAGCAAAGATCTGGAGCAGGTTCATATCTGTCTGACCACAAGCGGGCTTTCCATCACTGACCCCATGCGTTACGCCTATTCGTTTTTAAACACCATCACAGGCGGCAACATGAGTTCCAGGCTCTTTCAGGAGGTGCGTGAAAAGGCGGGGCTTGCCTATTCCATCTATTCGTTCATCACCTCCTATGTGGACACCGGCATGATGGGGGTTTACACGGCGGTAAAACCGGAGCGGGCCGTGGAATCGGTGGAGATCATATTAAAAGAGTTGAAAAAGATCGCGGATCGCGGTCTGGATGCGGGCGAGATTGCCGACGCCGCACAACACACAAAGGGCGGGTTTCTCCTGGCGTCTGAAAGCGTTGACAACCAGATGGTTCGCCTGGCTCAAAATGAAATGCATTTTGGCCGGGATATTTTAATGCATGAAACCATTGAGAATATAGATTCGGTGGTCATGGATGACGTGGTCGGTTTGGCAAGAGAGCTGTTCATGTTTGATAAAATGGCGTTGACGCTTTTGGGTCCCGCTGAAAACAAAACAGAGTTTGAAAGACTTCTATCGGTTTGAAACAGATGATGAGGCAGTTGAAACGGTTATGAATTCTGAAAGTTTGTCGCGGCGTAAAATTTTTCAAACCGGTTTTTCGGTGGAAACGATTTCGTTGTATCTTTTGTGTATGGGACTCAATGACGCCGGAGGAGCCATATCCACAAAGAATATTCTTGAAATATGGGCGGGCTCCAAAGCCGATTTCGTGGAAAGCATGGATATCCTGTGTGAAAAAAATATTTTGAAGAAGATTATTTCCGAGCTTAAAGACTCCGCTCTTAAAAAACAAGAGAACGCGGTGTATGGATTGATCGACCCGGACGAGTGGAAATTATGATGCGTCGCCCCAGGTTTTTTTAATATATTTTTTGATATATTAAAAAATATATATCCGTCGTTTTATTTTTGAGGATGGATGGGCTATAAACACTCGCAAACACTCGGCGGATCCAGATATGCCTGACGTTTTTTATGCCCACCACACACATCGAATGCCTTAGACAGGCGCCTTAACCCCCCAAATTGCAAACGTATTGTTTTCAGCGAACCCCTTTAAACTTAAGTTGGGGTCGCCGACAGATTCTATTCGGTGAGCTTTGCCAGATTTTATTCGGTGAGCTTTGCCAGGTTTTGTTCGGTGAGCTTTGCCAGGTTTTGTTCGGTGAGCTTTGCCAGGTTTTGTTCGGTGAGCTTTGCCAGGTTTTGTTCGGTGAGCTTTGATAGCGTCGTAAAAAAAAAGATAGCGTCGTAAAAAAAAAGATAGCATCGTAAAAAAATAGCGTCATAAAAAGAAAGATAGCGTCGTAAA
>Ga0307987_1000033_pt1 | contig 83458 bp, 67 predicted proteins | sample EllFjometagen181_FD_203157 | JGI IMG/M metagenome (GOLD analysis project Ga0307987, IMG submission 203157) | Marine microbial communities from Ellis Fjord, Antarctic Ocean - #181 | ecosystem: Environmental > Aquatic > Marine > Unclassified | place: Southern Ocean | collected 2014-10-08 | reverse complement strand
CCCGTCGGGTCATGGCCGAGGTGCATCGGGTCATCGACGAGGTCCAGCCCCCCGAGCCCGACATCGAGCTGCTGTGGATCGGCGGTGGCTACCGCCACAACGTCGAGGACTTCGAGGGCGTCACCCAGGACGTCAAGTGGACCAGCCTGGCGGCTTTGGTGATGGTCTTCCTGGTCATCAGCATCGGCTTCCGTGACTGGCGGGCCGTGCTGCTGATCTTCGTGCCGCTGGTGATCGCCAACATCTGGACCCTGGGTTTCGCCTCGGTGGTGGTGGGCTCCCTCAACACCTTCACCAGCTTCATCTCCGCAGTGCTGCTGGGCATGGGCATCGACTTTGGCATCCACCTGTTCAACCGCTACCGCGAAGAGCGGGCTGGCGGTGGCAGCCTCGAAGAAGCCGTGGTGCGCGCCTGGGACAAGGTCGGTGGTCCCTGTCTGGCCACCGCGGTCACCGCCAGCTGCGGCTTCCTGGCCCTGGTGGTCGGTCGCTTCCGCGGCTTCTCCCAGCTGGGCCTGCTGCTGGGCGTGGGTGTGCTGTTCTGCCTGATCGTGGTCTTCACGCTGCTGCCCCTGCTCATCGTGTGGCGGGAGCGCGCCACCTCCGACAAGCCCCTGACCCTCCGTCGCCGCCGTGCTTCCCTGCCCCCCACCTACCGCTGGGTGCCCCTGGGCTTCCTGGTGGCCCTGCTGGTCACCGGCGTGGCTGGCATGCAGATCACCCGGCTGGACTTCCAGTACGATCTCTCCGAGCTGCGCCGCGACGGCATGGCGTTCGGTGATCTCGACGAGACCCAGCAGAGCCTGGCCAGGGACTCCTACTCCCCCCTGGTGCTCACCATGCCCGACGCCGACTCCCTGCATGACGCCTTCGTGGGCGTGCAGGAAGACATGGCCTCCGGCAAGTTGCCCGAGGTGGGTCAGGCCTTGTCCATCTACTCGGTCATCCCCCACGACCAGACCGAGCGCTTGGGCATCCTCGAAGAGATCGGCGAGATCACCCGCCACGAAAACTCTCGCTACCTGCCGGCCATGGTGCGCAACAACCTGGCCCCCCTGGCCGACGGACCCATCGAGCCCCTGACCCAAGACGACCTTCCCCCCGCCCTGGTGCACATCCTGGGTGGTGGCGTAGGCGTGCATCGCATGCTGCTGCTGGCGTCGGGCAACATGTGGGATCTGCGGGACACCGCCCACCTCGCCGACGCCGTGTACGAACGCTACGACCCGGGCACCATCGCCGGTGAGTACCTGTGCATGGGCTCGCTCTACCGCATCATGAAGGAAGACGCCCCGCGCATCAGCCTGGTGGCCTTGCTGATGGTGCTGGTGGCCACCTGGATCGACCTCAAGTCACCCCGCCGCGCCGTCTCCGCCATCGCCGTGCTGCTGGCGGGCATGGCCTGGGTGGGCGGCGCCCTGGCGGTGCTGTCCATCAAGCTGTCCATCGTCAACATCGTGGGCATCCCAATCCTGCTGGGGCTGGGCATCGCGGCGGTGATCCACCTGCTGCACCGCCTGGCCGAAGAAGGCCCCGGTGGCGTGTGGAAGGCCATGTCCACCACGGGCTGGGCGGCGGCATTGTGCACCACCACCACCGTGGTCAGCTTCGCCTCCCTGTCCTTCGCGGGCTCCCAGGGCGTGCGTTCCCTGGGCATGCTGGTGGTCGTGGGCCTCACCTCGGTGACCCTGGCCGCCTTCGTGCTGCTGCCCCTGGGCTGGGCCGCGGTGTGGAAGGTGCGCGGCCAGCTCCCCGAAGAGCTCTGGCCGAGTAGGAAGAACGGCGACTAGCAGCCTGTAGGGCGTAGGCTGAGCTAGCCCAGCAGAACCTTGCGGAACAGGGTGGCCGTGAAGTCGTGGCCTTCGAGGTAGGCCAGGCGCACGTCGAGGCCCGAGTTGCGGATCTCGAGGCGGTGGACCTGGGGGTAGCCGATGCCGTCTGCCACGGCGCGCACGGGGCGCTGGACCCGGGCCAGGGGCTCGATGCTGACCCGGGAGGTCAGGGGCAGGGCGATGGGGATCAGGCGCGGGGAGAAGGGGCTGATGGGGGTGACGTGGAGGGTCTGCAGCAGGGCGTGGCAGGCTGGGCCGCCCGCCGAGACCGAGTAGGCCGTAGACCCCAGGGCCGTGGCCACGATGATACCGTCGCAGACGAGGTTTTCCACCACCGAGGCGCCGTCGATGGTGACCCGCAGGTGGCAGGACTGGGCGGTCATGCGCTCCACGAACACGTCGTTGAGCGCCAGGGCGTTGACCACCCGCTCCTGGGGCCGTCGGCCCTCACCGGGCTGCTCGGTGGGCTCGATCCAGGCCTCGAGAGCCAGGCGGGGCAGATCGTGGACCTGGTAGCGGCCCTCTGCCAGCTTGCGCACCACCTCGGGCTGGCTGTCGATGTCGTTCATCAAGAAGCCCACCCGCCCGAAGTTCAACCCCAGATAGGTGTAGTGCTCGCCCAGGTCGCGGATGGCCCGCAGCATCGTGCCGTCGCCCCCCAGCACCAGGCAGAGGTCGGCCGGCAGGGCCGAGAGATCGAGGTGGCGCTCGAGGTAGCGGGCCAGTGCCACCGCACGCTGGTTTTGATGATCGATGCGGAGCACGCCCACTCCTGGGCCGAGGGCTGCGGTCGGACCGCGTGGATTCCGATAGCGCAGCCGGAGAGGTAGAGCAAAGCGGGGCCCGGGTGCGATAGAGTCTCCATCCGTGCACGGGAGGTCGCGTACCCCGCGGCCCGCACCATGGAGGTCCCTTGTCACAGGGAGTCCAGTCCAGCGATGTAAAGCTCGAGCTTCGGCTCGCCCGCCTGGCCCAGGCCGGGTCCACCGGAGTCCTCGAGGTTCTCCACGGCAAGCGCCGCCGCAGGTTCTGGTTGCGCGAGGGCAAGCTGGTGGCCAGCTCATCGAACCTCAAGAAAGAGCAGGCCGAGCAGGTCGCCACGTCCTTGCCCGAGGCCACCCCCGAGAAGGTCAACGAACATGTCGCGGTGCTGCGGCTTGCGGCGGCCATGTCCTCGGCGGGTGGCAAGACCTCCTGGAAGGTCGACGTGGCGCCCAAGCGCGAGTTCCCCGCGCGGGTGCTCGTTGTGATCTGGGCGGCCCTCGAGCTGGCCTTCGAGACCTCCCAGCTCATCGATCGCCTCGAGTGCGAGTACGAGGGACTCCCGGTCTGCAAGGTCAAGGACGCCGATGGCCTGTCCCAGCTGGGCCTACCCCTGCCTTACCGAGAGTGGCTGGTGGGGCTCGACGGCTACCGAACGGTGCTCGAGGTCAGCCAGTTCGGGCCCGGAGAGTCCCGCAGCTGTGTGGCGGGCATCTACCTGGCTTCCATCTGTGGCGCCGTCGAGTATCGACCCGCCGACCTGGATGTCCCGGTGATCCGCGCCGCCGAAGAACAGACCGACGACGGCGAGGTGCTCATCGACGACGAGGACGACTCCAGCTCGGCCTCCCACACCGATATCTCCAGCCTCATCGCCGCCAACGTCACCCCCCTGGGTGGTGGCGAGCCCCCCGTCGCCGACTCCGGCTACGAGCTCGAGCTCGACGATGACCGCGAGTCGGACGACCCGGCCCTCGACGACGACGATGGCGACCAGGAGAGCCCCTTCGACGAAGAAGCCGCAGGCGACCAGGAGATCCCCTTCGACGAAGAAGCCGCAGGCGACCAGGAGATCCCCTTCGACGAAGAAGCCGAGACCGGCGGGGACGAAGACTGGAGCATGGACGCAGCAGAGGCCAGCCTCAGGGCCGAGATCCATCGCATCATCGAAGCCGACAACGTCTTCGATGTCTTGGGCATGAGCCACGAGTCCGAGGTGGAGGAGTTCCGCAGCACCTACTTCAGGCTCGCGCGGGTGCTGCATCCCGACCGGGTGGGCGACTCGAATCCCGAACTCCAGAAGAGCGCCGCCGAGGCCTTCGACCGGGCGCGGGCCGCCTGGGAGATCGTCAAGGACGACGAGCTGCGCGAGGAGACCATCGCCCGGGTCATCCACGGCAAGAAGACCGAAGAAGAAGAAGCGATGGAGCAGGTCCAGGAACTCCTGGCCATCGAGAAGTCCTTCGATCGCGGCCTAGCGCAGTTCCGGGCGGGCCGCATCGTGCAGGCCCACGAGATGTTCGCCAAGGTCATCGAGTTGTCGGCCCGACACCCGGACTTCGAGGTGCCCGAGTTCCGCATCTACCTGGGCTACTGCATCTGGCGCCTCAACCACGAGCGGGACGACGACGAGGCGGACCGCGGCGTGGAGTTGATCCAGAACGCCATGAACAAGGCCCAGAACCATCAGGAAGGCTGGGTGCTGCTCAGCCGCATCGTGCGGGAGCGGGGCCACCCCGACAAGGCCAAGCGCTTCGTCATCCGTGCCCTGAAGCTCAACCCCGAGAACAAGGACGCCCTGCGGGAGCTCGAGCGCATTCGGCGGGAGCTCAACCCCGACGAGTTCAAGAAGAAGGGCTTCTTCGGCCGCCTGTTCAGCCGCAAGAAGAAGGACGACAAGAAGACCAAGAAGAGGGGAGACTAGGCCGTGGGTTTGTACGAGAGCACGGTCAGCTACTACCTGCGCCCCATCCTGCACCTGCTCGAGGATCCCAAGATCTCCGAGGTGTTGGTCAACGGCCCCGATGACATCTACGTCGAGGTTCGTGGCCGGCTGCAGCGCGCCGAAGGCGTGCACTTCTCAGGGCTCGAGGAGCTCGAGGCCGCGTGCACCAACGTGGCCCAGTACAGCAACAAGATCTACGACGCCGAGCACCCTCGCTTCGACGGGCGCCTGCCCGACGGCAGCCGTGTGCACGTCATCGGCCCACCGGTGGCTCCATTCTTGGCCATGGCCATCCGCAAGTTCCAGACAGACTCCCTGGGTCCGAAAGAACTGGTGGCCCTTGGCTCCTTGAGCGCCGAGGCCATGGCGCTGCTGCGGGCCACCATCCAGATGAAGCGCAACCTGCTGGTCTCCGGTGGCACCGGGTCCGGCAAGACCACCCTGCTCACGGTCCTGGCTGGCTACATCCCCAGCGCCGAGCGCATCGTGGTCATGGAGGACACCAAGGAGCTGCAGATCGACAAGCCCCATGTGGTGCAGCTGGAGGCCCGCTTGGCCGATGACAAGGGCCGGGGCGAGGTCACCATCCGCGACCTGCTGCACTCCACCCTGCGCCTGCGACCCGACCGCATCATCGTGGGCGAGGTGCGCGGTGGCGAAGCCCTGGATCTGCTCAACACCCTGAACTCGGGTCACGGCGGCACCATGACCACGCTGCACGCCAACAGCGCCATGTCCGCCCTGTCCAAGCTCGAGACCCTGGTGCTCTTCGCGGGTGAAGACCTGCCCATCCGCGCCATCCGGGGCCAGGTGGCCTCCGCGGTGGACATGGTGATCCAGGTGAGCCGCTTCCCCGATGGCTCACGCCGCATCGAGCAGATCGCCGAGGTCTTCACAGGCCTGGACGAGCACGGCAACTACCGCATCAACACCCTGTTCCAGTTCGAGGGCCAGGGCATGAAGGACGGCGAGATGCTGGGCGGTGTGGTGGCCACCGGCCGCTTGCCCAGCTTCTACAAGGCCGCGCAGGGCCGTGGCGTCAGGATCGACAAGCGCTGGTTTGTGCCCAAGAAGAAGAAAGCGTAGGTCGGCGAGGCGGGCTGCGCCGCCGCCTCCAGGGTGTGGAGCGCGGACAGGCGGGGGCACTTCACGACCTTGGGCGCTCTCAGGGTCGAGCTTGTCGACATCTTCTCCGTGCGGCATCCTCGGTGGAGATGCTCGAGAAAGGGACACCAGCCAGAACGATATTTTTGCTCGCCGCGGTGGCGTGCCACGTCTCTCATGGGCCCGACACAGGCCCACAAGACGGCCTCCATCATCGTTGCGTCCAACGACGCAACGACGACTTCGCCCTTTTCTTGGGGGGGGGGAAAGACAGATTCTTCCCCCACGAATCGGGTCATACACGGGCCCTTCCGGGGCTGCGCTCGCCTGCGGCGACCGGCGCTCCCGCGCCTGCTTCGCCCGCCAGGACTCCACCGGTGCCCTGTCCCCCCCAGCCGCCAGCGCAGCTTTGGGTCATCGGCCCTCTACTCGTATCCCTACCGCCCCGGAGGCGGCTCGAAGGCCGGCTCGACCTCGCGCATGAGCTTGTCGTAGTAGTTGACCACCTGGCGCACGTAGGCGCGCTTCTCGCGGTAGTCCCCGGGGTAGAAGCTGCGCTTGAAGCCGTAGATGATCAGGTCCCGCAGGGACTGGTTGGACAGCTCCAGGCCCTCGAGGGCCAGCGCGATCTCGTTGGTCATGCTGGTGTGGCTGACCAGGCGGTTGTCGGTGCACAACGTGCAGGACAGGCGCGCGTCGAGCATCTGCTTGAGCGCGTGGTTGGCCACGGTCTTGATCTCGGGGTTGGTCTGTAGGTTCGAGGTGATGCAGACCTCGATGGTGATGCGGCGGTCGGCGATGAACTGGGCCAGGGCGCGGACGTAGCCTTCGGGGTCGCGGACGTGCTTGGCGGTGATCAGGTCGGGCCGGAACAGGTGGTAGCCGTGGCCGATGCGGTCGGCGTGCAGTGCGGTGATGGCCTGGAAGATGGACTCGGGTCCGTAGGCTTCGCCGGCGTGCACGGTCTTCTTGAGGAAGTGACCGTGGGCGTAGTTGTAGGCTTCCGCGTGGTCCACCGCCGGGTAGCCGGCTTCCTGGCCCGCCAGATCGAAGGCCACGATGGGCAGACCCATCTCGTCGCGGGCCTTGATGGCGGTCCGGGCCAGCTGCAGGCTGGCGATGCCGAAGCGGCGCTTCTCGTCCAGCTCGGAGGTGACCTGGTGCAGGTGCTTGAAGTACCAACCGAAGCTCGGGGTGAACATGCGCATGGCGCAGACGATGATGCCGTACTCGAAGGGGGGCTCGCTGCGCACGGCCACCGCTTCGGAGCGGCGGTGCTCGCGCTTGGCGCGCTCGAGGCCGGCGTTGACCGCCTGCAGCACCTGCTCACTGGTCATGGACTCGTTGACGTGCAGCTGGGGTGCCAGGCGCACCTCGATGTAGCGCACGCCTTCGTCGATGTTGTCCCAGGCCAGCTCGTAGGCGGTGCGCTCGAGAGCCTCGGCGTCCTGCAGCACCGAGCAGGTGTAGGCGAAGCCGTGCAGGTATTCGCCCAGGTTGGCGTATTCGGGCTTGAACACCAGCTCGTTGAGGCCTTCAGGGGTGTCCGACGGCAGGACCACGCCGCGGGTGCGGGCCAGCTCGATGAGCGTCTCGAGGCGAAGGGAGCCGTCGAGGTGCAGGTGGAGGTCGGACTTGGGAAGCTTCTTGATGAGGTCTTTGGTGATCATGGCCCGGCAGTTAACATCGCAGCCCCTCAGGAGGGAAGCCGTCGCCCCGCCAGCCCTGGGGCGGACATGGTAGATCCCTGGCATGTTCAGCACCCATCGTTTGCTCGTGGGCGACGCCCGTCGGCTCTCCGGAGTCCCTGACGGTTCCGTTCAGCTCGTGGTCACCTCGCCGCCCTACCCCATGATCGCCATGTGGGATGGGATCTTCGCGTCCATGGATCCCACCGTCGGTCCGCTGCTGGCCGACGACCAGGGTCCGGCCGCCTTCGAGTCCATGCACCGCTGCCTCGACACGGTTTGGGCCGAGTGCGCTCGGGTCCTCTCGCCAGGGGGCTTCGCAGCCATCAACATCGGCGACGCCACCCGCAGCGTGGGTGGAACCTTCCGTCTGTACCCCAACCATGCTCGCATCATCACCGCCATGGTGGCCCTGGGCTTCGACGTGCTGCCCGACGTGTTGTGGCGCAAGCCCACCAACGCCCCCAACAAGTTCATGGGCTCCGGGATGCTGCCCGCTGGGGCCTACGTGACCTACGAGCACGAGTACGTGTTGCTGTTCCGGCGTGGGGCCAAGCGGGCCTTCCGCAGCGCCGCCGACAAAGCCGCGCGCCATCGCAGCGCCTACTTCTGGGAAGAGCGCAACCGCTGGTTCTCCGATGTCTGGTCGGATCTGCGGGGCACCCGTCAGGCCCTGGGGGATCGGGCGGATCGGGAGCGCTCGGCGGCTTTCCCCTTCGATCTCCCCTTCCGGCTCATCAACATGTACTCCCTGTACGGCGACACCGTGCTCGACCCCTTCGCGGGCACCGGCACCACGCTGGCGGCGGCAGCGGTGGCCGGTCGCGACAGCCTCGGGGTGGAGATCTCCGAGAGCTTCGCTCCGCTGGTGTCCCAGAGCCTCGAGCTCGCCCTGCCCCAGGGGGCGGCGATCCAGAAGGAGCGGCTCGCCGCCCACCGGCGCTTCCTGGCGCAGCGTGCCGAGGCTGGCAAGTCCTGCAAGCACCACAACCAGCCCCACGACATGCCCGTCATCACCGGCCAGGAGCGGCAGCTCGAGCTGCTGGCGCCCCAGCGCTGGGAGCGGGTCGATCCCCTGTGCGTCCGGGTGGAGCACGTCCACGCCGAGCGAGCCCAGCCCGAACAGGCCGGGCAGTTGTCCCTGATCTGATCAGCGCCTGGGGGGCTTCTCACCCTCGGCGCGGGGGGCCGCGTGCCGGGCTGAGCGGCTGAGGTCTTCGGGCCACAGATCGAGGTCCGCCCGCAGCTCGGCGGGGGAGATGCCACCGTCGCTGTCGGTGTCGAGCCTGGCCCGCAGGTCCTCGGGCTCGGTGCAGCGCAGCTCCGAAGGGTCGAGGCTTCCGCTGCCGTTGTCGTCCTTGGCGAACAAAGCCCCGAGGGGATGGGCCACGCGCTGTTCAGGGGGCGGCGGAGCGGGATCGCAGGCCAGCAGCGGAGCGAGCATCCCTGGGCGTGCCGTGATCATTGCACTTCGCGCTTCCTCAGGCGCCCCATCACCAAGGGGGTCTCATCTCGAGCCAGGGTCTCTCCGAGGGATTGGGCTCGCTCGGGATCCAGTATCGCTCCCAGGCGCGCTCCGGTCCAGCGCAGGATCTCCAGCTCTTCGCTGCCCGCCAGGGCCAGGAAGGCGTCGGCGCTGGGGGGCACGGGCTGCCTGGCCAGGGCCTCGAGCATGGCCAAGCGCATGTCGAGGCTGGGGGCCGCGTGGGTGGCCCGGCGGGTGCTGCCCATGCACCACGCGGCGGAGATCGCCCGCTCGCCGACACCCGAGCCGTTCCAGCTGTGGCGGGTCTGCACGATGGTTGCCGGTGACAAGTAGCCGCCTTGGTCTGGCAGCGGCTCCCGCTGGGCCAGCGCGGCCTCGGCCCGATCCACCAGGAGGTCGAGCTCGAGATCGGGGCCCGGGGGTTCGTCCTGCAGCAGTCGCCAAGCCACCGCGAAGCGCACGTGAGGTCGAGCGGCGGGGGGCAGGGCATCCAGCAGCTCCCCCCTCAGCGTGCCGGCCTTGGCGAAGGCTGTGGCGGTCCACACCGACCAGAACCAGCCTTCGTAGAGGCTCGCCACCACCTCCGAGCCTGCGGCGGCGCGGAAATGTTCGGCGGCGGCGACCGCCTGATCGAGCTGCTGGTGGCTGACTGCGTCGGCGGGGGGCACCCCGGGGATAGCCAGCTCCAGGACGTGTTCCACGCAGTCGGGACCGTGATCGCTCAGGGCGCACAGCCCCAGAGCTTCGTCGAGGGCTGGCAGACCGCCGCCCAGCACGGTGCGCTCGGCGCCGAGGAAAGCGCACTCGGAGGCGGACAGGTCCCCGCAGTCTCCAGGGGTGACCTCGGCGGGGCTGGTTGGCAGGGACAGGGCGCCGCTGGTGGGTCCCGGCGCCTGACGCGCAGCCAGCTTGGTGGGTTGGTGTCCCAGCTTGCGGCCCTGGCGCAGGTGCGGGCGGCGGGTGAGCCGGGTGCAGCGCTTGCGGGAACCGCCTCGCGGCAGGTCATCGCAGCGGCCCTCGAGGACGCCGGGCCGGTGGGCGGCGATGGTGGCTACCAGTGCGGCGCGGGTCATCTCGTCACCTATCGAGGTGACCAGGGCCCAGCAGGCCTCCGTGTCCGCGTCCCAGGCGTCCATCACCGCCTCGAGCTGGCAGTCCGCGTCCCGGCAGGCCTCGAGGCGCGCCATGGGTTCCGGGTCGGAGCAGCCTAGACCCAGCAGGGTAGCGAGGACGGCGGCCAGCAGCATCAGGCCTCGTACCCCAGGGCTTCGACGTAGGGGGCCAGTAGGGGAAGGACCGGCTCGAGCTGGGCCTTGTAGCGGCGCCAGCGACCTCGGGCCCGGGTGAACACGGGCCGGGCGACGTCCTGGCGGCTGGGGGTGCTGATGTAGCGCCCGGCCACGCCCGACCGGTAGTCCAAGACCGCCGGGTCCCAGGCCAGGCCCAGGTGCTCCACGGCCTGGCGGGCCTGGGGCTCGATGTCATCCACCAGGCCTTCGTAGCTTAGCTCCAGCAGGGGCAGCCCCGGCAGCTCGCGGGCCTGCAGCCAGCAGTCCATCACCCCTGCATACAGGGATGCGCTGCTGTTGAGGCTGTGGAAGTGGATCATGGCCACGGTGGGTACGAAGCTCTGCATGAAGCCGCTCAGGCAGCAGTCGCGTGGATCCCGCAGCATGACCAGCAGCGGGGCGTCGGGGAAGATGGCCTGGATGAAGCCCACGTGGGCGATGTTCAGGGGCATCTTGTCCACCACGCGTGCCGGCATCTCGCCGTCTCCGAGGAAGGCCAGCAAGCGGCGGTGGTAGTCCCGTCGCAGCGCGATGCGCTCGGCCTCACTGAGGGTGGGTAGATCCTGGGGATAGCGGATGCTGCGACCGATGGTGCGGGGTAGGGCCCGCAGGGTCTCCACCAGCAGCTCTTCCTCGTCCACGCTGGCCACGTCCGGATGGGCCAGCAGCACCTGCTCCATCAGCGTGGTGCCGGAGCGGGGGAAGCCCAGCAGGAAGGCCGGGCAGGGCGTGGCCTCGGTGAGAGCCTGGGGCGCGGTGGCCGCGGGCTGGCTTTGGGTCTGCGAATAGTGGGAGGACAGCTTCTGGAGCAGGGCCGGGAAGTGCTCGCGATCGATGCGTGCGGCGTCGGGGAGCTGGGCGGCGATGCGGCGGCCTTCCGAGAAGGCGGCGATGGCCTGTCTGGGATCGTCGAGCCGGTCGAGCACCTTGCCTAGCTCCATCAGGGCCCAGGAGCGCTCCTGAGGTGAGATGGGGCCGGCCATCAGGGCTTCGAGCTGTGCCCTCGCCCGGCTGTGCTCGCCGGCTTCGCGGGCCAGCTGAGCCAGCACAAGGCGCGCCAGGCTTTGGTGTTCGTCGAGCTCGATGGCTCGGTGCGCGGCGGCGCTGGCTTCGTCGTTGCGACCCAGGCTCTCGAGGGTGCTGGCCAGGTTGGCGTGCAGCTCGGCCAGCTCGGGCGCGAGCGCGATGGCCCGCTCGAGGTGGGGCAGGGCTTCGTCCAGGCGGCGCAGCGCCCTCAAGGCCAGGGCGCGGTGGGCCTGAACCCGGGCGTTGGCGGGCTGGGCCTCGGCGGTGGCGGCAAGGTGGGGCAGGGCCTGTTCGGGCTGGCCCGCCGCCAGCAGACAGGCGCCCAGCTCTCCGCTGATCTCCGCCGATCCCGGCGCGAGGCTCAGGGCCACGGCCAGGGCGCGAGCGGCCTGATCCGCCTGACCCAGGGCGAACAGCAGGTGCCCGGCCAGCCGCATGGGGCGGTGGTCCCGTGGCGCCTGGCGGGCCAGGGTGAAGCAGATCTGCAGGGCTTGTTTGGCCTTGCCCTGTTGCTGCAGGTGGAGGGCGCGGGCCAGTTCTTGATCGATGGTCGTCTCTGCCATGGTCGGTCTCCGTATGCGAGGGCCCCTCGGCCCTCCTCCTTCAGCTATCCGCTCCCGAGCTGTCTGTGGCGTTAGCCTGGAGACATGGCTCCGTCTGTGCCTCGCATCCTGTCCATCTCACCACCGGATCCCGGGGGAGCCTCTATGTGGGTCGCGGCGAGCCCCACGCTGGCCGAGATCCCCGGGGTGGGGCTACTGCTGCGGGTGCTCGCGGAGCATGAGAGCGCGGTGGAGGCCTGGCTGGATGAGCTCGAGGACACCGGCGTCACGGTGATCCTGCACGCCCGCACCCCCGATGGAGCGAGGCTGGCGGCCCAACGGGGGCTGGGGTTGCACCTGCCCTCGAGCGCCGAGCCGGCGCGGTGGCGGCCACGAATCTCGGGACTGTTGGGGGCGAGCTGTCACAGTCTGCAAGCGCTGACGAGGGCCGCGGAGCTCTGTGACTACGCCACCCTCTCGCCCATCCACCCGCCCCGCTCCAAGCCCCACGACCGTCGGGACACCCTCGGACTCGAGGGCTTGGCCCTGGCTTGCCGTGGCGCGAGGCTGCCGGTGCTGGCCTTGGGGGGCCAGGGCCCCGGGCGGGTGACCGCCAGCCTCGAGGCCGGGGCACACGGGGTGGCGGGCATCGGGAGCTTTGGCGACCCCGAGGCCCTGGCGGCAATGGCGGCGGAGCTGCATTCCTGGGCAGGCTGGGCCGCGAGACGCTAGACTTCGGGCATGTTCGAGCGTACGCCCAAGGTCGATCTCGCCTCGGTGGTCTTCGAGGTCACCCCTCGCTGCAACCTCGCCTGCCAGCACTGCTACAATCCCTACAAGCGGCCGGGCGAGACCACACCACCGGTGTTTGGCTACCGGGACAACGTCCGCACACTCGAGCGCCTGCTGCGTCAGGCGGAGCTTCGGCAGATCACCATCAGCGGTGGCGAGCCTCTGTTGGCGGAGCGCTTCCTCGAGCTGGTGCTGATGCTTCGCTTGAAGGGCCTGCCCATCACCCTGATCTCGAACGGCACTTGCGGTGACCCGTCGGACTGGGAGCAGCTCGTGGAACTGGGGGTGGGCCTGTTCGAGCTCCCGGTGCTGGGCCCCGATGCCGCCACCCACGACGCCATCACCCAGCGGCCGGGTTCCTTCGACGCCACCCAGGCTACCCTGCGGTTGTTGGTGGCGCGGGGCGCCAAGGTGTGTGCGGCCGTGGTGGTGTCCGGGCTGAACCTTCATCGCCTCGAGGACACCCTGGCCCTGGCAGCCTCGCTGGGGGTGGGCTCCATCCTGCTCAACCGGGTCAACATCGGTGGGCTGGGCCTGCGCCACTGGCGGGCGCTGTGGCTCCAACCCCAGCAGGTGGACGACATGCTGGTGGTGGCGGACCAGGCATCGAAGACCCATGATCTGAGAATCGTCTCAGGTGTGTGTACGCCCCTGTGCGCGGTGGACCCCTCGCGTCATCCCGGCGTCCGCACTCCCACTTGCTCTACCGAGCCCTCCCGTCGGCCGCTGACCATGGACGGCAGTGGCGAACTGAGATCCTGTAATCACTCCCCTGTGATCCTCGGGAACATCTGGAAGGAACACCTGAGTGTGATCGTTCGGAGTCCAGAGCTGAGACGCTGGCGAGAGCTCATCCCCCACATGTGTCAGTCCTGTGATCGCTGGGACGCCTGCCTGGGTGGCTGTCGCGCCGCATCCGAGCAGTTGGGCTGTGACCTCGACACTGTGGACCCCCTGCTGTGGTCCGACGAGGACTTGGCGGCGAAGCTGGACGGCTAGCAGATCAGTCCAGCTCATCGGGCAGGTGCTGGGACACCGACAGCATGAAGCCGCGGGTGCAGGTCTCCAGGGGTGCTTCGGGAGAGCAGAACTCGGTGCTGGTGGACACGGCGCGGTCGACGCCTCGCAGCTTGGCTGTCAGGCGGGTCGGAGCTCGGCCAGTAGGGTGGGATCAGCCTGCAGGCATTCGAGGCGGATCACCGTGGCGCAGCGTTCCTCACTGTAGCAGCGGGCCCGCGTGGTGGGTTGGCTCTTCGTCCTTCACTCACTGCGGTCCAGCTCGTCCATGTTCCACTCCGTAGCCAGGACCCATACGATCCCGGCGAACCCATTCGCGTCCGTTCGCCGGGTGCGCGCCCCGCCACCTTCCCGTAGAATGGGGCGCTCCCTCCCCCCCACCACGGGCCAAGTCATGATGCTATTCGCGCTGCTGCTCGCCTGTCAGCCCCCCGACGACAGCGGAGACCTTCCGGCCCTGGACTGGGGCTTTGCCTTCGAGGTCGCGGTGACCGAATACCGGTCCCCGGTGGATAGCAGCGCTGTGGCGTGGGCCACGGTGAACAACCGCGAGAGTGAGGCGCCCCCGTGGGAACTGGAGCGCAGCGCTGGCGACTGTGGCTTCTACGGCGTGCGCCCGCAGCAAAACTGTGATCCCAGCTGTGAACCAGGTTTCACCTGTAGCTGGGACGGCGAGTGCCTCGAGGCTACCATTCCCATCGACGGAGGTGTGATCATCGTCAACGGCCTCGAGGTGGCCCTGACCCTCGAGCCCAGCGGCGAGTGGGTCTACTACGGATACAGCTTCGAGCCCGAGCCCACTGACGGAGAGGTATTCCACCCCGGCGCCACCATCAGCGCCCAGGCCGCCGGTGAAACCCTGGCGCCATTCTCGCTCGAGACCCTGGGGGTCGCCGCGCTGGGCAGCGATCTTCCCTGCCCCTTGCCAGACGATGCCGGTGAGGATCTCGCGGTGAGCTGGACCCCTGGCCAGCCTGGGGACCGCGTGCGCCTGACCCTGGCCAGCAGCAACCACGGCAGCCAGTTCCCCGCTGTGATCTGTGATGTCGAGGACGAAGGGGAGCTCGTGGTGGCTCAGGAGCTGCTGCAGAGCTGGATGTCCAGCAGCCTGCCCGTGTGGAGCTGGAGCTTGGTGCGATCTCACGAAGGCGAGGCCGTCGTGGACGGGGTGGACGTGGTGCTGTCGGCCAACGCGTCTGAAGGCTGCAGCTGGTAGCTGGTAGCTGGCGGCTAAGGCCGGTTCCCCGGGTTCAGTCCCTGGACACACCCAGGCGCTCGCCGCGTAGCAGGGCCCTGAGCAGGGTCAGGTAGGGCTCTGTGTCCACCTCGTCTTCCATCATCTTCTGCATGCGGAAGCCGTCGTACAGGGAGAAGAACAGCCGAGCCACCGCCTCGGGGTCCAGCGTCGGGTTGAGGCTACCTTGGGCTTGTGCGGTTCGGACCAGGTGGGTGAGCTGCTGGACGAAGCCCATGTGCATGGCGGCGCTCTTCTGCGCGATGTTGTCGTCGAATAGCGCCTCGGCGTGCATGAGGATGCCCTGACGCAGGCCTTCCTTGGCGGCGGGGTCGTCGAACCAGGAGAAGGACAGCTCGAGCATGGCCAGCATGCCCTCGAGCACGTCGTCGTACTCGGAGATGCGCTCCCACATGTCGCCGACCTGGTTGCTGTAGATGGTGAAGACCTCTTCGATGATCTCAGCCTTGCCCGAGAAGTGCCGGTAGATGGCGCCGGGGCTCAGGCCGGACTCGCGGCAGATGTCCTGCATGGTGCTGCCGTGGATGCCGCGGCGGGCGAAACAGGCCACCGCGGCGGTGAGGATCTGCTGCCGGCGTGCGTCCATGTAGGCCTGGCTGACCTTGGGCATCGGGTCTCCCAAAAAAACGAGCGCTTGTTCTATATCCGAAAGTGCTGTGTCCTACGACCCTTACGTACGGTGGGTGGTTTCTATTCGGGGGTCGGTGAGAGCCATGGGGTGACGGCCCCTCTGACTTGCGGTGTCCAGGTCTCTATAAACAAAACGAACGTTCGTTTTTACACCTGGAGCCGCCATGTCCTTCCTTCCCCTGTCTTCCTTGCTGCTCATCGCGGCGGCCCTCGGTGCGGCCGGAGACACCGGCCTGGCCTCCGACGGGGTTCTGGTGGCGGCTCGCTCGGCGGATCTTCTGCGTCCCCTGCGGCTGGCCGACCCCGTTCCCCTGCCCGCTGCGGGGAGCTACGGCCGCGCTGCGGCGGGCGAGATCGTGACCGGGCTGGTGCAGGGCGCGCCCGGCGAGCCCCATCGCGCGTGGGCGGTGGCGGTGCTCGACGTGCCCGTGGACAGTCTCTGGGCCGCGGTGAACGATGAACTGGGCTTCGCGGACGAGGCCTGGGGCGGACGGGGCTGGGTGGTGGATGGCCAGGCCTGCGCGGACGGTCGGGCCTCTCTGGTGACCCTACCCGTCCCGATCCTTCCGGATCGGTGGTGGGTGGTTCGTTACCGCCAGAACCCGACCCTCGAACGCCGCAGCGACGGGACCCTGCGGGAGCTGAGCTGGCGGGAGGAACCCGATGGCCTGGGCTGGGCCACGCCGGGTCAGCGCGCGGCGGTGGAGGGTGGGCGCGAGGTCGCCATCAGCCGCGGCGCCTGGCTGCTCATCGCTCTGGACGAACAACGAACCCTGGTGGAGTACCAGCTGCAGTCCGACGCGGGGGGCTCGCTGCCACAGACGGCCGCCGCGGCCTTCTGCGCCTCGGCCATCCGAAACACCCTGCGCGCCATGGAGGCGCGCGCAGCCCGTGGCGCAGCGGGCTGTTCACCCTCGAGCCACACGATCTCCAAGGAGTCTCCATGAGCACCCATGCCATCGACCATCGGGTCTCGCCCGCGTCCCGAAGCCCTCGCCGAAGCCGCCGACCCGGACTGCTGTCCTGGGAGCTGGCCGCGGGCTTCGCTCGGAACCTGTTTCGCCACCACACCCAGACGGATCCGGTGCTGGAGCCCTTCGTGGCGGCTTGGTTCACCACTTACCGCTGCAACCTGCGCTGCAGCTACTGCATCCTGGCCGAGAAGGGCTGGACCCACGGAGGGCAGCCGGAGTTGAACACCGAGGACGGGGTGCGCTTGCTTCACATCCTGCGCCAGGGCTGCCCCAACCTGTACCTCACCGGCGGGGAGCCCATGGTCCGCAAGGACCTGGATGAACTCCTGCGGGCCGCGAGGTCCCTGGACTTCGCCTGCGTGTCCATGGTCAGCAACATGAGCCTGCTGCATCGCAGGCCCGAGCTGCTGGACCTCATCGACAACCTGGTGGTCAGCATCGACAGCTTGGACGAGGCGGCCTGCGCGGCCGTGATCGGCGCCCCCCACCGCACCGCGGCGAGAATCCGGGAGAACATCGTGGCTGCCGCTGCGGTGCAGCGGGACAAGGGCTTCCGTATGGCGGCAAACTTCGTCATCACCCGGCAGAGCCTGGGGCATGCCCGCGAGGTGCTCGATTTCTGCCGAGAGCATGGAATCCGGCTCACGGTGGGCCCCGAGTTATCCTTCGACGGTCGCGTGGTGGATGGACTGCGGGAAGACCCCCGCTATGGCGAACTGCTGGACGAGCTGATCCGCGATCGTCGGGACCCCGCGGTGCTGGACAGCGGACCCTACCTCGAGGCCATCCGCGACCTGCCGCCCTTCCCCTGCTACCCGGCGCTGACCCCCCGGATCTCCCCCATGGGAGAGCTGTACTACCCCTGTCGCCCCGCGGGTGGAGCCGAGATCGATCTGCTCGAGGCGGGGTCCCTGGGAGAAGCCCAGCGCATCGGTCGCCAGCGCCACGGACCGCCCCCTCGCTGCCAGGGCCGCTGCGCCATGAACTGCTACCTCACCCCTACGCTGTTCCTCGAGCGCCCCCTCGCTTTGGCCTGGGAGCACCTGCAGGGGGAGCTGATGCCGGGCTCGTCGTGCTGATCGCCCTGGCTTGCCTGCTGCTGCGCTGGCTTCGGGGGCGCTGGAGCCGTCGCGTCCAGCGCCCGGGCGGGCGACTCGAGCTACCATAGCGGGACCCCCTCCCCGCGCAGGCTCGCCCATGCTCGACGTCCTCCTCTACGGCATGCTGGAGCTGTCGCTGGGGCTCGAAGCCCCGGTCGACAACCCCTACGACCCCGAAGAGCTCGCTGTGGATGTGGTGGTCTCCCGGCCCGACGGCAGCGAGGGTTCCTGGCCGGCCTACTTCGACGGTGCGTCGTGGATGTGGCGCTTTCGACCCCTGCAGACCGGGGAGCACAGCGCCGAGGTGCTGCTGAACGGCGAGCCGGTGGACAGCTTCGTGTTCCACGTGGAACCTTCCATGGAACCCGGCCCCATCGAGGCTGATGGTTGGGGCTTCCGCCATGCCGATGGCACACCGTTTGTGGCCCTCGGCCTGAACCTGGGGTGGTCCGATGGCGGCGGCACCGACGACTACGAGCGCTGGTTCTCCGAGCTCGAGTCCCACGGGGGCAGCTTCGCTCGCATCTGGTTCTCCCACTTCACCGACCAGGATCCCGAGTGGCCCGTCCTGGGGTCCATGGATCCCGCCGCCTCGGACAACCTCGACCGCATCCTGGATCTGGCCCTGGAGCATGGGGTCCTGCTCATGCCGGTGCTCTGGCAGCACTCCGAATTGGAGACCGTCATGTGGTCCAGCTGGGAGGGCAATCCCTACAACCTGGCCAACGGCGGTCCCTGCGCCGACTCGGCCTGCTTCTTCGAGCACCCCGTGGCACTGGCCCACCAGGCTGCCTTTCTGCGCTACGTCGTCGCCCGCTGGGGGGCCCATCCAGCACTGGGCGCCTGGGAGGTGATGAACGAGATCGACGCGATCGTGGGGGTCGACAGTGATGTCACCGCGACCTGGGCTGCGGCTCACGCTGAGACCATAAGGGCGATGGAGGACCGGCTCCACCCTGTGTCCTTCTCCTACAGCCTGCCCCCACAAGCCGTGGCCGACCAACTCTGGGAGGGGGCGGACTTCACCCAGGTTCACAGCTACATGTTCAGTGATGTGGAACCTGTGACGCTTGGCGTGGCGGCCAGCCTCGAAGCCCACCACGTGCCGGTGTTGGTGGGGGAGTGGGGGCTGGACTGGTACGGCAACAACGACCGCGAAGACGTCGAGGGTCTGGCCTGGCACAACGCCAACTGGGCGGCCGTGGCCAGCGGCTCGGCGGGCAACGCGTTGACCTGGTGGTGGGACGATCACGTGGAGCCCCACGATCTGTGGTGGAGGCTCGAGGGCCTGGCTGCGGTGACCGCGGATCTGGACCTACCCTCCATGGCGCCTGTGGTCGCTGCGGTCTCGGATGACGATCTCGAGGTCTTCGCGCGCAGCGATGGTTACGTCACACTCGCTTGGGTGCATGTGGTCGAGCACACGGTCCCCGAACCCGATGAGGACACCGTCGATGGGGCGACTCTGGTGCTGGACGGCGCGCCTGCGGGTTTCACCTTTTACGACACCCAGACGGGGCAGCCCGTGGGCGGCGCGTCCATCAGCTGTGATGGGGAGATCCCGGTTCCCGTCTTCAGTGGAGACCTCGCCGTGATCCTGCAGTTCGACGGGTTCTCCTGTGACGAACCCGTGTCGGGTTGTGGCTGCGCCGCTTCACCGCGATCGCCTGCGGCATTGCTGAGCCTGTGGCTGTGCCTGCTGGGCCTGTCGGGGAGGCGTCGGCGGGAATAGGTATTTTGCGCTCGTAGAGATAGCCGAGCTCGCAGTTCTCGAACGCCCCACTCCGATGTGGACTTCACCCAAAGCCATTGCCCCGGTTGCGCTCGAGAGATAGTAAACCAGCAATAACTGGTCTTTCCTGTTCAGTGGAGTGTAGCCAATCTTGGGTTCAATCACCAGCATCGGAGTTCCAGATTCATTGAAGTTCTCCCAATCTTTGACCTATTCTAAAGCGGGCGGGAAAAAAGAGGAAGCCATGTCAGCAGTATTATTGCTCGGTGCAACCGGAGCGACAGGACGATTAGCGGTGCAGCAGTTGCTGACAAAGGGTTTCGATGTGCATGCCGTTGTGCGTTCGAGACAGCGGTTGCCCTCGGATGTTTTGGACAACCCAAAGTTGACGATCATCGAAGCTTCCGTTCTGGATCTGAGCGACCAGCAGATGGCGGATCTGGTGCTGGATAAGGAAGCTGTAATTCAATGCTTGGGTCACAATATTACGCTTATGGGCATGTACGGCCGCCCTCGAGATCTGTGCACACAAGCAAGTAGACGCATTTGCTCGGCAATTGAGAAGACCAAGCCAGAGGCGCCCGTCAAGTACATCCTCATGAACACTTGTGGCGTGGGCAATGCTGATGGCTCTGACGAACATGTACGTTCGATGGCACAGAACGTCTTACTGTGGCTATTGACAGTGCTATTGCCTCCGATGAAGGACAACGTCGAGGCCTCACACTACTTCTCTTTGGACGTGGGGCAAAACAATCAGTATTTGGAGTGGTGTACGGTTCGCCCCGACACCCTTATCGACGATGACGTCAGCGAGTATGAGCTGCACCCTGGACTCATCCAAGGCCTCTTCGACACCTCCAAAACGTCGAGGGCCAATGTGGCGCTCTTTATGTGTGAACTATTGGATTCCGACACGTGGCAGAAGTGGAAATTCAAGTTGCCCTACATCATCAACAAGCACCAGTGAAACAGCGGTAGTTGTTTAGCTTGCAATCCGACGACGGAAGAGACATCTGTGGCAACCATATCGAGGCCTTCTTGCGGGTCATGTTTGGGCACTCGCCGCGAGGTCGTTGCTCGTTACGCGAGCTACCTTCTGAAGCGCAAGGACATGGCCCGCTATGACGACTATCTGGCCCGCGGCTACCCGATCGCGACCGGCGCTATCTCGGCGAGGCGAACAGCGCTCATTCTGATCGGTGCCGGTTTCCGCACGCTGCGGTATCCTTGTCCTGTCAGCCTTGGAGTCCCATGGAAGCCATCTTCATGCTCTTGTTCTTCGGTGTCATCATCGTGGTGGCGGTGGTGGCGGTGAAGAACAAGCAGGCCCAACTGTTATCCTGGCGCCAGTTCTCCCAGGACCACCACCTGAAGCTACTGGATGCGGGAACCTGGAGCAAGCCCAGTATGGACGGGCAATATCGCGAACTGCACGTAACGCTGCAGATCGAGGTGCAAGGCTCCGGAAAGCACAAGAAGACCTACACCCGGGCCATCGCTCGCTTCGACGCAGCGATGCCGCGAGGCCTGAGCATCACCAGCGAGGGCTTCACCGACCGCTTGGCCAAGCTCGTGGGTGGCCAGGACATCCAGATCGGTCACGCCGAGCTGGATCGGCAGCTGCGCATCCGCGGAGAGGATGAGCCTGCGGTGCGACATCTGATGAGCAACTGGCGCGCGCGGGACGCCATCGCGGCGTTGTTGGCCAGGGACGAACAGGCCACAGTGACCCAGCACCAGTGTACCGTGCTGCGCCATGGCTTCGTCAGCAAGCCGGGGGAGCTCCGAGCGATGCTGGAGAGCGTGTGTCGAACCGTGAGAGAGGTGCAGGGCGGACTTGCGGACGAGGGACAGGCTCCCACGCTCGAGCTGCGGTCGCTGCCGGCCGCCCTGGCCGAGGCCCAGGTTCCAGCGCAGTTCGCCTGGGAGACCGATCAGGCCAGCGACGGTTCCTCCGCCCATGACTTGCTGGTGGAGCTCGAGAGTCGTGTCACGGCGACACAGGACGGCGTGGAGACGTTTCAGGATGCGTGGTTGACCGCTGCGAGCTCCGATGATTCACCTCTGCTGGCATCCGAGACAGGGCCGCCCTCCGAAGCCGAGCTGCCCGTTCCGCCCCAGCCGTCCGCTCCCTCCGTTCCGCCCTCAGCGGAAGCTTTGGGCTCGTGGGTGACCCTCGATGAGATCTTGGTCTTGGGGGACAGCAAGCTATCCACTGCAGAGAAACGCGCCGTCGCGGCGCGCCTGGCCGGTAGGCAGGTCTCTTTCGCCCTCACGGTCGAGCGTGTGTCCCTCACCATGGGCATGAAAGTGCCCAAGGCCCTGGAAGAGGGGCACACGGTTATCGGTGGCCCCGTCGGCCACGCAGCCCCTCGCCTTGCGGTGCGGTTCCCGGCCCACCGTGCCTCCGAGCTGGATTCACTCGCCTACGGGGATCAGCTCGAGGTCGAGGGCCGGTTTGTGTCCTGGGACGACTTCTACCGACAGGTGCGGGTGGACGCGCAGTAGACCATGCGGTTGGGTGTTCCATGGGCGTGGAAGGCCCGGCGCCGGCCGGTGTGACCGTCAGCGGGCCAACAGCACGCCATCGTTCCACGTGGAACCTCTGTGGTAGCCGAGCAGTGCCGGCGCCTTGCCCTTGGTGTCGTAGGCTCGCAGGAAGCCGTCGTTCGAGGCCACCAGGACCTCGAGCAGGCCGTCTCCGTCGATGTCCGCCAGGGTGGGGGTGGCCTCCACCGGGCCGCCGACCTCGATGATCCACACTGGCTGGCCCGAGCCATCCAGCGCTACAACGCGTCCCGACTCGGTGCCGAAGACGACCTCGAAGCCATTGCGCCCGTCGACGTCGCCGATGACCGCGCCGCTGGTGACGTTTCCGGCGGGCTCGGTGTAGCGCCAGTGGATGCCCTGGGGCCCGACACAGTACAGGCCCTCGAGCTCTTGCCACCAAGCGGTCCCCACCAGCGCGCAGCCCAAGCCAGGGTGCCAGGTGACGGCGCCGAACAGGCCCTCCACGCCGCCGTCGGGATGCTCGAGCACCGCACCCCAGACCAGTTCTCCTGTGGCGGGATCCACGGCATGAAGCTCAGAGTAGGCCTCGGTGTAGATGAGCTGGGCCCTGCCGTCGCCCATGGTGTCGGCGATGACGGGGGCGCCGTGGAGCGCGCTCGAGTGCTGGTTGCTCCACAGGGGTTCGCCGCTGCGACCGTCCACGGCATGCAGCCAGTTGTCGCGCCCTGGGGCGAAGACGTCTGGCACTCCGTCGCCGGTCACATCGAACAGGGCAGGGGGCGCGAGGAAGCCGGTCTGGCCGTAGTCACCCTGGGAGGTTCCGATGGTGAAGAGGGTCTTGCCGTCGCGCCCGCTGAGCACGTGGAAGTTCCCGTCCTCTTCGGCGATGGCCACGTCGAACACGCCGTCCCCGTTGGCGTCGTACAGGCCGGGGGCGGCTTCCGCATCCCCACCGATGGACGCCTGCCACAGCACTGTGCCGTCCAACAGGGCCTTGTACACCACGCCCTGGTCGGTGCCGAAGACGATCTGGTTGCCATCCAGGGCCACGCCGTTGACGTCTTTCTGCCCATCCCCGGGGGGGATCAGGTGGGCCCGGGTGGCGCCGGTGATGGGGTCCAGGGCCCAGACGCCGTCGAGGGGGTCGCCGGTGGCAGCCCGGTCTTCGCCGTTGGAGCCCACGATCACCTGACCCCCATGCACCAGGATGGTGGTCTTGTAGGAGCTGAGGCCGATGCGAGCCTCCCACGCCATGGTGGGCGGGTCCATCATCACGGCGGGTGTGGGCCTGGCGCGTTCGTTGAGCTGTCCCACGGACGGCGGCGCCCCCGCGAGGGTCTGGGATGCGCTGGGTTGCTCCACCGGCACAGGGCTGGGAGGCGGTGGTGCCTTGGGACAGCCCAGCAGCAGGGTGGCGGGAAGCAGCATGAGCGGGTTGGTTCGCGGGATGTTCACAGTACGGTCTCCACGTCGAAGTACAGGCCTGAGGCGGTCTCGAAGACCAGACAGCCCCTGTCGGTCTCCAGCCATGCCTCGGAAGCGCGGGTGAGGGTGGCGTTTTCCACGTAGGTGCCGATGCCGGTCGCGCCAGCGGCGATGAGTGCATCCACGATCTCGGCTGAGACGGTGACACTCCCGGCGGCATCAGCGCTGTCGCACTGGGCGTAGGCCGGCGTGGTGGCGTGGTGGTCGATGCTCAAGCGCAGCCGCATCCGCAGCCCGTCGGGTGCATCGGCGGGCTCCCAGGTGACCGTCAAGGGTTGGCCGGCGTGCATGATCTGCTCGAAGCGCTCGCCCACCATTTTTGGTGAGCCCAGTAGGCTTAGGGAGAACGGGTCGAGGGCGTCGGAGCCCGACGACTCGAGGGTCAGCAGGTCGTCGGGGGCGTAGGGGTCGGTCCAGGGGTCCGTGTAGTAGTAGCTGTTCCACTCTGTGGGCTCGAGCATGAGCTCGGGCTGGGTGCCTCGTAGGGTCACCGTGCCCACGTCGAGGTTGGCGGGCCAGGCGCGGCACTCGCTGCCGTAGCCACAGATGTCTTCGCCTTCACAGGGGGGATCACAGTCGTAGGGCCAGCCCTCGGCGCCGTAGAGCACGCAGTCCCCCGCGACGATCCGTTCGCTGCTGGTGAAGGGGCTTGGGCGGTCCAGGAACGTCCCAGAGAAGCCTGCACCGTACGCTTGGACTTCGAGTCCGAAGAACCCCAGCGTGGTGAAGCCGTCGCAGGACTCGGGCCTGAGGCCGTCGTACGGAAGGGGCGCGTTGCTGTCACCGGCCAGGCCGGAGTCGGAGCCGCTGGGGCAGCCCAGCAGCGCCAGTGCGAGCAGCGTCGAGTTGAAGGAGCGAGCCATCCAAGCCTCGGTTCCACGCTGCGGGTGTAGCTGCGTGGGCGTGGGATCTTAGCGCGTGCCTTGCAGAATGCTCGTCACTTCGCCGTGTACCGTGGTGCAGCGCGCCCCCTGGTCCGGGTCTTCGAGGGTGCTGCAGCAGGCGGCCAGCAAGGGCTCGGCGTCTTCGAGGCGCTCCGTGCGCAGCAGCGCCAGGGCCAGCTCGAAGCTGGCCTCGGGACGGACCACGCCGGTTGTATGCACGGCCAGGGCACCGTCCAGATCCCCCAGCCCCAGCGTGGCCAGCAAGCCCAGCGACCGCGCGTAGTCCACGCGATCGGGACGGGTGGGATCGAGTTGCTCGAGCAACACCTGTGCGTCGCTCCAACGCCCAGCACCCAGCAGCAGGCGTACATGGTTCAGTGATACATCGGGGTCTGGGTTCCCCTCTACGCCCTCGATCTCCTCTCGGTAGTGCTCCGCTGCACCCAACTCCTGCGCTTCCACTGCGCACGCCCAGGCCAGGGTCAGCAGCCTGGGTCTCGACGCTTCGTCGGCGAGGGGCAGGGATGGTTCCAGAGCGTTGATACATTCGCCTGGCTCGCCTGTGTCGCGCAGCCCCAGGGCTTTCCAGTAGCCGCCCTCTGCCATGCTTGCGGTGGTGGCAGCGTCCAGCAGCTCCGGGCTGCGGCTGCTGGGATGCTGGACCAGCAGGTCTCGCACCGTGTCTTCGAGCAGAGGAACCCCTGGCCATTCCGCGAGGGCCCTGGCAGCCGTGACGGCGGCGACGCCGGGCTCACCTCGGGCTGCCAGTAGCGCGATGCGACCCGCGTCGATCTCGGCGCAGCCCCCCAGCTCCACCTTGGCGCGGTCCAGGGTGTGCGATGCTTGTTCGTGCTCTCCTTGCTCCACATGAAGCAGGATCAGCAGACCCACACCTTGCCGCAGGCGTGCTTCGAACACCCGGGCGCCTTCGGCGGTGACCACACCCCGGTAGGAACCATCTCGGCCGACGCTGATCCATTCCTCGCCCTCGAAAGCGAGGGCCAGCGCTTCGACGGCGCGATCACTGTGACCATCGTGGTGTTCACTGAGACCCAACAGGAGTGCAGCCTCGGCGTCGGCGGGGTTCTCGGCCACCACCTGTCTGAGCAGTGTGGCCGCGCGACGGTAGGAGCCCTCGTCGTAGGCGGCGAACGCTTGGCTCAACTTGCTGAGATCCTGCCCACCCCGACGGCTGGCCTCGGAGGATAGACCGGTGTAGTCACCGGTCGCGGCGGCGACCCTCATGCGCCCGTGGGCGATGAGGTCCTCGTCTCCCGAGCGCTCGCACTTGTCGAGTCGTGCCGCTGCGCCGGTGGGGTCGCCCTGTTCCACGAGCAGGTCCACGTCCAGGCAGGCCAGCCTGTCGTCGGGATGGGCACCCGAGGCACTGTCCATCCAGCGGCGGGCCTCGTCCAGCTCGCCGGTGCGCAGACAGGCCCGCACCATGGCGGTCAGGGCCTCCCAGCGGGTAGCGTCCAACACCAGGGCGATGCCCGCGGCCTCGATGGACAGGGCGAAGTCCTGAGAGCCGAAGGCGGCATCGGCCAGGGACACCATGACCTCGGCGCGCTCGGGGTGGCGCCGCGCGAGCTCCTGAAGGCCTTCCACGGCTTCTTCGGCGTCGTCTTGCCGCAGGGTCGTCACCGCCAGGGCGTGGGCGCAGGCACCGCAGTCCGGGTCGATGTCCAGCGCCTCGGTCAGCCTTCGCTGTGCGGCCTCGAGGTGGCCGTCCTCGAGGGCTACGGCCCCGCGCTCGTAGGCGCGGATGGCGTCGTCGCTGGGCTTCCAGTGGATGCCCGAAGCGTGGGCGTTGGCACAGAGTAGAGCGGGGATGACGAAGGCGTGCATAGGAGCTTTGTATGTACGGAGCGCTCGCGGTTCCACCGGCGTCGGCAAACCTGGGCCGTGCGGTCAGTCACAGCCCTCGCCGCCGTCGATGAAGTCGTCGATCTCGTCGGCCTGTTTCTGCATGGTGGTGGCCGCGTTGGTCACGGCGAAGTTCTCGGGAAACTCGATGCCCAGGGCGCGTGCCTCGACCCAGAAGGTCTCGAGCCTGCGCGTGGCGTTGCCGTCGGGGTACAGCACCACCAAGGAGTACTGCTGGTCCACCGCCAGGATCTGGCTGCTGAAGTCGATGGGCTCGGGCGCCAGCAGACGGGAGACCACGTAGGGCTCGCCGTCCTTGGGTTCCACCCAGCGGAAGCTGCGCTCGAAGCTCTGGATGGCTTCGCCCAAGATGGGGACCGACACATGCTGGGTGGCGGTGGAGTCGTAACGGTCGCACTCACGGGCCAGGAAGCAGTCCCGGTTGCCGTCGTCATCGAGGGTGTACTCGATGTACGAGTCGAATGCGACCGTGTTCGCCTTGTCGGGCCAGGACATGCCGCAGACCACCGCATCGAGATCGTTGGTGTACTCGGAGCGTCCCAGGGCGCCGATGATTCCTTCGGTCTCGGCGTCTTCGACCCCCGCAAGGGCGAGGTCCTCGGCGGTCAGCAGGTCTACGAAGTAGCCCTCGGACAGCTCGTCATCCAAGCCCTGCACCGCCGGGAAGAGCTTCTCGCCCATGGCCTCGAGGTACTCGATGTCGTCGTCGAAGTGTACGAAGCCGAACACCACGAGCTGCTCGAGCGTGTCAGGGGCATCGACGGGCTTGCAGCCCGACAGCAGGACGAGGGTGGCGACGGCGAGCTGGCGCATGGTGAGACCCGGGGAGGTGGTGTGGCATGCTAACGCCCCGACTGGAGGATCAGCCTTCCCACGCCTCGCGCTCGGCATCGGTGAGCAGCAGGGTGGGGTCGGCCATGATCTTCTCGATCTCCGTGCAGAGCTCGCCGGCGTGGTAGCCGTCGATGATGCGGTGATCGAAGGTGCCGCACAGGCGCAGCACTGGTCGGACCACCACCTCGTCGTCCACGACCCAGGGCCGCTTCTTGATGCGGGTGACAGTGAGGATGATGGGGCAGCGCGCCAGGGGGGTGAAGGGAGCGAAGCCCGAGTCGATGCCCAGCATGCCTACCGAGGTGACCATGGCCGATCCGAAGGCGTCACGGGGCAGGCCGAACTTGGGCAGGTGCAGGTTCAGGGTGTTGTTGAGCAACGACAGCAGCCACACCATCATTCGCAGCCCCCACAGAGGCAAGGCCTCGAACATGGCACGACTGCGCTCGTAGCTGGGGTCGGCGCCCTTGCGGATGGCCTTGCTGGAGCCCCGCAGCTTCGAGGCCAGCTCCCCCAGGGAGAGGGTGTCGGCCTGGGAGATCTTGGCACCGCTGAGGTCTTTTCCCCCATCGGTGGAGACCTGGCAGAAGATGTCCACCTGGCTGCGCTGAAGGATGTTGGCCCAGCCCACCTTGGCGTTGACCTCCGGGTGGCGCGCAAGGATGATGGCGATGGCCCGGGTCACCACATGGGTGACGCTGATGCGGGTCTCGAAGCGCTCTTCGTAGCGCTCCATCAGCGCCAGCGCGGCGCTGGCATCCACGTCCAGGAAGCCGTAGATGTGCGGATCGTTGGGGGCCTTCCACATGGCTGCTGCCAGCTTGCGGAAGGACGATGGATTCTCCAGCTTCGAGAACTGCACCAGGGAAGCCATGGGTACTCCGGGGGGGGGGGCGAGGGAAGGCGGCCGCCTATCCGCAGGAGTGTAGCGCGAGACATGGGTGAGAGCGGCATCACGACAGCTCCAAAACCGTAGTACAAAGCACGGGTAGGATGGTCCAGCACGTTCGGCCCGACCCGGGAGCCCAAGGAGCCCTCATGAAGACTCAGCAGCTCGTTCCCTTGGTCGTCTTGGCGCTCACGGCGCTGCTGGCATCCTGTGGCCCCCGCGACTCGGCAGACGACTGCTACGGCTATGGCCAGGCGGCCTGCCGGAATGGCACGCCCTACGCGGTTCCCGATGCCTGCTTCATGCGGGACTACGACGACGGCTGGAAGCACGCGGGCTGCGAGAGCCAGTGGGACACCGGCTGGTAGGACGGGGACTCAGGGTGCGCCGCCCAACTCCAGGGTCATGGTGCCGCCTGCCATCAGGTCGTCGTGGTGTAGCCGCAGCTGTTCTAGGGGCTCGCCATTCAGGGTGGCGCGCTGGATGGCGACGCCCTGCTCACGGCCTGTGGCCTCGATGACGAAGCTCTCGGTGGCTCCCAGGCCGGGGTGGGGCAGGATCTCCACCCGCTCGAACAGTGGGGTGGTGATCTGGTAGATCCCATCGCCGGGCGCCATGGGAAACAAGCCCATGCTGGCCAGGGCGTACAGCGCGCTGGTGGCGCCGGCGTCGTCGTTGCCGGGCAGGCCGTCGGGGCTGGCGGCGAAGGCCTGGTCCAGCAGGGCGTGCACACGCTGGGTGGCCTTGTGGGGCTGGGAGCTGACGTTGTACAGCCAGGGCACGTGGAAGCTGGGCTCGTTGTCGGGCTCGAAGTAGCCCTCGTCGAAGAATGTGTCGAGACGTGTCACGAAGGCCGCATCGCCACCCATGGCCTCCATCAGGCCTTCGGGATCGTGGGGTACGAAGAAGCTGTAGATCCAACTTGTGGACTCGCAGAAGTCCTCGGGACCGCTGGGGTCGAAGGGCTCCACCCAGCCTCCGTCTCGGTAGCGGCCCCGCATGAAGCCCTGCTCCGGGTCCCAGTGGTTGCGCCAGCTCTCTGCCCGTGCGTCAAAGCTGGCGGTCTCCACGTCGAGGCCCAGTGCCTCGGCGATGCGGGCGGTGGTCCAGTCGTTGTAGGCGTACTCGAGGGTCATGGATGCGGACTGGGATGTGTCACACTCGTGGCTCACATAGCCCATGTCCATGTACTCCGGCGGTGTGCCCAGGTTCAGGTAGCCACAGATACCGTCGGTCAGCCACTGCGCTTCGTCCTGGGTCGCGCTGTGGTTCACCGCCTCCCACAACAGGTCCGGGTCGTAGTCGGTGAAACCCTTGGCCACGGCGTCGGCCAACACGGGCACGGCGTGGTTGCCGATCATCACCCGGGAGTAGCCCGTGGCGGCCCAGGTGCACTTGGGCAACCAGCCGCCCTCTTGGTGCTGGTGCAGGAAGCTTGCCACGCGGTCGTCTACCGTCTCGGGTTCGAGGATGGTGCCCAGGGGGTGGGTGGTTCGGAAGGTGTCCCAGAGGCACCAGTCGTCGGCGTAGAACACACGTGTGTCGCACGCGGTGTGGGTCACGGGGCTGCCGCTGGTGCCGCTGACGAAGGAGCCGCCGGGTTCGGTGAGCTCCGACGGCTGCATCATGGCGCGATACAGGCTGGTGTACAGCAGGGTGGTCTGGTCGTCGGTGCCGCCTTGCACCCGCACACGGCCCAGCCGACAGGCCCAGGCATTCTCGGCCGCGGCCAGGATCTCCTCGAAGCTCTGGCCAGCGGACTGGGCTTCGAGGTTGGCGCGGGCTTGCTCGACGCTCTGCAAGGACACGGCCAGGCGCAGCTCCAGCTGCTCTCCCTCGGTGGTGGTCCACGAGAACCAGGCGCCGACGTCTTCGCCGGTGATGCTCGCTGTGTCGTCCAGGGGCTCGAGGGACGAGCCGTCGATGGTGAAGGCGCCCGAATCATCGAAGGGGCGGGAGAACTGTGCGGAGAAGTAGAGCGTCAGCTCACCGGTGGTGCCAGGGGCATCCTCGAGCATGTAGGTCATCAGCGGGTGCATCGTGTACTGGGCCCAGCCCTCGAAGCCATCTCGAGTGAACGCGAAGTCAGCGTCGATAGCGCTGCCCCGGCTGTGGCCGGCGTCGAAGACGATGCGCGCATCGTCGCTGGCAGGGAAGGTGTAGCGATGCGCGCCGGTCCAGCCCGTAGCGGTCAGCTCGGCGCGGATGTTGTGCTCGTCCAGGGTCACCGCGTAGTAGCCGGGTGCGGCTTCTTCGCTGTCGTGGGAGAAGGCCGAGGACAGGTCTGATGCTTGCGCGGGTAGCTCTCCAAGCCAGGGCATCACCAGCAGGTTGCTGTAGCCGTTGGAGCCTCCGCCCGGGCCCTCGAGGTGGGTGTGGGAGAAGCCCTCGAGGCGAGTGGCGCTGTACTCATAGGCATCCACCGAGCCTGCTCCCACCTGGCTGTCGGGGGAGAGCTTCACGAATCCATGGGGCACCATGGGGCCGGGCACTGCGTTGCCGCTGCCCTCGGTGCCGATCATGGGGTCAACCCAGGCCAGTAGGTCGTGGCCTTCGGGACAGAAGGGCTCCCACTGCTGCTGGCGTTCACCCAGGGCGCAGGAGGGGTCGGTGGCCGGAGAACTGTCCACCGGGTCTTGCTTGCAGGCCACCAGCAGCGTGATGGCGGAGAGGCTGAGAGGGCGCATGGCCAGCATCATCGCATGGATGAGCTGCCGTCAGTGTCGTGCCGCGGTCACGCCGCAGCTAGCAGCCGCTGTCTCAGCCACAGCCTTCTGGCTCCAGTCTGAGGATGTCTTCCTTGATGATGGCCACCAGGCAGCCCGTGCCCTTGGTGACATGCATGGCCCCTGGGGCGCAGTTGAGCTGGCACGCGCCGCATTCGATGCAGCGCCCGCGGTTCACCAGCACGGCACGGCGGTCTTCGATGGCCAGCACGGTGTGGGGACACACCATGACACAGGTGCCGCAGCCGTTGCAGAGGGTGGCGTCGATGCGGATCATGGGGCGGTACCTCCGAGCAGGAAGGTGACCAGGGCAGCGATGAACAGGATGACATCCACGGGCAGGAAGCGCGCGATCTCGGTGCGTACCTCGCTATAGTTGCTCACCGCCGAGTTCCCCGTGAAGCTCAGGCCCACGAAGATCGCCATGGCGAGGGTGAAGAGCGCCGCTGAGGTGATGAGCCACACCGATGCGCCGACCAGGACACCGCCCGCCAGGAGACCGATGGCGGTGGCGCCCCCCAGCCAGATGCCCTTCACCGCGAAGCGCCGGCCGGGGATCCAGGGGAAGAGCAAGGGGTAGGCCGTGCCCAGCCAGGCCACGATGGCCAGCAGGCCCAGGGGTGTGTCCGGCCCTCCCAGGGCCTCGACCCCCAGCAGGGCCAGCAGGGCCGCCAGCCCGTAGCCCAGGTATTGCACCAGGCCGGGTAGCCAGCAGAACAGGCGCGCCCGCCAGCCGAACAGCACCCTGTCCGTTCTGCGGTGTTTCAGTGTTTCCCCGTCCAGGAACGCGGGCAGGTCTCGGGCGTGCACGGGACCGATCACGGGGTTCATGCCCAGCGCCCGCAGGGTCTTCAGCTTCACGCCAGCCAGGCTCAGCTTGGGCAGGACCAGGCGGGGACGTTCCCCCAGCAGGGCCTCGTCGTAGCGGCCCAGCTCGGCCATGATCAGCTGTGCAGAGAAGCGCCCTTTGCCAGCGGCGCACCACACGTTGATGCCGTCGGTGTCCACCACCAGCAGGCCGACGGAGCGCTGCCCCACGGCGCGCAGCACCGCCTGGACGCTCAGCAGGTAGTTGCCGGTGACCAGCAGGGGCGCCTCGGGGTCCCAGGATGCGCCGGTGTAGTAGAGGCCGGGCTCCACTGCGTAGCTGCGCTGGAAGGCGTGCAGCCACATGGTGGGGGCTTTCAGCCAGGACGCCGGGCTGGGTCGCAGTGGCTGGGGCTCCCGATGAACCCGGGGCCAGGAGGTGCTGCGGGGGAGGAACCCTGCGGTGGGAGCCAGGAACGCGAGGGTCAGCCCGCCGAAGATCACCAGCCAGGAGGCGTGGCGGGTCAGTGGCTCGATGTCGGCCCACAGGCCCGCGAGCCCCAGCAAGGTGGCGACGCCGGCGAGTAGAGGTGGAACGTAGCGTGGCATGAACCCATGCCTATCCGGCTCGTGGCACCCGGCCACGCCGACTTCGCTTGGCCGAGACCAGCACCAGCATGAACAGGGGGAACAGAACCAGGGCGCTGCGCCAGTTGATGATCCCCGCCCAGGTCGGGGGAGCGTAGCGGGCCAGCTCTTCACCATCGGGGCCTTCCCGCACGATCCCCAGCCAGCCGTTCCGCAGGGTGCTGCCGTCCAGGTCCTGGAAGCGGACGTGGCTGGGCAGTTCGGGATGGAACAGCAGTTCGCCCGGGGCGACGGGATGGGGCCCTGGCGGTGGCTCGCTGGGGTCGCCGGCCAGGACGGGCACGCCGTCGATGCCCAGCTCCCAGGCCTCGTTCATCGGGTGGTCCGCCGTCGCGACCTGCTCCCAGCCGTCTCGCTGCCAGGCGAACAAGCCCTGCTGCCCCAGTATGAACAGGGTGCCCTCGCGGCTGATGGCCAGGTCGTAGCTACGGCGCAGCTCGGCGGGCAAGGGGCGGGACTCCTCGAGCTCGCCGCTGGCGCCGTAGACCTGGATGGTTCGCTGTGTGCTGTCGGCCAGCACCCGCCCGTCGGCGTCCGCCAGGATCTGCCCCGGGTAGAAGTGGGGCACGGGGCGCGGGTTCGGTGCGAAGAACGCGGCGGGGAACGGTATGAACGCGGCCCCCAGCAGGGCGAACCACAGGATCATCAAGGTCCAGGACAGCACGTGGAGGCCAAGCTGGAGGGGGGATGCAGGGGTGCTGGTGCTCATGGAGCCTCCTGTCGGGTTCCCACTACGTATCCCCTGCCCCGGCATTCCCAGGCACAGGCAGACGGCCCCTTTGGCATCCCCGAATCCACCGGCATAGCTTTCGGGCCATGAAGCTCTCATCTACCGTACGCAACGAGCCGTTCGACTTCCCGGACCTCCGCACGGTCATGGGCTGCGCCAACGAGCCCAAGTCGGGTGATGTCCTGGCTGGCGTGGCCGCCCGCAGCGCGACCGAGCGCGTGGCCGCCCGCAGGGTCCTGGCCGATCTGCCCCTGTCCGTCATCCGCGAGAACCCCGCCGTACCCTACGAGGACGACGAGGTCACCGCCCTGATCCAGGACGACGTGGACGAACCCCGCTTCGCCCGGGTCCGCGACTGGTCCGTGGCTCAGCTGCGGGAGTGGATGCTGGCACCCACCACCACCGGTTCCGATATGATCGCCATGGGCCGTGGCCTGAGCAGCGAGTGCATCGCCGCCTGCGCCAAGCTGATGACCAACATGGACCTGATGATGGCGGGTCGTAAGATGCGCGTGGTCACCCACGCCAACACCACCGTGGGCCTGGACGGGCGCCACTCGGTGCGGCTGCAGCCCAACCACACCACCGACGATCCCCACGGCATCCTGGCTTCCACCATGGAAGGCCTGTCCTTCGGCATCGGCGATGCGCTCATCGGGGTCAACCCGGTCATCGACACGCCGGAGTCGGTCACCGCGGTGCTCACCCTGCTGCACGAGTTCACCCGCTCCTGGGGTGTGCCCACCCAACACTGCTGCCTGGCCCACATCACCACCCAGATGAAGGCCCTGGCCGGCGGCTCCCCCATGGACGTGCTGTTCCAGAGCCTGGCGGGCTCCGAGGTCAGCTGCCGGGCCTTCGGTGTGAACAACGCCATGCTGGCCGAGGCGTCCCACATGATCCGCGAATTGGGCACCGCCAAGGGTCCCCAGCTGATGTACTTCGAGACCGGGCAGGGCTCCGAGCTGTCCAGCGTGGGCCACAACGGCTGGGATCAGCTCACCATGGAGTCCCGCTGCTACGGGCTGGCGCGACACTACGATCCCTTCCTGGTCAACACGGTGGTGGGCTTCATCGGCCCCGAGTACCTCTACGACGGCAAGCAGGTCACCCGGGCCGGCCTCGAGGACCACTTCATGGGCAAGCTGCACGGCCTGCCCATGGGCATCGACGTCTGCTACACCAACCACATGGAAGCCGACCAGAACGACCTCGAGAACATGGCGGTGTTGATGGCCGCTGCCGGGGCCAACTTCTTCATGGGCTTGCCCATGGGCGATGACGTGATGCTCAACTACCAGTCCACCAGCTTCCACGACAACGCTGCGGTGCGAGAGCTGCTGGGCCTGCGGCCGACGCCCGAGTTCGAGGCCTGGATGGAGCGCCTGGGGCTGATGCAGCAGGGCAAGCTCACCGGCCTGGCCGGCGACATGGGGGTCTTCGTACGATGAGCGGAAAGAAACTCGAAGATGTCATCCGCGACGTGGTCATGAGCGAGCTGGGCGCAGGGGCCTTCCCCACAGCCAAAGCCGCTGATGCCGCCGCCTACCCCCAGCCGGCTCTGCCGCCGGCCGACCCCACCGGAGCCCCCGAGCGGGTGGCTTTGGGCAAGAAGGTCAGCCGTTGGGCGGGCCTGCCCCTGGCCCCCACCCCCGCCACCGGCACCTGGGCCCCTGCGGGCAGCCGCAGCGACTACCTGGGCCAAACGGTGGCGCGACTGGGCGTCGGGCGCACCGGCGTTCGTTACCGCACCGACACCATCCTGAGCTTCCAGGCCGACCACGCCGCCGCCCGCGATGCTGTTGCATCGGACATCGACCCAGCGGTGATGGCCGCCCACGGCCTGGTGCATCTCGAGTCCGCCACCCGGGACCGCCCCGAGTTCCTGGTGCGTCCGGACCTGGGCCGCACCCTGTCCACCGAATCCCTGGCCACGGTGCAGCAGCACTGCGTGCGTGGCGCCAAGCTGCAACTGGCAGCGGTAGACGGCCTGAGCGCCGCTGCCATCAACGAAAACCTGCCCCTGGTGCTGCCGGTCATCGTCGAGCGCATGAAGGCGGCGGGTGTATCACTCGGCACCCCCTGTGGTATCAGTCGCGGCCGCGTGGCCGCCGGCGACCACCTGGCCCGCAGCACCGAAGCCGACGTGCTCTGCCTGCTGGTGGGCGAGCGCCCCGGGCTCAACACCGCCTGCTCCATGGGTATCTACATCACCTACATGAAGGTGCAGAACTTCTCCGAGGCCATGCGCTACCTGATCTCGAACGTGCACTCCGGCGGCTTGCAGCCCGTGGACGGCGCCAACCAGGCTTCCGATCTCATCCTCCAGGCCCTGCGCGAGAAGCGCACGGGCGTGGTGATGTGATGGCGAGCAGATAATGATCCTCGAGCCCGTCAAGCCCGACGTCCTGGCCTACCGCATCATCCCGGCGGTGCACCCGCAGCTCGCCCGCGACCTCGAGCTCCAGCCCCATCACCGCAGCATCGGCATGCTCACCGCCAGCATCGACGACTGCCTGTACACGGCCCTGGACGAAGGCACCAAGCACGCCCCGGTGGATGTGGTCTACGCTAAGAGCTTCTACGCGGGCTCAGGCTTCGCCTCCGGACCGTTCAGCGGGGAGATCATCGGCATCTTCGCCGGGGCCGATCCCGAGTCGGTCAGCTCCGCCATGCAGGCCGCCCTGCGCTACCTGCGGGACGAGGCCTGGTTCTACAGCGCCGACGCCGACAACGGCTGCACGTTCTACCCCCATGTGATCCCCCGGGTGGGGGCCTACCTGGCAGACATGGCCGGTTGCGAGCTGGGCTCAGCCATGGCCTACCTCATCGCGCCGCCCATCGAGGCCATCCTGGGGCTCGACGCCGCCTTGAAGGTGGCGTCGGTAGACCTGAAGCTGTTTTTCCCGCCCCCCAGCGAGACCAACTTCTCTGGCGGCCTGTTGGTGGGTGAACTGGCGGATGTGCAAGCGGCTGCCCTGGCCTTCCAGGACACCGTGCTCGATCTCGCCGCCCGGCCACACACCCTGTCGCCTCAGCCCGAGGTCGAACTGCTGGCCGAGACCTTCGGACGTGCGGCGCGGCAGGACCAGCGTGCGGCCCAGCTGCCCTACCGCCTACACGGCTCGGGCATGCCTGTGGCCGACAAGCCCCTGGGCTTCACCCACCTGTTCTCGAACCACAGCCTGGTGCCCAAGACTCACCCCATCATCCGTCTGCGGGGCAAGCTGGACATGCTCCAGGCCGTGACTCTCGAGGCGGGTGTGTTGGCCCGGGCCGAGGAACGCTGTGGTACCGCGGATGCCCTGGACGAGATCCTCGGCTTCCTGCGCACCCTGCTGTCCTCCGAGGTCACCGGGCGACCCATCCCAGACCTGCACATCGCCGGCATGGGACCCGAAGAGCTCCACCGCATCTCCCACGACACCACGGGCTACCTAGGCGTGGGCTGGGTGATGCCTGAGTCCCACATGGGTCCATTGGTCAGCAAGCTGAACCTGCTGCGGGCCAGCTGTCGGGACGTAGAGATCGCCGCACAGGACGCCATGGTCTCAGCGGAACATGTGCCCGCTGGCGACCGGGACGCGCTGCTGCACGGGCTGAACCGCCTGAGCAACGCGGTGTATGTGTTGGTGTGTCGCGAGGTGGCGGGGGGCTGAGCACTTCGAATTAGCGAGTCCGCGGTGGATCAGGGCGACCACTCCGGGTCGATGGGTGACATCTCGACCTGGGGGCAGGTTTCATCCAGTAGGGCCCGCTCCAGCCGCTGCGCCAGCCGCGCGGTGGCGACGGAGGGAAGGTCGGCCGCCGCCAGCGTTGCCCAGGCTTGGGCCTGGTCCAGCTGACCCAGCTGCACGTGGGCAAGGGCCAGGTCGTGCTCGGCCGCACCCAGCGCAGCGCCCACGAGCTGGGGGAGCTTGGGCTCGAGCAGGGCGATGGCAACCTCCGGCTCGCCCCGCGCCGATCCCCTGGGAATGTGCCGCGGGTGCACCCATGACGGTCGGCGGGGACGCGTGGCGGGCGTGGGAGTGCCCTTGCGCTCGGAGGGGATCAGGAGGGTCCACAGTGGCAGTGGCTCGGCGCCCCAGGGGCGCGCATCGAAGTGAAGCTCTCCCTGTTGCCTGTCGGCGGGCGATACTTGGACCGGCAGCAGCCATCGCTCACCCGGCTCGAGCAGCTTGTACACGGCATTGCAGGACGCGACGCGCTCGCTGGCGCTCCCCTCCGCCCACAGGAAGCGCGCGGGCCACCATCCCGTCCCCTGGTCGGTGGGGTAGGCCTGGAGCAGCAGGCGCTCGGAACCCTCGTGGCTGAGAACCAGCTCGTAGCGAACGCCGTCGTGGTCGGTCGAGAGGTACCTGGCGCTGAGCCGCAGCGGCGCGTCGAGGCTCGCCAACAAGCGGGTGGCCGCGACGGCGGCGTCGGCCCTGCGGCAGCTTCGCAGAGAGGGCAGGCGTGAGGCGCAGACCCGCTGGTCGCCGAGAGTGTCGCGTAAGCGGGTGGCTTCCTCGGCGGCGAGGGCTTCACGGCCTGTTCCCATCAGCAGCCACGCGAGCCAATAGTTGGCCTCAGCGGCTGTCCGATCCGAGGCGCCGGCCCCCATGGCGACACGCAGCATGCGCTCCGCTGCCTCCAGCTCTCCCTGCAGCAGGGCGGCTTCGCCCAGCGTGCCCTGTACGTCGGGGGAGAACGTCGCCCCTGCGTAGGTCGCCTCGAGCAACGCCGCGGCCGTGGCGGCACGCGTGGCGTCGCGGTGGAGATAGCCTTCGACCAAGGCCTGGCTCGCCAGACCACTGCCATCGGCGGCGAGCTCGATGAGCCGGTGGAGGCAGCCAGGGTCCGCCGAACGCGCCAGGAACGCCAGGGCCACCCGCCGCTCATCTTGGGTTCCGGCTAGCAGCTCGAGGGATAGCTCTGTGGGAAGGCCCATCAGGGGGAGCAGGCGAAGCAGCTTCTTTCGCAGTGTTGGGTCGAGTGACTCGCTGGCGTAGGCTGCGGCGAGGGGCTCGACAGCGGCTCGGGGGTGCCGGCGCTCCAGGACCACCAGCAGGATCCTATCCGTGACGGGATGCTCTCCGAGCTCGGCCACCAGCTCGGCGAGGGTCTCGTCGCTCGCGGCGTGCTCGAGGCCCTGCTGGGCCGCCGAGACCGAGAGTGCCGCAGGTTCCTGTCGCAGCAGATGGAGCCAGAATGCCTCGGCGTTCAGGTCCTTACGCATGGAGACCCGCTGCTGGAGGGCGCCGCGGTCCGCCTGGTCGGCCTCGCTGTGGAGCGCCACCAGCTCGGCGGTGTCCGCGCGCGCCCAGCGCTGCTGCTCGGCGAACAGGGGCCCGAGGACAGACAGCGCTTCAGAGGGCCCCCCGGGGGGTAAGCGCACCAAGGCCCGCGAGTGGCTGGGAAGGTACCCACGCTGGCTGAACATCACCAGCCAGTGGCTGCCCAGCTCGAGCTCGTCGGGGTGACAGGGGTCCATGGGGTTGGGGCTGAGAGCCACCTGGAGCTCTCCTGGCTCTCCGAGGAACACATCCTGTACCTCGAGCTGGTAGGTCCAGCCGTCCTCGCTGCGCGACACGACCTCGGCCGAAAAGGCCTTGGACGCCCGCCTGGCGAGCTCCTCACCCTCGACACAGCCTGAGCGGTACGGGCTCGCCCACGCGGCGGTCTGGGCGAGGAGAAACAGCACCGCGGACAGGCTGCCCAAGAGGCACCTCGTAGATGACAGGTTCAAGACCCAGTTCCACTAACGGCAATGACAGGGGGGATGTCGGGCGCGGAGCTCTGCCGCTGGATGGTACGATGGCGGTGCGCGAGGGGAAGCCGCTGCTTGGCGCAGTGGTGCGCAGTGCAGGCGCAGACTTGGCGGGGGCGCGGCCTGGAGACACTGTCGGTGGAGATGGCCGGCGCCCGTTCTTGACATGCCGGCCTGTGACCAGGACGCGCTGATGCAGGGGCTCAACCGTGTTCCCGAGAGGCACGTTCATGGAGGCTGAGTCGACCGGCCCGACGGCTAAGATCAGTCCGGCGTATACAAGCTCGTCGTGACAGCGCCGTAGCCGAAGCCCGCGCCCAGGGAGGCCTGCGCAGCCCAGACGGGCTCGAGAGTCTCATCGACGACCTCGAGCTTCCCCGCCAGGCTCCAGACGATCTGTGTGTATGTATCGCCGATACGGTTCACGCCGCCCATGGCGTAGCTGTACTGGCAGGGTTCCCAGTGGTACTCGCCCGTGACGGCAGCGCTGGCTCGCTCGATGTCCAGGCTCATGGTCCACAGGCGACTGCAATCTTCGCCTCCGGCATTGTTGACGAACATCCAGAGGTTGTCGCCGTCGAGCACCACCTCGTGGCTGCGAAAGTCGGGCACGGGCTCTGGGCTGGCGCCGAAGCTGTCACCGTTTCCTCCCAGCACCCACGTCACGGTGCCGCTGGCTCGGTCGATCCGTGCCACGGCACCCAGGCTTGCGAAGCTCACCAGCCAGGCGTCGCCGCCCTCGAGAAGCTGCAAGGCATTGGCGTGGCCGATGTTTCCGCTGGGATCCACGGACTGGGCGTCCACCAACACACCGAAGTCGCTCTCGAGATGATCCCAGAGCACCCAGGCCTCCCGGGTGTCGCCCTGAGTATCCAGCTCGACGATGAGATCGGAGCCAACATGGAGATCACCCACCTGTCGTGGCTCTGTGGCAAGATAGGCGAAGCCCCCTTCGGGCAGCTCGACGAAGTCGTGATGCAGGTCCGGGGCGTCGAGCTCGAGCAGGCGCTCGCCGGTCCAAGCCACATGCACGATCTTCGGCGTCAGATCGTCTTCCTTGTCCGCCGCGAGGGCGTTGTAGATCACGCCGCTGCCGTCGCGGGCCAGGCGGGCCCGGAGGGCCTGGTAGCCAGGGTCCAGCTCGACGGCCCAGACCCAGCGGCCCAACGCGTCCACCACCGCCACAACCTGTCCGTCATCGTCGCCGGTGTCGGCGACCACCGACACGACGGTGAACGGGGCGGGGGAACGCTCTCCAAGCTCCACCGTGAGGCTTGGTAGGGTCGAGGGTACCCCCCCCGTGACGATGCTGTGATCGCTGGAGATGATCTCGTCTTGTTCGCCCGAAGTGACGATGGCGAAGTGGATCTCGGTGTTGTGGGGTAGGCCCAGAAGCAACGCACTGTGTTCGGATGTGTCCACGGACTCGAGAGGGGTCTCCCAGCCGTAGGCCTCGCTCTCTCCAAACCGAACCTGGCCCCGGTTGGGCTCTTCGGTGGTCCAGGAGACTCGCACCACGGTGGGCGCCGCTGACTCGAGGCTGGCCCGTATGTCGTCGTCCCTGGAGGCGCCGCTGTCCTCAGGTGCTCTACAGCCGGCCGCGATCAGGATGAGCACGAGGTAGGGGATCGTTGCGCGGAAGGTCAGCATCGCGGCCTCCAGGTGGGCTCTTCGTAGGCGGGCTATCATACTGCGGCTCACGCACTTCCGCTGTCTCGAAGAGGCCTCCCTGTCACACGCCCCCCTCGCATTCGCCTTCGCGCTCACCGCCTTGTCCTGCGGCGGTGAGAGGCCCTGTGAGACCTGTGTTGTCGAGGACCGACACAACTTCCGCTACGCCAGCCAGCTGGACGTGGCGCAGGCCACCCTGGCCCAGAGCCAGGACGCCACGGTGAGCTGGGAGGGCCTGTCCGCCGATCTGCGCGGCCGCCCCCTGGACCCCGTCTCCAACCCTGGCGAGGCCGTGCTGCTCTGGTTCCCCCTGCTGGAACACGAGGCCATTGTTCAGCACATCGCCAACGACAGCCTGACCCAAGACGCCATCGGGGCCTACTTCTTCTGCAGACCGGATGAGCCGAGGTGTGCGCTCTCGTCGTTCTGCCTTGATCACACCTGCCTCGAACCCGCCCAGTACTTCGAGGCGGAGCGCGGTAGCTTCTTGGTCACGCTGCGGGATGGGGTGGACCAACAAGCGCTGGCCTTCCTTTTCCTCGCACCGGACCCGGCAAGTGACGAGACGCTCGCGGTCATCGGTGACAGCGCGACCGCCTTGGAGGTGCAGGTGGACCTGGAGGGCGTCGATCCGCTCGAGGTGGGCCCTGGAGCCGATCTGGAGCTGGATTGGGGCGGTCTGTCCCGCGATGGGCTGGGCAACCCCTTGGCGCTGCACCGCCTCGACGCGCTGGAGTTGGCCCACTTCGCCGCCGAGCCCGCAGCACTCGAGGCAGACTTCCTGCTACTGGACGAGCTGACCGCCGAACGCTGGTCCATGGATGTGGAGGGGCTCATCTCGGCCTCGTTGGCAGGGTTCGAGGGCTTTGATGGCATCGATGACCAGGGCACCTGGCTACTGGCCCTGCGCTGCTCGAGCTGCCAGAGCCCCATCCCCAAGGTCATCGTTCGGCTGGTGCCCGGATAGCGGCACAACCCGAAGAAGCCCGCCATCGAGGCCCGGCTCACCGGAGCTGAACCCTATCGAGATGGGTGTTCGTGCCCGCAAGCGTCGCAGAGGGCAGCCGACGGACTGTGAGCTCGAGGAGTTGCAGGAGGGCGATCGCGAGCCTGTCCTGCCGACCCCCGTCGAACCCGGTCAGGAGAGCGGATCAGTCCTTCGAGGCGTCGAGCGTTCCACGTAGAACATCGACCTGTCGCTGGACCTCGCACCAGGCAGTGCCGCCGAAGGAAGTGCGGCGTTCGACGGCGGCTTCCGGAACCAGCCAGGCCAGCGCATCGGCGTCGAAGGCGGGGTGTGCCCCTCGAAGAACGTCCAACGTCAGCAGCGACAGGTTGCCGCCTTGCTGCTCACAGGTCGCCACGAGCTGACCCACCACACGGTGGGCCTCGCGGAAGGGTACTCCGCGGCTGGCCAGGAAGTCGGCCAATTCGGTGGCCAGCAAGAAGTCGCCCTTCAGGTCGGGCCCGTCACGGACCTCGAGGCTGCTGTAGCAGCCCGTGAGCACCCGCGTGCAGGCCATCGTGGTGTCCACGGCCTGGAACAGCGCGTGTTTGTCTTCCTGCAGGTCACGGTTGTAGGCAAGAGGCAGGGCCTTGACCAAGGTGAGCAGGCTGACGAGCGCGCCGTGTACGCGGCCGGTCTTGCCCCGCACCAGCTCGGCGGCGTCGGGGTTGCGCTTCTGGGGCATGATGGATGAGCCTGTGCTCCATGCCTCGCCCAGACGCACGAAGGCGAACTCGGTGCTCGACCAGGTGACCAGCTCTTGGGCCATGCGGCTGGTGTGGGTGGCGATGATGGCGCAGGTGGCCACGACCTCGAGCAGGTGGTCCCGGGCGGCCACAGCGTCCATGGCGTTGTCCATGGGGGCGTCGAAGCCCAGCAGGTCCGATGTGCGTTGGCGGTCTACGGGGTGAGGGGTGCCTGCCAGGGCGGCGGCTCCCAGAGGCGAGCGGTTCACGCGCTTGCGGGCGTCGGCGAGGCGCTCACGGTCCCGGGACAGGGCCCAGCAGTGGGCCAGTAGCTGGTGGCCGAGCCAGATGGGTTGAGCCCGCTGCAGGTGGGTGTAGCCGGGCAGGAGGGTGCGGCCATCGGCCTGGACCCGATCCAGCAGGGCGGTGATGAGCTCTGCCAGGGTGGCGTCCAGGGCATCGATGGCCCCCCGCAGCCACAGGCGCACGTCGGTGGCTACCTGGTCGTTGCGGCTGCGGGCGGTGTGCAGCTTGCCGGCCACGGCGCCGGCGTGGGTATGCAGGCGGCGCTCCACGGCCATGTGGATGTCTTCGTCTTCGATGGCGGGGATCCAGCCCCCCTCGAGATCCGCGGCCACGGCATCGAGGCCCAAGAGCAGGGCCTCGCCCTCGTCAGCGCTGATCAGCCCCACCTCCGCCAGCATGGTGGCGTGGGCCTTGGAGCCTGCGATGTCTTCGCGCCACAGGCGCAGGTCGTCGCCCATGGACTCGCTGAAGGACTGCATTTCAGCGGCGGGACCACCCGCGAAGCGTCCATCCCATAGGGCCATTGTCTAGCCCTCCTGTTCGGCCATGCGACGGCGAACCTCGGCCACCGTGCGGTAGCTCAGGCCGTACAGCTCCATGAAGCCGCTGGCGGCTTCCCGCTCGAAGGTGTCGCCTTCGCTGTAGGTGGCCAGGCCTTCGTCGTAGAGGGAATAGGGAGAGCGGCGGCCGGTGATGCGGGCCAGCCCGGCGCTGAGGCGGATGCGCACCTCGCCGGTGATGACCTCCTGGCTCTTGTCCAGGAAGGCCTGCAGGCAGTCCCGTAGGGGGCCGAACCAGGTGCCGTCGTAGATGATGTTCGCGTAGTCCTGGGACAGCTTCCGCTTGTAGTTGAAGGTCGAGCGATCCAGGCAGATGCGCTCGAGCTCGGTGTGGGCCATATGAATGAGGATGGCGCCGGGAGCCTCGTAGACCTCGCGGCTCTTGAGCCCCACCACACGGTTTTCGACCATGTCGATGCGGCCTACGCCGAAGCTGCCTGCCAGATCGTTGAGGTAGCCGATGAGCTCCACGCCGCTCATGGGGCGGCCGTCGATGGCCACTGGAATGCCGTGTTCGAAGTGCATGACCAGCTCCACGGAGCCCCGGGGGGCGGTGGAGGGGTCCTTGGTCATCTGCCAGGCATCGGCGGGAGGCTCGGTCCAGAGATCCTCCATCTCGCCGCACTCGATGGCGCAGCCCCAGAGGTTCTGGTCGATGGAGTAGGGCTTCTCGCGGGTGATGGGGATGGGGATGCCGCGCTCGATGGCGTAGTCCACCTCGGCCTCGCGGGTGAGCAGCTCCCACTCCCGCAGGGGCGCGATGATGCCCAGCTGGGGGGCCAGGGCCCTCGCCGTCACCTCGAAGCGCACCTGGTCGTTGCCTTTGGCGGTGCAGCCGTGGGCGATGGCGTCTGCGCCGTGCTCGAGGGCCACCTCCACCAGGCGCTGGGCCAGCAGGGGGCGTCCCAGGGCGGTGTGCAGGGGGTAGAGCCCCTCGTACAGGGCACTGGCCTTCACCGCGGGCCAGACGAACTCCCGCACGAAGCGCTCCCGCAGATCGTCCACCTCGGCGTGTACCGCACCGGTGGCGATGGCCTTGCGGCGGATGGCCGGCAGATCTTCACCCTGGCCCAGGTCGCCGGTGTAGGCGATGATCTCCGCGTCGTAGCGGTCGCGCAGCCAGGGGATCATGACGGAGGTGTCCAGGCCGCCCGAGTAGGCGCAGACGATCTTCTTGATTCGACGGGTCACGGCAGCTCCAGCGAGCCCTGGGGAGAGAGGGGGCTCGGCTGGCCGTCATACAGGCAGCGGCATCGTGACGCAAGCAAGGGTCACTACCGGCGGCTACATCCCGGTGCTCGACATGGCCACCACCACGCCCAGCAGTACGGCGAAGAAGGCGATCAGGGCGCCCAGACCCACCAGATACCAGCGGAGCTCTTGGAAGGCGCCCGGGGGCGAGGCCCCCTGGGCAGGCAGGTCGTCGTCACCCAAGGCGGCTTCGTCGGCCAGCCAGCGCCGCACTCCCGCAGGGCGGGGCAGGAGCATGGGGACCCGCTGGCGATACCGCTGGTAGCTGTTGCCGAAGCGCACGTCGCAGTAGCGCTCCTGCAGGAAGCGGTTGGTGAGCAGGGAGTAGATCACCAGCAGCGGCAGGAAGGCCAGCAGAAATACCTTGGAGCCGAAGATTACCCCCAGGCCCACCACGCCCGCCAGCTTTCCGAGCACCGAGGGGTGCCGGACCATGGTGTAGGGGCCGGTGTCCACCAGCATCGTGGGCCCTCCGTCCACATGGGAGCCTGGGCTGCCGCGGCCCGACAGGAAGAGGTAGCCGTAGACGTACCAGACCCACAGCCCCCCCAGCCCGATGAAGGCCAGCCCGAGGGCGATCCCCAGGGGGAGGGGGAGCAGGGGAGCCCAGCCCAGTACACGATCGATGCGGGAGGCGATGTAGGCCATGGCCGTGCCCGCGGGCGCCATGATGAAGGCGTGCACCGCGAAGTTGCGGTACAGCTCGGGTTGGGTGACGGTGCCCAGACACGAGCGCCAGTCGGGGCGGCGCTCGAAGCGTTGCGGGGTCTTGGAGGACGGCCAGGGCAAGGTTGTGTGGGCCTGATGCACGACGTTGTCGCGCCCTCATACCACGGAAAACAGGGCCGGAACAGGCGGGGGGGCGGGCTGGTGCTCCGATGAACCCGCGGTTCTGGCAGGGGGCTTGTGATATGCGCTGTGGGATGCTCGTCACCTCCGCCGCTCACTCGTTGCCTGCGCCGCTGCTGTGCGCCCTGCTTCTGGTGGGGTGCGGCCGGCAGCAGACCGCGGCAAGCTGCCCAGAGGGCATGGTGCTCATTCCCGGGGGTAGCTTCACCGCGGGGGTGGCCGAGCCCCTCGCGGGCTACGAACAGCCCGCTCACAGTGTGGAACTCGAACCCTACTGCATCGACGTCTACGAGTTCCCCAACCAGCAAGGCAGCCTTCCTGTGCACAGTGTCAGCTGGGATCAGGCCAAGTCCAGCTGCGAGGCCTTAGGTAAGCGTCTGTGTGCGGCGGACGAATGGGAGCGGGCGTGCCGAGGTCCCCAGGGCTGGCGTTATGCCTACGGCGCCGAGCGGGACCAACGAGCTTGCAACACCCCTTGGTACCCTTCGCCACCCCCGGACCTCGCGCCGCCCTACGCCCCCTCGGGGCGCTACAGCCGCTGCGTATCCCCCGATGGCGTGTACGATCTCAACGGCAGCCTTAGTGAGTGGGTGGCGGACCCCTGGGACGGCAGCCCGTCGCCGGTCGACCAGGCTGCGGCCCCGGGCACCACCCTGCGCACGGTGCGGGGTGGCACCATGTGGCTGCAGACCTTCTACGGCCAGGACTGCCTGAGCCGTCATGGTCACCCGCCGAGCGGGACCTACCACGACGACGGGTTCAGGTGTTGTAGGGACGCGCGCTAGAACGGGGGCTCGTACTCGCCGTCGCGGTCGTTCGAGCAATCTTCACCGGCTAGGAAAGCGGTCTCGTTGGCGAAGCCTTCGTCGATGCCGCTGACGGCCAGGTTGGCGTAGATGTCTTCGCCCACACCGGGGATGTCGGCGGAGGACCAGAACGCGAAGAAGCGGTACATCTCGCTGCTGCCTTCGCTGACGGGCAGGTAGAAGTCCAGGCCGTAGCGCTGGTCCCAGGTGGCGCTGCCGTTGTCGCCGGTGAACTGCTCTTCCATCCAGCCCTGCTCGACGATGGCCATGCGACCGTCTTCGAGCTCTACGTGGCGGGAGACCATCTGCTCGCGCAGCCACACGTCGGCCAGGGCGCTCTCGTAGCGGGCCACGTTGGTGACCTCCAGCAGCTCGCAGCTGCCGTCGCCCCAGCAGTCGCCGCCGGCGTCGATGTGGCGCTCGTAGTGGACGTAGCCGTCGGAGCCGATGCAGACCTGGTTGGTGTCCAGGATGAGCTCCACCGCGTCGTCCATGGTGCCGGCGAACATTCCGGCGACGGCCACGGGCACCTGCGCGTCCACCTCGGCCCCGGGGGTGGGGCTCACGTCGCCCATGTCGGCTTCGGCCAGGGGCTCGAGGCTCCACGAGCGGTCGTCGGTGTTGCCTTCGTAGTCCAGCGGCGACAGCAGGGCTTCGAGGTTGACGGCGGCCGCAGCCAGCTCGTCCGTGGTCTCGTTGCCGAAGTTCGCGTACATGTAGACGGCCAGCGCGTCGAGGTCCGCGGGGGCCTCGATAGGGGGCTTGCAACCCAGGGCGACGATGGCGAAGAGCGGGGCGAGGGCGATGCTACGCATGGTGACTCCGGATGGATTGTCAGGACCACGCCGGGTTATCGCCAAGTCACAGGTCGCGCCAGCGGACCTCTAGTCACACTCGCCGTCGAAGGGGTAGCTCACCCGGATGGTGGCCGAAGGCTCGGGGATGGCGTCGCCGTGGAAGATGACGGCGTTGGTGATGGAGGACCAGGTCCAGCCGTCGATGGCGCTGTAGCTCTCGGTGGCGCCGTTGACGTCCACGGTGGTCAGGGCGATGGATGAGGGCACGTGGGTGAGGAGGAACTCGGCGGTCATGCCCTGGGAGACCAGGCTCAGGTACTCGAGCTCTTCGGCGAAGCTGGCGGTGCAGATGCTGGACCAGTGGCCACCGGTGGCGACGGACACGTCGTAGTAGGTGGTGCCCGCCATGGCCGAGTACATGGTCATGCCGTCCCACTCGGTGCAGCCGCCGTCGAACATGGTAGCGCCCGGATCGCCGCAGATGGCGGACAGAGCGGACAGGTCGGGGTCGGACTCGAGGCTGTCCATCCAGCTGATGAACCCGGTGGTGTTGATGCTCGAGTAGTCGTCTTCGTCGCTGACTACGATGACGTGGGTGGCCACCTCGTCGCCGTCGTCGTTGCGGGTGCGCAGGAAGCCGGCGTTGGCGTTGCTGGTGAGTGGGTCGCTCAGCGCGGCCTTGGCGGCGTCGAGTCCGGCTTCGTTGGGGGAGCCCTTGTGGTTGTAGATGTCGTCGATGGTGGCGCCGAACTTGTCGTAGGGGTTGGGGGTGTCCTGATCGATCCAGGTTGGGCTTCCCTGGAGCTGGCCCGACTCCGAGGGGGCCTCCATGTCGGTGGTGACCGCGCCGAGGTGGAAGTCCAGGCCCAAGGCGACGAAGTCCCCCAGGAAGCTGTCGAACTCGTCCTTGACCCGTTGGATCTCATCGATCATGGAGCCGGAGTTGTCCACCACCCACAGGATGTCCACGGGACGGCCGCCGTCTCCTTGGTGGAAGAGGTCTTCGTAGGTGGCGTCTTCGGAGCCCGTACCGGCGGTGGTGACGTCCACCATGGCTTCGTCGGGGTCGTTCGAGCTGATCTCCACCGCGGCGCTGTACTGGATCCAGGCGGTGGGGGTGAAGACCACCTCGAAGGTGTAGGTCTCGTCGGGCTGCAGGTTGATGGGGTCGCCGTCGTGGCCGAAGCCGCCGGCGTTTTCGCCGCCGACGTCGATGCCGTCCACCTGCAACAACAGTCCACCCACGTTGCGAATGGTGATCTCCTGGGGCGCCGAGGGGCAGTCCTTCATGATGGCGCCGAAGTCCAGCTCGCTGGGATTGACCCTGATGTCCGGAGCATCGGTGTCCGGGGGCGGGGGCGCCGTGTCTTCGGGGTTCTTCTGATCCAGGTCGTCGGGACGGCCGAGGTCGTATTCGGTGCAGGCCAGGGCCAGGACGGACGTGACGGCGATGAGGGATCGAGCGCGCATGGCTTCTCCGGAGCTCTTCGACACCTCAACATACCGTTGTAGGGGGCGAACCGCTCATCCGAGCGCATCGGGAGCGGGTGGCCGCTGGTATCAGCGGGTGAGCAGGTCGTCGGCGTCCGCCAGGCGGTTGGCGAGCTGCTCGAGCACCAACGGCAGACGGTCGGGACGCCGGACCAGCTCGCGGCGGAAGACATCGCGCTCGAGCACCATCAGGTCCACGGCGGTGGCGGCCACCACGTTGGCGGTGCGCTTGCGCTTGGTGAGCAACGCCAGCTCGCCGAAGATCTGACCGGGCCCCATGGTGGCCAGGTCGAAGCTCTTGCGGGAGCCGGCGCCGCCACGTTCCACCGAGACGATGACCTCGCCGTCCACCACCAGGTATGCGGCGCTGCCTTCGGTGCCCGCTTGGATGATGGTGTCTCCGGCTCTGTGAAACTCCCACTCCACCCGATCGAAGGCGTCGAGCATCCCGGAGTCCTCAGCCATGGCGAGCAGTGGCAGCTTCAGCTGGCCGAGGTTCTGCACCATGGGGACGCGCTCCTGCCCGTTGGGCTCGGTTGAGAACCTCGGCGCGACCTGCTGGAAGCCGATGCTCTGAGCCAGGCGCGACACCGTGGGCTCGGGACAAACCAGCAGGTGTGTCATCCCGTTGCGGGCCGCGATGGTTGTGGCCATGTAGAGCATGGATAAGCCCAGGCGCTGGCCCGCGTCTTGGTGGTCCTCCAGCAAGTGAAAGCGGGTGAGGCTGCCGGCCACCGAGCCTTCGGGGAGGTTGGACGAGAAGTCGTGGAGCTCGCCCAGGGCGCAGTCCTGGCCAGCGGGGCACAGCCGCACACCGCCCACCACCGTGCCCGCCACGGACGCCAGCACGTTGTGGGTGTCGGGGAACGCGTCGAAGCGATCCAGCAGCCGCAGATCGGGCTGGGGAAAGTGGGAGCCGAGCTCTTCCACCAGGGCCTGGTGCCGAGAGCGGAACAGGCCATCGAGCTCTGGGGCGCTGGTTGCGATCTTGATGCGCGTGGACACGAGGGACCTCCGGGTTTTTCGTGGGTCGATCCTAACATCGGGGCGGGCGTTGTGGTGCTCGCCCTCACGCTCCCTCCAGCGGTCGGCACCGCGACATCGCTGCGATGTTAGCCTGCCGCCCTACCGCCAAGGAGCTGTCATGCCGTCCATCGTCACCTGGAACGTCAACGGGATCCGCGCCTGTGCCAAGAAGGGCTACCTCGAGTGGCTCGACAGCGAAGGCGCCGACATCGTCTGCCTGCAGGAGACCAAGGCTCACCCCGAGCAGCTCGACCCGGGCTTGCTCCAGCCCCCGGGCTGGCACTCGGCCTTCGCCAGCGCACAGAAGCGTGGCTACAGCGGTGTGGCCGTCTACGCCCGAGAGCTCGCCCAGGGCCTGGAGACCGGGCTGGGGATCGACGAGTTCGACGCCGAAGGCCGCACCATCGTGGCGGACTATGGCGCCTTCGTGCTCATCAACGGCTACTTCCCCAACAGCCAGCACAGCCACGCGCGCTTGCCCTACAAGCTGCGCTACGATGCCGCGGTGCTCGAGCGCAGCCAGGCGCTGCGGGCCGCGGGTCGAGAGGTGGTGATCTGCGGCGACTTCAACGCCTGCCACACTGAGATCGACCTGGCGCGTCCCAAGCCCAACAAGAAGAACGCCGGTTTCTTGCCCGAGGAGCGGGCGTGGGTGGACGACGCCCTGGCCACGGGCTTGGTGGACGTGTTTCGCGAGCGTCACCCCGACGAGAACGGGCACTACTCGTGGTGGAGCTACCGGGCGAACGCCCGCGCCAGGAACATCGGGTGGCGCCTGGACTACTTCTTGTGCAGCCCTGGCCTCGCCGCGAAGGTCCAGGATGTGCGGATTCTGAAGGATGTGTTGGGCTCGGACCACTGCCCGGTGCGCTTGGACCTGGCCTAGGCTGGGTCGCGCCACCGGGGGCTGGCGCCGCAGGAAATCGGTGGGGATGATACACTGACATGTGTGAGCATGAGGGTGGCCGCACCCGGAGGAGGATTCGATGCTCTGGATGGTTCTTCTACCACTGGCCTTCGGCCGCGAGGTGGTGCTGCGCAACGATCTGGCTCTGGACGACAGCTACGACGACAGCGACGAGGTGGTGTGGTTGGAGTACCCGGCCTGTGCCGTGGCGGTGCTCGAGCCCGACCCGGACGACCTCCCCATCCGGATTGACACCGTGCTGGTCTACCTGGGCTCCAGCCTGGGCAACCAGGATCGTCAGAACACCATGCTCACGATGGCCATGGCGGTGCTCGACGATGGCGAGGATCCCGCGTTGGTAGGCTACAACGACTGGGACTTTCAAGAAACCGCGTTCTACGTTACCGTCAGCTCCGAGAACTACAACGCGCTGTACCTCGACGATGAGGCCAGCAGCATCTACCCGTTCACCCTCGAGCGCGGCCGCCTGGCGGTGTTCATCTGCGCTCCCGATACCACCTGGCATGGGCAGTATGAGTGGCCCTGCGAGACCGAAGGCGAAGACTGCTCGGGCCTGATGGTGGAGACCGGCTCACCTAGTGAAGGCAGCTGGATCGTGGCGCCGGGGCCGGCGGCAGAGCCCATCTCGGCCCTGGGTGTCGAAGGCGCCTGGGTGATCCGGGCGGTTGGCGAAACGGACCGCACCCTGGACAGCGGCGACTCGGGTGGATCCGAGACCGGTGAGCCAGGCGTCGCCGATGAGACCGGCGAGCCCGTGGTCGACGATGAGTCGGAGGAAGGGTGCGATTGCGGCACAGTGGCGGCTGGCGGTGCCTGGCTGGCGATGCTGATGCCCCTGTGGTGGCGTCGGCGGCGCGGGGCTGGTGTCCGGTAGACTGTCGGGCATGAGCAGCCCAATGATCCTGTCCTGTCGAAGCTGCACCTGGTCCTGGGGCCCGGTGGGCGTGAAGCCGATGGTGCCCGGGGGCGCCCAGCAGGTGTTCCTGCACTGCACAGCCTGTGGGCGTTCCCAAGCCACGATGATCGAGCCGGGGGAGCGACCCGTGGAGCGGCCTTGTGTGGCCTGCGGCCAGCCTGGGTTGCAGCCCCTGACACAGTGCCAAGGCTGCGGAGGCAGCGCGCTTTGCTGGGGCCCGTTGGTGGGTTGAGGTCCTGCCGCTACGGTTGCTGCTGTCGTCTACTAGCGAGCCGCCGTCGGTATGAACAACGGGGTTCTTGTCGTGGGGTGTGTGGTCGACAGCGAAGCGTCCTGTACAGGCGGGACCCCGTATGTACGGCTTGTCTACCCGCATGTGGTCGCCGCTTGGCCTGCTAAGGAAGGCACTATGGGCGCGATATTCCTCACGATGGTCCACGCGTATGCGTCGGTAGGGCTCGCTTCGACGGAGCCCGCTGTTCCGGTTCCCGAGCCGGTCCCGGAGGTGCTGGATGTGGACGCGGCGACGTGGTGTGTGAGGGACCGCAGGGCCTGGCGTTGGGGGCGTGTTCCACCCTGGGGACCCGTCAGCGAGATCGCGTGGTGGGCATTGCGCCCTGGGCCGACAGAGAACGCCGAGGGGTCGCGCTGGCTCTGAGCTGGTAGCCCCGAGACGGGGTCGTGCCCGCATTGGCGGGGCCCTGTAGCGACGGGTCCCTGTGGTAGGCTGGGAGGTAGCCAACCATGTTCGTTCGTAGGGGACCCATGCGACCTGTCACCACAGCTCTGTTGTCGATCTTGTTCCTGGCAGGTGCCCTACCCCAGCCAGCCGTGGCCATGCCGTCGCCCTCCGTGGCGACCTCCCGTGATGACATCGGCATCGGGGCATCGGTCACGACAGGCGAACACGGGCTCTGGCCTACTGGCTTGTACCTGGGCACCCCCGATGAGGACCTCGCGGTGCGGTTGCTGTGGAGCAAAGTCGATGGGACGCGCGCGAAGCTGAGATCCTGGTCTATAGAAGGTGGCTATTGGGGGCCAGCCCCCGGCTTCACCGTGGACGAGCCCACCCTGTGGGACCTGCGCTATGGCCCCAAGAAGCGGGAGGAAGACATCGATGATGACGACTACCGAGTATGGCTGGCCGCTCCCCACTTCAACGTCGGGAGCGACAAGAACCGCGCCCAGCGCTTCAGGTACCGATCCGACGCGACCTTTCTGTGGAACCTCGCATCGTACGGCCACGTTCCCGTCGCCAAGGGCTACATTGGCCCCCTGGTGGGGACCGGGATCCGAGCGTACTACCCGCCCAAGGACAGCGCTGACCCCAGCGCGACGGGGTCCGCCTACCTGGTGGGCGGACTGCTTGCGGGCGCCGTCGTTGCCGATCTGGTGCTTCTCAACGGTGCTGGGCGGATCCTGCGATCACCCTTCGCCGGGGAGCACACCATCGTCGAAGCCGGCGCCATCGCCACCCTGGACCTCACCCCCAAGAGCGTGCCCCTGGCTATCCAGTTGACCGGCCGGCTGGAACAAGAGCTGGGAACGGGCGCTCCGCTGTGGTGGACTGCGGGCCTCACCGTACTCATCGTGCGTGAGATCTGACCTAGGCATCGTGGTGCCCTCGCCGGTCGGGCCGCGAGCGTGCCCCGGCCAGATCAGTCCAGCGTGGCCAGGTAGGCGTCCAGGGTCTCGGAGTTGCCGGTCATGTTGTTGACCGCCAGGTTCATGGCCGCATCTTCGGGCACGCCATCCTGGGAGAAGATCATCCAGGTGCCTTGGAGGCGCCAGAAGCCTGTCTCGGCGGGCAGGAACAGGTTGAGGTAGAACTGCTCGTCCACCTCGATGTAGCTGGCAAGGGCGCCGGTGACTTCCGGGGGCGTCTCGAGCCAGTTGCGCTGCACCATGGCCCAGCCCGCGTCCAATTCGACCCACAGGTACTCGTTGTAGGACTGGGCGATGCTCACCACACCAAGGGCGAAGTGGCTCTCCATGAACTCCCGGGCTTCGAGGCGGTCGCAGTCTCGGTCCAAGAAGCAGTCCGTGTCACCGAAAGTGTCTCGCTCGTACTCGACGAACATCTCGGGGTACACCTGGTCGCACATCACGCCCACCATGGCGTAGGTGGCCTGCTCGACGCTGTAGGTACTGGCGGTGGGCACGGCCAAGCCGATCATGTTCTCGGTGCCGCGATCCACCTCGTCCACACCGTCGACCGTGGCCTCGTCCAAGCCGCTGATCTCGTAGCCTTCTTCGGCTTCGGCCCAGTTGTTCTCCAGCCAGGTGGTGAGGGCTTCGAGGCCCACCTCCATGGCCGCCGGCTCCTCGTCGGGGTGGTGGCTGTAGATGTAGCCAGCGAGCTCATCCAGCTCCGCGGGGGCCTCGGGCGGCGGCTTGCACCCCAGCGCGATGGTGGCGAATAGGACGGTAGTGATGGTGTGCAGCGTGTTGTCAGGCATGCGTCGCAGGGTAGCACGAGGCCTGGCTGCCGGCATGCCTCCAAGCCCGGATCAGTGGGCCTCGTCTTCGCCGTCACAGCTCTCAGAGGCGTCGGGGTTGATGTTCCAGTCGCCGTCGTCGTCGTCCATCAGGCCATCACAGATGTTGTCGATGCCGTCACATGTGTCGTCGGCGAGAGGGTGTGTCGCCGCGTCGCTGTCGTCGAAGCGGAGGGGCGGCGGGAGACCTACTGGGCGGGGAGGCTGGCCCAGACCGCCATGCCGTTGGCGTCGAGCGTCACGCCGAGCTGGAACGGTTTGGGCTTGGGTTGGGCCGGATCGTGCACATGGACCTCGATGATGTTCCAGCCCGTGAGCGCCTCGACGCGCTGGGGCTCGGGTACCGCCAGCAGGTCGATGGCGGCGCGGGCTTCGAGGCGTACGGCGCCGGATGCTGTGGCGCGCGCGAGGGCCTCCAGGCAGGGCACGGCGGCGGGATCGCCGATGCGCACCAGGGTGTGCACGATGCGGATCACGCCGTCTTCCAGCAGGTTCTCCTGGCGGCCCAGCAGCTGGCAGAGCGTGCTGACCGAGCTGGGGTCAGCCAGGGGTTCGAGCAGCTCCATGGCGTGGCCCCAGGCCATGGGGTGCATTTCGTTGAGCACCTCGTCGTGCAGCAGGGGCAGCAGGCTGGCATCGGCGTGGAAACGAAGGGACTTCAGGGCTGCGGAACGGACCTTGCCGGCATCGTCGGTGCGCACCACGTTGACGAGCGTAGGGCGTATCTGGCCCGAGGGCAGGCCCGAGCGGCCCAAGTTTTTGGCGCAGCGGGCTCGGATGTTCTTGTCCTCGTCCTCGAGCAAGCCCATCCAGGCACTGTACAGGGCGGGGTGGTCGAAGGCCTCGGCGGCCTCGAGGGCCGCGACCCGCACCCTGCGCTTGGCGCCAGCGTCGGTGGCGATGAGGATGGTGATGTCCTGCCAGTCGTTCAGCTTGCGCTCCGGCAGGTAGCCCACCAGATCGGAGGCGAAGCCGCCCCCCAGGCTGCGGTACTCGCCGATGATCTGCGGCACCCGGGCGTCGGCTCGATAGGGAGCCAGCTCTCGGAGGATCTTCAGGGCCTTGTGGCGCAGCCCGTCGTCCAGGTCGCTCATCAGCAGGGCGGCCTCGACCTGGGCCATGGCCGCGTCGTCTTCGAGGTCCTCGAGGGCGGCCAGCACGTGCTCGCAGACATTGACGATGTCGGTTGGATCGCAGGCCAGGGCCATGGTCTCCACCTGGCCCACGGCCCGATGCTCCGCCAGCAGCTCTGCGGCTTCCACGCGGTCGCCCTCATCGGCGCTGCGGTCGGCCACGAGCTCCGCCAGGTCCGGATCGGACATCTTCTTCAGCTTGGCGGCCGAGGCGCTGGCGGGGAGGGAGAGGGCGAGGACGAGGACGAGTGTGAGCAGCGACAGGGTGCGCATGGAGGCTCCGGCGGGTCGGGGAGGGGACCTAACACCCCGGTAATAGCCTCCATGCCCGGTGGCTTTTGTACGGGTTCCGCTACTGGGTGTTTGATGAAGGGGGACGATGCCTCGAGGGTGGCTAGTTTGTGTGCGGTATTGACGCCCCACCTCACGGAGAACTCATGATCGAGCTCAGCACGACCGCACCCACCTTCACCCTCCAGGATCACCTGGGACGCAGCTTCGCGTCCGCGGACTTGGAGGGCAAGCGCCATCTCCTCCTGCTGTTCTACCCCCTCGACTTCACCCCCACGTGAAGCAGCGAAGTTCCTGCGCTGGATGCGCAGCAAGCTCGCCTCGAGGCCGCCCACACCGTCGCGGTGGGGATCTCCGTTGACAGCACCTTCTGCCACGGCGCCTGGGCCGAGCAGCTCGGCGGTATCTCCATGCCCCTGTTGGCCGACTTCGCCCCCAAGGGCGCCGTCGCCGAGGCCTTCGGGCTCTTCCTGGCCGAGCCAGGCATCACCGATCGCGCCACCGTGATCATCGATGCGGCCGGAACCGTTCGTTTCGTCGCCAGCGTTGGCCCCGGTGGCAAGCGGGACATCGAGGCGTTGGTGGCCGAGTGTGAGGCCGTCGACGCCGACTTCGACGCCGAGTTGCCCGGCCCCACCACAGCCGCTCCGGGGCTGCCCGCCGATGCGATCCTGTACGTCCGCGATGGCTGCATGTTCTCCCGCTGGGCCCTGTACGCCCGCAAGAACCTGGGCCTGGACCTCCCGGTGCGCAACATCAGCACCGATGAGGCGGCCAAGGCCGATCTCGTCGCCGTAGGCGGCAAGGCCCAGGCGCCTTGCCTGGTGGTCGACGGCAAGGCGCTGTACGAGTCCAAGGACATCATCGATCTGCTCACGGCCCGCACGGCCAAGCCGCTGGTGCCATAGGAGCGTGCGGGACATTCCGGATCGTCGCGACGATCCGGAATGCCCCACTGGCTCGTAGCCGATCCACGAAGTGGGAGGGCCCAGGCGCCTTCCCAGCCCGTGCCCTCCGCGTCATGTCCAGTCCCCCCTTGGGGTCCCTGGCTCACTCCCCCTCTACGAACCCGAAGGCGGCCCCGAGCACCGCGTGCAGCCCGGTGTCGTAGCTAACGCTCACGTCACAGCTCCCCGGCTCGGCTGGCTGGTCCCGCCGGGTGAGGGCGGTGAGGGTGTGCGTGTCGGTGTGGCGGACGTCGTACAGCTCGAAGTCACAGATGGACAGCATGAAGTCTTCGGTCTCCCTGAAGCCCTCGCCTCGGATCTCCACCGAGGTGGGCTCCCCCACAGGGGCCTGGGTGGGTTCGATACTGTCGATGCGCAGGGCCGGGATCTCGCGGCAGGCCGGCTCGCTGGTGGCCTCGTCGCTGTGGTGGCCGCTCAGGTCGTAAGGCCGCAGCTGCACGCAGACCTCGGTGCCTGGCTCCAGGCTGCTCAGCAGCAACACATGCTGTGACACAAGGCCGACGTCTCGGACCTCCGGCTCGCTCTCACCCGCCGGGGTGACCAGCAGCTCGAATCCCGCCAGCATGGGGTCGTTGTCGTCGGACCAGGTGAGGCGGAGGTCGTCGTCCAGCGTCAGATCTGTAGGTGTGCTCAGATCCACCGCGGGGAGGCTGGCAGGCAGATCGCCGTGGACCACCACCTCTCCAAGCCCCAGGGGTGGCTCGCCCACGAGCCAGATCTCGAGGCTGTCGCCGTCGGTGCCCAGCAGGTTCATGTCCACGTAGGGTGGCGCGTCGTCGAAGGGGGCGCTCAGGGTCAAGACGGTGGTACCCATGAGCACGCGTACCTGGGAGATCTCCCCACCGTCCTGCAGGGGGTAGAGCCGCAGGGAGTCCAGGCCCATGGTGGCGTCCCAGGTCAGCTCGAAGCCGAGCTGGGTCAGCGCCGCTGTGTCCACCCAGCCGTAGCTGTCGTCGTCGTCGGGCAGGCGCTGGTCCACCAAGCGGTCGGGGCCGCGCTCGAAGTCATCCTGCCCCACGGCGTCACCCAGGGGCTCCACCCGGGCCAGGCGGGCCAGGTTGGTGCGGGCTTCGCTGAGGGTGAGCGCGGGGTCGAGCATGTGCCCGACGTGGCAGCCGCGGCAGGTGCCGAAGGTGCCGGGGCGCATGAAGTTGTGCACGGTGACGAAGTAGTCCTGCTCCTGCTGGGGTTCACCCTGGACCGTGGGGCTGTAGCGCATGCGGGCGGCGACGCCGCCGGGGCCCACCAGCATGTAGAAGAAGGGGCGGTCCGCGGGCACCTCGGCGGTCCAGGAACCGTCGGCCGCCACGGGGACCTCTCCCAGAAACTCGGGCATCTGCTTGTTGAGACGTGGGTTGTCGTCGGTGTCGAACTGCTGTGTGTCGTCCCAGAACCACACCGACCACACTGAGCCCGGGGTGGGGGAGAGGGGCTCCATGGTTCCCAGGGGGAGGTCGGCGAAGACGTCTTCGCAGGTGAGGTAGGCGCTTTTGTCGTCGTCGATCCTGGGGTCCTCGCTGGGGGCCCAGTCCACGCCCACCGGCAGGATCTCGCCCTGCCAGGGGACGATGGCCACCGCATCGAGCTCGTCCACCCCCGGCTCGTTCATGATCTCCACCATGCTCTCGGGGTTCAGCTCACCGTCGACGACGTAGAGCCCGAAGTCCGGTCGGATCTCGAAGTCGTCCTCGTTGATGCGCTGCTGGCCCCAGGAGAACACGATGTTCCCACTGGGCATGGGGACGGGGCACATGGCGTAGCCGTCGGTGGTCTGGAGGGGCAGGCCCAGGCCGGTGACCTCGTGACGCTCCACCCAACCGGGCTCGATGATGGTGATGGCGCTCTTGTAGGGATCGAGGTCGATGAGGGTGGCGTCGTTGCGGACCGAGGTGACCAGGCGGCCGTCTGCCAGCTCCTTGGCCTGGTGTACGCCCCATTCTTCGTCCTGGCCCACGCCACCGGCCACGTTGGCGTAGCGGGCCGCGCCGGTGCCATCGGGCTCGAAGGCCCAGAGGTTCCAGTAGCGGGCTTGCCAGTGGCGCTGGGGCTCGAGGGGGCGCAGGCCCTCGTCCTCGGGGTGGGGGGCGTTCATGTTGTCGCTGTAGTAGGCGCCCACGATGCGTCCATCGGCCAGGGGCCAGGGGTCAACGATGCCCGCACGGGTGGTGGTGATGCGCACCGGGTCCCACTCTCCAGGCTGGATGACGTAGATGTTGGGCTCGCGTCGGCCACAGCTGGCGGCGAGGGTGGGGTAGCGGGTGGAGGCGAAGCCGATGCGCCCGTCCGCCAGCCAGAAGGGGGAGTAGTCCCCTACGCCCTCGAGCTCGGAGAACTCCGTGCTACCAGCGTCGATGGCGTCCTGCACCGGGTTGGAGACGGGGTGGGTGATCTGGGTGGCGCCACCACCGCTGGCGGGCACGGTCCAGATGGTCCAGTCGTCGTCGGGGGTGCGCACCGCGGAGAAGGCGATGGTCTCTCCATCGGGGGATACCGCGGGGCGGGCCACGTCGAAGAAGAGTGGGCCCACCACCAGGGGGTAGTGGCTGCCGTCGGGGTTCAGGCGCAGCAGTGTTCCCCCCGGTCGCTCGTCGCGACCGTTGGCCTCCACCGGCAGGATGGAGTTCATGTACACGCGGGCCACGTAGACGATGGGGACGTCGAGCCCGCTCGGGGTCATCGGAGGCCCCGAGTCGGTGTCTTGATCCGGCCCGCAGCCTGCAAATAGCAGGACGGTGGCGAGCCAGCGGAGAGGGTTGGGAAGCACGGGGCCACCTCCTGGGCTCGACAGGATAGCGGGCGCTTTGTCGCTCCACAACGAGAGGCTCACCCTTGTGGGCGACGGTGTGCGCTCGCTGGGCGTTGGAAGGGGGGGGCGAACGTGCTAGGGCCACTGCATGGAAGGCACCTACGAGATCCTGAGCGTGATCGGGCGCAGTGGCCTTGGAACCCTGTACAGGGCTCGCTACCAAGGCACTGGCGCATTCACCAAGTTGGTCACCCTCAAGCGGCTGGACGAAGGCGTCGCGGACACCGACGAGGTGGCCTGTCGCCTGCGTGACGAAGCCCGCGTGTTGGGCTTTCTCGAGCACCGCGCCATCGTCCGCGTGGACAATCTCGTGCGTCTCGAGGGGCGCTGGACCCTGGTGCTCGGGCATGTGGATGGGGTGAACCTCGACGGCATCATCGAGCGTGGTCCCGTTCCCACCGGGCCGGCTCTCGAGATCATAGGCACCGTGGCTGGCGCCCTGCACGCCGCGTACACCACCCAGGGCCCCGACGGCTCGCCCCTCCGCTTGCAGCACCGCGACGTCAAGCCCGGCGCGATCCTCATCGACGCCTACGGCGCGCCTCGGGTCACCGACTTCGGCATCGCGCGGGCCTGCTTCACCGGCCGCGAGGCCCGCACGCGGTCCTTCGTGGTGGGGTCCTTCGAGTACATGGCTCCCGAGCGGCTGGCCCTCGAAGAAGGCGGCCCCTGGTCGGACATCTACAGCCTCGGCCAGGTCTTCTATGCCCTCCTCACGGGCCACAGCTTCGGGCGCTCCCACCCTTCCGAGCGGCACCACAAGGTAATCATCGACAAGGCCATGGAGAAGATCCTCGGCCGACCTGGTGGGATCGACGAAGGAGCCCTCGAGCTGCTGGGCCGGATGCTGGCCCTCGAGCCCCACGAGCGCCCCGATGCCCGATCGGTAGAGCGGACCTGTCACCAGCTCACCCGGCGCCTCGAGGACGAGACCCTGCGGGGCTGGGCCGAGCAGGTGGTCGAGCCCATGCTCGAAGAGCGCAATGCCAGCACCCAAGGTGGTCTGGTGGGCAAGCGGCTGCGAGAAAGCGACGTGCCCAGCTCCGTGAACCCTCCCCCTCGACCCGTCGTCCCCGACCCATCCTTTGTGGCCGCCCGGCCTGCGGTGGGCTCGCCCAGGCCTACGGCACGTCGGGAGCTCGAGCCCCTTCCGGTGCACAACTTCACCGCCAGTCGCGACGAAGACGACGCCACGGAGATCATGCGGCGCCCCGAAGCCGGCGGCCCGTCGCTGCTCGACGACGAAGAGGCCGATAGTGACGCCACCGAGATGTTCACCGCACCTCTTCGTGAGCCGCTGCCCTTGAGCACCGGCCTGGTCGCCGCTCCGGCGCCGGTCGATGCGCTCGAGGGTCTCGACGACGACAACGACGAGCCCGCTGTCGAGCCGGAAACGCCTGAGGATGACGAGGAACACTCCGATGCCCTCGACGACGTCATCGATCTCAGTGTTCCGGACAGCGAGGTGCCGGTCTTCCGCAGCGAAGCGCCGCCGGTCTTCGACCTGGCCGAGGCGCCGGCCATCGACCCTGTAGTGGAACCTCCACTCGAACAAGTCTTCTCCGACGAGCCGGCGGTCCTCGATCTGGTCTCGCCCATCCTGGACGAGGAACCTTCCGAAGACCTCGACCGGCCCACGGTCGCCTTCGAGTCCGAGGAAGACGAGCTGGATCAGGGCCGCCCCACGGTGGTCCAGGAGCCCGGAACGGGCATCGACGATGATGACCCAGGCATGATGGGCCGCCCCACGACCATCTCCTGGCTCTCCGACGAGATCGGCTCCGAGCTGCCCCAGCAGGAACCCAACGAGGTCACCGCCGTCACGCCGCCCGAGATCAGCGGCGAGCTGCACCCGGCGTTCTCCATGCCTGTCGGCGCCCTGGACGAGCACACCGCCATCGGCGCCGATCTCGAGACCGTCAGGGCCGAGCGCAGTGAGATGGCGCAGGTTCGTTTCGACATGCCCGTCGCCCAGCAGGACGACAGCACCATCGAGTGCGACGACAGCATGGTTCCCATCGACGAGCGGCCGCAGGAACCCTTGGTTCGTTTCGACATGCCGGCCGGTGCCTTCGACGAGCACACCGCGCTGGGCGAGGACATCGAGGCCGCCCGCAGCGGGCACGAGGAGATGGCGCAGGTTCGTTTCGACATGCCTGCCGGGGCTTTGGACCAGCACACCGCGCTGGGCGAGGACATCGAGCAGGAGCGCGAGCGCGAAGGCCCTGCCGCGATGCCGCGGGTGCAGTTCGACGCGCCCGAGACCGCCGCTGCGCCGGCGCCTCAGCGGCCCTTGCCGCCCGCTCTCGAGATGCCGGGCGCGGCCCCGCCGCCCCCCCCGCAACCCCTGTCCCTGCCGGGGCCGCCCGCACAAGCGGAGCCCCCGCCCTTCGAGCCGGTACCCGCGGCCCCTCCGCCCTTCGAGCCTCCGCCTCCGCTGCCTGTGGAACCTCCACCGCCCCCGCCCTTCGACGATGGGCCACCCACCGCCCATGTCGAGCCTCCGGCGGAGCCCGATCCTGTGGTCGACGAGCCCTACGCGTTGCCCCCGGCGCCGGTCGCCGCGCCCCCACCGCCCCCGCCGCCCCCGGCTGCCGAGAGCGACGACCTGGATCGTGATCGGCCCACCCAGTCCAGCGCCCAGCCATGGACTCCCGGCCTGGATCAGTCGTCCTCCCAGGGTCGCCCCCAGGCAGATTTTTGGGAACCCCCCAGTGTCCAAACGCTGGGTGGCGCGCCGGCTGATCAGCCCCCCGCGCTCACCCCTGCTCCCATGCCATTCCCCTCAGCGTCCAGCCCAGCGGTGGAGGTCGAGATCGTGGACGATCCGGCGTCCGTGGACGTTCGAGACGAGCCCGAGGTTCCCCTGGGGCCCGCGCCCACCCCCCAGCCTGCCGTCGATGTGCCCGCACCCACCGAGGGTCAGGACGCCACTGTGGCCCGCGGGGATACCAGCGGCATCGTTCCGGCCGATGCGCAGCCTCCCGCCCGTGGCGGCAAGGGCAAGAAGCTGCTGCTGGTCTTGGCGGGCCTGGTGATGCTCGGCGCGCTGTTTGTGGGGTTGGTCGCCTCCCTGGGTGCGGTCTGGTACTTCCTGTTCTAGCTGCCAGCCATCCCTGGAGTTTCCATGCCCGGCGCCCCTGTCGATCTGCGCTCGGACACCGTCACCCGTCCCACTGCCGCCATGAAGCGTGCCATGATGGAGGCGCCGCTGGGCGACGACGTGTTCGGGGACGACCCGACTGTGCTGCGCCTCGAGGCCTTGGCCGCCGAGCGGCTGGGCAAGCAGGCGGCCCTGTTCGTGCCCTCGGGCACCATGGCCAACCAGGTGGCGGTGCGTTGCCACACCAGCCCTGGCGACCTGGTCATCATGGCCGAGGCGGCCCATGTGTATCAGTACGAGGGTGGCGCTCCCGCGATGATCTCGGGGGTGCTCATCCGATTGCTGGCCGCCGAGCGGGGCATCCTCGATCCCGCCGCGGTGCGCGACGCCCTGCCCCCCGACGACGTACACTTCGCCCCCGCCACCCTGCTGTGTGTCGAGAACACCTCCAATCGCGGCGGCGGCTCGGTCTATGCCCTCGATCGTCTCGACGCCCTGTGTGCCGTGGCCACCGAGCACGGCCTGAGCAGCCACCTGGACGGCGCCCGACTGTTCAACGCTCAGGTGGCATCGGGCATCCCCGCCGCCCGCCTGGCCCGGGGCTTTGACACCATCAGCGTGTGCTTTTCCAAGGGGCTAGGAGCGCCGGTGGGGTCGGTGCTGTGCGGCAGCGCCGAGACCATCCACCGCGCGCGTCGAGTGCGCAAGCAGCTGGGTGGAGGCATGCGTCAGGCAGGGATCCTCGCGGCCGCCGGGGTGTACGCCCTCGAGTTCCACGTGGAACGACTGGCCGACGATCACGCCCGCGCCTTGCGGCTGTGGCAGGGGCTGGCCGATGGTGGCTGGCAGGTCGAGCCGGCCCCCGAGACCAACATGATCTACCTGCGGGTGGACGACCCGCTCGGCATGGTGGCCCGCCTGGCGCAGGCGGGCCTGCAGTGCGCTGCGGTGGGCCCGGGGCGCATCCGCTTGGTGACCCACCTGGACGTGGACGACGCGGGAGTCGAGCGCGCCTTGGACATCTTCGCCGGCCTCGGCTGAGGCTGCCGTGCGCCGCTGGTTTCCCCGCATCGCCCTGTTGCTCGTGGGGCTGGCTGCCATCGCGCTGGCGGGACTGGGGTACCTGGTCTCGAACCTGGACCTGGTGGCCCTCGAGGCACAGCTGGCCCTGGCGGTGCGGGAGCGGACCGGTCACGACCTGCGGGTGGAGGACGTGGGACTTCGGCTGCTGCCTCAGCCGGGCCTGGAGCTCTCCGGCCTGGAGCTGAGCGCGGCCCCGGGATTCGGTCCGGCGCCTCTGGCCCGGGTGGAGCACGCTCGGGCGCGGCTGCGCCTGCGACCGCTTCTGGTTCGGGGTGAGCTCGAGCTGGGCACGGTGGTGCTCGAAGGGCTCGCACTCGAGCTCGAGCGCAGCGCGTCGGGTCGAGGCAGCTGGGAGACGCTGGTGGAGCACCTGCATGCTCTGCCCAACGCCCCTGGGGCCGCCACGCTCCCGCCCATCGCCCGAATCTCGTTGGTGGACGCTCGGCTGAGCTTCGAGGATCGCGCCAGCGGGCGAGCTGTGGACCTGGATGCGCTGCAGCTCCGGCTCGGTCCCTTGGGAACGGCGGAGCTGCCCCTGCTGGAGATCGCCGGTCGGCTCCGCAGCCGCGACCCCGCCCTCGACAGCGATTTCGTTCTGGTGACCCCCATTGACACCGGCCACGAGGGAAGCTCTTTGGCCCTCGAGGACCTTCACCTGGAGCTGCTGGGCCAGGCGCTGGACGCCTCGGTGCGGGTGGCGCCCGGCGAGGAGGGCACCACCGTAGAAGGCTGGCTGCGGGTGCCGTCCCTGGATCTGCGTGCGCTGGCGGCCGGGTTGGGGCGCAGCATCGCGCCGGGGGCTCCCAGCGCCCTGGCCCGTGGTTCCCTGGCCACCCACTACCGCTGGGATGGCAGCGCTCTGCGGCTGGACGAGCTGCGCTGGGTCGTGGACGAGAGCACCGTCACCGGCGCGGCGATCCTGGCTGGCCTCGAGCCGCCGGCCGTCTGGGCGGATCTGTCCGTGGATCGTCTGGATCTGGATTGCTACGCCCCCTTCTTCGGAGCTAGGGGCGCCGCACCCAGGGTTCCGGCTCTGCCCGCGGGTCTGCGATACGCCAACGTGGAGGGGCGGCTTCGGGTGGGCCAGCTCAGCAGCGGTGGGCTCGATCTGCAGCAGGTGTCGCTCCCGGTCTCCCTCGTTGGAAACACGCTGGAGGTGTCGGATGCGTCGGCCGGCCTCCTCGGAGGCGAGGTGCAGGTCAGCGCGCGTGCACACTTGGACGGGGTCGTGCCCGCCTACGGGCTGCAGGCCCGGGTCTGGTCGCTCGATCTGGCACGCCTGCTGGCGGCCACCGGCTCGAGCCGGGAGATGACCGGAAGCCTGGGACTGGAGCTGGATCTGGCCGCTGCTGGCGCCCATCGCGAAGCCTTGCTCGAGGCCCTGGTTGGCCAGCTCTGTGTGGAGCTTTCGGATGGGGAGATGCCCCTGGCCGACCGGCCCCTGCCGGCACGGGAGCGGGAGGGGGATCGGCACTGGCAGCTCCGACGCGTGGAACGTCAGCTGGGACTGATACAGCAGCAGCTGGTGGCCCACGCCCAGGAGAAGCTCGACGCCCGGCGGCCCGAGCGGCTGGTCTACAGTCGCATTGGCGCTTGCTTCCTCGTTGATGACAGTGTGGCCCGCAGCGACGACGTGCGGGTGGTCGCCGAAGGCATGGACCTCGCGGGCGCCGGTGTCCTGGATCTTGCGGAGCCGTCTGTGGAGATGGCCTTGGTGCTCAGCCTCGAAGGCCTGCCCCCCATGGATCTCCGCATCTCCGGGCCCCTGGACGACCCCCAGGTGGATCTGGACAAGCCGGGGGCCATGGACGTCGCCCGCCACCGGGTGGGGCTGCGGCGCGATGAGCTCCGGGATGGGTTGCGGGAGCGGAAGGGCGAAGGCGTGGACCGCCTGGTGGACCACCGGGAGCAGGTCCTCGAGCGGCGGGAAGAGCTTCGCGACCAGGCTCAGGAGGCCCGTCAGGGGCTGCGGGATCAGATCAGGGGCACGCGGCAGGCGCTGCGCGACGGGCGCCGCGGGGACGCCGAAGGAGACGCCTCCGAGGAACCGAGCCCCGCGCTGGAGCCCGACGTCAGCTCGCAGCCCTAGCGGCCTGCGCCCTCGAGGGCGGCGCGCTCGGCGGGGCGCGTGATGGCCTCAGCGAGGCTGGGGTCTTCGGCCAGCAGCTCGGTAGCCAGGGCCCAGGGCAGGTTGACACCATGGGTCTCACAGCCCGGGATGGGTTCCGAGGCGTAGGTACACAGCCGGCCGGCCTGCAGGTAGAGGCCGAACAGTGAGCTGCGCAGCTCGCGGTCGTCGGTGGGCCAGGGGTAGGGGTTGGCCTCTTGCGGCCATGAGGGATGCTCCGCCCTCGTCGGACCCATCTCGAAGACCACGCCCACCAGCTGGCTCGCCAGCTCGTCCAGGGTCGCCTGGGGCAGCTCACCGGGCTCGAAGCCATCGTTGGCCGCCACCACCTCGTCGATCCAGTGTCGGGCCTCGGTGCGGTAGGCGTCCAGCCAGGTCCGCGCGTCGCCCACCGTGGGGGGCACTACGAGCTGATCTCCCACCTGTATGGGGTCGTAGCTGTTCAGGAAGGCGATCACCCTGGAGGGCTCCACCGGGTTGTCCAGGGTGACGTCCAGCCAGGCCCGACGGGCGTCGGAGTTGGCCTGGTGGACCGCGCAGCCCGTGCACAACAGCGCGGCGAGGACCAGGGACGAGGGGTGCATTGGGGCTCCGGGAGCGTTCAGCGCCATGCCTCGGGCAGGGAGCTGGTGGGGGGCTCGGTGGTGGAGAAGCGGATCTCGAGGACCCAGCCCGCGGTGACGGTGAGGTGGCCGCTGTGAAGCAGCTCCGCTCCGGTGGCGTCGAAGAACATGACCTTGTGCATACCTGGCACCACGGGCAGGGTGGCCTCGACGGCACCGTCGCTCAGGGTGGCCACGGGTTGGCCGTCGATGGTGATCATCGCCTGGGTTCCGGCCGCTGCGACGAATGTGACCGATGCCAGGGAGGCGTCGATGCTCGGCCGGCCGCCGGTGGCCTCGTAGGGGTCGAAGCCGCTCTGCTGCAAGCTGTCGAGGCTGTGGTCTTCGTGGGCCGAGGGTGCCGAGGGTGCCGATGATCTGCGGGAGGCGGCGTCGACGATGCTCTGGGCCGTGTGTACCAGGGTGCTCCCCGCCGAGCCGGCGCTGAGCCCGGCGGATACACCGCCGACGGTTGGGCTGGCGGGGGCCACCAGGCGGGCCAACGTTGTGCCCGCCTGGGCGACCTGCAGGGAGCTGGGCGAGCGGTATGTGCTCTGGCTGGAGTAGTTCTTGGGGATGTAGCTCAAGCTCGCTTCGCTCACGCTCTGGATGTCGAGGCGCAGACCGTCCCAGTGCACGGACAGGGTCTCGCCCTCGTCCACCTGGACGCTCTGCTCAGCCAACAGCGTGCCGTTGTAGCTCTCGACCCGCAGGCCGTGCCGGCCCGCCTCGTCCACGAGCACCGGCGCGGTTCCCTCGGTGGCCAGCCGACCTATGTCCTCGCCGTCCACGAGCACCCGCACGTCGCCCACGGCGGAGATCATCAGGTGCCCACCGGCCCACGCTGGGCTGGGGGCTGCCAGCAGCAACAGGGCCAGGGCTACTCGGGACACAGAACACCGACCTTGTAGGCGCTGTCGCTGCCGTAGAGGTACCAGGCGCGGTCCTGGTCATCGACGATGACGTCGGCGTAGTGACGCTCGAGGCTGGTGTCGGACCAGGTCGAGATGACGCCGCTGGCAAGATCGATGCGCCGCAGGTGGAAGCCTCCGTCGTCGATGAGGGCCAGCAGGGCTGCACCCCCCGCCGAGATCGCCGTGCCGGAGTCCGCCAAGCCGGTGCCTGCGCTCACTCCGGCGATGGCGGCTTCGGTCCAGGAACCGCCGGGGGCGGCCTGCCAGGCGTAGCCCAGCACGTCGGCCCCCGCGTCTTCGAAGAACAGGGCCCAGGGCTCGCCGTCGGGGCCTGTGGTCCCTTGGGGAGCGCCTGCGCCACGGTGCAGGCTGTCGGCCGCCGCGAAGCTGCCAGAGCCCAGATCGTAGCTCATGGTCAGCAGCACGCCGGCGTTGCTGGTGGCCACGGCGGCGTCGCTGCTGGAGCGGCAGGCCAGGGAGATCCCCTGGACGTCGCCGCCCGAGCTGGGGGCGGCGTCCCATGCATATGAGCCGCCGTCGGGTGTGCCGACGCTGAGCTGGCCGCCGCTCACCATGGCCACCCACAGCTCGTCGCTGCCGCTGGGGGAGCAGGCATCCACGTCGATCACCGGCCCTGCCCGGGACAGCAGCGGGGTGGCGTCCCACGCACTCTCGTCCGGAGCGCTGGGCTCGAGCAGCAGCAGGCTGTCGTCGCAGGCGTTGGCCGCCACCAGCCGGGGTGTGCCGTCGCTTGCGCTGGCGGCCGCCAAGGCTCCACCGGCGTCGAGTCCGCCGTCGGGGGTGATGTCCAGGTCCACCAGGATGTTCAGGCCTTCGTCGAAGGCCCGGTAGCGCAGGGTGTCACTGCTGCAGGAGCCGTCGTCGTCGGTCCCGAAGAAGGCCAGGACCCGGCGCTGCTGGGGGTCCCAGGCCAGCTGGGCCGCGCTGGGGGCCATGCCGCTGGCGGCGAAGCTGGCGGTCATGCCGTCCTGGACCATGGTGGTGTTGCAGTCTTCGTCCACGTCGTTGCAGGGGATCTCGAGGGCGTCGGGGTTGACGTCGTCGCGCTGGTCGTCGCAGTCCTCGCCCCCCACCTCGGCGGCGTCGAAGCCGTCGCCGTCCACGTCGGTGAGGTCGGCGCCGTCGCAGTCCTGATCCACGCTGTCGTAGGGGATCTCATCCGCTCCCGGAAACACGTCGGAGTCGGTGTCGTCGCAGTCTTCCGTGGCCGCGAAGCCGTCGCAGTCGGCGTCGTCGTCCGCGCAGGTGGTGCCCGGGCTGGAGTCTTCTGTGTCGATGGTGTGCTCGTCTTGCCAGGCCTGCCAGTCGCCGGGCCAGACCCCCAGGCAGCCAGCCTGGAAGAGCAGGGAGAGGATGCCGAGTCGTTGAATGTTCATGGGTCCTCCTACCAGCGCCCGACAACGACAGCGCCCACGACCAGCCCGGCTCCCGCCACGCCGACGGCGGCACTGCCGAAGCTCACGGTGTGGGCCCGCTGGTAGCGGGCCTGAGCGTCGTCTTCGCTGAGCTGCTGGTCCGCAGCGGCCTTCCAGGACAGCTCGGCCCAGGACAGCCCCCCCGCGGCTACGGCCAGTCCGGCCAGCCCGCCGAAGAGCAGAGGGCGAGACTGGATGCCGCCGCTGGCGACCTCTTGGGCCTCGCTCTGGCTTGGAGGGAGCAGCTCGGGCGGGATCTGGCCCCCGAAGACGTACCAGGAACTCACGTCCACCTGGTCCGTGTGTCGCTGCACCAGGGTGGCCCGCTCGACGGGCAGGTGATCCTTGTCGGTGCGGCCGTCGATCACCCAGCTGCCGGTGGGCAGAGCCTGGTCCTTGCCGGGCCCTTTCTTGACCGCAGCGTCGAAGGCATCGCCCAGCAGTGGCAGCTCTGTGGTGAGGGCCGGATCGATGGCGAAGGCACCGTCGAGGCTCAGGGCGCCGCGGATGGCGTCCCGGGCGTTGTCCTGGTCACCGTGGTGGGCGAAGTACAGGGCCAGCAGGTGGTGCAGGCGGGTGGCCTGGGGCACATCGGCCAGGGTCGTCAGGCAGCCGATGTCCTCGTAGACCGCAGCGATGGCGTCCTCGAAGGTGGGCCAGTCCTGTGCCTGGTGGGCGGTGAAGCCGGCGTCGAGATCGGCGCTCAGCGCAGCGGTGTCGGCGGGACAGCTGGCGTTGGCGGCTTGGAGCAGGGCGAGCAGGAGCAGGGACACGCACACCTCCCTCGCGGTGGGGCCGCCAGGGAACGGGCGACCGGGTCAACGGGAGTATACGACAGCCGCCGCTCGGCTGTACTAGGCCAGCATACCGGGGAACATCCAAGCCATGACGGTCATGCCCAGGCAGGTCAGCAGCACGATGGCGCTGATGTAGGCCAGGCCGATGACAACGCAGGTGCGGCCTTGGCGAGCGGTCTTGGCATGCTTGAGGAAGTAGGCCCCGCAGAGAAAGCCGGCGGGCCAGAAGAACACCGACAGGGCGTAGAAGAGTAGCGCAGAGTCCGGGGGCTCCGCCGCGCCCGTGGGGTCCTCGGCTACCAGGCGCTTCACCCGCTTATGAACGAACAGCAGCACCAGGCCAGCGGCGGCGAACCAGCCGCCGCACACGATGGTGCAGGCGATGATCATGATGATCAGGGACATGATGGGGCTGGCGTCCATGGCTAGCGCTCCGCGATCTCGAAGAGGAGATCGTCCCAGTGGGTGTCCTGGGACCAGGTGGCGCCGTCGCCGTTCTGGTAAGCGCGCAGGTGGCCCATCCAGTGCTCGTCGAACATGATGTTCAAGCCCGTGGCCCAGGTGTAGGGTCCGCCGGTGAAGTTGGCGATCACCGCGTCGTCCAAGGCTTCTTCGATGGCGGCGCCGTGGGCGCCCAGGCCGCGGTTCGAGCTGGCCTGCAGGTTTTCGGCCAGGGAGCCGAGGTCCATGTACCAGTCGTTGTAGGTGTGATCGGTGCCTCCGGAGGCTTCCCGGGCCGTGAGCAGGGGCTCCATCAGGCTGGGGTCGTCGAGCACGGCCACCGCCAGGTCGTCGATGGCGCTGGACAGCGCACCGACCATGGCCATGTCGATAGCGCTCTGGGTCCACTCGCCGCCTTCCTCGGCGGCCAGGCGGGCGAGATCGGCGGCCAACTCCCGCTCGGTCCACGTGGTGTCGGTGCGCAGGGTCGCGAGGGTGAGGTCGTACATGAAGCCACTCATGCCCACGGTGGTTTCGCTGCCCACCATGGTGGTGGCCTGGTGGGAGAAGGCGTGGGCCACTTCCCAGGAACCCATGTTGCAGGCGTCGAAGGCCAGCACGTCGATGGGGCCTCGGGCGTCCACCAGGGGCTGCAGGCCTTCCTGCAGTTCGCCTTCGGCGATGCTCATGTCGTTGCCGCTCGAGTCGTCCCAGCTGGTGCCGGGGAGGGTGGGGTTGTCGGTGAACATCCAGCCCGCGCCGTGGTCCCAGATGACCACCGCCACCTGCTCGGCGGGGTACTCGGCGTCGGCCCACAGCAGGAACTCCGACAGGGTTCCGGCGTCGCCCATGTCCAGCTCGCCCATGTTCTCGACGATCTCGGAGACGACCTGGTTGTCGTTGTCATCCTGCTCGATGTAGTAGCGCCGGGTGTCGGTCCAGTCGCCGCCGTTGTCGGAGTAGCCCTCGGCGCGGTCGGCCTGCACCACGATGTGCACACCGTCCCCCGAGCCTGCGCGCTCGAGCTCGTTGAGATCTTGGTGGACCCAGGCCTCGAGGTCGTTGTCGCCGTTCATGAACACCATCACGGTCCAGCGCGCCAGATCCGTGTCGGCGTCAGCGTCAGCGTCAGCGTCGGCGTCGGCGTCGGTGTCGGCGTCGGCGTCGGCGTCGGCATCGGTGTCGGTGTCGCCCTCGGGGGTGTCCGTGTCGTCCTTGTCCTTCTCGCAGGCCCCCAGCAGGAGCAGTGAGAGCAGGGAGCTTCCGAGGAGGATCGAGGGGCGCATGTGGTTCTCCGGCCCCCGGCTGAGGCCCAGGGCCCTTGCAGTGTTCCTTCCTGGAGCCCCGCGCGCAAGGATCTGCGGCCCCGCGCATGGCTTCCGGGGGTAGAATGCCCTGGTCCGTCCCTTGGAGGAGGCCATGCGTCACCATCCCCTGCTCGTGATGCTCCTGCTGGGCTGCTCGGATTACGAGCTGAACGAGCACAAGGACCCGCTCCCCGGGGACACCCAGCCTGTGCTGGTGGACACCGAGCCCCCCGAGGACACCGAGCCTCCTGCGAGCTGTGACGACTTTGTGGCCCCGGAGCCCTACGACGCCACCCGGGACGAGACCTGCTACGAGGAAGCCGTATGGACCCCTGGCAGCTTCGACCCGGTGGTGGAGTGGCAGTGGGACGTGAACCCCACTGGCTCCGGCTTCGACCACATCATGGCGGCTCCAGCCATCGGCAACCTCACCGACGACAACGGCGATCTGGTCATCGACGAAGGTGACATCCCCGACATCGTGTTCACGACCTTCGCGGGGTCGGCCTACACCAGCGCGGGGGCGCTGAACTTCATCTCCGGAGACGGCTCGGGCACCCACTGGTCCAAGACCGAGTTCGATGGCTACCACCCCCACGGCTCCGGCGGTGTGGCCGTGGCGGACCTCGAGGGCGACGGGCGGCCGGAGATCCTGGTGGCCGGGATGGAAGCGGCGGTGCTGGTGATCGAGGCCAACGGCAGCCTGAAGTGGGCCGGGGGCAGCACCGTCTATGGCTACGGCTGCCCTGCGGTGGCCGACATGGATGGCGACGGGTTGTCCGAGGTGATCTTCGGGCACCAGATCATGGACTACCAGGGCAACACCATCGGCGAGGGCAGCTACGGCACCGGCGGCATCTACATGAGCTTCGCCGTGGACATGGACGCCGACGGCGTGCTCGAGGTGGTGGCGGGTAACGCGGTGTACGAGATGGACGGCAGCACCCTGTGGGCCAACGGCGAGAACGACGGCATCCCCGCGGTGGCCGACTTCGACGCCGATGGCCAGCCCGAGGTGGTCACCGTGGCCGGCGGCTACGTCACCCTGGTGGACAACGACGGCAGCCGCATGTGGCAGACCGCTCTACCCGGCGGCGGATCCGGCGGCGCGCCTACGGTGGCGGACTTCGACGGCGACGGGGCCCCCGAGGTGGGGGTGGCGGGCCTGGGAGCCTACACCATGTTCGACGGCGATGGCTCGGTGGTGTGGTCCAACCCCACCGAGGACGACTCGTCCTCCCGCACCGGCTCGGCGGTCTTCGACTTCGAGGGCGACGGCGTCAGCGAGGTGGTCTACGCCGACGAGCACAACCTGTTCATCTACTCGGGACCCGACGGCGCCATCTTGCTGGACGAGCCCGGGCATGCCTCGGGCACCCTGATGGAGTACCCCCTCATCGCGGATGTCGACAACGACGGCAGCACCGAGATCGTGCTGGCCTCGAACGACTACGGCATCGCTGGCTGGCAGGGCATCACGGTCATCGGCGACCTCCATGGCTCCTGGGCGCCGGCCCGTCCCATCTGGAACCAGTACGCCTACCACATCACCAACGTGGACTCCGACGGTGGCATCCCCACCAGCCAGGACGACAACTGGCGGTCCTGGAACAACTTCCGCGCGGCGGGCTCCGAGCAGGGCCCCCCCACCTGGAAGCCCGATCTGGCCTTCGGTGAGGCCACCTTCTGTCTGGACGAGTGCGGCAGCGATGAGGTGCTGATGTGGCTGCCGGTGGAGAACCGAGGCCTGGTGGACGCCGGGGCCTTCGTGGTCCGCATCTACCAGACCGGGGGCCACAAGGAACTCATGGTGCACAGCGAGACGGTGGGCGGCCTGTCGGTGAGCGAGACCACGATCTTGGGGCCCATCGCCCTGGACCTCGCCACCTGGGGCCCCGGCAACCTGACGGTGCGCCTCGATGAGCCCGATGCCGTGGCCGAGTGCGATCATCAGGTGAACGAGCGGGATCTGGGGACCTGGCCCTGTCCGTGAAACGTCTCCTGCCCGCACTGTGGTTCCTGCTGCTGGCCCTGTTGGTCACCTGGCCAGCGGTGTTGCACCCGGTGGACACGGTGGTGGGGCATGCTCAGACCAGCACCGGCAGCCACGTGTGGGTGCTGTGGTGGGCCCAGAACCACATCGCCGACCTGCAGACCGACCTGATCTTCTTCCCCCATGGCGCCGACGTCATTCAGCTCTATGGCTCGGATCTGCTCGGCCCTGCGCTGCTGGGGCGCCTGCCGCTGCCCCCTACGACCCTGCACAACCTGTGGGCCTGGTCGCTGCTCACTCTGGGGGGTTGGGGCACCTTCCTGCTGTGTCGAGCCCGGGGCGCCAGCGTGGCCGGGGCTCTGCTGGGGGGCACCATCTTCGGCTCGGCGCCGTTCTTCCAGCACGAGCTGCTCAACGGCACCACCGAGATCGTCGCCGCCGCGGCACTGCCTTGGTTGGCGTGGACCCTGTTGGCCATGCTCCAGCGGCCCACGCCGCTTCGGGGGTGTTTCGTGGGGCTGGTGACCGGGTTGGCCGTGCTGGCCAGCGCGTACAACCTGTTCTTCGTGGTGCTGCTGGGGCTGTGCGTGTTGGTCTGGCGTGTCGCCAGCTCCGCCGAGCCCATCCTCACCCGCGCCATGGCCAAGGCGGTGGCCTGCGCCGCTGGGGTCGCGGGGGTTTTCGCGGCTCCCATCGCCTGGCTCCAGTTCGCCCACGGCGCCAAGGAGGTCTACTCGCGCCGTGCGGACTGGATGAACCCCGAGCTGGCTCTGCCGGATTCCTACGCCACGCTGCTGGACTGGGTGGATCCGCGGGCGGCGTCTATCCCCTTCGACATGCTCTACCCGGGGGATGTGGTCTTCGAGTACTGGACCACCAAGACGGTCTACCTGGGCCTGGTGGCGCTGGCTCTGGTGGTGGTGGCGTTCGTCCGCCGGCGGGGTGACGGGCTCTTCTTGGGGGTACTGGTCACCGGGGTGCTGGTGGGCATGGGTGCTTGGTTGAGGTTGGACGGCGCGCCGCTGACGGTGATGGGCCACACCATCGGCCTGCCTTCGCAGCTGCTGGCCGCGATCGCCCCGCCTTTCGTGGTCACGGCGGTGCACTCCTACCGCTATGCGGCCCTGGCCGTCCTGGGCGTGGCGGTGCTGGCGTCCCTGGGTCTGCGTCGCTGGCGCTGGGTGCTGCCGATGGCGGCCCTGGTGCTCGCCGACGCGGTGTTCTTCTCGCCGGTGCCTTGGCCCGCCGCGCTGACCCAGCGCCCTGGCGGGCCGGTGCTGGAACAGCTCGCCGCGGCGCCGCCGGGTGCGGTGCTGGTCGCCCCTATCGAAGGGGAACACCTGGGGGATCTGAGCCAGTCGTTGATCCTGCAGACGGTCCACGGCAAGCCCTTTCAGGACGGCGGCATCCACCGCCGGGCGGGTGCCGAAGCCACACTGCTGTTCGAAGGCAACCAGGTTGTGGGCGACTTGGCGGCGTTCGGCGGGCCTCAGCTCCCTGGGCCCGAGGCCCGCGCCACCTGCCTCGAGCACCTGCGCTCCATCGGCTACCACTACCTGCTGGTGCGGGCCTCCTCCCATGACGTGCTGCAGTGGGTCTACGGCGAGCTGGGCAACCCCGATGCCAAGGACGAGGCTTGGGTTCTGTGGGAGCTGGGATAGGCTCGTTTCATGCTGCTGTGGCTCTCCCTGGTCTCGATCTTCGTCGCCCTCGCTGGTGACGATCAGATCCGCGTCACGCTGCTGGTGGACGATCGTGAGGCTCAGCGCCTGGGCTCAGCCCAGGTGGTGGTGGACCACACCCCCCCGGTCACTGCTCCCCTGCGCGACGACGGCAGCTGCCCGGGCGACATGCCCGACGACCACATCCTGACCGCCTGCTTCGACGTCCAGAAGCGGGAGAACCTCAGCTTTGGCGTGCTCGATGGCGCGGATCGCCTGGGCGCTTTCAACCTGTTCTTGCCCAATGCCAGCGAGGCCACCGTCAGCCTGCGGGCTCGACCTGGAACCCCGGCCCTACTGCTGGACATGACCGCAGAGAAGCCCAGGTACTCCGCCCCTGAGGGCCCGGGAGCCGACACCACCCCCCAAGACAGGATCTTGGTGATGGTGACCTACGATGGCAGCACTCATCAGGTGCTCGACAAGCTCGAGATCCGAGCGCTGGACCGTGATGACATGACGCCGGTGCGGGCCAGTGATGCGGGCCTATTACTGGGAGACAAGCCTGGTGACGGCGTCTGGCGGGCGGATCTGAGCATCGTGCGCACCGACACCGTCGTCCTCGAGCTGCTCGACGGTGAGACCAGCCTGGGCGAAGTCGAGTTCGCCCTACCCGCCAAGCCTCGGGCAGCGGTGCGCGTGAGCGCCGCCACGGACGGCCCGGGCCTCATCGCTGAGCTGCAGCGAGAGCTGCCCGGTGAGTTGTCCCCGGATGGTGACATCGAGACCAGCCTGCTGCGTATCTCCATCGAGGACAGCACGGAGCGTTCCTTGGGGGCCCCTGTCGTGGTCATCGAGGGTCAAGAGGGGGTGGACCCGGTCGCTGCGAGCGATGATGGTCTCTTGGCGAGCGATAAGGCCGGAGACGGGACCTGGCGTGCGGACGTGACCGTGCAGCGCACGCCCACGGTGACCCTGTCTCTCGAAGATGGGGGGGTCTCCCTCGGCAAAGCGTTGTTCTCGCTCCCGGCGGCGCGAGAGGTCGCGGTATCTCTCGTCCGAAAGGGAAGCCCGGCTCGCCTCACCGTCACCACCGAGGCCTTGAGCTCCCTGTCCGACCAGAACAGCATGGTGGTGGTGGTCGAGCTGGACGATCGGGCCGCCGCATTGCTCGAAGAGCCCATCATCTCGGTGGATCAGGACAACGTGGAGCCCAAGGCGGCCCTCGATGACGGCAGCGTGCCGGGGGACGTGGCTGGGGACCACATCTTCATTGCAGAGCTCGAGCTGGTGCGAAATCCGCGCGTGGTCATTACCGTAAACGATGGCGACACCATGCTCGGCTCCCTCGACGCACCTCTGCCCTCCAGCGACAGCACCACCATCAGGATTCGCACTCGCCACGGCTCACCTCCTGTGGCTCTGGTGCAGGAGTTGGACGTAGGCGCTGGAGGTGGCGGAACCGGTGCCGGATCCGGCAACCTCTGGCTGATCGTCTGGCTCAACATCGGCCTATTCGTCGTGCTCGTCGCCTGGGTGCGTCGCACGGTGAGGCGCGCTGTGCAGCGGGAGGTCGGTGCACGCGGCGACGAGCCTGGCTAGCGTCTGTCGGGCACGCCCGTCACTGCACGACCCCGCTTTTGCGGGGGCAGATGGTGTCGCGGCTCAGGGCCCAGCGTCCCGGGCGCTCGTCGGCCTGCAGCCCCTCGGCCAGGTTGGCTGCGCGTGCCCGGATGGCTGGGCTCGGATCGTTCTCGCTGGTGCGGGAGAGCCATATGGCGGCGCGGTCTCGATCCGGATCGTCCCGCTGCCAGAAGAAGACCTTGTGCTCGAGCATGTCCAAGGCGTAGGCGCGAACCGCGACGTCTCGGTGCCTCGAGGCTCCCTCGAAGGCGTTGATCGAGGGGCCGAACGGGAGGATCTCCAGCCCCCACAGCGCGCGGATGGCCTGCCGAGCGTCACTGTCGAGGGGGCAGCCCAGGGTCAGCGGCGATGGCACCTCTCCGATGGCGAGGTTGGGGTACGGTGGCGGCGTCGGCCCTGGTCCGACGAACAGGGGGGCGTCCGCGGCGCTCCTTTCCGGGGCGCCCATGAGCATTGCGTCGGCGTGGCCTTGGAGCTGGTCCAGGTCGGCTCCGACTCCAGGCTCCGGGGCCGGTTGGTCGATCATCCAGGTGCGAACTCCCACCGCGATCCAGCAGTCCGTCCACCAGGGCGCGCGGGGGTCGCCCACCAGGGCCGCGCGGCCCATGGACCCGAGCTCCGGGAGGCTCGAGCGCTGCGCGGCCTCTCCCAGCATCACGTGGAAGGCTTCGTACCAGAACAGCTGCGCGGCGGGCGACCGCTGCTCTGGCTCCAGCAGGCTCACCATGGCTTCGAGGTCGAGGGCCAGCCCCTCGAGGGTCTCATCCAGGGAGCCGAAGCGTGCCCGCAGGGCTCCGGCGTGTGCGGAAGCCTGGATCAGGTGGCGCTGGCACTCGTCTCGGTAACGTCCGGCCTGTTTGCACAAGTTCGAGCGTGGCTCCAGCTGGCGGATGGGTGTGGCCTCACTGAGCCGAAAGAAGCACTCGTCCTGCCATGGACCCGCCGGGGCGAGCGCGCAGAGATCGGCGGCTTGCTGTGGGGCCCCTGTGTTCGCCAGGCGCACCGCTGTGTCCGCCAGGCAGTCCCCCCTGAGGTCGAGGCTGGCGATCCCCAGGCATGCGTCGCGGGCTTGCCCGGGCTCGCCCCTGCCCGCCTCGCGGCGCAGGCAGGCATCGGTGAGGGCCTGCGGCAGAGTTCCACACGCCCCCGAAGTTTGCGGAACCCGAGCTTCTGCGGCCGGCGCCTCCGCGTCTGTGGGTTCGGGAATGCTCAGATGCGGTCGCTGCGCCAGCGTGGAGCAGCTCTCTCGAAGCACCCGATCTGTGATCCCGTCGCAGCTTCCTGTCCCGTGTGTTCGGGCGAGGTGCGAGAGCACGAGGTCGCGGGTGGCCGTGGACTCGATCTGCGATGCTCGCTCGAGGGCGGCGTCGGGGGTGTCCACGAGGGTCAGGGCCTCGTCCGCCAGGCATTCGTCCCGCGCCTCTGCGGTGAGTGAGAGACAGTCACGGGCGAGGGGCTCCAGCCCGCAGGCCGATCCCACGCTGAGGATGAACAGGGCATGGACCCACGCGAGCGCGAGCGCGAGCGCGGGGCGTGGGACGAGGCTGGACGCGGGCGGCGGAGGATCGGGTCGCATGGGTTGGATCAGGGTGTCCGGGCTGTCGATGAAGGGGTGTCGGCAGCTTCGGTGGGCAGGGGAGCGCTGGGTGCGATGAGGTCGGCGAAGCTCTCTGCGATGATCTGTGTGCCGAGCTCGTAGGTTGGATGGCAGAAGTCCACGAAGAGATCGGGGCCGGGCAGCCCCGCCGCCGCCCGATCGAGGAAGGCCCCGTGGACGTCGACACAGACGGCACCGCTGTGGTCCTCGCACAGCTGCTCGATGGTCTGGCGCATGTGGCTGGTGACCCGCCCTCCGCTGTAGTCCCAGTCCGCGGCAGCCTGCAGTAGGTCCTTCGCCTGCTCGCTGTCTCCGTCTTCGAGGGCGATCATGCCCCGCAGGAAGCTGGCCCGCGCGTGGGTGGGGTCCAGCTCGAGGATGTCGTCCAGCGCGTCCTTCGCGTCTGCTTGGCTCCCCGTCCCTGCCAGCTCGACCGCTCGAGCCAGGGCTGTCACGAGATCGGTGCGCTGGTGTTCGTCGAGCTTTTTCAGGAACAGAGAACGGCTCGGGGCCTTCTGGTAGTTCAGCGGTGGGATCGCGATCCAGACCGGCACCGCCGCTTGCTCCGCCATGTCCAGCACCTGCTCGAGGCTCGCGTGGAAGCTGTGGAGGGCCTCGCGGTACAGGGCATCGTCGCGCGCCTGGGCGCGCTGCGGCGCAGGCTCGCCTTCGCCCTGTTGCCAGGTCCGCTCCAAGGCGTCGATGGGTGCGCTCATGCACTCGTTCTGGTGGACGATGAGCTGTTCCACCCCCATGGGTTCCCCGCGCCCGCTCGCGGATCTCCAGGCTCGACGGCCCATGCGCACCGAGGCCAGCTGGTTCAGGGTGCGGTCGAGCCCCAGCCGTGCGGGGTTGGTGCAGGCTCGCACCAAGCCTCCGCGGAGCTCGTTGTTGCCCGTGTAGATCACCAGGCCGTCGGGCTGCAAGGCCAGGATCTCGGCGGTCATCTCGGGCAGGGAGCCAGCATCCAGACCCGCGACCCCTGCATTCAGCACGCGCCAGCGCCGGTCGGGGTGGCGCTCGCGCAACAGGTGCTCGAGGCGCTCGGGAAAGCCGCGCTCGAGGTGGATCCAGGGCTCTCCCTGGGTGGTGGAGCCCCCCAGCGCGAACAGGCGAGTCTCGGTCGGCGCCTTGGCGAGCGGGAAGTCGAGCTCGTGCATCCCCCGCTGGATGATCGCGGGGTTGGACTGGACCTGGCTGGCTTGGTCGATCACGAACCAGTCGCCGAGGGCGAGGTCCCGCTGGCGCACGTAGGCGCCGGCGTTGAAGTCGAAGACCACCCGGGGTTTGGCGGGGAGCGTGCGCTCGAGCAGGGCGGAACCGAGCTCGACGAGGACCAGCGACGTTGCCAGAGGCACGAGGGCGAAGGCCAGCTTTCGGAAGCTGAAGGACCGACGCCCATCACTGGCGGTGCGAGAAGCGATGAGAGCCTCCGAGGACCTGTGAGCTCCATCCGCGAGTGCAGCCCTTATCATCCCCTTCCCGCGGGTAGCGCTCCCGGCAGGGCCATTTTCGGTCGTGGCGTGGCCTCGGGCTCTGCGTCCGGTGCAATGATAAGGGGAAGGCATGGCACGAGCCCGACTGCTGACTGCCGCCATAGTCACCTTGCTTATTGTTTCCTGGCCGGTTCGGGCAGAATCCCTCCAGTGGGATCTCCCCTGCGAGTCCCAGCGTGTCGTCCGCATCGAGATTCTCGGCCCGCACGGTGAGCTGGTGGGGCAGCTGCTGACGCAGGACGGGACTCGCCGGCGCTTCAACGGGTGGCGAGAGGACCTCGACCCTCGCCCGGGGATGGTCGCGGGAAGGCTGGATGCACTGGTCCTGTCTCCAGGGAGCTACCGCCAGCGGCGCAGCTGCGGTGACGAGCTCAGCGAGCTCCCCTTGACCGCCACCGCCCCCCCCGAGCGCATGGTGGTCGTGCGGACCCGTCCCGAAGCCGTGAGCGTTCGGGGCTGGCGTGAGGATCCCCTGGGGGGATGGGACGGTCTGAGCTGGGCGCCGGTGGACTCCCAAGGGCTGGCCCTGCTGGGGATCACCCAGGGGGACGCTGGCTGGTCTGTCGCCGCCACCGCCATCTCCGCGGCGGTGGAGCGGGTGGACTCGAGCAGCGGGTCCATCACCCTGTCGTCTGTGCGTCCGGCCCCCGCCCCCCGGCCTCTCGCCGGCTCGAGCTGGGCCCTGCGGCTGGTCCTCATCCCCATGGCCACGCTCCTGCTGGGGCTGTTGGGCTGGCAGGCGTGGCGGGTTCGGCGAGCCCGCGGCCTGGCCCTGGCCATCGCGGTGAGCGCTGGGCTCGGGCTGGGCGCGGTGTGGCGGGTGCTGGCTTCGCCCTCCACCCGGCTGTTGAGCGCAGACCCGATGTCGACGGATCCGGTCGACTCGGTCGCCCAGATCGCGGCCGCGGCGGAGAGCCTCGCGCGGCTGTCGAGCGTCACCCGAAGTTTCCAGTTCCCCGAGGGCTCGGATTGGCTCGTCAACGGACCGTCCTGGCTCGGCTATGCGCTGCCGGCCATCCTCTCCAGCCTCTTCGATCCCGTGCTGGCCCACAACCTGGGCATGGGCGCCGGTGTCGCGGCCTTGGCGTTGGTCAGCTGGGCGCTCGCCCGTAGCCTGGGCGTGGGCCCGGGGTTGTCCCTGGGCGTGGCGGTGGCCTCCAGCTGGGCCCCGTCGGTGCTCGGTGAGGTCCAGCAAGCCAGCATCGATCGGTCGATGTTGTGGTGCGTGCCGCTGTTCTTTCTCTGTCTTCATCGCGCCGCGGAGCGCCCCGGTTGGCGCTGGCCCGCTGCGACGGGGGCCGTGCTCGGGGCGGCGCTGTATTGTCAGGTCCACTACGCGCTCTACCTGCTGGCCGCCCTTCCGCTCCTGGCGCTCTACAGGCTGGTGATCGGGCCTCGCCTCGCCCCGCTGGGACGCCTCGTATTGGTGGCAGGTGTCGCCTTGATCGTCATGGGGCCAGGGTTGCTGGTCCTGGAGCGCGGGACCAGGGACACCCCTTGGCGGGAAGACACCAGCAGCCTGGTCGCCACCGGCATCGATCCCTTCCAGCCGTTCTCCGCCGAAGAGGCGTCGGCCCACCTGCGCCGCTTCGATCCTGCGCTGGGTGGGAGCGATGACCCGGACATGTCCTCCCCCAAGGCCAGGCTCTTGTCCACCATCGCCAGAGCGGCTCCCATCGAGCTGGTGGCGGCGCCCGCTCAGCGCTTTGCGGGCGGGGCGCTGTACTGGGTCTTCGCGGCCCTCGCGCTGGTGGTAGCGGGGACCCGTCGTCGGACCGCGTCCATGGCAGCAGTGGATGTGGCGATCCTCGCTTTGCTGGCCTTGGGCCCGTTTCTGCGCACCCGCGGGCAGGTCTTCGCCCTGCCGCTGCCCTACTACTTGGACTTCTTGCTGGTTCCAGGTTTCGAGCAGCTCAAGCAGCCTCAGCGGCTGCTGATCATGGCGGCCACCATCGCCCCGATCCCCCTGGCCCTGGGGGTACAGGGACTCGGGGAGTGGCTCCATCGGCGGCGACCCTCGCTCTCGAAGGCTCCGGGTTGGCTCACCCCTCTGGTCGCGCTGTTGCTGGGCGTGGTCCTGGTCAGTGTGCCGCTGGCGGGTCCTCCGGCCTCCGTGTCTCCCTCCGCCGCCGGCGGGCAAGCCGCTCCGGCGAGGGTGGGCCCCAGCCTTCCGGTGGCGATCACCTACCCGGAGCCCCTGGCGCTTCGGGGCCTCGAACGGGCCCCCGCGCTGGTCCTGCCGGTGCAGCAACCCCTACCCCCTGAGGTCACCCTCGCCACCATGCGTGCCGGCTTGCGGCTGGTCAACGAGGCGCCTTACGGCCTCCCCGGGGGCCGCGGGACGCCCCTATGGTACGAGACCAACCGCTTCCTGTACTGCGCCTCGACGGCGGCCGGTTCGGATCGGCCACACCAGCTGCACTCCTGTGCCCAGCTCGAGCCGGACATCGCGGCGCTGTCGGTCGCGGGGCTGCGGTATGTGGTGCTTTTCCGGGATCTGCTGCCTGGGGAGGGGCTGGCGCCGCCTGCCGAGCGCTTCTTGGACCGTTGGCTGCCCCGTGTGGCAGAGGACGACGTTATCGTCGTCTGGCAGATCGCCCCCGCGTCACCCCGGACCCACCCGTGATTCCCTCCAGCACGGCAGCTCCGCCTCGTCCTGAGCTCGGCCTGGCGCTCGCCCTGATCTGTGTCGGGGTGGGTTGCAGCACTGCCCGGGATGACATGGTGGAGCTGCCGGTTGCCGATGGCGGTAGCTTCTGGATCGACCGCTACGAATACCCGAATCGAGTGGGGGCTGGGCCGGCGAACAGCATGGATCTCGCCCTCGCCGCGTCCTCCTGCGCCTCGGCCGGCAAGCGGCTCTGCACCGCCGCGGAGTGGCGTCGTGCCTGCTCGGGACCCGATGGGGATCGACGCTTTGGCTACGGGGTGGAGTTCGAGCCGTCTCGCTGTCATAGCGGGCGCATCCTGGACTCCGGCCACACGAGCATGGCGGGGCTCGAGCAGCACCTCGCCGCGTCGGGGTCAACCGCGGGCTGTGTGACCCCCGAGGGCGTCCACGATCTGGTGGGGAACGTGGAGGAGTGGGTCCTGGACGACTGGAACGGCCTGGGGGGAGGCCTCGAGGGTGGCGCCTGGTATACCATCCCCATCTACGCTGACTGCAGCGGTCGTTACTCCAGGCAGCCCGACTTCCGCATCGACCCCGAGCGCGCCATCGCCTCGGCTGGGACGCGCTGTTGCTGGTCCGAGAACCCTCCGACCGCAGAGGATGTGGCCGCGGACGCGGTCGCGAGGCTCGGAGTTCAACCGGAGCCCTCCACGGCCGTAGGCTACGAGCCTTCGCGGGAGCTGTCGCTGGGCCCGGAGACATGGATCGACGCCTTCGAGTACCCCAACCGCCCCGGGGCACAGCCCCTGGGGGGGAGCCGCTGGACTGAGGCCCATGAAGCCTGTAGCGCCGCAGGCAAGCGCCTGTGCGAGGCCTACGAGTGGGAGCTGGCCTGCGCTGGAGACCAGCGGTGGGCCCGGCCCTATGGCGATGAGATCATTCGTGGCGCCTGTGGCGTCGAGCTGCAGCAGGCGCCCGCCTCCGGTTGGTACTCGCCCTGCGTCTCCCCCGTGGGAGCCTACGACCTGGTGGGCAGCCTCTGGGAGTGGACCGGCTCTGCCCTGGATGCCCCCGGGCTCGCCCCCCAGGGGGAGGCCCTGCGAGAGGTCCGGGGTGGTTCCTGGATCTCCGACGCCGTCAAGTCCACCTGCCGGCCTGCCGATGGCTACCCGGCCGCTGCGGAGACCGCGCGTTTCCCGGATCTCGGGTTTCGTTGTTGCCGCGGTGCCGTGCTGTCGTCTCGTGTCGCCTCCGCCCCCGCCCCCGTCGCCCGGCGGTGCCCCGATGGCATGGTCTCGGCGGGCGAGGTCTGCATCGATCGCTGGGAGCACCCGAACCAGCCCGACGCCCAGCCGCTGGGCGGCCTGGACTTCGCCGTCGCCACCGAAGCCTGTCAGGCGCGCTCGGCGAGGGTCTGCAGCGAATCGGAGTGGCTGCAGGCCTGCGAGGGACCTGGTGGGCGCCGTTGGCCCTACGGCGACAGCTACGAGCCCGGCCGCTGTCATGATCGCGGGGGAGAAGGCCCGGATCTCGCTGGAGCCTCGCTCCCGAGCGGGTCGAGGCCCGACTGCGTCACCCCCGAGGGCGTGTACGACCTGTCAGGCAACCTCTGGGAGTGGGTGGTGGGTGAAGCCGGCAAGCCGCTGCTCATCGGGGGAGGCTGGAACCTGAGCTCGGGGATGGGGCAGTGCCGTTCCCGTGCGGCGGCGCAGCCGGACTATCGCTCGGCCGAGGTGGGTGTGAGATGCTGTGTTGGCGTCGAGGCTCCCTCCGGCGCGGAGGACTAGCCATGCAGCCCTCGCGGAGCGTCGCTCGTCGCCTGTTCCAGGGCCTGCTGGTGGCCGGGGTGGTGCTGGTGGGGGTGGAGCTCTGTCTGTGGGGCGTGGCGAGCGCTCTCCAGCTGGACTGGACCGTGGACCCCCTCCCCAGCCATCGGGACTATCAGGTCATCTGTCCAGTGGGAGACGAGCTGATCAGCCTCTGTGCCGAGGATGGACTGGGCTACGAGCGCGTGCGTCCGGAGATGTTCTTCGGGACCGCGGACCGGCCGCGGGTGGTCGCCATCGGGGAGTCCTTCGTCCACGGCTACCAGCTCGAGCGGGAGCAGGCGTGGCCCGCCAGGCTCGAGCAGCAGCTCGGTGGCGAGGTCGAGGTGCTGAACCTGGGGCGCTGTGGCAGCTTCGCCAGCAAGCTGGTGCCGGTGGTCGAGGCTGCCGTGACCATCGGCGCAGACGTAGCTGTGCTCGCCATGGGGAACAACGAGCACACCATGTCGTCGTTTAACACCAAGGGGTGACGACCCGGGAGCCCCGTGAAAAACGACGACATG